>Ga0136653_10001287_pt1 | contig 13587 bp, 13 predicted proteins | sample LakKivw275mmetaG_FD_94866 | JGI IMG/M metagenome (GOLD analysis project Ga0136653, IMG submission 94866) | Anoxic lake water microbial communities from Lake Kivu, Rwanda to study Microbial Dark Matter (Phase II) - Lake Kivu water 275m metaG... | ecosystem: Environmental > Aquatic > Freshwater >... | reverse complement strand
GCCTAAAAGGATCCGTCAACGAATTTCAGGGTGACCCGAGAGCCAGGCTGGGCATTGGCGCCGAAGCCGCCAAGGCGCGTTTCCTCAACAAATCCGGCGAGAGCAAGCCGGGCACGGCCGCGGCTCCGACACCGCCGCCCGGCGCCACTCCGCCCGCGGGCGCGAAAGCGCCGGCCCCGCGCCGTTTAGGCGAAGGCGGGCCGGAAAGTTTGGGCGAACGGAAAGAGGCGCCCGCGCCGGGCAAAGAGGCGCCCGCCCCGGCCGCCCCGGGGAAAGAAACTTCCGCCCCGGCCGCCGAAGCGCCGGCGTCCGCGCTCGGCCCGAGTGCGGACGAAGAAGAGTAGGGAGTCGAGACGAAAAGATAAGAAAGGAGCCGGACAAAAAGAATCAAGGCGAAGAATAAATTATGCTTGTAAATTTCCTGGTCGTCATTTTGGGCTTGAGCCTGTTTGAGATTATTAGCAGCGTGGACAATGCCGTCGTCAACGCTGATATTTTAAAGACGATGGCGCCGCGCTACCGCAAGATTTTCCTGCTTTGGGGGCTCTTGTTCGCCGTTTTCGTGGTTCGCGGCGTCTTGCCGTTCCTGATCGTCTGGATAGCCAATCCGTCCCTGTCGGTCGGCGAAGTCATCACGGCCGCTTTTTCCGGCAACCAAGACATCATCGCCTACGTCAACCGGTCCAAGTCTCTCCTGCTTTTGGGCGGCGGCATTTACCTTTTTTTCGTCTTTTTGTCCTGGCTCTTTTTAGAAGAGAAGAAATACGCTTTTTTCGTGGAAGGCTTTATTCATCGCCAAGGCGCCTGGTTCTACGCCATCGCTTCCGTTTTCACGACCCTGGTAATCTATCTCGCCTTGCGGCATAATCCCATCCTCGCTTTGGCGGCCACTATCGGCGTCAGTGCCTTCTTCATCACCGACGGCTTCAAGAAGAACGCCGAGGAAAAGGAAAAGCAGTTGAAAAGCGAAGGCATGAGCGGCTGGAGCAAGATTCTCTATCTGGAAATTCTGGACGCTTCTTTTTCCGTGGACGGGGTCATCGGCGCCTTCGCTTTCACCATCAGCGTGCCCCTGATTATCTTGGGCAACGGCTTGGGCGCCTTCGTCGTCCGCGAATTCACCATCCGGGGCATAAATTTCATCACCAAATTTGCTTTTTTGAAAAACGGCGCCATGTACGCCATCGGCATGCTGGGCGCGCTCATGATCCTGGAAAGTTTCGGGCGCGAATTTCCTTTTTGGCTGGCACCATTGAATATGTTGATTATCTTGGGCATTTTTCTTTTCCTATCCTTAAAGGCCAAAAAAAAGACGGCGCAAAATCGCCTGAACGCGAGCCGGTCCTAAACTTATGCTTTATTTGAAAAGCGAGGCAGAAATCAGGATAATCCGCGAAGGCGGCCGGTGCTTGGCCGCCATTTTAGAGCGCCTGAAAAGGGAAGTGAAGCCGGGGGCCGACACTGGCAACTTGGAGAAATTGGCGCGTCAGCTGATTGAGGCCGCCGGCGGCCGGCCGTCGTTTTTAAATTATCCCATGGTCGACGGCCTCTTTTTCCCTTCGGCCTTGTGTGTGTCCATAAACGACGAAGTCGTGCACGGCAGCGCTCTGCCGCCAAGAATAATCAAAGCCGGCGACATCGTTGATTTGGACATCGGCATGGAATGGCCGGTCGGCGCGGCTTTGCGCGGCGAGTATGGGGCGCCTTTTAACGAGCATTCGCCCCAAGGCGGTTTTTATACCGATATGTGCGCCACCGTCGCGGCCGGCAAAGTCAGCGCTGGGGCCAGAAAGCTCATCAAAACGGCGCGGCAATGCTTGGAGCTGGCTTTGCGAGCGATAAAGCCGGGCGGGCGCCTGAACGACGTCGCCCGAGCCGTGCAGGCACACGCCGAAAGGAACGGCTACGGCGTGGTCCGGGACCTGGTCGGCCACGGCGTCGGCTATTTCGCCCACGAGGAACCCGACGTTTTCAATTTCGTCATCAACGACAAGGCGCACGAGAACATTTTGCTTCGGCCGGGCCTGGTCATCGCCGTAGAGCCGATGCTTAACCTGGGCGACTGGCGGGTAAAAGTGGCGGAAAACGGCTATACGATCCTAAGCGCGGACGGTTCCTTAAGCGCGCACTTTGAACATACCGTGGCCGTGACGGAAACAGGCCCGGAAATCTTGACTTTGCCTTAAGGCGGTCGCCAGGCTTGAAGCGGCGTCCGGATTGTCCGAACTAGTCAATGCCGTATTTTGAGCTGTTAAATAAAAACCCCCGGAATCTTTGGCAAGAAGCCGGGGGAAGGTGATCAGGTGATAAGCGATTGAGCGGCAAGATCCGGACGGCCGGTCTTGCTAGGGAATCATTGGCCGATTTTCCGGATTATAATGCTATTCAAGCCTTTTTGTCTCCAAACCTGCTTGTCGTTCGGTTTGAAGAGCAAAGCCCCGAAACCGTTGGGGCCGGCATAAACACCGATGACAAAGAGATTCTTTTTCTCGGCGGGCAGATTGAAATCTTTTTCGGTCAAGAAAAGTTTTGTCTGCCAAAGCTTTTTGAAGTCAGACCGGTTCGCCTGGCAATAATTCATAATCTGATCTTGGGTCAGGCAGACCATCCCCAAATCAAAGCAGGAGAACATTTCCCAGACAGAAGCCGAAGCAATAACTTCGTATTCTTGAACTTCCGTTTCTGGCGTTTCCGGCCCCGGTTGGTCAAGGCCCCATTTTACAAATTTGGGATCAATGAATCCAGAAAAAAGACTTTTCGCCTGAACGATGGTCTTTTTTCCATCCAAAGCCGGAACTGTGTAGATATTTTCGGTCTCTTTCAAAGGACCGCGTTTATGGTGAAACTTTTGCCCGAAAGCGCTTGTGCCTGGTATCATCAGGCTGGCCATAACCATAATAAGAGGAAAAAGAAAGCTTTTTTTCATGATTCGCTGGTTTTGGTTAATATTTTATTTTCTCTTAATTGTAATGAACGCTTAGAATTATTTATTGTAATAAATATATATATAATTTTGTCAATATATGGAGGAAATCACGCCCGAAACCGAGTTTCCCTCGGTCCGGGCAAGAAAATATTTGGGCATTGACTGGGGCGAGAAGCGTATCGGCTTGGCGACCGCCGACAGCGAAACCGGCCTGGCTTTGCCCCTTAAGACAGCGGGCAGTTTGCGCGAGGTCTTGGCGGCCGTCAAAGAGGAAGAGGCCGACATCCTGGTTTTGGGCGCGCCGCGGAAATTGAGCGGCGCGGAGGCCGACAATCCCGCTTGGCAGGAGTTCTTGGCAGGCCTTAAGGAAACGGGCAAGCGCGTGGAGCTTGTGGACGAGCGTTTGAGCTCTTTGGCCGCCGACGCCTTAAGCGGCGAGAAAAGCGAGAAGGCGGAAAGGGACGAGATCGCCGCCACCATCATCTTGCAGAATTATTTGGACCGCCAGTCGGCTTAAGGGCTATGGAAGCGACGAAAAACACGCCGGCTTTGATTTTAAATCGCCGGCCCTATCGCGAAAACGACGGCCTCGTGGCCGTTTATACCTTGAAATTCGGCAAGCAGACGCTTTTAGCCAGGGGCGTGAAAAAGCCGCGCTCCAAACTGGCCGGCCATCTGGAGCCTTTGACCCTGGCGGAAGTGATGATTATTTACGGCCGCGGGAGGGATTATATTGGTTCGGCCGCTACCGTTAACGCCTATGGCCGCCTGAAAAGTGATTTGAACAAACTTTATTGTGCTGGCCGCGCTTTGGATTGGTTTAACCGTCTGGTGAAAGACAACGTTCGTGACGAGAAATTGTTCGCACTTTTGACGGCTTGGCTGGAGACCGTGGACGTTTGGCCGGCGGCCGCGACCGAGAGCTTAATCCGCGAGAGCGAGGGGTTGGACCGCGAGCGCGGGGAACTCCTGTTCGCCTTTTTCGCCTGGCAGCTTATGGCCGCTTTGGGCTACCGGCCGGAATTGTACAAATGCCTGATCTGCGGACAAAAAATTAAAGCGGGCAATAATTATTTTGATCTAAGTCGGGGCGGTCTGGTCGGTGGCGAATGCGCGGGAAAAATGGAGAAAGGGAAGGGCCTAATACTGGTCGCCGACAATGTTATAAAACTTCTGCGTGTTATTTTAGAAAATAAATTTGCGGCGGCGGCCAAATTGAAAGTCGCTGGGCGAACCGTTAAAGAAACTTCAGCCCTGACTCTTGATTTTTTAAATTATCATGGTTGAGGCGCGGTTTTTAAGAAAATAAAAAAGAGAGAAGGAGGGCTTCTCTCTTTTCGGATCGTTTGCCAGCTTAATAGATTTTTGTCAATAAGGCAAGGAGAATCACATTTTTACTAATTTTTTATAATAAATTTAGCCAAAAATAAGCCAAGAAAATCCGACCGTAATTTTTATTGATAAAATAATGAAAATAAGATAAAATTGGAATAGACAAGCAGTCTATTTTTTTCTAAATTCTGGGCTCAGAAGGGAGCGTGGAATTTGTTTGCTTATATGTCAAGAATTTCAATCGTAGCCGCGAAAAAACAAGGCCGAGGCGAGGCGACCGTCGCCGGCTTCGTCAGAAACAAACGCGCCCATAAGGGCGTTATTTTCGTGGACCTAAAAGACCTGTCCGGGCAGATGCAAGTTGTCTTTGCCGCCGACCGGCCGGAGGTTTACGCTTCGGCCGAGAAATTGAACGCCGAAAGTGTCATAGAAGTGTCGGGCGAATTAAAGAAAAAACCGGCCGCCAAGGCCGGCGGAACCTCGGAACGGGCCGTCAAGGCCGAAAGCTCCGCCGCCCGGGTCCTTAAAGATTACGAACTAAACGCCAGAAGCCTTCGCCTCATTTCTCAAGCCGAAGAGAATCTGCCCATTCCGGTTTTGACGAAAATAGATAACACCGCCAACCTTGATAATCGCCTGGATTGGCGTTGGCTGGATTTAAGGCGGGACGAGAACCAATTGATTTTCAAAGTCTGGACGAAAATGGAAGAAAGCGCGCGCGAATATTTTTTAAGCCACGGTTTTGTTCAGATCTATACGCCCTGTTTAATGAGCACCGCTTCCGAGACCGGGGCCGAAGTTTTTATTGTCAAATACTTTGATCGCCAAGCCTATCTCGCTCAGTCGCCGCAGTTCTATAAACAAATGGCCATAGCCAGCGGTTTGGAAAAGGTTTTCGTTTTCGGCCCGGTTTTTCGCGCCGAGCCTTCCTATACCGCTCGGCATTTGACCGAGTTTACCGGTTGGGATTTTGAAATTTCCTATATTGATTCCGAAGAAGACGTTATGGCCCTTGAAGAAGATCTTTTAATCGCCGCCTTCAAAAAAACCAAGGCCGATCTCGATTTGGATATAACTATACCGGTAAAACCTTTTCCGCGCCTGACTTTTAAGGCGGCCAAGGAAAAGCTGAAAGCGGCCGGTGTCAAAAGCGAGAAAAACGACGATTTTTCCAGCGAGGAAGAAAAGGCTTTGGATGAAATCATGAAAAAAGAAAGCGGCCATGATTTTGTTTTTGTCACCGCCTATCCCGTTAGCGGCCGGCCTTTTTATCACATGCGCCGCGACGACGACAAGAATTTGACCAAGAGTTTTGACCTTTTCTACCGCGGTCTGGAGATCACCACCGGTTCCCAGCGTGAGCACCGTTTGGACGTCTTGGAAAAGCAAGCGCGGGAGAACAATATGGATAGAGAAGCCCTAAAAGATTACTTTAATTTTTTCCGCTATGGCTGTCCTAGCCACGGCGGCGCCGGTCTTGGCCCGGCGAGAATAATCATGAAAATGCTGGATTTAGCCAATATCAAGGAAGCTTGCTTTCTGCCGCGCGACGTCAAGCGCTTAAGGCCTTAATTGTTTTAAGCATTAAAATATGGACTTAACCCCAATCAAATCCTTCTACCGCCAGACGGCTGACTATTTAGACAAGACGATTAAAGTCGCCGGCTGGGTGCGCACCGTCAGAAGTTCCAAGGAGCGCGCTTTTATGGAAATAAACGACGGTTCTTTTTTTCGTGGCTTGCAAATCGTTTTTACGCCAGAGATTTCCGGCTACGCCGACTTGGAAAAAACGCCGGTCGGCTCTGCCGTTGTCGCTTCCGGCCGCTTGATAAAATCACCGGCCACCGGCCAGGAGTTTGAACTGGAAGCCCAAAGCCTGGAAATCATCGGTCCGGCCGCGTCCGATTATCCTTTGCAAAAGAAAAAGCACAGCTTTGAATTTTTGCGCACCATTAGTCATTTGCGCGCGCGCAGTAATACTTTCGCGGCCGCCTTCCGCCTCCGTTCCAGCGTCAGTTACGCCTTGCACAAATTTTTTCAGGAAGAGGGTTTCACCTACGTCCACACGCCGGTCATTTCCACCAGCGACGCCGAAGGCGCCGGCGAGATGTTTCAGGTAACGACTTTACCTTTAAAAGATGTGCCCAAAGACAAGAAGGGTGAAATTGATTACAGCCGTGACTTTTTCGGGCGTCAGGCCGGATTGACGGTCAGCGGGCAACTGCAGGCCGAAGCTTTAATTGCCGGCTTGAACAAAGTCTATACCTTTGGTCCGACTTTCCGAGCCGAGAACTCAAACACGACGCGCCACGCCGCCGAATTTTGGATGCTGGAGCCGGAAATGGCTTTTGCCGACCTCAATGACGATATGGATTTGGCGGAAAAGATGCTTAAATATCTAGTGTCATATATCTTAAAAGAACTGCCGGAAGAAATGGAATTCTTCGCCAAATTCATTGACCCAAGCCTGCCCGAGCGCTGGCAGAATATCTTAAATTCCGAATTCGCCCGCATCAGCTATACCGAAGCGATCAAGGCGCTGGAAAAGTCGGGCAAGAAATTTGATTACCCGGTGAAGTGGGGCATTGACCTGCAGACCGAACATGAGCGCTATCTGACCGAGGAGGTTTATAAAAAACCGGTTTTCGTCATTGATTACCCAAAAAACGTGAAGGCTTTTTATATGCGCCAGAACGATGATGGCCAGACCGTGGCCGCCATGGATTTATTGGTGCCTGGCGTGGGCGAAATCATTGGCGGCAGCCAAAGGGAAGAGCGCTTAGAAAAGCTGGAGGCGCGCCTGAAGGAGTTGGGTTTGAAAACCGAGGATTATTGGTGGTATTTGGAACTGCGGAAATACGGCTCGGTCAAGCACGCCGGCTTCGGCCTGGGTTTTGAGCGCCTGCTCATGTACTTAAGCGGATTAAGCAACATCCGCGACGTCATCACTTTCCCGCGCACGCCGAAGAACGCCGCCTTTTAATTATGATGGAATTTACCACGGAAAAATTTTCCGGCCCGCTCGGCCTCCTGCTCTCGCTCATTGAGAGCGCCGAGCTGGACATTACGGAAATAAACCTGGCCAAAATCGCCGATCAGTATGTGGCTCATCTACGGGCCGCAGCCGACAGCATTAGCACGGAAGAAATGGCCGACTTCTTGGTGGTGGCGGCCAAACTATTGTTCATAAAATCAAAAGCGCTCCTGCCGTACCTCTATGTCGGCGAGGAGGAAGAGGAAAGCGATGATTTGGAAAAGCAGTTGAAGATGTACAAGGAATTCGTGGATGCCAGCCGGCAAATAAAAGCGCTCATCGGCCAGAAGCATTTCCTTTTCCTGCCGCCGATGACTAAGAGCCGGCGCCGCCAGTTCAATTTGCCGGTTTTTTCCGCGCCGAAAAAACTGGACGCGCCCATATTACATGAAGCTTATCTGAAATTATTGGAGCAGATGAAGCGCGAACAGGAAGCGGCCTTGCCTACGGCCACTCTGGAGCCGAAAATAAGCATTGAGGAGAAGATAAGCCTGATAAAAAAATTGCTCCTGGAAAAAATAAAAATAAATTTTTCGCGCGTGCTGGCGGAAGCTAAGACCAAGACGGAAATCATTGTCAGCTTCCTGGCCGTCCTGGAACTGGCCAAGCAGAAGGAACTCATTTTTGAGCAGAACGAACTATTTAGCGACATTCATTTATTGCCCTTATAATATGCCCTTAAAATCCCAATTAGAATCATTATTATTCGTCGCCCTGAAGCCTTTAAGCGCCAAGGAGCTGGCCGAACTTACCAAACATAAGCTGGAAGAAGTAAGCGCCGCCCTAAACGAACTGGCCGAAGACTATAAGTCCGGCCAGCGCGGTTTGGCCTTAGTCAAGAATAACAGCGCCTACCAAATAACGACCGCGCCCGAGAGCGCTCGTGTGGTTCAGCAATTTTTGAAAGACGAAACCACGGGCGAACTGACGCCGCCGAGTTTGGAGGCCCTGACCATCATCGCTTATCGCGGACCGATAGCCAAACTGGAACTGGACCGCATCCGTGGGGTCAATTGCGCCTTGATTTTGCGCAACTTGCTCTTGCGCGGCTTGATCGAGGAGAAATTCGACAAGAAGAAGAACGAGCATTATTATACTGTTACCCATGATTTCCTCCGTTTCCTCGGCCTGGACGGCCTGAATAAGCTGCCCGATTACGAAAAATTGCATAATTACGACTGGCTCGGAAGCGGCGCGACTCCGGGAATTCCGACCCCCGTAGATTTGACTCCCGAAGATTCGGCTCCGACTGAGATCGCCGAAAACGCCGCCTTATGATTTTTTCCTGGCTGGCCAACCTGCTCGTCCTCTTGTTTTTTTGGCATTTCTCTCCGCCGGCTTTAATCAGCGCCAGCGCTCCGGTTCTGTCCTTTAAAGCGACAGCTCCGGCCGTTAACGTGGACGCCAGCCGGAGCGCGATTTTACAAGCCGACGGCCGCAGTTTCCTGTTCGCCGACCGGGCCGACGAAGCCCAGCCCATCGCCAGCATTACCAAATTGATGACCGCTTTGGTTTTTTTGGACAATAATCCGGATTGGCAGGCAGTCTATAAAATAACGACTGACGATCACGTGGCCGGCGGCATTTTAAACCTTTTCCCGGGTGACCGCGTCACCTTGCGCGACCTGTTCTATACCAGTTTAGTCGCTTCCGATAACGGCGCCACTTTGGCCTTGGTTCACGCCAGCGGCCTGAACGAGAGCGATTTCGTGGCGAAAATGAACGCCGCCGGTCAGGCTTTGGGCTTGAGCAAAACCCACTTTGCCGATCCCATTGGTTTGAGTAATGCCAATGTGTCCACGGCTAGAGAAGTCGCTCTTTTGGCGCAGGCGGCTTTGAAGCGCCCGGAAATTCGGGCAGCGACCGACCGGCCCGGTTATGATTTCACGACTTTGGACGGCCGCCAGAAAAGCATAGATTCCACCGACTATTTGTTGTTTTCACCCAATGACGGCTTAAAGATCTTAGGCGGCAAGACCGGCTATACCAATGAGGCCGGCTATTGTTTCGTCGGCCTTTTCCGGGCCCAAGACGGCCGCGAGGTCATTGTCGCGGTTTTAAACAGCAGCGACAAGAACGGCCGTTTCTTGGACAGCCGCGATTTGGTCAAATGGGTTTTCGCCAACTACAGCTGGCCCGGCCGGAATTAAACGCGGCTAACGGGAGGGAAGCGATTGTTAAAGCGTTTCCGTCCCCGCATTTATGCCCTTATTAGACAAACTTTATTTCCGTTTTCGCCATTTCTTCGCCAGCCGTTGGCCGCAAGGCTACGGTTTCTGCGAGAACCACAAGTCCGTGGTCAAATTCCTAGCCGCCGGCTGCGTTTCCGGCGGCGCCGACCTGGTTTTCCTCTATTTTTTTCACGGCCTTATTCATTGGCCAATCGTTTTGGCCACTAGCGTCGCCTTCATTCATTCTTTCTTTCGTCGTCAGTTTCGGTTTGCAGAAATTCTGGACCTTTCGGGATTACAGCCAAAAGAAAATCGCCGGCCAGCTCTTCCTCTATTTTCTTTTCGCCTTCATCAGCCTGGATCTAAACGGCATCTTTATGCATTTTTTGGTCAACCGTTTCCACATTTGGTATCTCTTGTCGCAGTTCGTGGTCAATCTTTTTCTGGGCCTCTTGAATTTCTTGGTTTATAAATTCATTATATTTAAATCCGGTCACCGCGATGAAATTAATCATCCCCAAAAAGCAATTGCCTGAAACACCCTTAGTCTGGCTGCGCCGGGCCGGTTACGCCTATTTACCGGCCGGCTCTTTCGGGCGCGGTCCTTTGGCCGGCGGTCATGCCGGACGCGGTGCTCGTGCCGTTAGCGGCCAAGACAGCTTCGTCCGCCGCTTCAGTCGTGATTTTTACCCTCGCTTTCACTTGTATTTCACGGAAGAAAAAGACAGCAAGAGCGGGGAAGCGCTCCTTGTTTTTAATCTTCATTTAGACCAGAAAAAGCCGGGCTACGCCGGTTTCCACCGCCACAATGCCGAGTATGAGAGCGAGGTCGTGGCCGGAGAGGTGGCGCGCTTGCGCGGCCTTTTGTCGGCCGCCGCGGCCGCCCGCGAATTATAAAATCTGTTTTAGGTTCGGGCTTGAGCCCGGCCGAACTAATTATGAGCCAAGCCGAAGAGATAAAAGCCAAACTGGACATCGTGGAAGTCATCCGCGAATATGTCAACGTCAAGGTGGCCGGGGCCAATTTCCAGGCCCTCTGTCCTTTTCATAACGAAAAGACGCCCTCGTTTATAATTTCTCCGGACAAGCAGATCTGGCATTGCTTCGGTTGCGGCCGGGGAGGGGACGTCTTCAGTTTCGTCATGGAAAAAGAAGGTTTGAGTTTTCCCGAAGCCCTGCGCCTCTTGGCGCCCAAGGCGGGCGTAGTTTTGCAATACGAGAATCCAGATAATTACGCCCGGCGCAACCGGCTTTTGGACATTTTGGAACTGGCGGGCAAATATTACGCCCGGCTTTTGGAGGAAGAGGCCGGTCGGGAAGCCAGGGACTATCTCAAGCGCCGCGGCCTGCCTTCAGAAACGATAAAGGAATGGCAGTTGGGCTATAGTCCGGACGCTTGGGACAAGCTTTATCAGTTCCTGAAAACCCGGCCCCTGGCCGGAGCGAAATATACGGACGAGGAGATATTCCTGGCCGGCCTGACCGTCAGGAAAGAAGGCGACCGCGGCTATTACGACCGTTTCCGCGACCGAGTAATATTCCCCATTTCTGACTTGAACCATAACCTCATCGCTTTCACGGCCCGCGTCAATCCGGCCAAGGAAGCGACCGAGAAGATGGGCAAATACATCAACAGCCCGCAGACCCCGGTTTACGACAAGAGCCGGGTGCTTTTCGGCCTGGACAAGGCCAAGGCCGCGATACGCGAGGCCGACCTGGCCATCATCGTGGAAGGGCAGATGGACGCGATCAGTTGCCACGTCCACGGCTTCAAGAACGCGGTCGCCTCTTCGGGCACGGCCTTGACCGGCGAGCAGGTCGCCCTCCTGAAGCGCTTTAGCAATAACGTCGCCCTCTGTTTTGATATGGACGCGGCCGGGCAATTGGCGGCCGACCGCGGCATCCGCGAGGTCTTAAGCCAGGATTTAAACCTTAAGGTCGTGGTTCTGCCTTTGGGCAAGGACCCGGACGAATGCTTAAGGAAAGATCCGGAAGAATTCGGGCGGGCCGTGGCGGAGGCCAAGCCCATGCTCGCCTACTACTTTAAAAAAATCACGGCCGGCTTGGATTTAGAAAAACTGGAAAACAAGCAGGCGGTGCGCGACCAAATGTTCGCCATGATTGATTTGGTTCGCAATAAAACCGAACAGGGCCACTGGCTGAAGAAATTGAGTGAGGAATTGGATTTCAGCGAAAACGACATGCGCGAAGATTTTGCCGCCTGGAAAAGCAAACAAAAGGCCGGGCCGCGGCGTAATAAAGCCGCAGCCGAAGAAGCGAAGCGCGAGGACAAGTCGCGCGCCGAGCGTCTGGCCGAACTTTTACTCGCTCTTTTGCTGAAGTTTCCCGAGTTTATCGGTTACGCCTTAAGCAATTTAGAACCGGAGTTTATGGCCGGCGCCGAGAACAGCCGTTTCTATAACGACTTTATCATCTATTACCAGAAAGCCGGTGACTTGGATTACGACGACCTCCGGCTGTATTTGGAAGCTGGCGGCGAAGGCCGAGAAAAGTTTTTGGACAAGTTGGCGCTTTTAGGCGAAAAGGATTTCTACGATTATGAAGCCGAACGGGTCAAGGCGGAAATCATCAAGATCATTGTGGATTTGAAAAAATGCGGCTGTCAGCGCCGCATCCAGAAATTAGAGAAGGCCATTGCCGCGGCCGAAGCCGACGGCAAAAGTGAAGAATTAGAACTCTTGATGAGCGAACTGAAGAATTTAACCGACGAATTAAAGGCGGTAGATTTGTCTTTGGAGAAATAATATACATGTCTATGGCGAAAGCAAAGCTGAAAAAAAGAAAAAAAGCGGCGCCAAAGGGGCGGTGTAAGACTGGAATTATGCTAAAATCAGCTAAGAAAATTCTGAAGAAAGCTAAGGCCGGTTTTCGCGCGAAAAAGAAAAAAGGCATGAGGAAAAAGGCAGAGGCGGCCAAGCCGGCCGTCAAGCCGACCGCCGAGCAGATGAAGAACTTGATAAACAAGGGCCGTCTGCGCGGTTTTATTACCGAAACCGAACTTTTGTATTTATTCCCCGAAGTGGAGGAGTATGTTTACGACTACGATGTCTTTTTGGGAGATCTGGCTAAGAGCGGGGTGAAGATTATAGAGGATTCGGGCCGCATTCTGGACATGGCCGAGAAGAAAGCGGCCGAGCCGCCTTTAACCGGCCGGGCCCTGGCGCGCCAGAACGCCATGAACATCGACCTGTCCAAGCTGAGCGCCGATTCCATACAGATGTATTTGAAAGAAATAGGCAAAGTGCCGCTCCTTACCCAGGAAGAGGAAGTGGAGCTAGCCAAGCGCAAGGAAAAGGGCGAAAAGGAAGCCGAGAAGAAGATAATCGAGGCCAACTTGCGCCTGGTGGTTTCCATTGCCAAGAAGTTCGCCGGCGCCAAAGGCATGAGCCTCCTCGACCTTATTCAGGAAGGTAACATCGGCCTCTTCCGGGCGGTGGAGAAGTTCGAGTACCGGAAAGGCTATAAGTTCTCCACCTACGCCACCTGGTGGATAAGGCAGGCCATTACCCGGGCCCTGGCCGACCAGTCGCGCACTATTCGCATCCCGGTGCACATGGTGGAAACGATAAACAAGTTCCAGCAGGTCCAGCGCAACCTCATCCAGGAATTGGGCCGCGAGCCTTTGGCCGAGGAGATCGCCTCGGAAATGGGCGAGGAACTGGAGAAGATTAGATACATAATGAAAATATCCCAGGACACTATTTCCCTGGAAACGACCATTGGCGACGACGACGAGGACTCCACCCTCGAGGATTTTATCGAGGACGTCAAGAACGTCACTCCGGATAGGGCCGCCGCCCTCCAGCTCCTGCGCGATTACGTCAAGAACATCGTCGCCCAGCTGTCGCCGCGGGAGCAGAAGATCCTGGAAATGCGCTTCGGCCTGACGGATGGGGTCGCCCATACCTTAGAGGAAGTCGGCCAGGAATTTGAAGTGACGCGTGAGCGCATCCGGCAAATTGAATCCAAGGCCCTGGAGAAGATAAGGAAGTTCAAGGGGCTGGAGAAGCTGAAGGATTATTAAGCTAAGTCTTGACAAGAGGAGTTAATTTGTTATTATATTAGTAAATATTTGATAATTCCCGGGTAGCGCAGCGGTAGCG
>Ga0136653_10001283_pt1 | contig 13604 bp, 11 predicted proteins | sample LakKivw275mmetaG_FD_94866 | JGI IMG/M metagenome (GOLD analysis project Ga0136653, IMG submission 94866) | Anoxic lake water microbial communities from Lake Kivu, Rwanda to study Microbial Dark Matter (Phase II) - Lake Kivu water 275m metaG... | ecosystem: Environmental > Aquatic > Freshwater >... | reverse complement strand
CCATAAGAACCAGGAAGCGGAATTGGCGGCGGTTCAAGAGCGGCGCCGCGAATTGATCGCCAAACTTAAGCTGCCGGAAAAATTGGTTCGTTTTTTCAGCGCCTGGGGCGACTTCATGGTGACGAAAATTTACCGGCGCTACGCCCAGCTTTTCGCCCTCTATAAGACCACCTTCATGCTGGAGGAAATCGCCCGGCGCATCGGATTATCGCTCAAAGAAACGCGCTTTATGACTTCGCGGGAAATCGAGGCCGCCCTTTTGAAGGGCGAGATCAACCGGCCGGAAATCAAGGCTCGTGCCGATTACGGCCTTTATTACACGGCCAAGGATACGGAAGTCTATTACAGCGGCGAAGCGGCCAGGAATATCGTGTCCAAATACATCCAGAAGAGCATAAACAAGGACGTCGCCGAACTGCATGGCCAATGCGGCTGCCGCGGCCATGCCCAGGGGCCGGTAAAAATCGTTAACGTGCCTGCCGATATGGCCAAGATGAAGCCGGGCGATATCCTGGTTTTCGTTTCCACCCAGCCCGACCTTTTGCCGGCCATGAAAAAAGCGGCCGCTTTCATTACCGACCAGGGCGGCGTGACTTCGCATGCCGCCATTGTCGCCCGAGAAATGGGTACGCCCTGCGTCATTGCCACGAAAATCGCCACCCAGGTCTTGAAGGACGGAGACAAGGTGGAGGTTGACGCGGACAAGGGGATTGTTAAAATATTAAGGTAATATAAAAAACACTCCTCCGCGAGGAGGAGCATCCTCATCCCTTAAACGGGAACCGCTGGCTGATACCCGATGTTATAACTATAGCAAACCGGTGATTCGTGTCAAACTGAGCTGCAAAGAGCAGCGGGACAACCCCCACTCGATTAAAGGGATTGTCAAATAAATCAAAAGGGTGAAATAAAACCCCCCGCGGTTGCGGAGGATTTTATCGCCTTACAGGCAGCTTAACCAGATTTGACAGCCTAATTATACCAAGCGATTATCTGCCGGTCAAGTTTGTTAGGACAAGCCAGCCGTTGTGGACCCGCGGGGGATCGGACCCCGAAGGCCATGATGTCAAATCTGGCGCCTGCCACCTGCCGGGCCCACAGCCGAATCATTATAGCCAAGCCAAGATGAACAAAAGATAAATTTCAAAAATATGTTTATCAAAAATTTTTCCCAGCTAAGCAAAGCCGATGTCGCCTTGGCCGGCGGCAAGGGCGCGTCTTTGGGCGAGATGACCGGCGCCAAGATACCGGTGCCGCCCGGCTTCGTGGTCTTGGCCTCGGCCTTTGACCAATTCTTGAAGGAAACCGATTTGGAGCAGGAACTCATGGCGCAGCTGAAAAAAATAAATTACCAAGACGTCAATTCCGTGGATGAGCATTCCAACATCATCCGCTCCCTTATCGCTAAGGCGCTTATGCCCAAGGGTTTGGCCGCCTTGATTACGGCGGAATTTAAAAAATTAAAGGCGAAATTCGTGGCCGTGCGCTCCAGCGCCACGGCCGAAGACTCTTCGGCCGCTTCCTGGGCCGGGGAACTGGAAACCTATTTGAACACGACGGACAAAACCCTGCTCGCCAACGTAAAAAAATGCTGGTCTTCGCTATTTACGCCGCGTGCCATTTTCTACCGCCATGAAAAAAAACTTTTGAAAACCAAAGTCAGCGTGGCCGTGGTGGTCCAGCAAATGGTGGCTTCGGAAATTTCCGGCATCGCCTTTACCGTCCATCCGGTAACGCAGGACAGGAACCAGATGATCATCGAAGCTGGCTACGGTTTGGGCGAGGCCATAGTCTCCGGCTCCATTACGCCCGACTCCTATGTCATAGACAAGCGCGATTATTCATTGATTGACGTCAACGTGGCTAGCCAGGGAAGAAAGATAGTCAAAGGGCCGGCCGGCGGGGTGAAATGGGCGCCGGTCACGGCTCCGGTCGGAGCGAAACAGAAGCTCAACGGCCGCCTCATAGTAGATTTAGCCAAGATTTGCTCTAAAATAGAAAAGCACTATAAGTTCCCCTGCGACATAGAATGGGCCTACTGCGGCGCCAAATTTTATATCACCCAGAGCCGTCCCATCACCACGCTTTAATATTTTTTGGATTTTCCGGCCTTCGGGAGGCCATTTGCTCGCCCCGCCTTGGCGGGGTTTTTGCGAGGAAAAGCCCAAAGGGCAACTATTTTCCCTTTCCGGCAAAATATGCTAAAATAAAACCAGAACGGGAAAAGGTTTTTCTTTTTGTTTTACCCGTGATTTTTCATTAATGTTTGATTACCTCCAACAATTCAACCGCCTGCCCAAGGACCTGCGCGACAAGGTTTCTTCGCCCGTGGCCATGGCCGCTTTGGCCGAGTTGGAAGAAAAATACAAGGTGGATTTGGCCATGGCGGTCATGAAAGTAATGATTAAGAGTCTGGCCGTCAAAGATCTGCCTTCTTATTTTATCGGCGAGCTTTCTTTGACGCCGGATGTGGCCAAGAATTTGGCCGCCGAGCTGAAAGAGAAGATCTTTTTCGCCGTCGCCGGTTATTTAAATCTGGAAGCGGACCGGCGCGCCCTGGACTTGGATAAGGATATCGGCTTATTGCTGAAAAAAGCCGGCTTGGTTTTGGCCAGCTCGGTTTTGGAGGCGCGTTTCAAGAGTATTCTGTCCACTTATCTGCGCGGCGTGCGCAGTAAAATAGACACGCGCGCCGTCCTGGCCAAGAGCGCCAAAATCGGCGGCCTGAATTTGAGCGCGGAAGAGATTGACCGCATTTTCAAGGTTTGCGAAGAGACGAGTTTCAGCAGTTTGGCCGTTTCACCCGCGGTTTCCGGCCTAAGTACGACTTCTGGGCCGACGCCGAGCCTTCGCCCGCCGGCTACGCGTTTGGATAAAATCATGGCCGCCGCTGAAAGCGCCGGCGCCGCCGTTAAAAGCGCCGAATATGATTTAAGACAGGCGCTGGCCAAAGGGAAAGTAAAAAAACCGGCGGCTCTGGACGTAAAGCACGAATTGCCCGCGACTGAAGAAGAGCCGGAATTGCCCGCCGCTAAGCCGGAAGATCGTTTCGGACTCCAGCCAGTCGCGCCCGCATCCCTCCGGCCGCTTCCGTCGCGCCCGCCCTCAACGCCGCCTTCGACCGCCAAGCCCCAAGCTACCGCTGCTCGCCCGGCGCCCGCGCCCGCGGTTTTGCGGCCGCAAATGCACGATATTAAACCCATGCCCAAAGTTATGGGGCCGGTGGAAGAACTGCAATTTTTGGATTTGGTCAATTTCCGGCGCCTGGGCAAGACGCCAGCCGAAAGCACGGCCAAAATTTTCGGGAAAATAAAATTGTTGGAAGCGGAAGGCTATGATAAAATGATTGCGGGCGTTTATGCTTGGCGCCAGAGTCCGGTTAACCGTTTTTATTTGGCTTTAACTAAAGACGCGATTAATAAAGGCCTGCCCTTGGCGGAATTATTGACTAAGCGGCGTCAGGAAAATAAGGAAACTCTAGCGGAAGAAGAAATTGGCGCCATTATAGCCTTGAACAATAAACTGCTTTTTTAGCTATGCAGCAATTTACCGTGCCCCAATTCATTGACGTGGAAAACAAGATTATCGGGCCGATAACCACCCGGCAATTCCTGATTCTTTTGGCGGCAGCCATAATTTGCGCCGTCGCCTACAAACTCTTTGATTTCTCTTTGTTTCTGACGACCCTTATCATTGTCTTGGCTTTAGCTATTGTTCTCGCTTTCGTTCGTATTAATGGTCGCCCTTTTCATTTTTTACTTTTGCATTTATTGCAAACTTGGCGCCGCCCGCATTTGCGCGTTTGGAATAACAAAAAAATCATGGCCGCAGGCGTGGGCAAAGGCGCTTTCGTCAAGCCGGAAGCCAAACCGGCGCCGAAAGAATTATATAAAAAATCGCGCCTGGCCGAATTGGCCTTAATTGTTGACACCAAGGGCCGCTATAAAGGCGAATAATTTTTTAAAAATTTTTACCTTGTTTTATGCCTGCCGCCATCGGCAAAAACAAAATAAAGACGGCCACCCAAGAGTATTTGGACATCGCCGAAATAAAAGAGAATACCTTAGTTATGAAGGACGGAACTTTGCGCGCCGTTTTGTTGGTTTCCAGCATCAATTTTGCCTTGAAAAGCGAAGATGAACAGAACGCCGTCATTGATTCCTACGTCCGCTTTTTGAATAATCTTGATTTTACTTTGCAGATTGTCATTCAGTCGCGCGAATTGGACATTGACAATTATTTGGAATTTTTAGAACAAAAAGAGAAGGAACAGACTAATAAATTATTAAAAATCCAGACGGCCGATTATTTAGCCTACATTAAAGATCTGACGGCTTTGGGAAAAATCATGAACAAGCGCTTTTACGTCGTCATCCCTTATAATCCTTTAACCGACAAGCGCAGGAATTTTTTCCGCCTGCTTGGCGAGGCCTTGAAACCGGCAACGGTCATTAAATTGAACGAAAAAACCTTCCGCCGCTACCAAGACATGCTGGAACGGCGCGTGGACAGCGTTGCCGGCGGCCTGGAAGCCATGGGCGTGGCCGTGGCCCGTTTGGACACGCAGAGTCTAATTGAGCTTTTTTATAAAACCTATAACCCGGAAACCTCGCCGCACGAGGAATTGGCGAACGTGGACAAATTGCGTTTGGAAAAATAAAGCGGCTAAAAACATTATGGTGAATTTTCTCAAGAAAAATAAAAACCCCAAACTGAAGCTGAACGCGCCGGTAACTTTGGGTCCGAAATTGGCGCCGACGGCGATTGAGAAAAATCCAGAATTAACGCGGGAAGTTATTGCCGCGGAAAAAACTTTCCGGCGCGGCGTGCTTTCGGTCCGCGACCTCATCGCTCCGGCCAGTTTGAGAGTGGAAGCCAATTGCCTAGAATTGGGCGATAAGTTTTTGCGTACCGTTTTTGTCATCGGCTATCCCCGCTATATTTCCGTGGGTTGGTTCGCGCCTATAATTAACTTAAACATTACTTTTGATATCGCCATGTTCTTTTATCCGGTTGAGAGCGCCATTGTTTTAAAGCAATTGAAAAATAAAGTCGGTTCTTTGGAGGCGCAAATTATCGCCGACGCCGAAAAAGGCGCCGCCCGCGACCCCTTGCGCGAAACCGCCCTAAGGGATATAGAGTATCTGCGCGATGCCCTGACCCAGGGCACGGAAAAATTTTTTCAATTCGCCCTCTACATCACCCTTTACGCCGACAACCAGGAAGAATTGGATCGTCTCGCCGAGCAAGTGGAAGACATTTTCGGTTCCCGCCTGGTCTATTCCCGCCGCGTCTATTATCAGTCCGAACAGGGTTTCAATTCCACTTTGCCTTTGGGTAACGACGAACTTTACGTCACTTTCAACATGAATTCTTCGCCGGTGGCGTCTTCCTTTCCTTTCATTTCCAACGAATTAACCTCGGACGAAGGCATTCTTTACGGCATCAATCGCCACAACAATAGCTTGATTCTCTTTGACCGCTTCAGTTTGCAAAACGCTAACTCGGTCGTCTTCGCCACCTCCGGCGCCGGCAAAAGCTACGCCATTAAATTGGAAATTTTGCGTTCGCTGATGTTGGGCACCGACGTCATTGTCATTGATCCGGAATACGAGTACAAACATTTATCCGAAGCGGTCGGCGGCACCTACATTAATATTTCTTTAGCTTCGGAAAACAAAATCAATCCTTTTGACCTGCCGCGTTCGGTCGGCGGGGAAGCCAAGCCGAAAGACATTATTAGAAGCGCCGTGATTACCTTGAAAGGCTTGGTGCGTTTAATGTTGGGCAACTTAACTTACGATGAGGATTCCATCGTGGATCGGGCGCTTTTAGAAACTTACGCCAAGAAAGACATCACGCCCGATTCTGACCTGGCGCAAGTGGAAGCGCCGGTCATGTCCGACTTCGCTCAAGTCCTGGACGGCATGGAGGGCGGAGCTGATTTAGGGTTAAGATTAAGGAAATATACCGAGGGCACTTTTTCCGGATTGTTAAACAATTCCACCAACGTGGAAATGAACAACCAATTAATCTGTTTTTCCGTGCGCGATTTGGAAGATGAATTAAGGCCGATTGCCATTTATACCATCGTCAATTACATTTGGAATATCGTCAGGAGTGAAATGCGCAAGCGCATCATGGTCATAGACGAGGCTTGGTGGATGATGCAGCACGAGGACAGTGCCAAGTTCATTTTTGCCTTGGTCAAGCGTTGCCGCAAATATTATTTGGGCGTGACGACCATTACCCAGGACGTCAATGACTTTTTAACTTCGCCCTACGGTCAGGCCATCGTTAATAATTCGGCTGTGCAAATTCTTTTAAAGCAGTCGCCGGCGGCCATTGATTTGGTGCAGAAAACATTTTTACTGACGGAAGGAGAAAAATATTTGCTTTTGGAATGCAGCGTGGGCGAAGGCATATTTTTTGCCGGCAATAAGCACGTGGCCATGAAAGTCGTCGCTTCCTATACTGAAGATCAATTAATTACTTCCGACCCGCGCCAGCTTTTGGAAATGGAAGAAGCGAAAAGGGATTTTGAAGCCAGTCTGGCGAATGAAGCCGGCCCTGGCGCTGGCCCTGACGAAGAGCCTGGCGAAGGAGAAGGGGTTTAAGGCAAATTTTTAAATATATGCAGCAAAGTAAGCGCAAACAAATTGGTATTTTACTCATTTTAATTGGAGTGATTGTCATTATTTTGATCGTTTATTTCGGTTTTATCAAATCCGCGCCCCTGCCGAGTTTGACGACGCCCACGGCCACGACCACGGCACAATTGCCGACCGGGACCGCGGCCACGGCCACGCCGAGCGACGCCCCCCGCAATTACCAGCAATATAATGTGGCCAGTGAAGCCCCGCACCAAACCAACGCTACCGACCTAGCTAAATTAGCCATGGCTTTCGCCAGCCGCTTCGGCTCCTATTCCAACCAGTCCGATTACGGCAATTTCACCGACCTGAAGATATTCATGACCGATAACATGGCCGAGTGGGTGGATACCTATATCGTCCAATTAAAAGCCAAGGATACCGGCCCAGGTTATTACGGCATTACCACCCGGGCCATAAGCGCCGACGTCAAGAGTTTTGACGATAAAGCCGGTACGGCCCAGGTAACGGTATTAACGGAAAGAAGCGAAAGCGCGGACACCATTGGCGGCGGCAAAGCCTACGCGCAAAATCTGGATTTGACTTTTAAGAAAGTGAACGGCGACTGGCTGGCCGACCGCGCCTATTGGGAGAAATAAAGGCAATGACTTTTACGCTTATGCCCGGTGGTTTAAAAACAATTTTCGTCTGCAGTCATTGCGACGCCCAATTTCCGAAATGGAGTGGGCGTTGTTCGGAATGCGGCGCCTGGGGGACTTTGACGGAGCAGGTTTTAGACGATAAAGAGGAGAAAAAAGCCGCGGCCAAGAAAATTGCCGGTGCGGCCGTAATTGATTTGGCGGAAATAAAAAGCGGCGTCTTAAAACGGCTCAAAACCGAGATCGGCGAGATTGATCGCGTTTTGGGCGGCGGTCTGGTGCCCGGCTCCGTGATTTTATTAAGCGGCGAACCGGGCATCGGCAAGTCCACTTTAGTGGCGCAAATCACCGGCGCCTTAAAAGGGGCGGGCGCGGCGGTTTACGTTTCCGGCGAGGAGTCGGCCGCCCAAGTTAAAGTCCGCTTGGCGCGTTTGGCCGGCGCCGGTGAAAATTTGAAATTTATCGGCGAGACCAACGTGGAAAAAATTGTGGCCGCCGTCAGCAAGCTCAAGCCGGCTTTGTTAATTATTGATTCCATTCAAACCGTTTATTCGGCCTTATTGCCGGCGGAAACGGGCAGCGTTTCCCAAATCCGCACTGCCGCCGTCAAATTCATGGAATTGGCCAAGGAGAACGACATCGTCGTTTTCTTGGTCGGCCACATCACCAAGGATGGCCAGGTGGCCGGGCCGAAATCATTGGAGCATATCGTGGACACGGTTTTATATTTGGAAACGGAAACGAACAATAATTATTGCCTGTTAAGGGCGACCAAGAACCGTTTCGGCTCGGTCAACGAGCTCGGCGTTCTGGAAATGACCGGCGCCGGTTTCCGGGAAGTGAAAAATCCCAGCTTGGTTTTTCTGGAAAGCGGCCAAAGCGACCTCTCCGGTTCGGCTATCGGCTGCGTCATGGAAGGCAGCCGCCCCTTTTTGGTGGACCTGCAGGCGCTCGTGACCAAGACGGTCTTCGGCTATCCCCAGAGGAAAGCCAGCGGTTTTGACCTGAACCGTTTGCAAGTTTTGGCGGCCGTCATCACTAAGCGGACGAAGATAAACCTGACCAATCAGGACATAATCCTGAACGTCGTCGGCGGCCTGAAGATCAGCGATCCGGCTCTGGATCTGGCCGTCTGCGCCGCCATCATTTCTTCCTATCTGAACCGGAGTTTCAGCCGCCGGACCTTATTTTTGGGCGAAGTCGGCCTGGGCGCGGAAATCAGGAACGTCTTCAAACTGGAGCAGCGCCTAAACGAAGCCGAACGTTTGGGTTTTGACACGGCCGTCATCCCCGATTTGCCCGCGGCGGCCGGCGAATTAAAGCTCGCCCGCGTGAATGATTTGGACGGCCTGGAGAAATTCTTGGCTTGAAGACCGGGGCGCCGGAAAAGCACCGGAGGCGTGGCCGGACGGGGAAGGGGGCGCTGAAATAGAAGCGGGCGCGAAATAGAAAAGGCTGATCGTTTGACCAGCCCTTTTTTAATCTTTGTTCTTACATCCTAATCCGACGCTTTTTATACGCCTTTGCCGGATATTGTGCCTTTGCTTGCCTTGTCCGCCGTCCCCTCTTTTGTTTTATTTTTCCCTCCAAAAGGCGGCCAAGGATGCGGCGCCCTTCGGAGGAGCACCTTATCTCCCTGGCATTGACCCAGCGGGGATCAATATTCCCGCGGCCGTTGTTAGTATTGGAGATTTTTACCAATAGGCCAGTGCCTTTAGAATTTAAACGGCATGAGCTCGTGTCCACAAGGACCTTTTCGCCGCCGTGTGTCGCGATAAAACTTTTTTCCATAAGAACAATTTTTGGTTAATACGTTTTTAAAATACTGTTTTTATGATATTCTATGCCAAGGGAAAATGTCAAGGAGGAGTAAGAAAACTATCGCTGAGTTGACTTAGGCTGGCGATTGGTTTTTTCGGGTGAAGCCCGGCTCCGCCTTCAGATCTTAAAGCCGGCGGCGGGAGATTCCGGACCGGCGAAGCCAAAAAACAGGCTCCGTTTTTCCGGAGCCTTTTTATAACTTAGATTTCTTCGCCCTTTCCGCCCGCCCGCTCCTTATTCCAAATGCGCCGTCTTGTCCCATTCGCCCAGCTTGGCTTTCAGGAGCGGGAATCTCTCCAGGTTTGGGTCGGCGGCGATGAGATCGGCAGCTTCGCTTTGGGCTTTTTTAATCAATTCGTAATCAAAAAGGGAAAGAATCCGCAGTTCGGGAAAGCCGCTTTGCAAAGTGCCATACAATTCGCCGGCCCCGCGCAGTTTCAAATCAATTTTCGCTAAGGCGAAGCCATCGTTATACTTCGTCATCGCCTCCAGACGGGCGATGGTTTTGAGGTTGGTGATTTCTTCGGCGGAAGGGAAGAGAAAGCAATAAGACTGGTAATGGGAGCGGCCGACCCGGCCGCGCAGTTGGTGGAGCTGGGCAAGGCCGAAGCGTTCGGCGCCCTCGATGAGCATCAAACTGGCGTTGGGCATGTCCAGCCCGGCTTCCACCAGAGAAGTGGCGACCAGAATTTGTGTTTGACCGCGGGCGAAAGCGGCGATTATTTTGTCTTTGTCCGCGCTTTTTAAGCGGCCGTGGATAAGGCCGACTTTGAGGTCGGGAAAAATTTCCCGGTCCAGTTTTTCGTGTTCCTGTTTGACGGATTTGACGCCGAGCTTGTCGGAAGCGTCAATTAAAGGGCAGAGGACGAAAGCTTGGCGGCCGGCCCGGATTTGTTCGCGAATGAAATCGTAGGCCGCCTGGCGCCGGCTTTCGGTGACAATTTTGGTAATCACCGGCCGGCGGCCCGGCGGCGGCTGCTTGATAAGGGAAAGGTCAAGGTCGCCGTAAATCGCCAAAGCCAGGGAGCGGGGAATGGGGGTGGCGCTTAAAGACAGGAAATGCGGACCTTTCGAAAGATCGGCAGTCAGTTCCGCCAGTTTCTGTCTTTGGTTGACGCCAAAGTGCTGTTGCTCGTCCACTATCGCTAGGGCGAGATTCTTTAATTTTAAGGGTGAGGCGATGAGGGCGTGCGTGCCGACGATAATGTCGGCTTCGTTAAGTTTTTCCGGCTTATGGGCGCCGGTCAAAAGTTTTATTTTCAAACCATAGGGCGCGAACAGAGCCTTTAAGGAATCATAATGCTGGCGAGCGAGAATGCCGGTGGGAGCCATAAAAACGGCGAGTTTTTTGTTTAGGGCGGTGTTCAAAAGGCCAAGAGCGGCGACTATAGTTTTACCGCTAGCGACGTCGCCGGCCAAAAGCCGGTTCATCGGGGCGGGCTTTTCCAGGTCCAAGAGGATTTCCCAGGCCGCTTTTTTTTGAGCCGGCGTCAGTTTGAAAGGCAAAGCGGCGACGAATTTCCGCGTCTCTTCCTCCCGGAATTTTATCACCGGCGCTTGCCGGCTTTTCAGTTCGCGCCGAATGAGCTGGGACTTCAATTGGCGCAAAAAAAGCTCGGCGAAACCCAGACGCTGTTCGGCGGCGAAGATTTCCTTCCGATTTTGAGGGAAATGGATTTTATTTAAAGCCGCGGCTAAAGGCAAAAGGCCGAGCCGCCGCCTAATCTCCGCCGGCAACCAGTCGGTTGTTCGCGCGGCCGAAGGCATAACTTGCTTAATGAGGAAACGAATTTGTTTTTGGGTTAAGTCGGCGGTTAAATGGTAATTAGGCACTAAACCGTGAGTGTGTATCAGGCCGAGGGCGTAAATTTTTTCATATTGCGGAGAAAGCATGGTTAACTGTCCGTAGTTGTCGTTGACGCGGCCGGCCAAAGAAATTTTGTCTCCGCCTTTCAAAGTCCGGGTTAAATAGGGTTGATTAAACCAGATGACTTTCAAGATTTCGCCGCTGTCATCGGCGATTAAAGCTTCAGTCACGTACATTTTCCGCTTGACGCTGCGCCGGTTTTGAAGCAATTCTATGGTGCCGACGACCTGGGCGCTCGTGCCGGCCTTGAGATCGGCGATGCTTTTGGCGGCCGTGAAATCCTCGTAGCGGAAAGGGAAATAAAAAAGCAGGTCTTGGACGGTTTCCAGACCCAGCTTCTTGAGCAAACGCGACGTGGTTTTGCCGACACGGGACAATTCGCTGATTGGCGAGCGCAGGTCGACCATAATTGTTTTTGTGCCTCCGCCAGGAATCGAACCTGGATTACAAGATCCGCAATCTTGCGTCCTATCCGTTGAACGACAGAGGCTTTTCGTCTCCGGGGAGAAAAGCGTTTTTATCTTATTACAATTTCAACATCTTCGTCAACTGTTCGGATAGGGGCGGATTGGTGCGGCCCAAGTCTTCACCTAGATATTTAACCAGGAAATTGCGGACGCTTAAGGCGTCCAGGCGACGTAAAGGCAGGGAGAGGCGCGGACGCACGGAACTTTTGAATTCAAAATAGAGGTTTTTCAAACTTTCTTTCGGTTTGTAGAGGACGGAAAAGTTTTTGAACTGGTCGTAGTCGTAAAAGCGGCGGCCGAGGCGCACGCCTTCCGGACCGAGCTCTACCGTGACCATGAGGGGCGGCCGATTTTCGTTTATGATCATAACAATAGCGGCGACGATGATTATGAGGACGAAGAGGAAGTTGGTGCTGGCGCCCAGGAAGACCAAGCGGCCGTCGCGGATGGCGAAAAAGCTGAAGAACACGCAAACGACAGCGAGCAAAACGGCGAAAAAATACCATAAACGGCCGCGTTTCGGCGGGCGGTATTCGGGCACGGTCCAGCGGATATAATTGGCGTCGGATTGAGGCATAGCTTTGATTGACAAGGCAAGTTAGATTTTATATAGTAATTATACCATAAAAAACCGGCGGACAAAAGTAGCGCCGGTCATATGTTTAGGAGAGGTGGCTGAGCGGCTGAAAGCGGCAGGTTGCTAACCTGTTATACGTCTTTAGGGGCGTATCGAGGGTTCGAATCCCTCCCTCTCCGCCAAGACAATTTTTTATCGGTATGACTCGATTAATCGAGAGAGAGTTGCGACCCGAGCGGCTTGATAATTTTTGGCACTTTAATTAAGGATTCAATAAAAATAAATATGAACATTCTTATTTTGTCATTAATCTTTTTTTCAGCTTTCTCAATAATGCTTTTTGATTTGGATTTTAGAAAAGCAAAAAGGCTTGAAGGCAAATCAAAAGACGAGCCCGGTTCCTTTAAATGGGTTGGTCTTATCTATTTAATTTGTGTAGCGTCTTGGATAGCCATTTTATTTATAAATTGGAAAATTGCTGTGCTAGGAGTTGTTATTTATTATGCTTCTGCGTTTATCCGCTTGCCACAAATTATAGGGAAAATTCTTATTAGTCCATTTTGGGCAATGGCTAAACACGAAGAGCCTATTGAAAAACTTAAAGAAAAATTTGGATTGAGTTCAGAGGAATTTTCTTTACTTAAAAAAGATTGGCAAAATTTAAGTTCTGCGGAAAAACTCCAGAAAATTACTGATCTTCAAGAAAAGCACAAGAGGATTTTAAAAGAAACAGCTGGGATTGATCCGAAAGATATTATTCCCGAAATCGGAAAGGAAATTTCGTGGGCAGATATCGTGAACCATGCATTCCGAGTTTTAGATTTTGACAGAAATGGGACAATTATTGATGAAAATAATCAAGTAAAAGCCAAGAGCCGATTTCAGCCATACGGATATTTACTCGCAGAATCGCCAATTTTGAATAATCGGGTAAAGTTGCCGATTATTCATCGTGATGATTTTTTTCTTGCCACAAGTGTATTTGATGAGCCAAAGTTGGCGGCTATGGTTAAAGACGAGGAATTGCTTGTTGTTTATTCGCCAAAACATTTGGGACCAAAAGGATTATCTGGTAGCCCTCATCATGTCTTGCATTACGCAATTACACCTCGTAGGACATTAGATGCCTATTATTCAAAAAATAATGATATGTATATGGCGAAACCAGAACCGCAAAGGCTAATTGGTCAATTCGTATATCAAGGCGAAATAAGGGTACAGATAAATCCTGAACCTGAATTTTAATAATTTGTAGTAAAATAAAAATAATACCGACCCATGTGCTTCTGGTGTAGGGGTGTCAAAACCGCCTAAAATACATTCAAATTACTGGTACTTAACCCGAATGCACCTCAGTAAGTCAATATCATTGTTTCTCGAACAATTAACGAGAGTTTAAAAGGGTGAATCTACAATAAAGCGTTTTAAGAAGTAGCTTAACTAAAATGTCAATAATTAAGGAACAATTCAAAAAGCATAAATATCTCCTATACTCCTCGAATCTTTTTGTTGTTATATTGGTTAAGGTGGGATTTAGTGCAGATAACATTGTTGATTTTTTTAACAAATTATTACGTACTTTTTTAAATACAGCTGTAATGAGTTTTGGCATATTTATTG
>Ga0136653_10001282_pt1 | contig 13607 bp, 12 predicted proteins | sample LakKivw275mmetaG_FD_94866 | JGI IMG/M metagenome (GOLD analysis project Ga0136653, IMG submission 94866) | Anoxic lake water microbial communities from Lake Kivu, Rwanda to study Microbial Dark Matter (Phase II) - Lake Kivu water 275m metaG... | ecosystem: Environmental > Aquatic > Freshwater >... | reverse complement strand
GTGGCGATGACTACGGCGTCCACTCCGTTCATGATGCCCTTGTTATGCGTGGCGGCGCGGTAGGGATCAGCGGCAGCCATGGCCCACGCCTCTACGATACCTTGCGCCACCTGCGCGCCGTCGAACTCGCCATGCGCCAGCGACTTGGCGGGCACCGTTCCCTTGGCCCGCGCCAGCCGGCGATCCGCCAGGTTCGACAGGATGCGCAGCAGTGTGCGCCCACCCGTGATCTCCGCCACCAGCGGAGCAATGGCCTCGACGGCAGTATTGACCGTGTTGGCTCCCATCGCATCGCGCGCGTCATACAACAGGTGCACGACCAGCATCGGGCCGGCCGGACTGTCTTCGATCACGCGTACCTGCACATCGCGCGCACCGCCGCCGAGCTTGATCATCACCGGATCCTGGGCGTTGGCCAGGGTCAGGATGCGCTCCCTGGCCGCAAGTAGCTCAAAGCGCGCCGACCATGGGTCCTGCACGTCCAGCACCTGAAGCTGTCCGATCATGATCGGCTCATCGCTGCAAGTGCTGAAACCACCGCCGTCGCGCACCAGCCGCGCTGCGAAGCTGGCTCCCGCAACCACCGACGGCTCCTCGATCGCCATCGGGATGAGGCAATCGCGGCCATTGATGAGGAAGTTGGTGGCGATGCCGAGGGGCAATCCGAAAACGCCCACGGCGTTCTCCACCATGTGATCGGCTTGCGCCACATCCAGACCGCCCGCTCCGGAGAGAGCGCGTGCCTCCTGTTCTGTCAGGCCAGCAAACTGGCGCAGCAAGGCCATGCGTTCCGGTATTGCCATTTTGTAGAGCTTGTCCAATCGCACCTCGGGAAATTGTGCTCCAAGACAACAGCAGCAAGCTCACGCGCACTGCACTTGCAGCCGTAAGCTTGCTAGCAACACGAAGTATACGCGCGCAAACCTGTCAGAACCTATCAGGTTGGTGCCAGATATGCCGGGGATAGGCAAATCCAGGGCGTCCAAACCGCTACGGCCCTGTGTCAAGAAACCCAGTTGTTACATAGGTTTGACATTTCAACCGATGCAGTATATATTTCTGAACTGGGTAGACCCCGGGGAGGTACCACCTAGATGGGGCAATTGGGCGAGCTCCTGCGCAAGGCTCGCGAAGACAAGGGGTTTTCGCTGCAGCAAGCAGAGGAAGCCACCAAGATCCGTGCTGCATATCTGCAGGCCCTGGAAGAGGAAAAGCTCGACCTGCTGCCAGCGTCAGTTTATGTCAAGGGATTCATCCGCAATTACGCTAGCGCGCTTGGCCTGGATCCACAGCAGGTGCTGGCCTTCTACAGAGAGTCCGCTGCACCACAGCCCGAGGCGCCCATCCCGCCCATGCTGGACGAGCCCCTCAGACCGCTCAGCCTGCGCCGTCTTTGGCCATTGGGGGTCGTGCTGCTTGTGTTGGCACTCGCCGCGGCCGTATGGCAGGGGTACATTCGCATCCCAATCGCAACGTTGCCTTTCTTCCGACCGGCTCCAACAGCTACTGCCACAGTGACTGCAGTGCCGCCATCTCCTACGACGCCCCCTACGCACACGCCTTTGCCGCCCACTGCCACCCTCACCCCCACATCGATTCCTGTGCCCGCGCCTGCCCTCGAGCTGACCGTGGACATTGTGGGGGCGGCTTCCTGGGTTCGGGCTGAAGTGGACGGGCAGGAAGTCTACGCGGGAACACTGGAGCCTGGCAGCAGGCGGGTCTGGTCGGCTCGCGAGCGCATCGTGCTGCGCGGAGGCAGGCCCGAGGCCGTGCGCGTGATGCTGAACGGACAACTGCTGGGCTGGCTGGGCCCGGCAGGACAAGTTGTGGAGAAGGAATGGGCTGCGCCTGGCGTCCCCACGCGCACACCTTTGCCTACGTCCACCAAAGCACCATGATTCTTTGAGGATGTTCCGATTGTCGTCAAGCCGGCCGGTGGCTATCGCCCTGGCCGGTTGTGATTTGGAGAGCTCGGATTGAGAAGACGTTTCTACCTGTTGTCATTGGGATGCCCAAAGAACAGCGTGGATGCCGAAGGCATGCGCGTGCTGCTCATGCAGGCGGGCTGGGGCGAGGCGCAGCGGCCAGAGCGAGCCAATGCGCTGATTGTCAACACCTGTGGTTTCATCGACACTGCGCGTGAGGAGTCTCTGGCTGCATTGCGCGATCTGGCCAATCGCAAGCAAGCCGGCCAGGTGCTCCTGGCAGCAGGCTGCCTCTCGCAGCGCCAAGGCGAGGAGCTGAAGCACAGCGTGGCGGGTGTGGATGGCATTCTGGGCACCCGCGAATGGGCGGACGTGGTAGCGCGCCTGGAGCAGCTGCTGCCAACCAAGTCCAATGCGAGCGTCCGGCCGCAGGATGAGCTGTCGGTGGTGACCAGCGTTCCACGCCTCAGCCAGGGCGCCAGCGCGTACGTGAAGATCGCGGATGGCTGCAGCGCGCCATGTGCCTTTTGTGCCATACCCTTGATCAAAGGCCCACAGCGCAGCAAAATGCCGGCCGCAGTCATCGCAGAGGTACAGCAGTTGGTGGCTCAGGGCACCCGCGAGATCATTCTGATTGCCCAGGACACCAGCGCCTATGGCCGCGACCTGGGAAGGCACGATGCGCTGCCCGATTTGCTCCAGGGCGTCCTTCAATCGCAGGCCAGGCCTGCATGGTTACGGCTGATGTACGCCTATCCACAGCACATCACTCCACGCCTGGTGCACTGCATGGCCGCGCATGCGGAGGTCTGCCACTACCTGGACCTGCCGCTACAGCACGCGCACCCGGACACACTTCGCCGCATGCAGCGCTCACCCGACATGGTGGGAGTGCGCAGGCTGATTGAGGACCTGCGCCGGGCCATGCCCGACATCGCACTCCGCACGGCCTTTATCGTGGGCTACCCCGGAGAAACGGAGCAAGAATTCGCCGCCCTGCTCGACTTTATGGCCGAGATGCAGTTCGATAAGGTTGGTATTTTCATCTACTCGTGCGAGGAGGGCACTGCCGCGGCACGTCTGCCTGCCCAGGTGCCGCGTGCCTTGGCCGAAGAGCGCTACGCACGCGCCATGGAGCTGCAGCGTGACATCTCGCTCGCGCGCAATCAATCGCAAGTGGGGCGCGTGTTGGAGGTGCTGATCGAAGGCAGCGCCAGGGGTGTCAGCGTGGGCCGGAGCTACCGCGACGCCCCCGAGATTGACGGCTACGTGTTCGTCGCAGGTAGGTGGGAACCAGGGCAGATGGTCTTGACCAGCATCGAGCGTGCCCTGGACTATGATCTGCAGGGCAGGGCTGTGCCCGATGCTGCACACTAGACTCTGTGCGAGCGCCAAAAAGCGGTAGAGAACAGCGCGGTGCGCAGAAGCTTTTCCATCAGTGGGTCAGCCACGTTGAGGGCATTGCGATCGTGCAGGTAGAGCGCCAGAGAGCGCGCCCAGTAAGCGCGCACGTGGCCCCGCGCCTCTTCGTCAAAGCCATTGCCCAGCTGAAACAACTCGGCGACTCGTGCCCCTACGCGACTCAAGGCGGGAGTCAGGCCGCCTCCCTCGGATAGCCACTTGCCATCCTCGACCCCGCCGCAGCCCAGCAGATGGTCCAGCAGGCAGCCCAAGGGCACCAGAGCATGCAGTGAATCCCGTGCCAGATCAGAGACGGAGACACAAGCCACGTTGTACAGCACGTGGTGCTTCAACGCTCTCGGGCCCGGCTCATAGCTGGAGGGCAAGTGCGTGATGATTACGTGCCCGCCCGGCTGTTGCAGCCAGAACCGCACCAATCCCGCCGGCAGTGGGCGCAGGCGCGACAACAGCTCCTCCAGCGGCGCCCACACGCTGTTGAAGCGCCGCTGCGCCGCTGCCGGCGACAGCTCCAGCGCTCGCGGCGCTACGTGCATCCTGTCCACTTTGAGCAATGACAAAGCCTGGTTGTGCATGTCTCCTCGACCGCCGTGATTATAGGCAGGGCAAGGTCGCTCTCCAAACACGCGGCCAGCCAAGAGAAGGCTATCCGGAAGCCGTCGAGACTGGGCATGCGAGTGTGACCTCAGCGTCAAGCTGCGTTCCACTCGACTCATCTGCTTGGTTGCAGCTACATTGTGTGCTAAACTTGGCGCAGGACCGACGCCGTGATCACAATCGTCATTACCGCCTATCGCGAAGAGAACACCATCCTGCGGGCCGTCCAGGCTTTTGTCGACCAGGACCTTGGCCAGGAGTGGGAGCTTTTGGTGGTTTGTCCCGATGACCAGACCGCCGCTGTCGTCGCTCCTTTGGCCGCACATGACACACGCGTGATCTGTATGCGCGACGAGGGCAAGGGCAAGCCAGCCGCGCTGAATGTCGCATTCAAGGCAGCGCACAGCGATATTGTCATCTTGAGCGATGGGGATGTGTACGTGGCGCCGGGCTCCGTGCGCGCTCTGCTCGCCGCCTTCGAGGATCCACAGGTGGGCATCGTTAGCGGCAGGCCTGTCTCGATCAGCCCGCGCAGCACAATGCTGGGCTACTGGTCCCATCTGCTGGTGGATGCGGCGCACCATCAGCGCAGCATGCGCGCCGCCCAGAGCGCGTTTTTTGAATGCTCTGGCTATCTATATGCGCTCCAGCGTGAGTTGGTTGGGCCAATCCCCGAGGACTCTCTGGCCGAAGACGGCCTGATTTCGCATCGCATCTGGCAGCAGGGGTTTCGCACGGCCTATGCACCGAGTGCGGAAGTGTACGTCAAGTACCCCGCATCCTACCGAGATTGGCTGAGCCAGAAGGTCCGTTCTACTGGCGGATATGCACAGGGCTACATGCCGCGCTCCCGCGGCATGCGCTCCTTTCGCGCGGAAGCCTGGCAAGGAACGTGGCAAGCGCTGTCCTTTGCCCGCAGCCCTCGGGAGCTTCTTTGGACGCTGCTGCTGTTCGCGGCGCGAATTCACCTTTGGTTGCGCGTCACATGGGACGTGCGTTGGCGCAAGAGAGCGTTCGCCCTCTTGTGGCAACGCGTTGATAGCACAAAGTAGCGGGAATCCGGCATGACGTTCAAAACGCGTTCGATGGCTGTAGTTGGAGAGGCCGCGGGTTGGCTGGTCAAGCTCCTGGCCAGGCTCTTGCTGCACGTGCAGACAGAAGGACTCGAGAGGATCCCGGCCAGCGGACCGGTGATCCTGGCAATCAATCACGTCAACTTTATCGACGCCCCGCTGCTATACACGATCATGCCTCGGCATATCACCGGCCTGGTCAAGGCCGAGCTGTGGAAGAACCCCGTGCTCGGGCTGGTAGCACGCGCCTGGGGCACCATTCCCATCCGGCGCGGTGAGCTCGATCTCGACGCCTTTCGACGCGCCCTGCAAGTCTTGCACACTGGCAATCTACTGGGCCTCGCGCCCGAGGGCACCCGCAGTCACCATGGCAGCTTGCGCAGCGGCCGCCCAGGCGCCGTGATGCTGGCGTTGCGCGCGCCCAGCACGTGCATTGTGCCTATGGCCATCTATGGTCACGAGCATTATGCACGATACTGGCGGCGGCTGCGCCGCACTCCTGTCCACCTGAGTTTTGGACAGCCCTTTCGCCTGAAGCAGCCTACCGAGGCCGTCACCCATGCCACACGCCAGCGCATGACGGATGAGATCATGTGGCAGATTGCAGCATTGCTTCCCAGCCAGTACCGCGGCGTCTACGCGGACCTGCACACAGCCACGCAGGAGTCCCTTGATTTCCCGGAAGAGACGATGAGTAGCCTGCAGCAACTCCTGGGCCAGACCGTCAAAGGACGCGCTGGAGCGGAGGCAGCGGGATGAGAGTGGTCTCCGGAGAAGCCAAATCTCTACGCCTGCGCTCTGTGCCTGGAGAGACGACGCGTCCCATCACTGATCGTGTCAAGAGCGCCCTGTTCAACATCCTGATGGGCAGGGTAAAGGATGCCTGCTTCCTGGACCTATTCGCGGGGACAGGGGCGGTGGGGATTGAGGCGCTCAGTCGGGGAGCGCGCCAGGCGGTTTTCGTGGAGCGCGACGAGCGCGCCGCAAGCACCATACGTCACAACCTGCAAGCCACGGGCTTGGCGGAGCGTGCGCGTCTGGTCCGCGCAGATGTGTTCAAGTTCATCGCCAGTTACCAGGGCAGGCCATTCGACATCGTCTACGTGGCTCCGCCCCAGTATCGAGGGCTCTGGGCGCGCACGCTGCAGGCGCTCGATACGTCATCGCTGATCGCATCCGCTGGCTTGGCCATTGCACAGATCTACCCCAAGGAATACGAGACCCTCGCTCTTACCCACTTGGTGCTATCTGATCAGCGCAAATACGGCAGTACTCTGCTGTGCTTCTACCAGTGGTCAGGATCCACTACTGCGCGAAATCCATCTTCCAGCGGCTCTCCTGGCGCACCAGCTGCCAACTGATCTCCTTGAGAGGGCTTCTGGCACCCGATTTGGAGACGAACACCACATCAACCGTGACCACCGTGGACGGCGTATCCTCTTGGGTGGCGAGGTAGCCGATTTCTTTCACCACGGCATAGTTGATCTGGTCCAACGCATAGGGTGAGCCATATTGGAGCCTGCCCGCCGCCATTTCGTTGCTCGCCCGCGTAGTCAGGTACTCGAGGATGGTTGGCTTGAGTTCGGGGTTGCCCAGGGTCTTGTAGAAAGCCATCACGATCTTCTCGGGGTAGGGAGTGTCCAAGATACCAGAAGGCACTTCCCCAGGAAAGCCCACTGCAGATTCAAGCGGAGAAACCAGCGTGGTCGTCCCGGTGACAAAGTAACCATCGGCCACAGGCGCGTAGTAGTCGCGCTTGACCAGTTGGCTGCGCTCGTAGGCCAGCCTGGTGACGGTTACACGGCGGCTCTCCGGATCCAGCATTACACCGCCATCGCTGCGGAAGAAGCCAATGCAGCGGTACAGAGGAGGATCGTCCAGGGGCTGGTTCACAACATTGCCATTGGCCTGGAAGATGACCAGGTCGTTGGCAGTGCTGAGCACCAGCTCTTTGCGCCCAACACCACCAGGCTCGGGCATGATGTCCAGCATCGCCCAATCCGGAACCTGCTGTGCGAGGTAGCTCTGGTCCGGCGTGCGCAGCTTGTAAGGGTAGAGCACTGGCAGCTGGCCCGCGTTGGCTGCCACGTCGTAGATGATCGCAGCCACTGGCCCGCCCCCGCCTACCTGGTCGAAGCGATAGAAGACCAACCATTCGAGCTTGCCATCGCTGTCGGCATCCACCCTTTTGACGCTGGCTCCCGGCCTGTCCGGCAGCAGATCAGCCGGGATGTTGACCGTCAACTCGGGCGGCTTTTCAGTGCTGGTTGTGGCGCACCCCGCCAATGCGAGGCACAGGAGAGGCACGAGCAGCAGGCCAGGCCACAAGCCGCGTCGCATCGCGGATCCTTGATCAAGGCAAAGTCTCTGCATCATGTTCTTTCCCACTCCGCCTGTTTCTGACCGAAGCAGAGCGCTTGCGAGGCTTGAGCTTGAGCCTCTCAGCCGCAGGCTGTCCTGCCCTCTGAGCGATGAGCGCTACCGGAAGAACATCGTCCATGCATTCCACCCACACAAACTCGATGCTGCGCTGCACCTTGCGAGGCACTTCAACCAGGTCCTTCTGGTTGCGCTTGGGCAACAGCACCAGCTTCATCCCGGCGCGATGCGCCGCCAGAATCTTCTCACGCACGCCACCAATGGGCAGAACGCGGCCACGCAAGGTGATCTCCCCGGTGAGCGCGACGTCGCGGCGCACCGGCCTCTTCGTCAACGCCGAAACCAGAGCCGTGGCCATCGTAACTCCCGCAGACGGGCCATCCTTCGGAATGGCCCCCTCTGGCAGGTGGATGTGCACATCGATCTTGTCAAAGTCCACGCCCGACAGCTCAAGCTCCTTCACATGTGCGCGTGCGTAGCTTAGCGCGGCCTGGGCGGACTCTTGCATCACCTCGCCCAACTGCCCGGTCAACAGCAGGGTGCCTTTGCCCGGCATCAGGGTAGCCTCAACCGCCATGGTATCGCCGCCCGTCTCGGTCCAGGCCAGGCCTGTGGCAAGACCGATCTCGTCCACCTTCTCGAGCTGGCCGTACAAGAACTCGGGCGGACCCAGGTATCTGTGCAGGGCCCTGGGGAGGATATAGCGCGGTGGCTGCTTGCCTTCTGCCACCAATCTGGCCACCTTGCGGCAGATGTTGGCAATCCCACGCTCCAGATTGCGCACGCCGGCTTCGAGCGTGTATTCCCGTATCATGCGCCGCAGCGTGTCCTGGGGAAAGTGCAAACCTTTCAAGCCATGCTGTTCCAGTTGGCGCGGAACGAGGAACTGCTTGGCAATCTCTATCTTCTCTTCTTCGATGTAACCTGGGAACTCGACCACTTCGAGCCGGTCGCGCAAGGCCGGGGGGATGGGATCCAGGATGTTGGCCGTGGTGATGAACATCACCTTCGAGAGGTCATAGGGCACTTCAAGGTAGTGGTCCGAGAAAGCGCTATTCTGCTCAGGGTCCAGCACTTCCAGCAGTGCGGCCGAAGGATCGCCTCGGAAGTCCACACCCACCTTGTCGATCTCGTCCAGCATGAACACAGGGTTCACCGAACCGGCGCGCCGCATGGTTTGCAGGATGCGCCCAGGTAGTGCACCGACATAGGTACGGCGATGGCCGCGAATCTCCGCCTCATCGCGGATTCCGCCCAGGCTCACGCGCACAAAGTTGCGCCCGAGGGCCTCAGCAATGGACTTGCCGAGCGATGTCTTGCCTGTCCCCGGGGGACCGACAAAGCACAGGATGGTGCTGCGCATCTTGTCCGGAGCGATCTTGCGCACAGCCATGTACTCCAGGATGCGCTCCTTGGCCTTGTTGAGTCCATAGTGATTCCGCTTCAGGACTTCGCTGGCGTGGGCGATGTCCAGGTTGTCCTCGGTCGATTGGGCCCAGGGCAAGTCCAGCAACCAATCAATGTAGGTGCGGATAACGCCCACTTCTGGAGTCGCCGGAGGCATTCCCGACAGGCGGCTGAGCTCCTTCTCTGCCTTCTTCTGCACCTCGTCTGGCATTTTCGCTTCCGCGATCTTCTGCTGCAGCTCGGCGATCTCTCGCGCCTGCGGATCTCCTTCACCCAGCTCTGTCTGGATGACTCGCATCTGTTCGCGCAAAAAGTACTCGCGCTGGCTCTTATCGACTTCCTGCTGTACTTGGGAATGGATGCGGCTCTCCAACTCCAGCACATCCAACTCCTTGGCCAAGAGCACGCTGACCTTCTCCAAGCGCTTCAACGGCTCCACGGTCTCAAGCAGCTCCTGCTTATGGGCCACATCCACAGTGACATTGGAGCCCACCAGATCAGCCAGCCAGCCGGGGTCATTCACGTTCATGGCCGTAACAAAGGCATCATCGGGCACGTTTCGACTCAGCCGCACGACCTTCTCAAAGAGTGTCAAAACGGCTCGCATGCGCGCCTCGGCGGAGATGGAGGTGTCCATGTCTTCTAGCACAGGCGCCACGCGAGCCAGCATGTAGGGCTCGGTTTTGACAATCTTCAGCAGGCGCAGCCGTCTGCGACCCTGCACAAAGACGCTGGTGGTCTGGTCCGGCATGCGCCAAACGCGGCCAATGAACGCCTCGGCCCCATACTCATACAGGTCATCCACGCCAGGATCCTGGCATTCTGGGTCCTTCTGGGTGAACACAGCGATACTCTGGTCGCCCGACATGGAGCTCTCCACTGCCTTGACAGAACGATCGCGGCTCACGAAGAGGGGAGCAGCCACGTGCGGAAAGACGACCGTATCGCGCACGGGCAACAAGGGTACCTCAAACGTCGAGGTATCGCGCTCAATCTGAGGGAGGGCAGCCCGAAACTGCTCGGCTTCCCAATCTTCTATCATCACGAATCGCCGGCCTCCACCGAATTGGAGTGACTATACCACATTTTGCATGAATTGCATAGCCTTCTACAATGGAAGCACCTCACATGCATGTTCATTGAAAGGAGCGAGCGGGGGGATGGCCGTATACGAGTTCGAAGGGCGAAGGCCCAAGCTGGGCGAGGGCGCATATGTACACCCTTCTGCCGATGTGATTGGGGCGGTGACGGTAGGCGAGGGCTGCTGGATCGGCCCAGGCGCCCGTCTGCGCGGAGACTATGGCACGATCGTCATTGGTGACGGTACCAGCATCGAGGACAACTGTGTCGTGCATGCACGCCCCAATGAGAAAACCCTCATCGGCAAGCTGGTCACCATCGGCCACGGGGCAGTCATCCACAATGCTACGATCCACGATCATGCCGTCATCGGCATGGGTTCGGTGGTAAGCGACTGGGCGGTGGTAGGTGAGTGGTCGGTCGTCGCCGAGGGCGCCGTAGTGCGGCAGGGACAAGAGATCCCGGCCGGTCATATCGCCGTGGGCGTCCCGGCCAAGATTCTGGAAAAGCAGGTCACAGACGAGTACAAGGCCCAATGGAGCAAGTTCAAAGCGCTGTACACCGATCTGGCACTCAGGTACCCAGACGGCCTGAAAGAGGCATAGCCAATGCAGGAAGCGAGGTTGTACGACAAGCTGGAGGACGGCAAGGTTCGCTGCCATCTGTGCGCGCACCGTTGCAGCATTGCCGAGGGCAAACGCGGCATCTGCCTGGTGCGCGAGAACCGAGGCGGAGTGCTGTATACCCTGGTGTATGGACTCTCCATTTCCCAGGCAATTGACCCGGTGGAGAAGAAGCCCCTGTTTCATTTCTACCCCGGGTCCAAGTCCTTCTCCTTTGCCACCGTGGGCTGCAATTTTCGCTGTTCGTTCTGCCAGAATTGGCAAATCTCCCAAACGCTGCACGACGGCGGGCAAGTGGACGGGCACGAGGCCTCCCCAGAGCATCTGGCCTCTGCGGCGCATCACTACGGTTGCCAGAGCATCGCTTACACCTACACGGAGCCCACGATCTTCTTCGAGTATGCCTACGACACGGCGGTCCAGGCCGCCCGCTTCAACATCAAAAACATCTACGTAACCAATGGATACATGACTGAGGAAATGCTGGACGCGTTTGGCACCTACCTGCATGCCGCCAACGTCGACCTGAAAGCCTTCAGCGACGAGTTCTACCGCAAGACCTGCGGCGCTCGTCTGCAGCCGGTCCTGGACTCGATTCTGTCCATGAAAAAGAGGGGCACCTGGGTGGAAATCACCACACTGCTTGTGCCCGGCATGAACGATTCTGACGCCGAGCTGCGTGAGCTGGCAGGGTGGATTGCGCGCGAGGCAGGCGTGGAAACACCCTGGCACATCAGCCGCTTCCATCCGGACTATCGTTTGCAGGACAGGCATGCCACGCCGACAGCGGCTTTGAATCATGCCCGACAGATTGGCCTGGAAGCGGGCCTGCGCTACGTGTATGAGGGGAACGTGCCCGGCTCAGAAGGCGAGAACACCCACTGCTACAACTGCCATAACCTGCTGATCCGCCGCTACGGCTTTGGCATCCTGGAGAACGTCCTCCTGCCAGGAGCCAAGTGTCCCTACTGCGGAGTGACCCTGGATGGCGTCGGCCTGACCAGGGCGTAGCTGGGCCGTGTGAGTTTCGCGGCACTGCCAGCCGGTGCTGCGCGCAGAGCATGCGGAACCCGCCCTTGAGCGCACACGCAACTGCCTCCAACCAACATACCCCCAGATATGGCATGCCTTGCAGGCTATTGTGCGCCATTGCCGTCTCCGTCCTCCTGAATAGGCGCCGTAGTTACAGTGCGGACGCAAAACGCATGGTAAGGTGCTTCAGACCACAGCCACGAGTCGAGAATGCCGGCTGCATCCCTGTGGGCGGCCCCTTTGTGCTGGTGACCAATCACTACCGCAAACCTGGCTATCACGCCTGGTGGGGTGTGGCAGCCATCGCCGCGACTCTCGCCGAACGCCGGCCGGACAGCCCTGAGACGATATGGATGCTCGCCAATCGCTGGACGTATGCCAATCCACTCAAGAGCCGATTGGTGACACCGCTGACGCACTGGGTGTTCATACGCTTGGCGCGCACGTATGGCTTCGTTTCCACTCCACCCATGCCGCGCCAGGAGAAGTACACTGAGGAAGGCGCCCAGTCCGTGCGCCGCATCTTGGCGCTGTACAGCGCAGGCTCAGCGCACGAATGGCCGGCAATTGGCGTGGCTCCCGAAGGCCGTGACAGCCAAGACGGTAGCCTGGTCGAGCCTCCATCCGGCGCTGGCCGGCTGCTGCTTCGTCTCGCAGAACGTGGTCTGGATCTGCTGCCGGTGGGCATGGCCGAAATCGACGGGATCTTGACACTGCGTTTCGGAGCGCCCTTTGTCCTGAACCCATGGCCTGGGGCGGACAAGAAGGAGCGAGATCGTCGTGCCAGCACGCAGGTGATGCTGGCCATCGGGCGTTTACTGCCAGCGCACTTGTGGGGCATCTACAGGGCGGAGCTTGAACGCGAGCGCACCTCATCCGCGCAAAAGCTCTGCTCCTCTGACCGCGTGCATTGAATCGGCCAAAGATAGAGAGGGGCCAGAAGGTTGGCCCCTCTCCGAACAACCGTCGCCTGGCTGGACCACCTCGCCGTGGGTGGTATCATCAGTGTCGAGGCACGAGCATCCAGCTTGTGCGCTACGCTCTGTAGCAGGCCACCCAGTGTTCCTTGCCCACGTTCTTGAACTCGGGTTCCTCCACATCGCACGTTCCCGCGATCATGCGATCGCAGCGCGTGTGGAAGTGGCAACCCTTGGGCGGGTCACGCGGGCTGGGCACGTCTCCGGTCAGAATGATACGCTTGCGCTTCTCCTCCACAACCGGATCCGGAATGGGGACGGCGGAGAGCAGGGCCTTGGCATAGGGATGCAGCGGATTCTCGTAGAGCTCTTCACGCGTAGTCAGCTCCACGATCTTGCCCAGGTACATGACAGCCACGCGGTCGCTGATGTGCCGCACCACCGAGAGGTCATGCGCGATGAATAGGTAAGTCAGGTGGAAGGTGCGTTGCAGCTCTTCCAGCAGGTTGATGATCTGCGCCTGAATGGAGACGTCCAGGGCCGAGATAGGCTCGTCGCAGACGATAAAGTCCGGCTGTACCGCCAGCGCGCGCGCCACGCCGATGCGTTGGCGCTGACCGCCCGAGAACTCGTGCGGGTAGCGGTTGATGAAGTAGCGGTTCAAGCCCACCACTTCCAGTAGCTCCATGACGCGCTCTCTGAGCTGCTTGCCCTTCAGGATGTTGTGCACTTCCAAAGGCTCACCGACGATGTCGCCCACGGTCATACGCGGGTTCAACGAGGCGTACGGATCCTGGAAGATCATCTGCATCTTGCGTCGCATACGCCGCAGAGGCTCGCCCTTGAGAGTAGTGAGATTCTGCCCTTCAAAGAACACATCACCGCCCGTGGGCCGGTAGAGTTGCAGAATCGCACGCCCGGTGGTAGATTTGCCGCAGCCGCTTTCCCCTACCAAGCCCAGGGTCTCGCCACGCCGGATGAAGAAACTGATGCCATCCACGGCTTTGATGTCGCCCACGTGGCGCTGGACTACAATTCCTTGTGTCACAGGGAACCACATTTTGAGATTTTGCACTTCGAGCAAGATGTCGTTCTCTGACATGTTATCTCTTCCCTCCGGTGACATCTACCCAGCAAGCCACGCTGTGCCGCAAG
>Ga0136653_10001280_pt1 | contig 13622 bp, 14 predicted proteins | sample LakKivw275mmetaG_FD_94866 | JGI IMG/M metagenome (GOLD analysis project Ga0136653, IMG submission 94866) | Anoxic lake water microbial communities from Lake Kivu, Rwanda to study Microbial Dark Matter (Phase II) - Lake Kivu water 275m metaG... | ecosystem: Environmental > Aquatic > Freshwater >... | reverse complement strand
GCTTAAGCACATTACTTAGTAACTAGTAAGCTAGTAACTCGTAACTAGTAATTTTATAAAAGGAAACGAGACGTTCTATTCGTAATTATAAACCTAATATATGGCGAATTATTTATTTTCCAATTACCAGTTACTAGTTACTGGTTTACGAGTTACCGAATTACGAATGCATCTCCGACTTAACAGGAACCGTAACTTTCTTCAGATATCTTATCTCATCCAAAACTTTTCCCGTACCCTGCGCAACGGCGGTTAAGGGATCGTCTGCAATGTGTACCGGTAATCCGGTCTCCTCAGAAATCAGTTTATCCAGCCCCCTCAACAAGGAACCTCCCCCGGCCATCACGATTCCGTGCTCTATTAAATCTGCCGCTAATTCAGGAGGTGTCCTCTCCAGGGAAATTTTTGCTGTTTCCAGTATCGCACGCACGGGCTCCTGCAGCGCATCACGCACCTCTTCGGAAGTTATAGTAACCATCTTGGGAAGCCCGGCTACCAGGTCCCTGCCCTTTACCTCCATGCTCAGCTCTTCTTCCAGGGGATACGCAGAGCCGATCTTCATCTTGATATCTTCGGAAGTACGCTCTCCTACCATAAGGTTATAGGTTTTTTTCAGATATTCAATTATCGCTTCGTCCATCTCATCGCCGCCGATACGGATCGATTTAGAGAACACTATGCCGGCAAGGGAAATCACCGCGATTTCCGTAGTCCCCCCGCCTATATCAATGATCATATTCCCGATTGGTTCCTGTATAGGAAGCCCCACGCCGATCGCAGCCGCAACCGGTTCTTCGATAAGAAAAACATCCCTCGCGCCCGCTCTCTCGGCGGAATCTTTCACCGCCCTCTTCTCAACTTCGGTGATCCCTGACGGTATAGCGATGACTATTCTTGGCCTGACCAGTACCTTGCGATGGTGGACTTTTTTAATGAAATATCTTAACATCGCTTCGGTGATCTCAAAGTCCGCGATCACGCCGTCTTTCATCGGCCTGATGGCAATAATATTCCCCGGAGTGCGTCCGAGCATCCTTTTAGCCTCTTCCCCTACTGCCAGGACGTGAGATGTACCGCGTTCGATGGCAACCACAGAAGGCTCGCAAAGCACGACTCCTTCCCCTTTAACATAAACCAATGTAGTGGCTGTACCTAAGTCAATACCCATATCATTGGAGAAGAGTCCAAGGATATAATTAAAAATCCTCTTTGCGGCTTCTTTAAATTTTGCCATTTTTTGCTCCATTATTGTGGGGATTATATCTTTTAAGGGGTAATGGGAGGATTCTAACAGAGTTTAAAGCCTATGTCAAATAAAAACTTACCTAAAAAACGGCAGGATTACATAGCCCAAACCGCAAGTATCAGCCAGAAAAACCTTTAAACTTCAATAATTTATTCAAGGTAGCAGTAAAGCCGGGGAAGGATTTGTCTATGCACCCTATATCATCGATTCTGGTCCTGCCTTCTGCTGCCAGCCCAGCGACAATCACACTCATAGCAGTGCGATGGTCGCCGAAACTCTTTACTTCAGCTGCCGTAAGCACTTTTGCGCCTTTTATAATGATATTTTCTCTCTTTCTTCTTGCAATTACCTTTATCTTGGCCCCCATCTTGCGCAGATTATCTGACATAGAACTTATCCGGTCAGTCTCCTTTACCCGCAACTCTTCAATCCCCTCAAACAGTGTCCTGCCCCGGGCAAAACAGGCAGCAACCATCAAAATCGGGAGTTCATCTATCAGGGAAGGAACCTCTTCTCTCCTTACCCTGGTTGCCTTTAAACTACTGCTGCGTACGATTAAATCCCCCATTGGCTCGTAGCTCCAGCCCTGCGCCTTACTTGCCGTAATTGAAATATTAGCGCCCATCCTCTTAAGCACCTTCAGTAAGCCGGAACGCGTGGGGTTAAGGCTCAGATTCCTGATTACTATCCTAGAGCCCGGACAAATCAAAGCAGCGACAATAAAAAAAGCCGCAGAAGAAATATCTGCAGGGATATATATCTGTTTAGGCCCTCTTAACTGCCGCCCTCCTTCTATAACTATAGATTGTTTATCTACTTTTATTCCTGCTTTAAATATCTTTAAGGCCCTTTCAGTATGGTCGCGCGTCTTAACCGGTTCGATAACCTTTGTGCTACCTTTAGCAAAGAGACCGGCCAAAAGAAGAGCTGATTTTACCTGCGCTGAGGCAACAGGAAGCTTGTAAGTTATCCCTTCCAGGAGGCCGCCCTTAACCGTAATCGGCAGATATTCTTCGCCACTTGCGCAGCATCTCTTGTGTCTTGCGTTTATCACCGCGCCCATTAACCTCAATGGCTGGGCAACGCGGCGCATCGGCCTGCGCGAAAGGGATTTACCGCCCTTAAGCGTGGCAACGAAAGGCTGGCCTGATAAAACCCCCAGCATAAGCCGGCAGGTGGTCCCGGAATCACCTATAAAAATAGGGCTGTCCGGTCTTTTAAAACCCAACAACCCTTTTCCATATACCTTCAATGTTGCCGCCGGCATCTGCCGGCCTGATAAGGTTTTATCGATCCTCAGGCCCAGTTTCCTGAAAGCACCGACAGTAAAAAGGCAATCCTGATTGAGAGGGAAATTAACGATCTTGGTTTTACCCTGGCTTAGTGCGCTTAAGATTACAGCGCGGTGGGATATAGACTTATCTCCCGCAAGATTTAATGTTCCTCTCAGGCGGATTACCCGCCTGACGGAATAATGACTCATTGGCTCTTGCGTACGACTTTATCGCCTTCGGTTACCTTGGTGTTCATGTCCGGCGACTGGAATCCCGCTGCGGACATAGACTCATGCACCTTCTCTACGCTAACGTCTCCTATATATTTATTCTTATGATAAACCGAGAATAAATCTCCGACGTTAACGCCTTCTTTTGTCCCTAAACCCAGTACAACAAAATTATAATCTTTATTCACTACTAATATTTTGCCTTCAAGCGCTGCGGCAGGCTTCGGCGTTTCGACTTTTCCCTGGGCCGCTTTCTTAGGCTTAACTGCAGCTACGGAGGGCTTTGCTGTTTCAGTTTCCGGGCTGACAACGATCTTTCCCAGTTCTACTCCCTGGCCTGCGGTCTCGGAAGCTTTAATCTTCGCCTCAAGGCCGCTCTTTTCATCCTGCAGGCCCTTTACCTGAGATTGCAGTTTCTCAGACTCCTTTTTGGCTTCAGTCAACTTCTGCTCGAGGTTCACCCTCAGGCTTTTTTGTTCCTCTAAAGCCATGCGCATCTGCTCTGCTCTAGCTAGAGCCTCATTCTTATCCGCCCTCTCCTTTTCTAATTCGGATGTCAGGGCGCTGACCTGGCCTTGCGCCTGGTCAAGTTTAACAGTAAGGTCACTAACGCTCTTAGCAGAGGCATCAAGTTTATTTTCGGTGACACGCAACCTGGTCAATACATCATCCAGTTCCTCCTGCAGGGCGACATTTTTCGCTTTTTCTTTCTGCAGGAAGAAGAATACACCGCCGGCGGCAGATAAAGAAACGACAATTAAGACTATCAGTATTAAAATCGGCGATTTTATCTTCTCAGGCATCCTCTTCCTCCTTTTAGTTTTTGACCCTAATTTTATTTATCTTATATGAATTCGCCTGAAAAATAAGCTATATTTTAATGAGCAGATGGTTTAGGGAGCTGTTTACAGCGACGTAAACCATAGGCGCGTAGCGCCGTCTGCGAATTAACCCCGCACCCAGTAGTAACATACTCACGGAATGTTTCTGGATGCGGGGTAAGTTCAGCCATATCCCCCATAATTATTGGCGGATGGCCTCACTTAATTCAGGCGGGATTTTAGAAGAAAATTCGATGAATTTTCCGGAACCAGGATGCACAAATCCCAGATATTTAGCATGCAGGGCAAGCCGCTGAAAAGAATTATTCTTACCGTATTTTACATCGCCCATTACGGGATGGCCTAAAAATGCCAGGTGCACCCTGATTTGATGCGTCCTGCCGGTATAAGGCTCGACTTCAAGCAGGCTCATCCCTTTACCTCTTTTTAGTGTCCGGTAGCGGGTGCGGGCAAACTTTGTGTTTTTGCCTAACCCGGCAGCCATATTCTTTCTCTTAAAAGGATGCCTGCCTATGGGTACCTCTATTACGTCCTGATCAAACTCTACCTTGCCTTTTACCAGAGCGATATATTTACGCTTTATGCTGTGCAAAGAAAATTGTTTCGATAAATCAAGGTGAGCAGCGTTATTTTTGGCGATTACTAATAGTCCGGAGGTATCCTTATCAAGCCTATGGACGATCCCCGGCCGCTGCGGATTGATATCCGATAATTTTTTAAAACGGCACAGCAGCGCATTTACAAGAGTATGTTCGTAATTGCCGGGGGCAGGATGAACGACAACCCCGGCGGATTTATTTATCACCGCCAGGTCTTCGTCTTCATAGATGACATCCAGAGGTATGTTTTCCGCTGAGATTACCCGCTCTTTTCTCCGAGGCTCACTGAAAACTATACAGTCCCCGGGCCTTATCCTGCAATGCGCCTTGGGCGTTGCGCTGCCGTTAAGCATAATCTCCCCGCGCTTCAGCATCTCCTGGATAGCAGTGCGTGAAATACCCAGATTGCCCCTGCGGCAGAACTCCTGAAGAAAAATATCCAGCCGCTTACCGAGATCTTCCGGGTTAGCCTTGAGAGAAAATTCTTTCATTTATTTTGCCGTTTATTACAAAAAATACGCGATAGAAAAAATAACGAAAGGAAGAATAGCGCAATGCTGATAAATTGGAAAAGCGACAGGCCAAATAGTATACGCGGGTTATCGGCGCGCAGGAATTCGATAAGAAATCTGCCGCAAGAATATAATAAAAGATATGCTAAAAACACGGAGCCGCGGGGAAGGTTTCTATCCTGAATCAGCCTTAATGCGACAAAAATTATAAGCAGCAGCAGAGAAGAATAAACTTGCGTCGGAATAAGAAATGCATCGTGCACTTTGAAGTAGATTCCCCAATACGCGGATTCTCTACCGTAGCAACAGCCGTTTAATAGGCAGCCGATCCTGCCGATTGACTGCGCTAATGCCGCAAAAGGGGCAAGCAGGTCAAAGGCCCTGATTACCAAAACCTTTTTTTTCTTCAGATAAACCGCCGAGCAGGCCAGGGCCGCGGCTAATCCGCCGAACCAGGAAAGGCCGCCGTACTGCAGCATAAATATCTCAAGGGGATATTTAAGATAATAACCGGTATTTTCAATTACGTAGAACAAACGCGCCCCTGCCACGCCGCTGAAAGCGGCGATAAATACCGTATTTACGATTGCCGTTTTCTCTATGCCCTGTTTCTGCGCCTGGGTAGAAGCAAGCTTTGCCCCCAGCAGAACCCCGATACACAACAGCAGGCCGTAGGAATAAATCGTCAAGGTGCCTATTTGGCAGATTACCGGGTGCATAGTTTTAGTTTGGAGTCGGGAGTTTGGAGTCGGGAGTTTTATTAAATAACATAGAGTATCCTAATAATATTGCGCCTATAGTAATCGCGCTGTCAGCAATATTAAACACCGGCCAGACGCGAAAATCAATAAAATCAATTACATATCCGAAACGCAGGCGGTCGATCAGATTACCGGCTGAACCTGCCAAAATCAGACTAAGCGCGAAATTATAGAGGTTGGCCTTACTACTCTTGCGTAAACTTGAGGCTATCAGCGAAATCGCAAAGCCTGCGGCGATAATAAAAATTAAGGTCTGATTCTTAAAAATTCCGAAAGCGGCACCCCGGTTGTGTACCAGGCTCAGATACAAAACACCTTTAATCACGGGTAAGGACTGATTAGACTGAAGGAATTTAATGACGATTAACTTGGTGAACTGATCAAAGAAGAAGATGATTACCGCAAGGGTAAAAATCATCTAAGAGTTTTACCTGGATTCCTTTTTCTTCTGGCACTTAAGGCAGAAACGGGCGTTTAATACGGCTTTCAGCCGGTTCTTTGCTATCGGCATACCGCAACCCTCGCATACGCCGAAACTGCCGTCTTCTATCTTCTTTAAAGCATCGTCTAACTCATAGAGAGCCTCTCTGTCGCTGGAGGCGAGGCTAAGAGAAAACTCCCTGTCATAGGTATCCGTGGCGACATCGGCCATATGATAGGTATAGCCGGAAATATCACCGGATGCCTCTTTCTGCGATTTCTTCAGGGTATCATCAGAGATATGCCTGATATCATCAATAATCTCTTCCTTGCGCTTAAGAATCATTGTCTTAAACGCGGCGAGCTCTTTTTTGCTCATCTTCTTTTTTGCGGCGACAGGAGATTTTTTACTCCTGATAACCGCTGCTTTACGTTTTATTACCCTCTGCTTAGTTCTTTTTCTGGACAATTTAATTTCCTCCGATTGCGCTGAGGCACCGCTGACAAATCAAAGGGTGCGAATGATCGGCGCCGGTGTTATTTGAATAATTCCAGCAGCGCGCGCATTTTTTCCCGGCTGCCTTCTCAACTTTGACTGCCAGATCAACCAGCCCCCTGCCTGGGGAGCCTGCTTCGATATTATCCGCTTTCTCAATGCTTACCTGCGATACCTTAAAAATCTCAGGCAGCTGGTCTTTTAAACTTCCTAAATATTTATAACGATTTTGGCTGTTTGTCAATATAATTATTTGCGCGTCAAAGGAACTGCCTATCTCTCCGGCGCTGCGTTTGGCTTCCAGCAGCTTGGCTACATCCGGAATCAACTGCATAATTTCAAATAATCCATCGGGTTCAGCGGGGACTTCTGGCATAATACATTCAAGTAAGTGGGCGCTTGGGACAGCGGAGTATTTCTTTTCTTTAGGGACATGCTGCCAGGCCTCCTCGACGGTGAAGACAAGGATCGGGGCAAGTATCCTCAGTAAAACACCCAGCGTATCGTAAATAGCCGTCTGTGCGGCGCGCCGCTCCTTTGATCCGGCCGCATAAGTATAAAGCCTTCCTTTAACCATATCAAGGTAATACATGGAGAGGTCTTCGTTGCAGAAATCATAGACCTGTTTGTAAGCGCGGTAGAAGGCAAAACTTTCGTAAGAATCTGTAACCTGTTGGTAAATATTTTTTAATCTCTGCAAAACCCACTTATCGGCAAATCCGAGCTGGCTGTATCCGAGCCTGTCTTCGTCAGGATTAAAATCAAAGAGGTTGCTGAGCATGAATCTTATTGTATTGCGCACCTTACGATAGGCTTCGCTAAGCCTTAAAAGTATCTCCGGTGATATTCTGATGTCTTCGTTATAATCGCTTGAAGCGCTCCAGAGCCTCAAGATTTCCGCACCGTAATCCTTTATGATATCAAATGGGGAGATAACATTACCCAGAGACTTTGACATCTTCCTGCCTTCGCCGTCAACCACAAAACCGTGTGTCAGGACGCTCTTAAAAGGCGGAATGCCGTCAATACACAGGGAAGGAATAAGCGATGACTGGAACCATCCGCGGTGTTGATCAGAACCTTCAAGGTAAAGCGAACATGGGTATTCTAATTCCGGCCTCTTCTTTAAAACTGCCTGAGCGCTCACTCCGGAATCAAACCAGACATCAAGTATATCCGTTCCTGCGGAGAATTCACCGCAACCGCAATGCGGGCATTTAAAATCAGGCGGAAGAAAATCCTTGATATCGGCGGTAAACCATATGTCCGAGCCTTTATCTTCCGCCTTAAGCGCAAAATTCTCGACTACCCTTGCATCAAGTATCTCCTCCCGGCATTTACTGCATATTACCGCGGCTATCGGTACTCCCCAGTACCTCTGTCTTGACAGGCACCAGTCAGGCCGCAGCTCCACCATCGCCGCAATCCTATCCCTGCCTCCTGCCGGCACCCAGGTTACCTGGTTTTTAATTACCTCCAGCAATTTTTTCCTCAGGCCCTGATGCTCTAAATTCAGGAACCACTGTTTAGTGGCACGAAAGATAATCGGAGTTTTACAGCGCCAGCAATGCGGATAGGAGTGGCTGACTTGGGCATCAAAAAGCAAAGCCCCTGATTTTTGCAGTTTCTCAATAATTAATTTATTCGCCGCGTAGACATTTACCCCCTTAAATTCCCCGGCGCTATGGTCAAAATTCCCCCGGCCATCCACCGGCATAGGCATTTCCAGCTTATATTTGACGCCGGTCAAATAATCTTCATTACCGTGGCCGGGCGCGGTATGCACCAGACCGCTGCCCTCTTCCCGGGAAACATAATCTGCTAATACCACCTTTCCTTCCCTTATACCAAAAGGATGTTCATAAACCATCCCTTCTAAATCTTTCCCTTTAAAAGTACCTATTTTTTTAATATTGTTAATACCCATCGAAGAAAGTTCTTGTCCCCTGCATTCAGCGATGATCAAATCCCCCTTCTCAGTTTTATAATGGGAATAAGAGAATGTAGGATGGACGGCTACTGCCACATTTGCAATCAATGTCCAGGGGGTAGTAGTCCATATCACCAAATAAATCTCTGATTTGAAAATATCGTTCTTCTTTAATTTAAATTTAACATATACCGAGGGTGAAGTATGCTCTTCATATTCTACTTCTGCTTCAGCAAGCGCAGTTTCGCATTTATAACACCAGTTTACCGGCTTTAAACCGCGGTAGATGTAGCCGTCTTTAAGCAGCTGCGCGAAAGAGCGGATAATCGCCTCTTCGTAATCACGCGCTAAGGTAAGATAAGGATTATCCCAGTCTCCGAACACCCCCAGCCGCTTAAATTCTTCTTTCTGCGTTGAAACGTATTTTAAGGCGTAATCATGGGCTTTTTTTCTGAATTCCGCGCGCGAAATCTGGGATTTATCTATCTCTAATTCTTTAAATAGCTGGTGTTCAATGGGGAGGCCGTGGCAGTCCCATCCCGGCACGTACGCGCAATCATTCCCGCGCATTGTCTTATACTTGACTACGATATCCTTGAGCGTCTTGTTCAAGACATGCCCGATATGAATATCTCCGTTGGCATAAGGCGGGCCGTCATGCAGGATATATTTTTTTCTGCCTCTAGACTTTTCGCGGATCAGGCGGTAAATATCCTTTTCCTGCCAGCTTTTAAGGAGCAGCGGTTCCCGCTTAGGCAGGTCAGCCTTCATGGGGAAATCGGTCTTGGGTAGATTAAGGGTAGCTTTATAATCCGTATTACTCATAGGTCAAGGTCAAGTGACATACTTGCCGATAATGATATCTAAATCTTTTTTAATCCTGGGCGGGATATGTTTTTTATCCGTGACAATCGCAAACTTCAGCGCATCTTTACAGGGACAGGAACGCTCCTCTTTGATGTTTGCTATTGCCCGAGCCATTATCTTTTTTGCGTTCTCAATATTATTCTTAAAATTCGCCAGCACCATCTCAATAGTCACCGAACCGTGGCCGGGATGCCAGCAGTCGTAGTCAGTAACCGCCACTATTGTAGAATAACACATTTCTGCTTCACGGCATAATTTGGCTTCGGCAAAATTAGTCATCCCGATTACATCCATGCCCCAGCTGCGGTAAAGGTTAGATTCGGCCAGCGTAGAGAACGCCGGCCCTTCCATATTTATATAGGTGCCTTTTGGATGCACGCGCACCCCGGCTGACTTTGCCGCCTGATAGACAACCCCGCTAAGCTCAGGGCAGACCGGGCGGGCAAACTCTATATGAGCCACGATGCCTTCGGTAAAAAAAGACGCATCCCGCGCAAAATTAGTCCGGTCCACAAACTGGTCCACGACCACAAAATCCATCGGCCTTAATTCTTCTTTCAGGCTGCCGCAGGCGCTTACAGAAATTATCCTTTCTACTCCCAGCTTCTTCATCGCAAAGATATTCGCGCGGTAATTGATATGGCTTGGTGAGATAGCGTGCCCAATGCCGTGGCGCGGAAGGAAAACCACGTCTTTCCCTTCCAGCCGCCCAAGGATAAATTTTCCTGAAGGCCTGCCAAAGGGCGTTTTCACTTCCAAGGACCTGACATTTTCTATACCTTCAATCTTATATAAGCCGCTGCCTCCGATTACGCCGATCCTGCCCATATTACCCCCTTGCCAGCTTTTCTGCGCGCCTAAGCGCTGCCAGAGCTGCCTCTTCCCATGTCCCGCCTTTATGCAAAACCTGCAAACCCGCTTCGGTAGTTCCGCCTTTAGAAGCGACCTGCTTTACTAATTCCTGAGGCGATAACCTGATTGCCTGAATCAGGCTGATACTACTATTTGATGTATTTACCGCTAAGAATACGGCATCTTCATGATTAAACCCCACGGCTTCTGCTGCTTTCTCAAGACGTATAATTAACTCTTTTTTCTGAAAAGGAGTTATGCTATTGTGGCTGATTCCTTCCTGATGCATAAAATCAAAGATATAACCCGGCCCGCTGCCTGAGATAGCGGTAACCGCATTCATCATTTTCTCCTCAACCGGTTTTACCGTGCCTAAAGCGTAAAAAATCTGTTCTGCCGTTTCTAAATCGCTTTCGCTTGTATTTGCGCCGCGCGCCAGGCAGCTCACTGATTCGCCTATAATCGCCGCGATATTCGGCATCACCCTGATAACCCTTGCCTTTGCCAATATTTTTTCAATATGGGCAGTGCTGATACCGGCAGCAATCGAGATAATCAATTTCTCTTCTGCCTTATGCTTGAAATCCCGCAACACCCAGTCGATATCCTGAGGCTTTACCGCAATTATAACTGCCTCTGAAAGCTTAACCAACTCAGCAATATTGGCAGCGGCTTTTATACCTTTTAAACCGGAAATTTTATGCTTGTCCTTATCAAAGACAAGAACTTCATGCCCCGCCGTAAGGCGCCCTGCTATTGCTCTGCCCATATTACCGTAGCCGATTATACCGATTTTCATTGGAATATTGCCCTTCCGATACGTAGCATATCCGCTCCTTCTTCGATTGCGATTTCAAAATCATCGCTCATGCCCATGGATAGGATTAGTAACTGGTAACTGGTAACTGGTAACTGGTAAATTTTATCCCGCAATTCTCTTAGTGCTTTAAAATAAGGCCGTGCTTCCTGTGAATCACTGGCAGCCGGAGCAATGGTCATCAGGCCCCTGATATTAATATTCTTCAGTTCTTTTAACTGCGGGATAAGCGCTATTGTTTCTTCCGGAGAAAGCCCCAATTTGGCTGCTTCAGGAGAAGTTTTGACTTCGATTAAAATATCCTGGACCTTGTTTATGCGGGCAGCTTGTTTATCTATTTCCTGCGCTAAACGCAGGCTGTCCACCGAATGGATCAAGTCGAATATCCTTACCGTTTCCTTTACCTTATTGGTCTGCAAATGGCCGATCATGTGCCATTTTGCGCCTGCAAGCTGTGAGCTATCAGCTACGAGCTGATTATATTTAATAATTGCTTCCTGAACCCTGCTTTCTCCGATGTCAGTAATACCTGCTTCAATTGCCTTCCCGATTTCCTCTAGCGTACGGTTCTTGCTGACTGCCACTAAGGTTACGGCTTGCGGATCGCGCCTTACCTTAATACAGGCGGTTTCAATGCGTTTCTTAAGAATAAGGATATTATCCCTGATCATGAATGGATTATTATACCGCAGAAAAAGGACGGGTCAAATGGATTTGAGAAATACCTCAATAAAGAATCAGCCGGTTTATAAATGAAAACCGGCTGACCTTTATCCTTATTGTCAACTACTAATCTATTAATCTCCGTAAACGGTTGTGGTATAAGTACCGATGATACCTAAAATATTTTCGGCCTTATAATCCACGTACTTGATCGTCCTGATATCGCCATTTGCCTTTGCTGTTTCAATACTGGCATCGCCTGTAGCAACTAACCCAAAATATGAGTTGCTGACGGCTGTTCCGACCTTAGAATAGCTGATGGTGCCGTCACCAACGGCTATAGGAGACTTAATCCCGGTATAAAGAACACCATAAGGGAATGGAGTTGCGCAACCAGCCGCCAGAACCATGGTCGTAAGCAAAAGTACCGCAAGAGTAATATTCTTTTTCATTTTTCACCTCCTCCCGTTGTTTATCTTGATTAGATAAACGCGTTATCTTTCCTCTATATTCATCGTCAGGCTGCTCTTTTCTAACTCATAAGCCCCTGGAAAAGCTAACCCAATAAAAGGCAATAGGATCAACCACCCTCCGATAGTATCTAATACCCCGGTAGTGCTTAATTTAGTCTCAATAATCCTGGATATTGATTGGCAGCCCTCTTTCTCTACCCTTACCATTACAGGCTTATTGCGGGGAACTAAAACATCGACGTTGCCTACCCCCTTATATTCATTATTTACATATATCTTTGCCTGCGGGTCAGAAGCCATAACAATAAAATTCTGCCTGCCTGAACGGAAAACAGAGCAGCCGATTTGGGAAGATATGATAGGCAAGATGAGGAGAATACGGAAGCACTTTTTGATGTCTAGCATCTCTCTCCTGAATATAGCTCAATCATACTCTCAGGAAAAACTTCTGTCAACTATTTATCACCAAAAAAAAACGCTTTTGCTAGGTTTCGAGCGAATCTGCTCGCTAGCGGGTGGCATGGGGTGATGCCCCGAGGCAATATTACCGAGAGACGCACCCTGTGGTAGGTCCCGCAAAAGCAGCTCAAATACGAAATCCAATCGCGCTTGTGCGTTTAGGCGGCGTAAGCAGCTGCTTTATAGCTTCAAAAACTATGGCAAATTGTTTGTCGTATTTCTTTTCCATCCCCTCAATCTTGCGCCTTAGGTCAGAATTGGTAAGAAGCATCTTCCTTAGCTGCACAAACGCCCTCATAATTTGGATATTGACTCGAATCGCCCTATCGCTGTTTAATATGCTTGAGAGCATAGATACTCCTTGTTCAGTAAAGATATGCGGCAACGATATTGAGTGTTTTAGCGCATTGAACCGGTCGCAATTTGCGACCAGTCGCTTTTTCTCCATCCGGGTCAATTGAAACATAAAATCTTCAGGAAACCTTTTCATATTCCTTTTCACCTGCTCATTCAGTCTTTTTGTCGCAACTCCATACAGAACAGCCAAGTCCCATCTACCATTGCCTTTCTGCCTCTTACTTCAAAAATCCTTGTTGCTATCACTTCTGCTGCAATCAGATTAGACATAATGGCCTCCTTTCTGCCCGCAAGGGCAGCACCTGGCGCAATACCAATAAGCGCCAGGTGCTGCCTTAATAGACGCAAGAAAGGGGAAAATCTAACGCAAAATTTTCAGGATTTTATTTCGGAGGGGTTAAAAATACTCCTCGTAGAACTCTTTGAACTTACCGACCGCTTTATCGAGAATGTTTTGTTCGACAGCAGGAGAAGGAAGCGCTGCCGCAAAACTCCTGCCCTCTCTGGCAAGGCGGATCAGCCCCAGGCAATTTAAGTATGTCAGGTACTTATGCCCGGACAAAGCTCCGATTCTATTTGTAAAAGGCAATAGCTCCTGATCAACAATACGGCCAAGCTTGACCGGTATACCGAGGGTATTCTCCAGCGTCTCAAGAAAACCTTCTAAAAGTACGGATCTGCCGATAACCGTAAAACTGTCTATGCGGGAAAGCTCTAGTCTCTTCTCGGTGCTCTCTTTCAATTCCTGGCAGATAGCCCTGGTTTTAGCGCTGATTACCTCTGCTACCAGCCTTTGCTTTATCGGCCGATAGGCCTCTTCTCTC
>Ga0136653_10001279_pt1 | contig 13624 bp, 14 predicted proteins | sample LakKivw275mmetaG_FD_94866 | JGI IMG/M metagenome (GOLD analysis project Ga0136653, IMG submission 94866) | Anoxic lake water microbial communities from Lake Kivu, Rwanda to study Microbial Dark Matter (Phase II) - Lake Kivu water 275m metaG... | ecosystem: Environmental > Aquatic > Freshwater >... | reverse complement strand
TCTGTGGTTCCGGCCAGGATAGGCTGTGCATTGCAGGCAACGCTGGAGCCGGTGGTGGAGTAGCGGTTATGGCCGATGGCGATATTGCCCTTGAGGCGCAGTAGCTCTTCCTCATTGAATGCGTGTGAAACAAGCCCCATATCCGTATGGATATAGATCTTTCCACCCTCGACCGTAGCTATGCCCGCGCTTTCCTGCCCGCGATGCTGAAGGGCAAACAGCGCAAAGAAAGAGATACGGGCTACATCTACTCCGGGGGCGTAAATACCGAAAATGCCGCAGCTTTCGTGCAAATCATGCATCGGCTTGCACGTGAATTATACGGTTTTACAGCAGCACGGTCAATGTGTGTCAGACAGGCCGCACACCCCGCAGTCCGGCAATTCCTGAACGCTCCTAAGGCTCCGGCGGACAGCCCCAGTACTCGGAGCGCGAGTTGTTGGTTTCGTCCGACTCATTGATTGTGCCGCCGGTATCGGCAGTGACCTTGACGGTGGTATGTGAGCCGATTACACAGAAGTGGTGGTAATGCGGGAATGTAAATGTGGCCTGACCTCCGGCTACCAGACCGCCCGCTATAGTGACGGTATCCTTATATACGCCGCCCACATACAGCTTGACGTCAAATGGTCCCGTATCCAGAACCCCCTGGTTTTTCACCGTGAATTTGACCTTGCCCACATCGTATGATATTTGAGTTATGATCAGGTCGGACTTCAGTATTAACAGCGGTGGATCCACGGTCAAAGGCCCAACGATCAGGCAGCTGAAAGTCGTGTTCATACTGTTGTTGCCCTCGTTGGACTCGTCCGCAACGCCGGTGGAATCGGCCGTTACCACTATAGCATCCGACGCCCCGCTGCAGGCATAGGAGAAGCCGCTGAAGCTCTGGGTGCTGGCGGCGCCGGCAGCCAGCGACGGCACGGAATCCGTCGCTTTCATGACCCCGTCGATGGTCAGCTTGGCCGACGAAGCGGGAGACGATGCCGTCCCCTGATTCTTGATGCGGTAATATAAGGTTGTGCCCGATTTCCAGATGTCTTCGATTATCAGGTCGGGCTTCGGAGCTGCCGCTGCTGCAACCGTTATTACAGCCGTGGCCTGGCTGTAATAGGCTGTATTAGCGGCGGTCAGAGTATACGTCGTATCGGCGGCAGGGGAAACCACTCGTGTTCCGCTTAACCCCACACTGCCGACGCCGTTGTCGATGGTGACGGCACTTGCATTGGTTACGCTCCAGCTGAGGGTCGAGCTGGCGCCGGCCGTAATGCCGGCCGGATTGGCGTTGAAAGAGTTTATCACAGGCGGCGTGGCAGCCGTGCCGCCATCCTCCGGCGGAAGGGCCCCGTCTCCCGTGGACTCGGTTGTAACGTTAACCGTACCCTGTGTCTCCAGTGACCAGTTGCCCGCGTCATTCTGCACCGAGAAAAGTATTATATGATTGCCGGGCGAAAGGGTACTTGTAGTGAAAGTCGGTCTAGAGCTCAGATCACCGTCAATGCTGGAGCGCCAGCGGTAGGCTGTAATAGTGCCGGATGGTGCGACGCCATGCCCGGTGAAGCTGACCTCCTGCCCCCATGCAAGGCTGCTGGGCGAAATTAGATCGATATAGGCCGATGGTCTGTTGCTGTCAGTGGTCGTGCCACCGGACGTATCACCTCCGGGTTGGACGATCGTGATACAGGCTGAACTTAGAGCTATGACACACGCCAGTACAAGGTATACCAGCTTCGACATCTTCCTGCCTCCTTTAAATTTAGTGTTCCCCTTCCCAATATTGTATTAACAATATATTAATAATTTACCACAATATGCTGCAAGCTCATAATAACTAATTTAAATACAGCGGCGCTTTGTGCGCGCTACAGGCCGGCCAGTTTCCGCAGCCAGGACATCACAGCCCCGATGGCCCTCTCGTCCTGGCGCAGCCTGTGGCCCGCGCCGGGCAGAACAAGTTTTTCTTTGGGCCGTCCGGCCTTTTTATACAGGCGCTCGACATGTTCAGCAGGCACGACGTCGTCATCCGCTCCGTGCACCAGCAGCAGCGGTTTTGGTGATATCTTATCGATATGCTCGATGGGAGCGACCGTTTTGAATCCATCGAGCCATTTCTTCACCAAGGGCGGGAAATCGGCGTCTTTAATAATCCCTATCTCTCTGAACCGGACTATTAAAGATTCCACCGTGTAGCCGCCGGCCATGAAGTCGAACTCGGCCGGGCAGGCCAGCGTGGCCACAGCGCTTACTCGTTTTTCTCGGGCAGCCACGCTGATGCAGGCTGCTGCGCCTCCCGACGAGCCCACTAAATATATCTTCTTCCTGTCCACTTCAGGGATCATATAGAGAAACTCAACTGCAGCCTCCAGGTCATCGGCCCATCCCGGCAGATCGATATTGCCCTGGCTGGGTCCGCAGCCCCTGAAGTTAAAGACCAGCGCGATGAATCCGGCCCGGCAAAACCTGGCGGCCAGCTCCGGATAGCCTCCCTTTTCATCGGGGTTGTAGGAAACGGCGGGGATGCCGTGGCATATACATACGGCAGGATAAACCCCGGTGCAATCGTCCGGCAGGAAGACCTGGCCCGCCAGCATGATATCATCGGAGCAGAGGACTACGGCTGAATCTCTCATAATCTGATCACCCCCAGCATTAACATCAGGAGCAGTCCCCATGAAAGCACCGCCAGCACGAACCAGACAACCTTGTTCCAGCGAAAAATCTTCACCCCGTCCAGCGGCGGGAAGGGTACCAGGTTGAAAGCCGCCAGCCACAGGTTGACCTGAAAGCCGAATGAGCCGATCAGCCCCCAGATACCGGAATCTCCTGTGCCCGCGGCCAGCAGGAAGAAAAGGCCGGCCAGTATAATATTGGCGACGGGGCCGGCGGCGGATATCATTCCCTCCTGCCCGGGGTTCGGCTGTTTATATGCCGATGTATAGACGGCCCCCGGCGCGAAAAAGAGAAAGCGGCCAAAGCTGATGATGGCGGAGGCGACGGCTATGAGCAGACCCAGCTTCCACATGCGGAACTCGGCATGATATCCGAAGCGCTGGGCCACTCCCTTGTGAGCCAGCTCATGAAAAAGAAAACCGGTCCCGATGCCGACCAGGGCCACGCCCAGGAAGACGGCAAACTGCGCCAGCGACTGCGAATAGGGCGTTCCCTGCTGAGGGATCAGGTATTGCAGGGAAAAGCACAATCCCAGCGCCAGCCAGCAGACAGCCAGATCGCGCAGCTCGATCTTGCTGAAGCTCACGGCCTGAAAGGCCTCATATGCATTAGAAACTCCTTGTTGCCATCGGCGCCCGCGACAGGCGACGAAGTTAAATTCAACAGTGACCAGCCGTTCCCGTTCATCCAGACTATGAACCTGCCAATGCAGCGGGCATGGACCTCCGGGTCCCTGATCACGCCGCCTTTGCCTACGTCCTTTCTATCGGCCTCGAACTGCGGCTTGAAGAGGACGACCAGCACGCCGTCCGAATTAAGGTGAGGCAGTATATTGGGTATGACCGCGGTTATCGATATAAACGATACGTCCATGGTGGCCAGGCTGGCTTTGCCCGGCAGATCGAATGGATAGTGGGCGTTGACCTTCTCGATGACCACGACACGACCATCCTGCCGCAGCCTGTAATCCAGCTGGCCATGGCCGACATCCAGGGCGTAAACCCTCTCCGCCCCATGCTGCAACAGGCAATCGGTGAAGCCCCCCGTCGATGCCCCCACGTCCAGGCAGTGCAGGCCCGAAACGTCGATGCCGAATACTTTCAGCGCATGCTGGAGCTTGATCCCGCCCCTGCTTACATAGGGCAGCTTCTCCTTGAGGCTGATTTCGGCGTCTTCAGGGACAAGACAACCTGCCTTGGTCAGCGGGCTGCCGTTAACAGTCACCTCGCAGGCCATGATCATAGCCTGCGCCTTGCTCCTGTTCCCGGCCAGGCCGCGTGCCACTAAAAGGCTGTCGAGGCGCAGTTTAGTCATAATAGTATCAGCGGCAGCAATTACTGCCGCTGATACTATAGCAAAAATCGTCCGTATTATTTCGCCGGAGGCGGCGGCGGGGGCAACATGCCCTTGGTCAGGCTCTTGGGCATCAGGTCGGCCAACTCCTTGACCGTCCAGACTCCATCCTTAAAAATGCTCGTCACGACCGCAGGCTCCGAGTAGATCCCGACCTCGCCCCCACCCACGAAGAAAGTCTTGCCGTTGATTCCGCCCGCGGCGTCCGTTGCCAGATAGACCACCAGCGGCGCAATGTGCTCGGGCGCCATCTTCTTCAGCTCGGCGCCGATATCCAGCCCCAGCCCACCGCCGCCTTCCTTGGCCTTCTTTTCCATGGCGGCCTGAAGTTCGGGGGTCAGCGTCAGCCTGGTAGCTGCGATGGGACGTATGCAGTTGGTGGTCACACCGTACTTGGCCATATCGAGGGCCACTGTGCGCGTGAAGCCGACGATGCCTTCCTTGGCGGCGCTGTAGTTGGCCTGTCCCAGATTGCCCAGGCCGGCCTGCGAAGATGTATTGATGATGCGCCCGCTGCGCTGCTGGCGGAAAAAGGCGCAGGCATGCCGCGTGCAGAAGAAGTGCCCGTATAGATGCACCTTCTGTATGATGTCCCACTCGTCCTCGGTCATATTGAAGACCATGCGGTCCCGCAGTATGCCCGCGTTGTTGACCAGTATGTCTATTTTGCCGAAGGTGTCGACGGCGGTCTTGATTATATTCTCGCCGCCCTTCCAGGTGGCCACCGAATCGTAATTGGCCACAGCCTGGCCGCCCATCTTCTTGATCTCGGCCACGACCTCGTCGGCAGGCACGGATGCGGAGCCGGCCCCGTCCGAGCCCCCACCCAGATCGTTGATAACTATCCTGGCCCCTTCCGATGCGAAGAGCAGTGCCTCGGCCTTTCCCAGGCCGCGCCCTGAGCCGGTGATCACGGCTACCTTACCGTCCAGTAAACCCATGCGAATACCTCCTTTTTTATGCGAAGTAGATTATTTTAACACACGCCGATGCAAATAATTAACAGTTTGTTCAAGATTCGGCCAGCAGTGTCTCGCGCCTGACCTTCTCGGCATCTTCCGGATAGGTGCGCGCGGCGATGAGGAAGAATATGCCGCCCACAACCCCGACTATAGCCGAGAGCATGACGGCCAGGCTCAAGCCTTCGGCGCCGCCTCCCAGCAGGTCGGACAGCCAGCCTATCACCCAGGGGCCCCAGGCGCCGCCGAACAGATATTGGGCAAATACCACCAGCCCCATGGAGAGGCCCTTGTGGGCCACCGGCACGATATCCTGCGAAACAGTGGCAAATGCCGGCACGGCCATCGAGGCGACGATGCCGTAAACCACGGCCAGCGCGATGCCCAGGGGGCTGAACTTGGTCAGTATCACGATCACGATCAATACGGCGGAGACCAAATAGGACACCGCCGGCACATACATCCTGCCGCGCGGGTCCTTCTTGCGCCAGACATCAGAAAGCACGCCGCCCAGAGGAGCGCCGATGATGGCCGTCAGGCCGATGCCTCCCACCAGCATGCCGGCAGCAGCTTCATCTACGTTCATAACGCGCATGATCAGGCTGGGCAGCCAGATCAGCACGGATGTGGACATGAAGACGGCAAGGCCCAGGGCCGGGTAGAACCATTTTATGGTGGGCAGCTTGAGCACATTGCCCAGCGCGACGAAAAAGCCCTTGACGCCGGTCGATGCGCCGGCATCCACCGCCGTCTTATAGTCCTTCATGAAGAAGGCCAGTATGCCCAGGACAACGCCGGGGATGGCGAAATAGTAAAAGGGCGTGCGCCAGCCGAACTTGGCCGAGATGATGCCGCCCAGCATCACACCGACTGCCGCTCCCAGCGGTATGGCGATGTGGAAGATACCCAGCGCCCTGCCCCGTTTCTCCTTGGCGTAAGAGGCGCTGATCATGGCGGTGCCGCCCGGCACGAAGCCTGCTTCGCCCAGTCCCACGAAAGCGCGCGGGATAAGCACGGTGACAAAGTTGGTCGCCAGGCCGGTCAGGAAGGTAAAGCCGCTCCACAGGATGGCCATCAGTCCGATCGATTTCCTGCGGCTCCAGCGGTCGATCATGTGAGCTATGGGGAAGGAGAAAAGCGCCATGCCCAGTATGAGCACGGTCGAGGCCAGCCCGCATTCGGCGTCGGTCAGGCCCAGCTCCATTTTCATAGGCTGCAGGATAACCGAGAACACCTGCCTGTCCATGTAGTTGATAGCGTACAGCAGTGTGCAGATGATAAGGACGTAGTGTGCGCTCCAGCCGCCGGTCCTGTACTCTTTTACCTCGTTCCGGCCATCTCCGTTCGCCATAACGGTAACCTCCTTATTATTCGTCCCCCGCCCGGTTTCGCGCTGTAAATTCAACGCACTATACTACATCGGCGTAATGGATGCAATGGAGCCATTATGCTACAATTCCATAGTCGGCAAAGAGGAGCGGCGATATGTTATTCTGGGTCATTGCAGTGTCGCTCGCGGCACTGGCCATCATCATAGTAATAGCTGCCGTTGCGGCCAGGACAGCCGCCTTCAAGTCCAAACAGACCAAAGCCCCTGAAAAGGTCGACTATTCCATCGGCATCGATGCCGCTGCCGGGCGCCTGTCGCAGGCCGTTAAGATCAAAACGGTCTCAGGCCATGACCGCTCCCAATTTGACTTCAGCCAGTTTTCAGCCTTCCACTCATTTCTCGAGCAATCCTTCCCCGCGACGCACGCCACTCTGGAGAAGCAGGTTATTAACAGCTACGGCCTGCTCTATAGCTGGAAGGGCAGCAACCCTGATCTGAAGCCTGTATTACTGATGGCGCATCAGGACGTCGTGCCGGCCTCCGACGAGGGCTGGGTCCATCCGCCCTTCTCGGGCCGGATAGCCGACGGCCGCATCTGGGGCAGGGGTACGCTGGACGACAAAGGCAGCCTGATGGGCATTCTGGAGGCTGTCGAATACCTGGCCAAGGATGGATTCAAGCCGTCCCGCTCGATATACCTTGCCTCCGGCTTCGATGAAGAGGTCGGCGGAAAAGAGGGGGCGGGCAAGATCGCCGAACATCTGAGGAAACAGGGGGTGGAATTCGAATATATCATAGACGAAGGCATGGCGGTCACGCAGGGGGTCGCACCGGGCATACCCGGCTGGATAGCTTTGATCGGCATCGCCGAGAAAGGCTACGTATCGCTGGAATTGAGCACCGAAGCGGAGGGAGGCCATGCCGCTCAGCCGCCGCGTCAGACGGCGGTCGGCATACTGGCAACCGCCATCGCCAGGCTGCAGGCCAAACCCTTCCCCGCACGTTTTACGGGGCCTGCCGCGGCGCTGTTCGACTACCTGGGCCCTGAGATGCCTTTCCCCACTAAAATGATCTTCGCCAACATGTGGCTGTTCGGCGGTCTGGTCAAACGGCAACTGGCGGCCAAACCCGTGACCGATGCCTCCATCAGGACGACCACGGCGCCCACTCAGTTCCGGGGCAGCGACCAGGACAATATACTTCCTATGCTGGCCACGGCGGTGATTAACTTCCGCATACTGCAGGGAGACACCATCGAAAGCGTTTCACAACGCGTGACAAAGATAATAGGCGATCCGCGCGTTAGAATTCGTCCCCTGGCCGGCAATGTCTTTGAGCCCTCCCCTGTCTCTCCTACCTCCGGTTGGAGCTTCGGCATGCTCAACGATACCATACGGGAGATCATGCCCGATGCCATAGTGGCGCCCACGCTGGTGCTGGGCAGGACCGACAGCTGCTATTTCGCAGACCTGTCTCCCTGCTGCTACCGGTTCGCGCCTGAGCGCGTCAGGTCGGGGGAGCTGGCATCCATACACGGCGTAAACGAGAGCATCGCGATCGACAGCTACGGCGAGATGATCAGCTTTTTCATTCGCTTGATTACCAGCTCATGCAGTTGAGCTTACCAATAAATAAGGAGGTTGCCCATGACACAAGGAGCATTGACCGGTATCAGGGTGCTCGATTTCGGCCAGTATATTGCGGGCCCGTTCGCGGCCACGCTGCTGGCGGAGCAGGGCGCCGAAGTTATCAAGGTTGAGCGGCCGGGCGGTGACCCCATGCGCGGCCAGGACGGGTTTTTAGCCTGGAACCGCAGTAAAAAAGGTATCGTACTGGACCTGAAGAAGACTGAGGGACTCAAGATCGCCCTCGACCTGGCTAAAAAAGCCGATGTAATCATCGAGAACTTCAAGCCGGGCACGGCCGATAAACTGGGCATCGGCTACGACAAGATAAAGGAATTGAACCCGCGGGCGGTTTACTGCTCGATCTCGGGATTCGGCCCGAAGGGGCCGTACGCAGGCTGGGCCGGCTACGAGCAGATCGTGAGCACGGTCGCCTCGGTTTACACCGAGCAGGGGCTGGCCACGCACCCGCTTTTCGTCGTGCTGCCGCTGGCCAGCCTGTATACCGCCGTAGACGCGGCCTTCTACATCGTATCCGGCCTGTGCGTGCGCGAGGAGACCGGCAAAGGGCAGAAGATCGATGTCTCGCTTTTCCGCGTCATTCTCAGCACCTTCCGCCAGTTCAACGTCGATTTCGAAGGCATGTTCCGCGCCCCATGGGGGCCCACCGGGCCGATGCCCCTCTACCGTCCTTATCAGTGCAAGGACGGCAAGTGGCTGTTCACCGGTCTGGGCAATCCCAAATTCTTTATGCAGTTTGCCCTTGAGCTGGGCCACGATGAGTGGCTGACCGACCCGCTTTTCGAGGGAGCGCCCTTCCTGCTCTTCCCGCCACGCAACGCGCAGGTAATGTCCATGATCAAGCCTATCTACAAAAGCAAAAATCGCGATGAGTGGCTGAAGCAACTGGGCGATCAGGGACTGCCCGTGGCGCCCGTGCAAAATGTCGATGATTTCATGGGCTATAAGCAGGTGATCGCCAACGACATGGTGCAGACCGTCAAAGATCCTAAAAAGGGCGCCGTAAGGGAGATGGGCGTGCCGGTGGCGCTGGCGGACACTCCGGGAAAGATCAAGGGGCCGTCGCCGCAGCCCGGACAGCATACGCGCGAGGTGCTCAGAGAGCTGGGTTATTCGGCGCAGGATATAAAACGCCTGAAGCAGGAAAATGTAATTAAACTGGCTCCGAGGAGGAAATAAGGCCATGATGCCACTTGAGAAGATCAGAATAGCGGATTTCACCACCATGCTGGCCGGCGCCGGCGTATGCCGCGAACTGGCCGACCTGGGCGCGGACGTGATCAAGATCGAGCCTATCGACGGCGATTCCTGGCGCATGCTGGCCGGAGGGTTCATGGGCGTTAACCGCGGCAAGCGCGGTATCGTCATCGACCTCAGGCAGGAAGAGGCCAGAAAGATCGCACACAAGCTTATCGCCACCTGCGACATGGTGGTGGAGAACTCCCGGCCGGGCATTATGAAAAAGCTCGGCATGGACTTCGAAACGGTCAAGAAGATCAAACCTGACATTCTATATATCTCCATGCCCGCATTCGGATCGAAAGGTCCTGATGCGGAGCGGCCCGGCTACGATCCCCTTTTTCAGGCCATGAGCGGCCAGATGTCGGGCCAGGGCGGACCCGGCAAGACGCCTGTTTTTCATAAAATATCTCTGAACGACGAGATGGGGCCCATGCTGGGCGCCTTCGGCGCGTCCCTGGCCCTCTTCAACAAGCTGCGCACAGGAAAGGGACAGTTTGTGGAGACCTCCCTGCTGCGCTCGGCCGTCACCCTGCAGTCGGGCAACTTCATTCAGTACAAGGGCATGAAACGAAAATATCTGGGCAAGCCAGATATCAAGGGGTTGGGCGCGCTCGACCGCCTCTACCAGGGCATCGACGGCGGCTGGCTTTACATTTACTGTCCCAGGGATACGCACTGGCAATCCCTTTGCAAGGTGCTGGGACTGACCGCCCTCACAACGGACCCGCGTTTCGCCACTGCCGGAGCACGTAAGAAGCATGATAAAGAGCTCACGGCCATACTGGAGGAGACATTCTTCACTACCCCCGCCAATGTCTGGGCGCTGCTGCTGGCGCTGCAGGGTGTGCCCGCCGCGCAGGGCCAGGGCATCGTGGAGCTGCTGCAGAGCGACCCGCACTGCAAGGCCACCGGCGTGTATGAGTTCCAGGACCATCCCCAGTGGGGCAAGGTACAGCTACAGGGCGTCAACGCGGAGTTCTCGGAGACACCGGGCAAGGTGCTGAGGCCGGGGCCCATGCTGGGCGAGCATACGACTGAGGTGCTGCTGGAGATCGGATATACCAAAGAGCAGGTCGAGGACTTCAAGGCCAGGAAGCTGGTCCTGCAGGCCGAGGTACCCGCCAAAAAGTAGCCGCTTATGAGTTCGACTGCCACTTTCGAATGCGATCGCGGACTGGCTGTGATCAGTCTGGCGCAGGGTGAACCCGGCGCCGACCTGGCCGCGCAATTGGCCGCAATCTGTGCTGAACTGAACTACGATACTGAGATCAGGGCCGCTGTCATCACCGGCAGCGGCCCTGTCTTCTGCGGAGATGCCGCACCCACCCGCGGGGCTAATGTCGCCTATTCACTGTCGGCGCCTGTAGCATCGCTCAATTGCCCGCTGATCGCAGCCGTCAACGGTGACGCCATCGGAATCGGACTGGAGCTGGCGCTGGCCTGCGATATCAGGATCGCGGCGGAAACGGCGCGCTTTTCCCTGCCCGGCATCAAGCGGGGCTTGATACCGTCCGACGGCGCCACACAGCGGCTGCCGCGCCTGGTGGGCCGCGCCAGGGCAATAGAGCTGATGCTGACCGGAGATACGATATCGGCTGCCGAGGCCCTTCGTATCGGGCTGGTCAGCCGGGTCGCGCCGGCTAAAGATGTGCTGAACGTTGCGATCGAGATGGGCCGGGAGATGGCCGGCAAGGCTTCGTGGGCGCTGAGGTACTGCAAAGAGGCCGTATACAAGGGACTGGATATGACGCTGGCCCAGGGGCTGCAGCTCGAGGGCGACATCTACTTCCTGCTGCATACCACCGAAGACCGCACCGAAGGGATCAAGGCATTCAAAGAGAAGCGTAAACCCACATTCAAGGGGAAGTAATGGGCGGGTTTGAGACCATCATCTTCGAGAAGAAGGGGCACACAGCCTTCATTACGCTTAACCGCCCCCGGGTATTGAATATCTACAACGTCCGCATGCGCGATGAGCTTTACGAGGTTCTGTCGGCCATTCAAGCTGACGGCGACGTGCACGTCGCCATAATCAAGGGCGCGGGGGAGAAGGCCTTCTGCGCCGGCGCCGATCTGAGCGAGTTCCTCTCCGCGCCCGCGCCCGTATTTGCCCGCCATTCGCGCTGGCACAGGGATGTATGGGGAGTCTTCCTCAACCTGCCCCAACCTGTCATAGGCGCGCTGCACGGCTATGTCTTCGGCTCCGGCATCGAGATGGCCATGTGCTGCGATATAAGAATAGCCTCGGAGGACGCCGTGTTCGGGCTGCCGGAGGTGGCGCTGGGCATCATACCCGCAGCCGGCGCCACGCAGACCGTGCCGCGCGCCGTAGGTCCCGGTCATGCGCTCGACCTGCTGCTGACCGGCCGCCGTGTCGGAGCGCAGGAGGCTCTGGAGATGAGACTGGTCAACCGTGTGGTGCCCCGCGCCGATCTGCAGGTAGAAGCAGAAAAGCTGGCAGAAAAAATAGCAGGTTACGATCAAAATGCGGTGCGCAAGCTGAAGCAGGTTGTCTCAAGGAGATTGGATTTACCAGCAGGCTCATTGCTATAGGGGCGTACCTTCAGGTGCGCCCATATCTGTTTGGAATTTACAGCTGTAGAGGCATACCTTCAGATACACCTGCCGGTGTCATACGATTCCAGTACTTTTATCTGCCTCTGTATCTTGTTGATCTCCTGGGCAAGCCAGATGATGTCGTTCCTGTAATTGGAGTTGCCGTCGGTATGCTGCAACAGCTCCCTCATCCTCTTTTCCAGTTCTGCCGACTTGGCCCTCAGCGCTGCAATATCCAGCTCTTTTTGCCTGCGCAGTGAATCCCGATCAATATCAGTCACGGCATTCTACCTGTATGATAGTCATATTGATCTTGAAAAATTATACGCCGGTTCAGACCCATTTGTCGATAAACCGCTTATCTTCTCTCCACTGCAGGGGCGTACCTTCAGGTGCGCCCGCATTGTTTGTCGATAAACTCGCCTATCGCCGCGACAGCGCGGCGGCTTTCGGGCATAAAGCTGGCCGCGAACTGCCATACATGCTGCATCCTTGGCCACTCATCAAGCACGGCGTTTACTCCGGCCTGTTTTGCGCGCTCAACCAGGCGGGTCGAGTCTGCAAGGAGTACCTCGTCCAATCCCACCTGCACCAGCAGCGGCGGCAGCCCTTTCAGGTCGGCGTAGAGCGGCGATGCCAGGGGAGTCTTCGCATCGAGCCCGCCCAGGTACATCCTGGCGAATGCATGTTCCTTATAATCGAAGATAATCAGGTCGGCTTTGGCTTTGCTCTTCCACGTCTCCCCGGAGAACGTCAGGTCGGTCCAGGGCGACAGGCAGACGCAGGCTGCAGGCATGGGGATATTCGCATCCCTCAGGCTGAGCAATAGGGCGAGGGCCAGGCCACCCCCCGCTGAATCACCGGCTATAGCCACGTGCTTGGGATCGAAGCGGCCGTCAATCAGCCATTTATAGGCAGCGACGGCATCCTCGACCGCCGCCGGGTGGGGATGCTCCGGCGCCAGCCTGTAATCGAGCGTTAATGCGCGGGCTTTAGAGGCGATAGCGATATTGGCGACCAGGGAGCGATGCGAATTGCAGGAGCCGCATGTGTAGGACCCGCCGTGCAGATAGAGTACCACCCTGCCTTCGGGTATGCCGGGAGGGATCAACCATTCAGCCGGAACGCCGCCGGCGGACACTTTTTCGACTGCGACCCCTTTGGGCAGCTTGAACATAGCGCCCAGCTTGTCCAGCTCATCACGTTCCTTCTCTAAATCGGTCTCATTAGTCCTGGGTGCGAAAGCATGTTGAAGCCGGAAATAAACTTCGAGTACCCTTGCCTGCAAGCTAAGCATAACCACATATCTCCTTTAATAAGCTTTTTATCACATAATACAGCATTTTACGAACGTCGCTTTCTATCAGCGACCGTTAGTGCCCGAGCGGACTGACCACGATGTTTCAGCTTAATTTCGAGGTCGGCATCCAATGCATCGGCAATTTTTTTTATCATGGACAATGAGGGAAGATAGGAGCCGCTTTCCATGCGGGCGATGCTGGCCTGCTGAGTATTCACCGCCCTGGCAAGCTCCTCCTGAGTCATACCGCGTGATAGGCGTAACTTAATCAATTCAGAGGCAACTTTATATTCGATAGCCAGCCTGTCGTACTCAGACTTGAAAGCAGCGTCTTTCATTAATTGCTGTTTATGTTCTTTCCAGTTCATTTTCATGATCTCCGTCGAGATATATAGTCTCGCAATCTTTTATTAGCGATCTTGATCTCGCTTTTCGGTATCTTCTGTGTTTTCTAGACACACGCATGCAGCATACTAAATACTTGACATGTATTGAGAAAATAAAAAATCCTGTCTCTGTTATTTGAGAGTCTGGCTCTTAATTTCCATAGCTCTCCTTCCACATGTTC
>Ga0136653_10001275_pt1 | contig 13638 bp, 13 predicted proteins | sample LakKivw275mmetaG_FD_94866 | JGI IMG/M metagenome (GOLD analysis project Ga0136653, IMG submission 94866) | Anoxic lake water microbial communities from Lake Kivu, Rwanda to study Microbial Dark Matter (Phase II) - Lake Kivu water 275m metaG... | ecosystem: Environmental > Aquatic > Freshwater >... | reverse complement strand
ATCCGGTAGCCACGGCCCTCAGATGGCAGGAGCAGGGCGCCGGCAGGCTGCACCTGGTTGACCTGGACGGCGCGGCAGCCGGTGAGGTCCGCAATACTAAGGCCATAGAGGACATCGTGAAAAACACCAGCCTCGAGGTGGAGTTGGGCGGTGGGATCAGACGGGTGGACGTGGTGGAACAGCTCATCAAGCTGGGCGTAAAACGGGTTATTCTGGGCACGGTGGCCGTCGAACAGATCGAACTTACCAAACGCATTATCAAGAGGTTCGGTGAAGCAATCGTGGTCGGTATCGACGCCCGCGATTCGTATGTGACCACCCACGGCTGGATGAAGATCTCCACCATGACCGTACTGGACCTTAGCCAGGCCATGGCCGCCATCGGCGCCAGGCGCATCATCTACACGGACGTCAAACGTGACGGCACGCTCACCGAGCCTAATTACGAAGCAACAGCGGAGCTGGTGAGCAAGCTGAAGATACCGGTGGTGGCCTCGGGCGGCATCTCCTCTATCGAACACATCAGGAAGCTGGCGGCGCTGGGCGTGGAGGGCGTCATCATCGGCAAGGCCCTCTATACGGGCGATATCGACCTCAAGGAAGCCCTGGCCGTATCCTGATCCGGCATACCAGGCAGCAGCCTATATAACAGGAGCATTTTCTATGTTGAAATTCGACGAAAAGGGACTTATACCCGTTATCGTGCAGGACGTTAAGGACGGCACGGTGCTCATGCTGGGCTACGCCAGCAAAGAATCGCTCAAGCTGACGCTGCAGAAGGGCGAGATGGTCTTCTTCAGCCGCAGCCGACAGGAGCTCTGGCACAAGGGCGAAACATCGGGCAACGTCCTGAAAGTGATATCCATATCCAAAGACTGTGACTCGGACACATTGCTGGTAAAGGCCGAGCCGGCCGGTCCCACCTGCCACACGGGCGAACGTAGCTGCTTTTTCACGGGATTCAGCGCAGAGGATTTAGATTAGGGCTGTTACTTTAGCTGCGCCCGATACCGGGCGGGTTTAAAAACCCGCCCCTGCATCATACCCCGTAGGGACGCACTTTCAGTTTAATCCGCGCACGTTACAGTTGACATCCAGCCTCAATATTTATAATATTGTTATATTATTATTACCTTAATCACAGGAGGCGGGAGCAATGGAAAATTCAAACAGGGTCGCGATCATTACAGGTGGAGGGAGGGGCATTGGGAAAGGCATCGCCCTGCATTTCGCTAAAAACGGCATAGATGTCGCGGTGCTGGGGCGTGGATATGACAAGCTTGAACAGACTGTGGGTGAGATAAAAGCGCTCGGCGGCAACGGGCTTGCCATCAAAACGGACGTCGGATTACTGCAAGATGTAGAATCGGCCTTCGATAAAGTGATCCAGAGGTTCGGGAAGATCGATATACTGGTAAATAACGCGGGCGTTGCGCAGCCGACCAACCCCATCACCGAGCTGGACCTGGCCTACCTTGACAACATAATCAACACGGATTTCAAAGGGGTTTACTACTGCAGCCGCAGGGCTGCCATGGAAATGAAGCCGCGCAAGAGCGGCTGTATTATCAATATCTCTTCCGTACACGGACTTATATCGTTGCCCTGCATAGTATATGGACCGATGAAAGCGGCTGTTAACATGTTCACGCACATTCTTGCCCGCGAGCTGGCCGGCTATATGATTAGGGTGAACTGCATCGCGCCGGGCTATGTTCAGACACAGATGGCTTCCGACCAGGGCGACCGAAATATCGATCTGTTCCTCAAAAACATCCCCATGCACGTGCCTATGATGGTTGAGGATATAGCTGAGCTTGCTTATTTCCTGGTCTCCGACAAGTCTCGCTACATCACAGGCGCTGTCATAGCCGCTGATGCCGGCGTGACCAGCGATGGTGGGTGGCACGGATACGGCAGATAGCCGGCTTCTACAGCTATCTACCCTTGAAATCGGGCTTCCTCTTCTCTTTGAACGCCCGGTTGCCCTCCACAGCATCTTCCGACCGGTAGCATCTCCAGATCAGCCGGTCGATCTCCTGCTCTACGGCGCTGTCAAGCTTCTGGTAATGGAGAATCTGATTGATTACGTACTTTGTACCCTGTACGGCCAGTGGCGCCATCTCAGCCAGATCCTGCGCCAGACCGTTCACCGTCGCATCCAGCTCGGCGAGGGACACCACTGAATGGAGCAGGCCGATCTCCCTGGCCTTTGCAGCCGGCATGAACCGCGCGGTTAAAAACAGCTCCTTGGTATATGCCAGACCGATTAAATTTATCAGGCGCTGGATGGACTGAGGATAGTAAACCCAGCCGAACTTCACCGGCGGGATTCCCATTCTGGCATTGTCGGAGGCTATTCTGAAATCGCAGGTTGTAGTAAGATCGCAGCCCGCGCCCAGTGCGTCCGCATGTATCCTGGCTATGATGGGGATAGGACAGTTGACCAGGCTGTTTAATGCATCCGCCAGCGTCCTGTCGGCCAACTCTCTCTCGGTGTTGACGAAGATGAGGTCCATACCTGCACTGAAGGCCATCTCACCCGCACCCGTCAGGATGATGGCCCTGGTCCTGCCCTCTTTAACAAGCTCACTGAGGCCGCTGGTAATACCGCTCAAAACCTCGTAATTGAGCGCGTTTCTCTTGTCGGGCCTGTTGATGGTGACTGTGCTGATAAAGTCCTTACGCTCGATTATTAGCTCAGCGCTCATTTCTTGCTCCTTTTTTCAGTTCTATTACATGTTTTTTCAAGGGAAGATAACGGCAGGCCTGCTTCCAGAACACGGCCGAGGGCTACGTATGGGCTAATCTCACCCTTCTCGATTTTTTCACCAATGTCCTTAATCCTATCATCGGCCAGTAGCTTCAATCTGATTTCCTCCAGTATTTTCTGCTCCAGCATGGACCGGAACTGCTGCAGACGCTGCCGTCCGCGCCTCTCGTCAAGCAACCCCAGGCTCTCCAGCAGGTACCTGTGCTTCAATACTTGATCCAGCAGCTCCCTTATGCCATCATTCCGGTCCGAACGGCACTTTAAAACCGGAATCCGCCATTGCTCCTGTTTCCTGCCTAAATCTATGGTTGCATTTAGATTGTTGACCAGCTCATCGGCGCCGGCCAGGTCGGATTTGTTGACTACGAATATATCGGCGATCTCCATTATTCCGGCCTTCATGATTTGAATACTGTCCCCGGCGCCCGGCACCAGAACAACAGCAACCGTATCCACGTGGCTCACTATATCCAACTCGCCCTGACCCACGCCGACCGTCTCAAGCAGTATATAGTCCTTGCCGGCGGCGTCGACCAGGTCGATAATCTCACCGATCGTGCCGGTTAATCCACCCTTTACGCCCCTGGTAGCCAGGCTGCGAATGAATACACCCTCATCGGTATAATGCTTCTGCATCCGCACACGGTCACCCAGTATGGCTCCTCCCCTGAAAGGGCTGGTCGGGTCTACGGCCAGTATCGCCACACTGAAACCCTTCTCCCTCAAAAGCGTTGTAAGGCCGCTGATCAGCGTGCTTTTCCCGGCCCCGGGAGGGCCGGTGACTCCTATTCGATATGCCCTGCCGGCCTGCGCGGCCAGCGTTCTCATGATCTCGGGAACCTGCGCGCCGCCTCTTTCGACCAGGCTGATAAGCCTGGCCAGCGCAAGATCGTCACCGGATTGGATACCACGGATACTCTCGTTTCTCAAGTGCGCATAACCTCCGGTGTCCTCTGCTGCAGGCGCCTATCCTCCCGATACGTGTCCGTGCGGATCGAACATCCTCAATAAAGCAAGGTCACGCTCATCAAAAGAGCCTATGGCGGTCAACGTTGGATCTGCTTTGATTTTCCAGCCGCATTTATCCTGAATCTCTGCCAGTATACCTGCCGGATCTTTACTATCCGCAGCAGGTATGCAGTCGGTCAGAATAAAACGGCCGTCGGAGCCTTTGCGAAAAACTCCCATATCTGTAATTAGAGTGCTGACTTTGTCGCCGGCTGAGGTCAGGTAGTCCAACCGCTCGACGCAGCGTTTCTTTGATTGTGCCATGACTACCATCACCTCCGAGGCGCCGCTGGTATTGTCGTTGTTTCCACCCGAACCGCTGATATATGTGTCCGCGCCCACCCGGGTGGTGTTGATATTCCCTTTTTCATCGATTTGAGCGGTTCCAACGATGCTGAGACAACTGGCGCCCTCACCTGAAATAATGAACCCGTACATCTCGCCCGTGTCAATCAGCATCTCCGCGGAAGGCACATGGCGGACGCTCACTGAATTCGGGTCCCCCGGCCCGGGCTGATATCCAAACACGCCCGAACCCAGGATTAGCTTTATTTCAACACCCTCCTGCTTGAGCCGATAGTAGGCTATCCAAGAGGCGAGTCCCGGTATCCCGATTCCTGCCAGCAGTACCTTGTATCCGGCCTCTTTTACCCTTTCAGCGATCACCCGCGACGCAGCGATAATCATCTTCTCCGTACGGCCCGCTTGCCTGTCACAAGCGCATGAATTTAAATCATTTTCCCATTGCGTCGTATTGATCTTATGTTTAAGGCTGAAGATGCGTTCAAAGCCGATTCGGCCAGTGTATTCCTCATGATCCCGTACATCGTATATCCACTGTTTCAACCAGTCATTCAGCAGATCAGGTTCTCTGCTGACTTTCTTCTGCTCGAGCATGAAGTCGTAGTCTTCGCCGTAGCTGTCAACTTCCTCGATGCAGGAGAAATGACCTTCCGGATGAGCTCCCAGCGGACACAGCGAAACCGCCCTGACCAGGTATCCCGGAATGCTGACCAGATGGGCATGACGTCGTATGAATTCCGGGCCGACTATTTTTTCGGCCGTCACAATCACTCCACCCCTTGCCGACCTGGGACCCCACAAAGTGTCCTGCGAAACGGGAGACATGATGGTATTGCCGTATCTGTCAGCAGCCAGTGCGTGGACGATGGCGATGTCGGTATTCAAGGCTTTTACCGCTCCAATTTTCCTGCCGCTGTCAAAGGGATCTGCAATCTCCTTAAAGCATGCGCTGTTTTCCATGGCCATATCGCTTCCGGCGATGGACCTGGTGGGCATGAAACCAACTCCCAGCGCGCCCGCCATCAGCCTCTGCTGCATGGAATAGAGAGTCCAGTTTTCGATCTCCACCTTACCTTCGCGATAGGCCCTCTGTATTACGTGGCTGGGCGCCGGGCCGGGGGCGGGATATGAGCATCCCCCAGATATGATCCTCTTGATCAGACCACCATGCACCAGGTTCAGGGAAAGGTCCCAGGTAAGAGACATGACCAGAGTGAAACCCGGTTTGCCGCCTTGATACCGCCTCATTATCTCGCAGACCGCCGCATTGGCGTTCCAGCCCAGGAAAACGGACATGCCCGGATTCAGGTTTTTCCCTATCGCCTCGCCCAGACTGGTGACCTTGTCCGTCCTGCTTGACGGCTCGGAGGCGAACAGCTTGCTGAAATATTCCTCGTTTTTCATCCCTTTATTAATTTACTTAAACGTTATATCTTATAAGATATCCAGCCCTATGCTGGAACGCTGCTGCCGGCACAATCCCCGAAATACAGCTACTACTTCTTGAGGATGTGAAGGTTTATGCAGCCCAGTCCCGTATTGTGTGCCATGGCTACTTTGGGATTGTTTGGTATCTGCAGGGCGCCGCCTTCGCCTCTCAGCTGGCGGACGAGCTCGCCAATCTCGGCGACACCGGTGGCTCCCAGGGGATGCCCTCTCGCTATCAGGCCACCGTCGGTATTGACGGCTACCTGACCGTCAATCCTGGTTTTACCTTCAAGGAACCATTTCCCTCCTTCACCTTCTTCGCAGTAGCCAAGCGCCTCAATGCAGATTGCGCCACCGCCGGCGAAAGGCGCATGGCACTGGACGACCTTGATATCTCGTGGCCCTATACCGCTCTTCTCGTATGCCTCCTTGCTCACCCTGCTGGTCAGTTTGCCTCCCTTGAAGTCGCCGCCGATGTGCGGTCCGGGCCCGCCCACCAGATCGTTATAATCCGGCGTACCGGCAACACTCACAGCAACTGTGATAGCCCTGCCCGCTCCGTACTGCCTGGCTTTTTTCTTGCTGCAGATGATGGCCGCCGCCGCCCCATCGCTGATAGGGCAACTCATCAGGAGAGTAAGCGGAGAGCAGATCATGGGCGACGCCAGCACATCGGCCATGGTGTATCTTTTCTGGTTGTGCGCATACTGGTTAAGCGGCCCGTACTCAAAGCACTGGGCCGCCTCGGCCGCCAGCATCTCAAGAGTATCGCCGTAGGTAAGCATTCTTCTTTTAATGGCCATGGCGATACGGGCCGGCGTTACATCAAGCCCCATATAATGGAGATGGTACTCCTTGTCCTGCTCGGGTACGCCGCCCGGGATCAGCCCCTTCCCCATTTTTTCGTAGCCTGCCACCAAAACTACGTCATACCTGCCCGAGGCTACGGAGTAAAAGGCCTCCCTGAATGCGGCCGATCCGCTGGCGCAGGCCTGTTGCATCTGGCTGATGGGAATGCCGGTCCAACCGAAATTCTGTACGATCATCCTGGCATCCGGGAAATGCCCCAGTTCACTGCCTATGTATGCAGCCTGAATGTCCTTGAACGGGATGCCCGAGTCCTTAAGCGCAGCCTCAATGGGCACCTCGGCCATCTCCATAACAGACTTATTCGGCCACCTGCCGAAACGAAGAGTGCCCACTCCCATTACTACTACTTCATTCATAATGCCGTTTCCTCCGTCAAACTGAGCCGATTTAAGCCTCAATAGTTAAGCAGCGGGCTTGAATTTGAAGGCTATGACGTCGTTGCCCGCTTCATCCTGCTTGACCTTGTCCATATAGACTTCCACCTCCATCCCGAAGTCCACCGCCTTAAAATCGCATTTATCCAGTATTGTGAATATATGGACGCCTTCCGGCATCTCGACTTCCGCCTCCATATAGGGCGGCTCTATAATTGTATATATGCTCTTCCTGTCTACCTGGCTGAAGGTAAAGACCTTGCCGCGGTCGCTCAGATTAAATACCTCTACATCGCCGGAACCGCATTTCCCGCAGTATTTCCTCTTGGGGAAAAATGTTAGTCTGCAGCTTTTACATCGGCTGGCCACCAGATGATATTTGTCGTCGCTGCCCATTTCGAACAGGCCTTCCTGCAAAGGAATAGTCTTTTTCTCTGCACCCGCTACATTTTCACTCATTTTATACTCCCGCTCATACATGTAAGCTATTTCTTTTCTATCGGCGGCAGGTTATTCTCTTTGCGAGTCAGGTTAACCAGTTCGAAGTACCCGTCATACAGGCTGCGGTGCTGCACTCCTATCTCTTTGATCATCCTGCTGCAATCTATCTTATACATGTGACCGAAGGGACCGCTGTCATCAAAGGTGACCTTCATGTCGGGGATGATCTTTCGGCCTATCTCCGCCATTTCGCCGTACGAGACATAGTGACCGCCGACATGATAGACCTCATGCGGCAGTTTCGGCGCAAACAGTATCCTGGCCACCATTTCAGCTATATCATCGACGTGAGCCAGCACGATGTACTGCTTGGCCGGATACGGGAAAGGTATCTCGTTGCCCAGCGCTCCAGCCGTACCTATCAGGTTTACTCCCCGGGCGCCGATTCGCACGCCCGGTCCGTATACGCCGGGTATCCTTATAGTGACTATATCTGTCTTGAGCAGCCTGTTGTATTCATGTGCCAGGTGCTCGCACAAAAACTTGCCGATTCCGTAACCCCTGTTGGGCCTGGCCGGAGAGTCCTCATTCACTGGCTCCGGGCCGTCCCAGGGTATTCCGTGATACTGTATGGAGCTGGGGTAAACAAATTTCTTTACACCGGCCAGGCGGGCGGCCTCAAAAATATGGAAAGTGCCGGTGTTCATGATCATCATCTGCTTATACAGGTCACCGGCCTTCTCGGGGCGCTCGCTGACGCCACGCTCCTCCGCCGAGAAGAACACCATGTGCGCCACCCTGTCGACCTTGTACTTGCTCATGACGTCGGAGATATTAGCGAAGTTTACTATATCGCCTTCGACCATGGTGATCTTGCCGGCCAGCTCACCCAGCCTTCCCGGCGTGAGCTTGGGCTCCATGCAGACCACCTCTTCACCACGCTCCACCAGGTTTTTGATAACGCGGGCGCCTATAAAGCCCTTTCCACCTGTCACTAATATGGTCATCTCTCGTTCTCCTTTGAATTTCTATAGCTTGAAAAGTTTTCTGGCGTTTTCGCCCAGTATCATATCTACTTCGGCTTTGGTGAATTCATATCCCAGGCTCTTCGCTTTCTCCGGCAGCTCCTTGAAGAAGTTGACCCAGCCCGGCAGGAAACCCAGCGAGCGGTAGCGTTTGCCCGAGGGATGGTCGCTGGCAAACAGGATATGGTCTGCGCCCAGGTTGTCCCGCATGCAGGCCAGGATCGGCACGAAGTCATCCAGGTTGATGGCTCCAAAATTCCAGTTTGACAGCTCAAGGTAACAATTGGGGTATCCTTTGGCTACCTGTATGGCAGCCTCCCACCACTTGGGATAACCGGCATGGGCAATCACGACTTTCAATCCCTTATAAGCTTTGAGCAGCCCTGCGATATGGCCGGGATGGTTGTGGTTGGGTATGGTGAAATCTGCGCTGGCCATATTGATGCCTTCGCCTGCACGTGTATGGATCACCACCGGTATGTCCAGATCGGCGCATACCTTCACCAGCGGTTTCGCCTCGTCGCTGTTCACCAGCAGGCTTTTAGTCGTGAACTCGCCGCATCCCTTCAAGCCGCATTCCTTGATGGCCCTGGTCATGATCTTTGCGCAGTCCGGCCTGCGCGGATCAACATAAGCGCAGACGTAAAGCCTGCCCTTGTATTTCTTCTGAAATTCGCCAAAAAGCACGACCTGTTCTTCGTATGGAACAGCGGGTTCCTCACCGGTCCAGTATGTGCCGAAGTCGGTCATCATGATGATGCTGGCATCCACACCGGCCTTATCCATATTTGCTATATAGTCCGTGCCGTCCGGATCGGTGACCCCCTCCTCGATCTTGGGAAGGATCATCTCGGGCTTGCGCCCCGCCTCCTTCTTGGCCCATTCCTCGGCCGTATTCCTGTGGAACGCCGTCGGCATGAATCCTTTGAACCAGAAATGGGTGTGAGCATCAACAATCATCTTATGCTGTCCTCCATCATTATTAAGCTACGATTTGCGCTTCCCTAAAGGCAGCGATCTCCCGGGCTGAATAGCCCAGCGCCTGCAGGATTTTTTCCGTATGCTGACCCAGCGTGGGAGGAGGGCCCTGCACCTTTAAAGGAGTATCCAGCAGCTTCCAGGGTATCCCCGTGACCTTTATCTTGCCGGCGGTCGGATGTTCAATCTCTTCGACCATATTAACGGCTTCAACCTGTGGTTCGCTGAACACGTCCTCCAGATTCTTGAATACCGCACAGTAGCCGGACAGGCCTTCGACGATTTTTTTTATCTCTGCGGATGTCATATTTTCAAGGGCTGATTCAATCACGGGTTTGAATTCCTGGGCATCGCGACCGATACCCACCATACGCATGCCTTTTTCCTTGAAATAGGGGTCTTCCAGCAGCGCTTCCAGCCCAACCTGCCTGCAGAAAGATTCCCAGGCGGACTGAATCTTGTCGGCCGCGATCGGCATACCGAACATAAGTGCACGGTCCCTGGTCCTGTATCCCGTTTCCGCGTGATCAAACGGACCGGTGAAATGCCACCCGCCGGGGAAATCCAGATTGTAATGAGCCGTTATGACATATCCATACATCATGATCATATTTAAGAACATGGAACTGTCTATCTTCTGGCCGACGCCTGTTTTCTTCCTGCTGAACAGGGCGGAGAGTATGCCTATAAATGACCACATTCCCGTTGTGCTGGTCGCCATGTCCGCTCCCAGGCGCACCGGCGCCTCCCCCATCTCACCCAGGAACCACTGGTAACCCGCCATGCCCTGTATCTCAAGCTCAGAGGCCGGCATCCCCGCATAGGGGCCGGCGGGGCCGAAGGGGGAAATCGCACAATAGACTAGTCCGGGGTTCTCCGCGGACAGCTGAGCATATCCGATTCCCAGTTCTTCAGCTTTGCCAGGGCCGAAACTTTCGATAAGGACGTCTGCATCTTTGGCCAGCTTGCGCACTATCTCCCGCCCTCCGGCTTCCTGCAGATTCAGCGCAATGCTTTTCTTGCCGCGGTTCAATGATAGGAAGAGAACGCTTTCACCGTTTTTCTTCTCTCCCAGGTGGCGCGACCAATCTCCCTCGATAGGCTCCACCTTGATAACCTCGGCCCCTCCATCGCTCAGTTGCATGGCACAGAACGGGCCCGCGATTTCCTCGCTTAAATCCAGTACTTTAATTCCCTTCAGAGGTATCATCGCTCAGATCCTCCCTCTACTTAACTCGTTTGCCTTTGGTTTCTTTATTCGACCCGGAAACCTCCGCCAGAATCTCCCCCCTGTTCTTATCGGGCTTAACCGGCGCTGTGATTTTGATAGGTCTGGGTGGATTGCTGAATTTGAGAGGAAAATTGGTGAACAGGGTCGGACCCCAAGGGGTTTTCAACTTCAAAATCATCTTGTTTTCTCTAAGATGAGGATCGTTGTATATCTCGTCCACCGAGTGAATCGGGCCGATGGGAACGCCGCTGCGCCGCATCAGCATCAGCCACCACCTGGCAGGCTCCCGGGCAAATTTTTCCTCCAGTATGGGTATAAGCTCCTCCCTGTTTTTAACACGGCCCTCATTGGTAGCATATTTAGGATCGTTTTCAAGGTCGGCCAGTCCCAGCGCCTTGCACAGTCTCGGCCAGTATTCTTCACGATGGACACTGACATTGACGTATTTATTGTCGTATGTCCGGAAAGACTGTGACGGCACGATATTGGGATTGGCCGTGCCCATGGGAGCGGGACTTTTCCCGGTTGCGAAAAACTCCGCGATGCGGGTCGTCTGCAGGGCCAGCACTGCTTCAAACTGCGACATCTCGATTTTCTGGCCGCGACCGGTAACCTGGCGCGCCATTAATGCCAGCAGCACCGCTTGTACGATGTTAAGGCTGGTGGTATAGTCCACCGAAGCAACATATCGAAACATCTCGCCCTGGCTGCCCGGCGATCCATTCAGGCTGGCGAAACCTGAAGCGAGCTGCATCATGGGATCGTTGCTGGGCATATTGGCATAGGGTCCTTTTGTACCATAGCTGGAGCTCGCGCAGTAAATAATGTTCGGATTCACTTTGCGAACGCTTTCGTAATCGAATTGCAGCTTTGCCATAGCGCCGGGCGGATGGTTTTCGATTAATACATCCGCGGTTGCGGCAATTTTAAGGCCGAGCTCCCGGTCTTCCTCTTTCTTAAGGTCGATGATGATGTTGCGCTCGTTGAAATGAGCGGAGATATAGGTGGTGCCGGCGCCGCTCAACATGGTACCGACATGGTAAAGCCCGTCATACTTGGGCGGTTCGAAGCGGATGACATCTGCACCGAGGCTGCCTAACAGACAGCAAGCTATCGGCCCCACTCCCCAACCACCGACGTCCAGTACTCTGATTCCTTTTAACATGGCTGCTACCTCCAGAAATGACGCTGCTTATCACTCGACGGCCTTGGTTTCTCTCAACTTTTGGATCTGGTCCACGGAGTAGCCCATCTCTCCTAATATCTCATCGGTATGTTCACCGGGCATGGGACAGTATGTTTTGAACTGGGCGGGGGTATCGGATAATTTGAGCGGGTTGCCCAGCTGATTTATCTTCCCCAGCACGGGATGCTCTTTCTCCATGATCATCTGCCTGCTCCTCAGTTGAGGATCGTCCATCGCCTCTTCTATGTAGAGCACCGGGCCGAAGAACACCTGCCTCTGTTTGGCCCATTCCCACCACTCATCCCGCGTTTTGGTCAGAAAGAGCTCCCTCATTATCTTGAACATCTCCTGACGGTCGGCATCGTCTTTCGGCCATTGCCTGGCTATCAGGTCCGGCCGCCCGATGGCCTCGCAGAAGTTTTTCCAGAAAGGCGTTTCGATAAACTGGATGGTGATATACTCATTGTCTTTCGTAAGATAGGTGGAACAGTGCGGTTCGCCGCCGGTCTGAGGTGTGAGGCCCCGCCTCCTTTTTTCTCCTGAAACCATATACATCGTAGCATCAAACGAGATCAATGAGAAAACACTGTCGAGGTAGGCGATATCCACCAGCTGCCCTTTACCCGTCCTCTCCCTGGCCTGCAGGGCAATCAGTATTCCTATCAGTGGATGCAATCCCGCGCCGGCAAAATCGGCGACCATGTTGCTGGGCCAGCAGGGCGGCCCATCCTTGGGGCCGATCAGGCTGAGCGCGCCGGAGATGGCCATGAAATTGGCATCATGCCCTACGATATCCCTGTATGGGCCCGTTTGTCCGTATCCGCTGACCGCGCAGAATACCAGCCGTGGATTAATCTCCTTCAAGGTGTCATACCCGATGCCCAGCTTCTCCATTGTGCCCGGCCTCGAATTCTCCACCAGGACATCCATCTTTTTGATCAACTTATAAATGACCTCTTTCCCCTGCTCCGATTTCAGGTTCAGCTTGATGCTGCGCTTGTTTCGGTCTATAAAGGTATACGCAGACATCGTTTGCGCAGCCGCTTCCATAGGAAGCGCCAGAACGTACCCGACGGGATCGACCTTGATCACGTCTGCGCCGAAATCACCCATGTGCATGGCCGCAAAAGCAGGGGGATAGCCACGGCACAGGTCCAGTACCTTTATACCATCCAGTGCTTGAATCACAGCAATTCTCCTTTCACTAAAATTAAGCCTTTGCCGGTTTCTTCAACCCGTACCTTTCGTAATATTTGGCGGGGATCTTGTCCGGGTCCTTGTATATCATGTAGCGGCAGGGGTCCTTGCCAAACTCCCTGGGCGGCTCAATGATCCAGATGGGGTATCCTGTCTCCTCTATGGGCACTATATCCTGCAGCGCGCAGTGAACACAGTACACCGGGACATCGGTCATACCGAACGTCATTTTTTGGGCTTTCTTCACTTTGGCCAAATTCTTGGGAGGGTTATAGCTATTATTTAAGATAGCCCTGCCACCGCTACCGCAGGGCATCATCATAACCGTAACCTTCTCATCGTCTTCCTCTATCTTCAGCTTGGTCAGGTGCCCGCGGAAACCGGCACACAGCATCTGCACCTGGCGTTTAACGTTTTCCGCGCGGTATATCTGAGCCAGGATCGCAAAATCCTTGAAAACCTCATGCAGCACTTCATAGAGGGCCTCGTCACCCATACGGTTATAGACATAGCTCATCAGGGTGGCGATCCAATCCCGGAACCCTTCGTGCATGGAGTAGAATTCCTTGTACTGGCGACGGTTCAGTTTCCTGGCCTTCTGCAGATCACCCGCATCTATCGCCTTCTCAACCAGATCGACTGTTTCAGTACCCAGCTCCTCGAGCTCAGCTTCGGTGAATAATCTCTCGGCCATTGTCGTCTCTCCTTTATTTGACCTGTTTCACAGTTTACTTCACACAACTACCGAAAAGCGGCTTCTATTCAGTGACCCCTGCAAGTATTATTGACCCGGCTTGTATTAATTTTATATAATAATGTTATAT
>Ga0136653_10001271_pt1 | contig 13659 bp, 12 predicted proteins | sample LakKivw275mmetaG_FD_94866 | JGI IMG/M metagenome (GOLD analysis project Ga0136653, IMG submission 94866) | Anoxic lake water microbial communities from Lake Kivu, Rwanda to study Microbial Dark Matter (Phase II) - Lake Kivu water 275m metaG... | ecosystem: Environmental > Aquatic > Freshwater >... | reverse complement strand
ATCTAAGTTTGCAGAGAATTATATTTTAATTTTGTTTTAAGAAAGAATTGTCTTATCTTAGAAAAGGGGAAGGAAGAGAATGGCACTTGAACATCTCGATATAAATAGTTTCAAGACTAAAGTATTCAATTACGAATCGAACAAGGAGTGGAAATTTGAAGGAAAATTACCTGCTCTGATTGATTTTTACGCCGACTGGTGCGGACCCTGCAAAATGGTTGCGCCGGTCCTGGAAGAGCTGGCGGAAGACTATAAGGGGAAGGTTGATATCTATAAAGTTGACACGGAACAGCAGAGGGAACTTGCATCCATGTTTATGATTCAGAGCATACCGTCCCTACTGTTCATTCCGATAGAAGGCCAGCCGGCCATGGCCAAAGGTGCCATGCCGAAAGAGTCATTGATTAAGGCATTTTATGAACTGTTAAAAGTAGATTTGGACTAGAAAAGCGATTTTGGTTTGTTTGGTTTGGGTTTAGCCGGCCGGGGAAGCTCTTCTCTGGTCGGCTTTTTTTTTGGGATCACCGGATGATCCGCCGGTCGGCTACGCCACTGGATGATCCGCCGGTCGGCTACGCCACCGGATGATCCGCCGGTCGGCTGCGCCACCGCATGATCCGCCGGTCGGCTACGCCACCGCATGATCCGCCGGTCGGCTACGCCACCGCATGATCCGCCGGTCGGCTGTGCCACCGCATGATCCGCCGGTCGGCTACGCCACCGCATGATCCGCCGGTCGGCTACGCCACCGGCGGTTACTTTACTTTTTACTTTTTCCTTTTACCTTTTTCCTTATCTTTGTTCTGTCCTCTAAGGGGGTGCCTTAATATACCGGGCTGAGATCATACCCTTAGAACCTGATCCGGGTAATGCCGGCGAAGGGAGAAAGGCCACGGGGACTATTGGCCGGTTTTAATTGTACTGATACGATGGTAAGAAAGATCGCATTGCTGGCGGCATCCTGCTTCATCGTACTGACCGCAAATGCACAATTAACGATAACCGGGACAGTATTGGATGAATCGGGTCAGCCCCTTCCGGGGGCGCATGTTCAAGTCATGAACACTTTAACGGGAGTGTCAACCGGACAGGACGGGTATTTTTTCCTGGCCGGGTTGAAGCCGGTCTCCCAGGTTCTGAGGGTCTCCTACCTGGGGTATGAACCGAAAGAGGTTCCATTCATTCCCGGCCAGGAAATCCCGTTGTTGATCCAGTTGATTCCACGTTCCATACTGACAGAGGAGGTCACCGTGCGGGCACTTCGCGCAGGCGAAAACACTCCCGTACCCTATTCGACCATTACCCGGGAGGAGATCGACCGGTCGAACATGATCCTGGATGTTCCTTATCTGCTTGCCATGACCCCTTCCGTGACCGTCACTTCGGATGCCGGTCTGGGGGTGGGCTATACCGGCATCCGCATCCGGGGTACCGATCCGACCAGGATCAATGTCACGATCAATGGCATCCCTCTTAATAACAGTGAATCCCATGAGGTTTACTGGGTCGACGTGCCGGACATACTTTCATCTTCCGAAAACATCCAGGTGCAACGGGGAGTGGGAACTTCCAGCCAGGGCGCCGCGGCTTTCGGAGCTAACATCAATCTCCAGACGACTGCTGTCAGCAACAAGCCATTTGCGGAAATCAGTCTCGGGGGAGGTTCATTCAACACCTGGAAAAGCAGCCTGAAAACCGGTACGGGCCTGATCGACGGGCATTGGAACGTGGATGTAAGGCTCACGGGAATTCATACGGATGGTTATATTGACCGGGCTTTTGCCGACCTGACATCCGGTTGCCTGTCCGGAGGTTATTTCTCGAAAAAAAATATCTTGAGGATCAACCTGATTTCCGGATATGAGCGGACCTACCAAGCCTGGGGAGGCGTCCCTTCATCCATGCTGGAAACCAACCGGACCTATAATCCCTATGAATACAAGGATGAAGTTGACGACTACAAGCAACAGCACGCCCAACTCCATTGGTCTGGAATGGTTTCATCGGGGTTGAATGTGAACCTGTCACTTCACTACACCCACGGATCGGGTTATTATGAGCAATACCGTGAGGAGGCATCCCTGGCCGGTTACGGTCTCGATCCGGTTATTATAGGAACGGATACCCTGTCGGAAACCGACCTGGTCAGGAGAAAATGGCTGGATAACCATTTCTTCGGGGGCGTTTACTCACTGAATTTCTCCAGGAATAGGGTGAAGCTGACCGTTGGGGGAGGGATCAACCGATACCTGGGCGATCATTATGGCCGGGTGATCTGGTCGGAATACCCGACTCTGGCCGGACCTGATTATCAATACTATTTCAATGAAGGAGACAAAACCGACTTGAACCAGTTTATCAAGGTAAACTATTCCCTCAACCAAAACCTAAACCTTTATGCTGATGTACAGTTCCGTTACATCCATTATGCCCTGGCCGGCCTGGATGATGACCTCAGGGACCTGGGCCAGGAACATCAGTACCCGTTCCTGAATCCGAAGGCGGGATTGACCTGGACGATGGCGCCCGGGCACACTTCATTTGCCAGTTATTCAATTGCTCACCGGGAACCGAAAAGAAGCAATTTTACCGATGCTGCACCTGGCACTGAAATTAAGCCTGAGTCACTCCGGGACCTGGAAATGGGTTATCGCTTCGAAGGGATCAAGTCCCTCGTGGGAGTGACAGTCTATTGGATGGATTATACCGATCAGCTGGTACTTACGGGTGAGATCAATGACGTTGGGGCTGCGGTCATGGTGAATGTGCCGGACAGCTACCGGTTAGGATGCGAGCTGAGTTACAGCTTTGTACCGTCATCCCGGTTCAGGGGGGATTTCAACCTGACCGTCAGTTCCAACAAGATATTGAATTTCACCGAGTACGTGGATGATTGGGATACCGGTCTCCAACGCGAAAACTTCATCGGAACCACCGATCTTTCCTTTTCACCGGCCCTGACATCAGCCGGGAAACTAACCCTGAATATCCTGCCGCACCTGGATGTATCGCTGGAGGGGCGTTACGCCGGAAGGCAGTTTATCGACAATACGGGTGACCTGTCGCGTTCCCTGGATCCTTTCTTTATCAGTAACCTGTTGTTAACCTGGAACCTCAATCCTGCCTGGTGCCGTGAAATTTCCCTGTTTGCGCAGGTGAATAATCTCTTCAATGAGGAATACGAAACCAATGCCTGGATTTACAGCTATTATTATGAAGGCAACCGTGGCAAGATGGACGGTTATTTTCCCCAGGCAAAAATTCATTTTCTGGGCGGGATCAATATCTGGTTTTAGAACCAGAGCCCGAAAGAGATCCTTGGAAGGGAATACGGGATTGTCCGCATGAACGGATTCTTGGGGTCAAACTGGAGGTTCAGGCCAACCTGGCCAGCCAAGGCCAGGCTCCATTGATTTCCGAAAAGGAAGGCATATCCGCCTTCAGCTCCGATCCTGAGCTCGTAATAATTATTCAGCCTGTCGTAAACGGGCGAAACCAGCGGACCGGCGTAGAGCCCCCTGTGTCCGATCTCATTGCTCCGGGCAGGAAGGTAATAGGGTAGAGTCAACTCAACTCCGGCTTTTGAAAAAACCGCCGGAAACTCCGGGCGGAACTGGACATCCCAGATCGAATGGATTCGCAAAGCCCAGTGGCCGTTAAAAGCATATTCGATTGTCAGCGGAACGACATTAACGTCGAAGGCGTAACGCCCGAATTCGTCAAAGGGTACCGGTAAGAGCCCGGGCTGAACGCCCAGGTAAAATTCCACGGTCCTGTATTCGGGTTGAACGGTATCCTGTGCCCTGGTCCCGGAAATCCAGGCCATCAGAAGGAAAAACAGGAAGGCTGTTTTTTTCACCCTGTCACACTATCACTTTATCACTTCCTCACTCCTCCACATCCACACATCTTCACGCTCCACCATTACTTGCCGCACTTCAGCGCGACCTCAATCTCGTATTTGGCAGGTTCAACGAACTGACCATACATGGCTTTCTTAAAAGATTCGCAGGCATTGGTCTTGTCTTCCTTCCCCGCGAAGGCCGTACCGACCTCAAACCAAAACTTGGCTTCTTTTTCAGGCACGTCCTCTTCGAGCTCAATTCCCTTGTTGGCTGCCTCCAGGGCTTTATCCCATAGCTTCAAACCATTATAGGCTTTCGACAGGTAGAAAAAGAGGTCTTTGTTGGCATTGTCGTACTTAAGGGCTTTTTCCAACGCAATCAGTCCGTCCTCAAAGTTCGAACTGTTCACTGCTTTCGATCCGGCAGCCAGGAAAAATTTCAGACCGGACTGATTGGCCATCTTGGTCTCATTCCCGTTTTTGGCGAACCGGTTGATTTTAGCCAGTGTGGCCTCAAATTCATCGGCCATGTTTCCGTCACGGAAGATGTAAGCCTGGACCATTAAAGCTTTCGTGCTCGTGGAGTCTTTTACCAGGGATTGGCTGATCAGTTCCTGAGCCCTGACGAGGTCTTTTTGCCCGCGGGTTGTCTCCGCCTGCATGTAGTAAATCTGGCCCAGGGCGGCATTGCTTCTCTTCAGAACTTCTGCGTTATTGGTCTTCTCGCCATATTCGATGGCAGTCTTAAATGTGGCTTCCGCAGCGATCAGGTCTTTGCTGCTGGCCTGCTTATACCCCAGGTTGAAATAGGTCTCGGCGAATTTTGAGTTGGCCACCATTTTCACGGAATCTGCCGGCGCCCCTATCTTGTCACACAGGTCAATACATATCTGCAGTGTTTTAATGGCCTCTGCAGGATCGCCTTTCATCGTTTGAAGCGCGATATTATACATCGTCTTGGCTTCATTGATGTCCTGTGACACTCCATTGCCAGACAAAAGGAACAGACCCGTAAAGCCTGCCAGCACAAACCGGAACCATTTCATTTCTTTCATCGTTTTTCGTTACAATTAGTCAGGATGATTTTAAGTCAGATAATTTTGGGCGTAAAGATATAAAAGTCTGAAGATCATGAAACACCATTTTAAACCCAGACGACGGAATTATGAACAGATCGGCTCACTGCCCGTCCATCTCCTTCAAGATTTTCTCAACCTCTTTTTCAGCCGAGTATAATTTCTTCTTGCAGATCCGGATCAGGTCGTTGATACGCCTGAGTTTTTCACCCAGGTCATCGACATCGAGGTCCTGGTTTTCAATTTTGCCGAGAATAAGCTCGATTTCCTCGATAGCCTGCCTGTAACTGATCTCCCGGCTGGTGGATTGTTTTTCAGTAGCCATATGCTTTACCCGTTAACTTGTCAATATCCATTTGCATAACAACCACATTCCTGATCGAGGGATCGCTGAACTCATATTTCTCACCCGCGTATTTCAGCATCAGGAGTTGCATGATCCTGTATTTTTCCTGATAATCCCCGATGAACCGCACGGTCCCGAAAGCATTGACGCTTTTGAACTTCATGCCCCAGGAGCAGCCTACTTCCTTGTGCCTGTGGAAAATCTCATTTCCGGTATTGAAATTGATGCAGGCCCTTGGATTGGTTCTCAAAATATCGAGTTTATATCCGTGGGTATCGGCATGAAGGTAGATCCTCCCGTTTTCAAAGGCAAAGTTCATCGGCAGCACGTAAGGCTGTGCAGCATCAACCATCGCCAGGTGACAAACCTGGGCCTCGTTGATGATAGCCTCCATTTCGGTGCTCGTCGAAAGGATCCTGGGTCTCAGTATCATGACAGGTCATTTTTATATTTTACAGAAACCACATCTGAATGGGATTCACCGTCAGTAAATTTCGTAACCAACCGGTCACCTTCCTTCAGCCGCTGTACCGTTTTTACCAGCTCACCATCCCTGTAAGCCAGCGAATATCCTTTTTTCAAGAGGTTTGCCGGATTGTAATGAACGGCCAGTTGAGCAAAGTTCCCGATCCTCTGCCCGGCGAGGCGAAAAAATTGTCTTATGCCGGTGCGTATCCGGGCGTGGAACTGGTCAATGAACATTCCCTGGTTTTCGCTGTAGCTGCGGGTTGTCAGCCTGACTGACCGCAGGGCCAGGCTGATCCTCTCCCGCTGGCCATTCAGGTACTCCCTGCCTGAATCGGCCGCGTCCCCGGCCAGCGTATCCAGCCGGTATTCATATTCACCGATCCTGGCTATCAGGTATTCGGCTACCGCGGTAGGCGTCTTGCAGCGAGTGTGGGCGACCAGGTCCAGCACCGTATCATCCTGTTCATGCCCGATCCCGGTAATGACCGGAAGCGGGAACTGGGTCACGTAATAGCCCAGGTCGAAATGATCGAAGCTGCTCAGGTCGAGCTTGGAACCTCCTCCCCGGATGATTACCACCACATCAAAGAAATCCTGCCATAGGGCAATGGAATCAAGAGCCGACAGGATAGTCGCAACTGTCTCCTCACCCTGCATGACCGCCGGAAACAAGCGGGTATAAAACACGTAACCGTTTGGATTGTTAGTCAGCTGATCCTGGAAATCACCGTATCCGGCTGCGGTCGCTGAAGATATCACCGCGATGCGTTGGGGTACCAGCGGCATTTCCAACTCCTTGTTCATGTCGAACACGCCTGCATCTTCCAGCTTCCGGATGATCATCATCCGGTTCCGGGCCATCTCCCCGATCGTGAAGGAAGGCTCAATGTCATTGATGTTCAAACTGATAGAATAGAGCTCATGAAATTCAACCGTTACCCTGACCAGTATCTTTATGCCTGGGACGAGTTCCTGGCCGGTGGTCGTTTCGAAATAGGGTTTGAGGATCCTGAGGGTATTCGACCAGATGGTAGCTTTCGACCGGGCGAGTATCCTGCCGTCTTCGGGAGATTTCTCAACCAGTTCGAGGTAGCAGTGGCCGTTGCAGTTGATGCTCAGGTCGGCGATCTCGGCAATGACCCACAGTGTTTCCGGTATGCCCGATTCCAGTACCTGCCTGATCCGGCTATTCAGGTCGAAAAGGGTTATGGCGGGCTTGTCAGTCATTTGCATTGCCGGACATTAGCGGGAGGCTTTCACGATACGCTGTACGTACTGCCCGCCGCTACCGGTTGTTATCCGGAGGATGTAAATCCCGTCCGGGAAGATGCTGTACCGGCCGATCTCCATCCGGTTGATGGATGTATATCCCGATTGGTATGTGCCCGACAGGAGTTTACGACCGTTGACGGTCAGCAAATCAACAGTTAGGTCCTGCCTGTCATGGGAATAGAATTCAACAGTAAAAGCTTCGCTGAAGGGATTCGGATAGATCCTCAGGAGGGATTCATCCTCGAGACGGACAGGATTGATGCCCTGGAGCAGGAAAAGAGCCTTTCCAAAATCCGGTAATCCGTATCCATAGAGCGAATCAGGGTTTGCGGACATTGAAGCGCTTTCCCGCAAGGTTTGTATGATGGTCATTGGCGGCAGGGACCGGTTGGTCTGCCACAGGCAGGCAACGAGGCCGCAAATGACGGGTGAGCTGAAGGAAGTTCCGCTGCCGCGGTAAATGTTCCCGTCGCTGCCGGCAATCGCTGTCAGGGATCCCTGGGCTGTGACATCAGGCTTGATCCTTCCGTCGAAGGTCGGTCCTGTTGAACTAAACAGAACGTAATTACCCATAGAGTCAACGGCTCCGACCGTCAGGATGCTGTCGGCATCCGCAGGAGCTGAGATGAAATGCCAGGCGCTGCTGCCTTCATTCCCGGCGCTGGTCACAACCAGCATCCCCTTGGCGGCTGCAATGTCAGCAGCCTGGGATATCCGGGTGCTGTTACCGTCCATATCCTCATAGCTGTGATTCGTGGATGGATCGTCGAAATGGGTATAACCCAGTGAAGAGTTGATCAGGTCGGCACCGGCGCTGTCAGCCCATTCGGCTCCGGCCACCCAGTTGTCTTCCTCGATGAGATATTCGGATGCGGCGTCTTCAGTCCTTAATAAAAAGAAAGAGGCTTTTGGGGCAGTACCCACCAACTGCCCGGGCAGGTTGCCTCCCATGACGGAGAGCACCTGCGCTCCGTGATTGTGTTCATTAAATGCCAGGGGACAGTTGTTGACGAAGTCCCAGGTTCCGAGTATCTGGTTATTGTTCCGGAGAGTGTCAAAGACGTGATTGGTATTGACATTGGTAAATCCTCCATCGAGAACGGCTATAACCATTCCCTGTCCCTGAAATCCCTGGTTGTGAAGGACATGACCGTTAAGCATGCCGATCTGCCGGGCAGCCTGGCCATACCGAAGCTCGGTGGTGTCGGTGACGGAATGGTTTAGTTGCAGGCATTCATTCTCCATCCCGAATTTATCTTCGATGAACAAGCCCGATTTGATGGTCCTGATCGATTTCAGCTGCCTAACGAATGGAAATTGCCTGATGCGGTCGAGCACTGTGGTGTCAGTAACCTGGATTGTCACCGCATTGAACCATTTTGACCGGTTCAGCAGAACAGCCCCGGCTGAAACCAAGGAGTCCATATAGGGCCGGGCTACGGGAAGATCTTGTTCGGTGACCGGGATATCATAACGTTCCCTCCGTTCCAGCGCGCGGACTGAAAGGAACTCCCCCGGACGGTCAATGGAGAAGGCCGATGGGTTCTTGTCGGTAAACTGGATCCAGTATTTGCCCGGAGCCGTCTGGGCGGCCAGTTGAAATACCGCCAGGATTGAAGCAACGAAAATGAAAAGAGTCCTCATGCTTGAGTGGTTCGGCCAGACGATAAAGATACGATTAGCGGTTGATCAAATCTTCAGGATGAGTGATAAAATCTTTGGGGTCTTTAAGAAGTCCCTGGTTCCTTTCGTATCTTTCAAATGCTTCACGCTGGCGTGCGTTCAGGATCTCCGGGTTCAGCAACTTTCCTTTTCTGAAATTCAGGCGGTAATCAACCGTTCCGTCAGGCTTGCAGTAGGTCCATTCTCCATCTTTCAAACCGTCGGCATATTGCCCCGTCACTTCCGGCGATCCGTCGGGAAGAAGGATCTTATAAAGCCCGGTCATTTTTCCGTCGCGGTACTGGATGGTTGCCCTGACGTAACCCTCAGGGGCAAAAAGGATTTGAACGCCATCCAGGACATGATACTTCCATTGTGTTTTCTCAACCGGTTTTCCTTCGACATCAAACCTCCAGGCATCGCCGTGAAGTAATCCATTCTGGTAAGTGATCCTGAAAACCGGCAGGTTCCTTTCCGAGAGGAACTCCCATAAGCCTTCCTTTCTCTGGTTGATATAGATGCCTGAAGCCCTCAGCCTTCCCTGGGGATCAAAAAGACGTGCATCCACGCGTGTTCCGGTGGAATCATACAGCAAAACGGCACTTTCCGTTCCGTTCGGGTGAAACCGGGTAAAACGCCCGACCGGGTGTCCGCCGGCAAAAACGCCGTCATAGATTTTCATTCCATCGGCGCCAAAATAGATCCAGTGCCCGGTTTTCCTGCCCAGCGAATCGAGTTGGTTCAGCGTGTCGACCTGAGCCTGAAGCCCCAGACCGGCCGAAAGCAGGATGATCAGGATGAGGCGTTGCATTTCAGTGGCTTTCCTGCAAAAATACGAAGGGTTGCGCTTTTTTGGAACACAACCCCTTCAGTCTGTTAATATAATTGAATCCCTGCGGATGGGTTGACCGTGACGGCCCGGTGCGGTTATTTCACCTCTTCAAAGTCAACATCGGTCACTTCCTGGTCCTTGCCTTTAGCACCGCCCGCATCTGAATCCGGCCTTGGCTGGGGTCCCCCGGCCTGTGGGCCGGCTTGTTGGCTCTGGCGGTAAAGGTCTTCGGAAGCAGCCTGGAAAACCTGGTTCAGTTCGGCTGATGCTTTATCGATCGAATCGATATCCTGGTTCTTATGAGCTTCCTTCAACCTGGCAAGCGCGTCTTCGATCTTGACCTTCTTGTCAGAGGGCAGCTTGTCGCCGAACTCCTTCAATTGCTTTTCCGTCTGGAAAATCAGGCTGTCAGCGGCATTCAGTTTATCAACTTTTTCACGCTGGCGTTTATCCTCGTCGGCGAAACGCTGTGCCTCCTCCTTCATCCGGTTGATCTCCTCCTCGGTTAGGCCTGAAGAGGCTTCAATCCTGATTTTCTGTTCACGGCCGGTGCCTTTGTCCTTGGCAGTCACATGCAGGATCCCGTTGGCATCGATATCAAAGGTCACTTCGATCTGAGGTATCCCGCGTGGTGCCGGCGGCAGCCCGTCGAGGTGGAAGCGGCCGATGGTCCGGTTCTGGGTTGCCATGGGGCGTTCGCCCTGAAGCACGTGTATCTCGACCGACGGCTGGCTGTCAGCGGCCGTGGTGAATATTTCCGTTTTCTTGGTGGGAATGGTGGTATTGGATTCGATCAGTCGGGTGAAAACTCCCCCGAGGGTTTCGATTCCCAGCGAGAGCGGGGTTACATCGAGCAGCAGGATGTCCTTGACATCACCGCTCAGAACGCCGCCCTGGATGGCCGCGCCGATGGCCACGACCTCATCCGGGTTGACCCCTTTGGAAGGAACCTTGCCAAAGAAATCCTCGACAATCTTTTGAACCATCGGTATGCGGGTGGATCCCCCTACGAGGATGACTTCATCAACCTGGGAGATTGTAATACCTGCATCCTTCAAGGCCTTGCGGCAAGGCTCGATGGTCGATTGAATCAGCTTGTCGTTCAGTTGCTCAAACTTAGCCCGTGTAAGCTGCCTGACCAGGTGCTTGGGTATACCGTTTACCGGCATGATGTAGGGGAGGTTGATCTCGGTTGTGGTTGAGCTCGACAGCTCGATCTTGGCTTTTTCGGCTGCCTCTTTCAAGCGCTGCAGGGCCATCGGGTCCTTTCTGAGATCCAGACCTTCATCCTTGAGGAACTCTTCAGCCAGCCAGTCGATCACCATCTGGTCGAAATCATCGCCACCCAGGTGGGTATCGCCATTCGTCGATTTAACTTCAAAAACCCCGCCTCCCAGCTCCAGGATGGAGATATCGAAAGTACCGCCACCCAGGTCGAAAACGGCGACTGTCATGTCTTTCCCTTTTTTGTCAAGTCCATAGGCAAGGGCGGCGGCTGTCGGTTCGTTGATGATCCTTTTCACTTTCAGCCCGGCAATCTCGCCGGCCTCCTTGGTTGCCTGCCGCTGCGAATCATTGAAATAGGCCGGGACGGTGATAACTGCTTCGATCACTTCCTGACCGAGGAAATCCTCCGCGGTCTTCTTCATCTTCTGAAGCACCATGGCCGAAATTTCCTGAGGAGAATATTTCCGGTCATCAATCACAATCCTGGGGGTGTCATTATCGCCTTGCTGTACCGGGTATGGGACCCGCTTGATCTCCTTGCCGAGATTGGAATATTTTTCCCCCATCAGCCGCTTGATCGAATAGACGGTTTTCCGGGCATTGGTGATCGCCTGCCGTTTGGCCGGATCGCCCACTTTTCTTTCATTATTCTCAATAAAAGCCACGACTGACGGCGTGGTACGCTTGCCTTCACTATTGGGTATGACCACCGGTTCATTGCCTTCCATCACTGAAACGCAGGAGTTGGTGGTTCCCAGGTCAATTCCGATTATTTTGCTCATAATTCCGGGTTAACAGTAATAATAATTAGCTCTCATTCTCAAGCATTGTGCCAAGAGAAGGATCGTGACAAAACGACAGGATGACAGCCAGGCTAATGTATGTAGTAATCGTTGAAACTGTCGCCGAACGCAAGATCCCTGGTATAGATCCCGTAGGCAAGGGAATCGATGGAAGCGTCTGATAGGGACTTGCCGTCAATGGATTGCCGGAACCGGGATGAAAAGATCCCTATTCCGTTGACGATGTTCGTGTAAACCGGCTTTTCTTTCAGGATACCGGAATCCTCTCCGTAGATCTGCATATAGGTGTAAAGCTCTTCTCCGCCGACAGTGAATATGAAATCCAGGGCTTTTTTATTGGCCAGGCGGATCATGTTGCCGGTTGGCGGTTGAATATGGTTGGCTACCCATTTATAGAAATTGCGGTGCAGGATCTCGGACGTGATAGTTTCTCCTCCGTTCCCGTATTCACTGACATAATGAGCAATGCTCCAGTCTATGGCTTTAAACGCCGTATCGTTCCCGGACACCTCCAGGTAGTGAAACCGGATGGCCAGGTGGTAGATCCGGGTATAGGGCGCGGTTACCCATTCAACCGTTTCATAATTGTCATAGCTGGAAAATGCAAGGTTCTTCTTATAGGCTTCCGGACGGATGGCCCGGAATTCATTCACCACCTGCGTTACGGCACTGAGTTCAGCACCGGTTGAGGGGATGCTGATACTGAGCCTGTACTCGCCGCCCTTGTCCAATACGGAATCGGTCAGGTAAACATAATTGGGTTCCGACAGAAAAATGCCGCTGTCGCGGGGCGGCAGCTCTGTTTTCTCCATCAGGAACTGTTCCTTCCGTTCCCCGTCTGCCCACCTTTCCAATTTGACAACAGCATCCGGGTAATATACCGAGTCTTCCTGCCTGGCCATCTCATAGGCATCGCCTTTACCCACGAATGACTTTTCAAGACGGAGATACTGGACCGGGTCTGTCGGATTAAGTATGCAATAGACCACAGGGATGTCCTGGTAAGGAGCCAGCATGTCAAGGTCTGTACCGCAAGAGGCCAGGACCGGCAACAGGGTGAGAATGAGTATGCTCTTACGGGTCGTCAATTAATCATACCTTTACGGGATAAAAGTAGCCAATTCATCCAACAAATCATTCGCAGAAGATGTCAGCGCAGCAGCAGATAAAAAGGGTGACCACCCATGTCCTCCGGGAAATGAAAGCCAGGAAGGAAAAAATCGCCATGCTAACTGCTTACGATTACAGCATAGCACGCATCCTTGACAACTCGGGACTGGATGTGATCCTGGTCGGGGATTCGGCGTCCAATGTAATGGCAGGCCACGAAACGACCCTGCCGATCACGCTGGACCAAATGATCTATCATGGCGCTTCGGTCGTGAGGGCCGTCAGCCGGGCACTGGTCATCGTCGATTTGCCTTTTGGAACCTACCAGGGAGATTCCCGGGAAGCCCTCCAGTCGGCCATCCGGATCATGAAAGAGACCGGTGCCGGGGGTGTTAAACTCGAAGGCGGAGCCGAGGTGGTTGAATCGGTCGAAAGGATCCTGTCGGCGGGCATACCGGTGATGGGTCACCTGGGACTGACGCCCCAGTCCATTCATAAATTCGGGACCTATGTGGTTCGTGCGCAGGAAAACTCTGAAGCTGAAAAACTGGTCAGGGATGCCCATGTTCTGGAGAAGACCGGTTGCTTCGCGATCGTGCTGGAAAAGATACCGGCCTCGCTGGCCGAGAAGGTCACCCAATCGATCCGGATACCCACCATCGGCATAGGCGCCGGGCAGCATTGCGACGGACAGGTGCTTGTCCTGCACGACATGCTGGGCATAACCCAGGATTTTTCACCCCGGTTTCTCCGCCGCTACCATAACCTCTATGACGAGATCAAACGCGCTGTCGCAACCTATACCGAAGATGTCAAGAGCGGAAGGTTCCCGAGCGAAAAGGAACAGTATTAGGGCACAAGGGCACAGGGTATATGGAAATACTGTACGAAGACAACCACCTGATTGTCGTGAACAAGCAGGTCTCCGACCTGGTTCAGCCGGATGCCACGGGCGACGAAGTCCTGGGGGACCGGGTTAAAGCCTATATAAAGGAAAAATATCACAAACCGGGAGAGGT
>Ga0136653_10001270_pt1 | contig 13666 bp, 12 predicted proteins | sample LakKivw275mmetaG_FD_94866 | JGI IMG/M metagenome (GOLD analysis project Ga0136653, IMG submission 94866) | Anoxic lake water microbial communities from Lake Kivu, Rwanda to study Microbial Dark Matter (Phase II) - Lake Kivu water 275m metaG... | ecosystem: Environmental > Aquatic > Freshwater >... | reverse complement strand
TAGCAATACGGAATCATTACGGAGTCATTACGGATTAACTCCGTAATGACTCCGTAATGATTCCGTATTGCTAACGGGAGCGAAACTGAATTCCATAGGAGGAGGAGAACTGAGGCAATCGGCTGAGGCAATCGGCAGCCAGAGAAGCTCAAAGCAGAGACAGTTATTTCAGTCGCATGAGTTTATGCTGATACACCTGGCCGGCAAGGGTGGCTTTCAACAGATAGATCCCAGCGGCCACGCTGCGTCCTGTGGCATCCCTGCCGTCCCAAACCAGCTGGGTTTCCCCTTCTTTGCTGAGACCCTGGAACAGGCGGATCACCCGTTCTCCCTTTAGATTGTAGATCTCAACGCACAGCGGTTGGTTAGCCTTTGTGTTTAGCCTGATCCGGAGTTCCGAGCGGAAGGGATTGGGTTGCAGGCGCAGAGCGAAGTCCTGATCGCCAGATTCCTGACCGGCAGATGCAGTTACTGGATGTAGCAGATGGGTGGGCAGATGGTTGCGAACCCGCAGATAGCCGGTGTGGACACCAATGGTGGCAGGATGCACCCACATCACGCCGGAGCCGGTGAAAACGACTGATTGATCCCCAAATTGCAGCTCCACACTGTGGTCCGCAGGCAATTCCTCCAGTTCCAGGGCAAAGCGCAGCCAGCGCAGATCGCTGTTCTGCAGGCGGAATTGCCACACCTTCTCGACAGGATTGTAATGGGGAAACAAGCCCTTGAATTCGCATTGCAGTTCCCGTTCATAGCCGCTTTGGGCATCCACCTGCAGCAAGGCCAGACGCCAGGGCTGCAAGGGGAAATCCGGTGCCTTGGGCAGATCGTAAAGGGGATCGAACGCTTCCGATCCAGTTTCGCAAATACCGAGCTGAATTGCATCCGGAGACAGAAAACCGTCGGAAAGACTGATCCCGATCTGCCAGTTGGTTTGCCAAGGGATGGGTGGCCCGGAATGCAGGGTGGGATCAAAGACCACCGAGCAGGGTTGAGTATCCAGATACTGCAGCAGGAAGGCTTGTTGCGGGGGAAGGTGGTCCGCCGGTGTGAGACCCTCTGATTCATAGAGATAGATCCGTGGTGGCAAACTGCCTTGGGATACCATCTGGGCATAGGTTTTGGTTACGCCCGCCTGGTTGAAGAGGAGATCTTTCAGCTCATAATGATGCCAATGAGGGTTGGGAAGGGCATTCCAGCCCCATACGAGGGGAAAATTCTGAGCAGTCGCAGGGAGTTCAGCCGACAGCGAAAGTTGGAAGGCCAGGGGATGCCAGACCAGATTTGCTATTGAAGCAGTGAAATTGGGCGATGGTTGCCAACCTACTGCGCCATCGAAATGCCAGCCCAGAGCCTGTGAACCCAGCAGCGAAGCCAGGTTCTGATCGAATCCCTCCAGGGGAACGCTGAGCAGTGAATAACCTGCCGGTTGCTGATAAGTAAGCATCGGTGGGACAACATTCAGGCGCCAGTTCGAAAGGGCGATGGCGTTGTTCCCATCCTGGCAGACCGCCTCAATCCTGAGAAACGCGTTGGTAAAAGGAATTGGGGGAGTCCAAGTGTATTGGCCACTTTCGGCTGGAAGCCCGTCAACCACCAACAGCGAATCCCGGGGGCTGATCAGATGCAAATTCACCCCGGTTACGCGCCCGGAATTCAAGATCTGCCATCCAAAGGCCACTGGATCGCCCCCGAAACCAAAGCCGTTCTCCATTTCTCCAATCAACACCAGCGGAGGCTGATAGCCCCAATGCAATTCCAGATATTGCCATCCCGTGGCAGCACAAACGAATTGGTAATTGCCGGCATTAAGATCGTGCCAGTCAAGGGACTGGCGGTCATAAAGCATAAGGTCAAAACCGGCCTGCACCAGAGCCGGCGAGAGCTGAAGCTGCAGAAGCGCTGGAGCGGAGGGAACCCGGTATTTGAGAAGCCACATCTTGCTGCCGGAGCTTTGGTCATAGGCAGCTTTGATATCCTGATAGTAATTGTACCAGGTGGAGGATAGATCAGAAGTCAGCACAAAGGATGGAGCCGACCCCACCGTGTAAAGATCAAAGGAATCCGTCCCGTCCGCAGCCAGAGGATTGATTCCGATCATCAGACTGTCCGCCAGATTTTCCCCAAGGTGAAGCAGTCTGACCGCATAGACGGCAAAGGGGCTGGCTGTTCTGATCCTCCAGTCGTAATGCTCAAAGCCACTTTGGTATTCAGCGCTGATCTGATAACGGTAGATGATGCCGTTCACCACATGGTTGTCCGTAAAACCATAACTCCCATTGGCATTTACCTGCAGGGCGGGATTGGTGAACCAGGAGGCCAGCAGATGAAAATCCCCCTGCCCCACTGCGCGGTAGATGTTGAAACCCAGTATGGAAGTAAGGCTGCTGGTGAAGACCAGGGAAATCTGATTATCGCCGGAATTCACGGAGAAACCGGACAGGGCATTGCCCATCTTGAAAACCTTCAGTTCCTTGCTGTAGGCGCTATGGTTGCCATGCTTGTCCCGGGCCCGGACGCGGATGTAATAGATGCTGTTTCCTGCATCTACCTGGAAGCTATGGCTGCCCAGAGCCTGCCAGGCCAGTTCAGGGTAGTCGTGGCGATCGAGCACCCGGTAGATCATGACCTCATTCTGTTCATAGCGATAGTGGATCTCATAGCTGTCAAAATCATAGCTATAACTGCGATCCCAAGTGATGGACATGGTGGTGGTGCTCAGAGAGGCGACGGCAAGGTTGGAGGGATTGGAGGGGGCACAATTGTCATCCAGATCCAGCATGGCGTCGATCACTGCATTGAGGGCGGTGAGCCAGGGAGTGTAATAGTCAATGAAGCGGGTGTAGCGCTGGTCAGCATCCCAGGTTTGGGTGGCTTCATCATAGCCATAGAACCATTTCCAGTTGGCAGTGGTTTGAGTATAGCTGGAAGGCAACTCATCCATCTCCACATGCAGGAAGGGGGAATAGACATCATAGAGATTGGGCTGTTCGGTGTAGAGCATCTGTTGGTTATACTCTGCGCCCGGCAGGTTGTTGTTTACGCTGATGGCGATGTCGTGCCCTTCACTTTGATAGCGAATGCGATAATCGGTGCTGTGGTAAACACTGTAGTATTGGGAAACCGTCACCTCGGAATTGTCGCCGATCGTTCCCGCCGGATGGATCAGATAGGGAGATAGATTGATCAGGTCATGCCGGACCCGGGAATTGTCCCTGATCGGCAGGGCAGGGTAATAGCGCCCATTGCCGGCTGAGAGCATCACATTGCGGTCGGTGGGGTACTTGTTCCAGTCATAAGTGTGGATCTGCAGCGAGAATTCGGTTCTGCCGGTGAGAGCCCTGATCTGGTCGGCAAACTGGTGATAAGCATAGTTGAAGGGATGCTCCAGATAACGGGAGGGATCGCTGATGGATTGGTTGTTGCTGTTATAAGGAGAGTTGTAGGCCACTTCCCGCCCCGCCCCGGCAATCATCAGAAAACGGGCATCGAGGGTGTGAAAAGCCTCCAGGGCGAAGGGTGGCGAGGGATAGTCGTCGCAGGGATGGGGTGCGGAGATTATGATGGGGCGTGAAGCCCAGGGATTGTAGATATAGAGCCCCCAACCAAAATCGAAGCTGCCGATCTCGTCGTCCTCCGGTTCCGGAGTTCCGTTATCGTCGATGTGGTTGTTCAGCAACTCCCTGATCAGATACAGATTCCGCCCGCTGTCCAGGTCCTGGAATTGAACCACTTCAAAGGGGAATCCATAATGGTCCAGCTTTTGCTGCGCCGCCTGCAGGTTCAAGGACAGAAAATCCACCATCACCGCATCCCATTGAACAAGCTGCTCCAGCGAGGGGATCAGGAAATCCCCAAAGTCGTTGTTCTGCACCTCCCAGGTAGCATAGACATTGAGATTGGACACCCTGCCCTCGGCCAGATGAGAGACCCAGTTATCATAGGCGCAATTGGGCTCGTTGCCATAGAGGAAGCCGCGCAGGGAAGCCACTTCAGTCACCACCGCCGGCAGAGCAACAGCCTGTAGCAGGAAGGCGATCAGGCAGAGGCAGGCGCAGCGTGGTTTCCTTGTCCGGTAAAGGGTTAGCGCTATCTGGATCATAACTGCTATAATGCCAACGGGCTATATCTTGTCAAGCACAATGTGCTCCATAGCCTGCCGGAGTGCCATCTGCGAAGCATGAAAAAAATCCAGTTGACAAGTATCAGCCCCATGGAAAGAATTGAATCCATCAGACGAATGGAGGTGAAAAATGAAATTCACTGAGATCCTGGCCCAGATACGCTCCATCTTCACCAGCAGCACAGGGGTGGAGATGGCATTTGGCAAACCCATGCAAGTGAACGACCTGTCCATCATTCCGGTGGCAAAGATCAGCTTTGGCTTTGGCGGGGGAGGAGGCAGCTCTCCGGTCAGAAAAAAGAAAGCCAGGAAGGCAGAAACCACTGCCCAGGAATCAACACCAGCCCCGGAAGAAACCGAGGCAGCACCGAACCAAGTGGATGAAGGCGGTGGAGGTGGTGGCGGTATGAACACCTCTCCGGTGGGGATCTACACCATCAAGGACGACAAGGTGCGCTTCTATCCGGTGATCAGCGTCAAAGAGATCATGGCGATCGTGGGCGTGATCTCCATCCTGCTCATCCGTATTGCCCGGCTCAGGCGTAAAGGCAAGAGATGAACAATACGGATAAACTCGCTCCCATCCCCTTCAAATATCTGCCCCAGGGATTTGATGTCACTTCCGCCGATCAGGTGCATGGCTTTTTAAAAGACCTAACTCTGCGCCAGCCCGCAAGTCCGGACGAATTGATTACTCTGATGGAAGAGTATTCCGAGTTGCTAAAAGCTGTGTCGGACGAGCTTTCCTGGCGTTATATCAGGATGACGGTGCATGCAGATGACGAAAGCTACTCCACTGCCTACAACGACTATTACAGCCAGGTCTATGCCCCGATGGAACCTCTTGGCTTCGCTCTGAAACAGCTCTTCTACGGCTCTGAGCAGCGCCGCAATCTTCCCCCGGAGCGGTATGACCATCTGAACCGCATCATCGCCAAAGATATCGAGCTTTTCCGCGAGGAAAACGTCCCCCTGAAGATCCAGGAATCCGAGCTGGCCAATAAGTACGGCAGTATCGTGAGCAAGATGACAGTCCAGTTCGACGGCAAAGAACAGACCGTGGCCCAGCTCTCGGTATATCAAAAGGATGCCGACCGCGGCAAGCGCGAAGCCGCCTACCGCCTGGCCATGGGCCTGTATGCCGGGCAGCGTGAGGAACTTAACCATCTGTTCGACGAACTCAAAGCCCTGCGGGTGCAGATCGCCCACAATGCCGGATTTCCCAATTATCGGGATTACATGCATACCGAGATGGGACGCTTTTCCTACACCCCCGAAGACCTCATCCAATTCCATGCAGCGGTGGAAAAAGTGGTGGTTCCCTTTGTGAAGGAATTGGATGAACACCGCCGCACCAAGCTGGGGCTGGACACCCTTCGACCCTGGGACACCATGGTGGACTTGGATGGCAGGAAGCTAAAGCCCTTCGACACCACAGAGGAATTCATAACCAAGACCCACCGGGTGCTAAACAGGGTGAATCCCGACTATGCCAACCAGTTGCATCTGATGAACAACACCGGTTTGCTGGACCTGGAGAACCGCAAGGGCAAGGCACCAGGAGGATACAACTCCAGTATCAACAATCTGGGCTCCTCCTTTATCTTTATGAATCATGTGAAGCTCCATAACGATGTGGTAACCCTCCTGCACGAATCCGGGCATGCCATGCATAGCGCTGCCATGAAGGACATAAGCCTGGCCCAGTATGGCGATACGCCCAGTGAAGTGGCAGAGCTTGCCTCCATGAGCATGGAACTGCTCAGTATGGACCATTGGGATGAGTTCTACACCGATCCCGCCGATCTGAACAAAGCCAGACGCGACCAATTGGAAGGAACGCTGAGCTTCCTGCCCTGGTGTATGACTGTGGATGCCTTCCAGCACTGGATCTATCTGAATCCCGAGCACAGCCCCGAGGAACGCGACCAAGCCTTTCTCTCCATCAGCGACCGGTTTGCCACCATAGTGGATTGGAGCGGCCTGGAGGACTTGCGCAAACTGCGCTGGATGAGGCAGTTGCATATTTTTGAGGTACCCTTTTACTACATCGAATATGGGATGGCTCAACTGGGGGCGCTGTCCATCTATCTGAATTACTGCCAGAACCCAAGCGAGGCCTTGCGCCGTTATCAGGACTTCTTGAATCTGGGCTACAGCAAGCCGGTGGATGAAATCTACCGCACCGCCGGCATCGAATTCGACTTTTCCGAAGCCCGCATCCGCGAACTGGTGGATTTCGTGCGCTCCGAATTGGACAAGCTCGACAGATAAAGGATAAACACCAATGCTGTGCCTGGTCAGCCGTTGCCATTACGCCCCCTTCAACATTGCCAGCGAGGAATATATCCTCGATCATTATGATGACGATGTTTTCCTGCTCTACCGCAATGCGCCTTCGATCATCGTGGGCAGGCATCAGAACACCCTGGCGGAGATCAATTGTGACTATGTGGAAAAGCACTCCATCCCCGTGGTGAGAAGGCTGACCGGAGGCGGGACGGTGTTCCACGACCTGGGCAACCTGAACTTTAGCTTCATAATGCGAAACCTGGCCAATGAAGAGAACGGCTTTGCCAAATATACCGCGCCAGTGCTTGCCGCCCTGCGGGAGCTGGGGGTGGATGCCCGCTTGGAGGGACGCAACGACCTCACCATCAAAGGGATGAAGTTTTCCGGCAACGCTCGTGCTGTGATCCGGGGCAAGGTCCTGCAGCACGGCACCATCCTGTTCACATCCAAGCTGGCCGACCTCACCCAAGCGCTCAAAGTGAATCCACTCAAATTCAGCGGCAAGGCTGTGAAATCAGTCCAGGCGCGGGTAACCAATGTTTCCGACCACCTCCCCCATCCCATCGGGCTGGAGGAATTTATGCTGAAGATTCGGGCTCAGGTGCTTCTGCTCTATCCCGAAGCACGTGACCATGCCTTCAGCCCAAAGGAAGAGGAGGCGATCCGATCCTTGGTGGATGAGAAATATGCCACCTGGGACTGGAACTTTGGGGCGTCACCGAAGTACAACCACTATCAGGCTCTCCGCTGCGCTGCAGGCACGATCGAGTTCTATACCGATGTCCACAGGGGCATGATCGCTTCCCTAAAAATCTATGGTGATTTCTTCGGCGACCGGGACACTGCTGAACTGGAGCAGGCTTTGGTGGGGGTTCCCCACACCCGGGAGGCAATCCTGGACCTTCTGTCCAAACAACCCCTTCAGGAGTATTTTGGCCCGGTGCGGGCAGAGGAAATTCTGGCCGGTCTATTCTGAAACCCTTGTTCCTCCACATCTTGCCACTTCGCCTCCGGAATGGCTGGCAGCTTTTGGGTTAAAATAATCCTTGACCTTAAAGCAGCCCATTTTAATGTGGAAAAATGTATAGTTATGGAGAACTGAATGAATATACACTTCAGGGATGTTCAGACCGGCAGCGTGGAAGCACGGGCAATTTTGGAAATTGCCGATGGCGTGTTTCTGAATGAGGTCACCATCCTCAACATAGATGGCGAGATCGTGGTGGAATTCCCCCGCAAGAGCTTTTTGGGCAAATCCAAGCGCACCTATTACCTGGACATCATCAGCTTCGAGGACAATGACAAGCGCATCGTGTGGGAGCTTGAGATCAAGGCTGCCTACCGCGAGTGGCGCCGCTCGAACAAGAAGGTACTGGTCTATGAAAACAACAACAAATAAAATAGCTGGAGGATCAAAATGATTACCGACCTGCAAGACATCATCTCCACGAACATCCGTGGCATGAAGCGTTCCGCCATCCGCGAGCTGCTGAAGCTGCTGGGCCAGCCCGGTCTGATCTCGTTTTCGGGTGGATTTCCCGCCCCGGCTTCCTTCCCCACGGTGGAACTGAAGGCCATCATCGACGAAGTGATGGATTCCGAGGCCGCCTTTGCCCTGCAATATGGCGCCACCGAGGGCGACGCTCTGCTGCGCACCATGATGGTGAACCGTTACAAAGCGGTGGGCGTGGACATCAGCATCGAGAACATGATCATCACCACTGCTTCCCAACAGGCATTGGACCTGATCGCCAAGATCTTCATCGACCGCGGCGATGTGGTGATCGTGGGTCTGCCTTCCTATCTGGGTGGCTTGAGTGCATTCAATTCCTATGGCGCGGACATGATCGGCATTCCCATGGATGACGAGGGTGAGAATCCCGAAATCATGGAAACCCGGATCAAGGAAGCCATTGCCCGTGGGAAAAAGCCCAAATTCATCTATGTGATACCCGATTTCCAAAACCCTGCCGGCATGACCATGAGCGAAGCCCGCCGCAAGGAGATCATCGCCATCGCCCACAAGTATGACATCCTGATCATCGAGGACAGCCCCTACCGCGAATTGCGCTATGAGGGCGAGCACCAGAGAACCATCTACGAACTTGACGGCACCGGACAGGTGGTACTGCTGGGCACCTTCTCCAAGATCTTCTGCCCCGGTTTCCGCATCGGTTGGGTGGTGGGGCATCCGGAAATCCTGGATAAGATTGTGATGGCCAAGCAAGCCACCGACCTCTGCACCCCTCCCTTCACGCAACGCATCGCTGCCCGTTACATCGAAAAGGGATTGCTGGACCCCAAGATCAAGCAGATCTCAGCCATGTATAAAGCCAAGCAAAGGGTGATGCTGGATTCCCTGCAGGAATTCATGCCCGAGGAATTTTCCTGGATCAAGCCCCAGGGCGGCCTGTTCCTGATGGCCATGGGACCGGAATACATCGATACCAGCGCCCTGCTGATGGATTGCATCCAACAGGAGAAGGTCGCCTATGTGGCTGGCACCTCCTTCTTCTGCGATGGCAAAGGGCAAAACACCATGCGCCTGAACTTCTCCTATGAATCCGAGGAGCAGAACCGCGAAGGCTGCCGTCGTCTGGGCAGCTTCTTCAAGCAGGTGATCTCCAAACACCATTGAGACATCTCATTACAGATAAAAGAAAGAAAATAGAACCGGGAGGAACTATGCCTAAAAAAGTCGAGAAAGACCGCGCAGGCATGATCATCCGGGAGGAAGACACACCCGAAAAGATGGAGGTGGAGCTCACCGAAGTCAAGGCGCCGGGCGATGTTAATTCTCCCGTACTCATCTATTACAACTGGTGCAAGAGATGCGGCATCTGCGTCGCCTTTTGCCCCACCGGCTGTTTGGGACGCAAGGCCGACGGCTCGCCCTATGTGCTTGCACCGGAGAAGTGCATCCACTGCGAGACCTGTGACCGGCTTTGCCCGGACTTCGCCATCACCGGCGCCAAAGACCGCTGAGGATACCCTGATGTTGAAAAAGAAAACCACCCCTGCCAAGAACCCAAAAAAACCCGCCAAACCCAAGGACAAAACCAGCACCAAACTGCAGGAACTGCAGAAGCAACGCGAACGCCATCATGTGATCATGCAGGGCAACGAAGCTGTGGCTTATGGGGCTCTGGATGCCGGATGCAACTTCTTTGCCGGCTATCCGATCACTCCCTCCACCGAGATCGCCGAGATTTTGGCCCTCGAGCTGCCCAAACGTGGCGGCGTCTTCATCCAGATGGAGGACGAGATCGCCAGCATTTGCGCCATCACGGGAGCCTCGCTGGCCGGAGCCAAGGCTCTCACCGCCACCTCCGGACCCGGCTTTTCCCTGATGCAGGAAGGCATCGGCTTTGCCAAGATCACCGAAACCCCCTGCGTGGTGGTGAATGTCCAGCGCGTGGGCCCTTCCACCGGCATGCCCACCAGTTGCGCCCAGGGCGATATGCAACAATCCCGCTGGGGCAGCCATGGTGACAGCCCTGCCATCGTGCTCTATCCCGATAGCGTGAAGGAATGTTATGAGCTCACCATTCGAGCCGTCAACCTCTCCGAAAAGTACCGCACTTGCGTGATCCTGCTCCTGGATGAGGTTCTGGGGCACATGCGCGAGGATCTGCGCCTGCCGGATATGGCGAATGTGCGTGTGATCTCACGCATCAAACCCACCGTTCCGCCCCATTGGTACAAGCATTACGATGAAAACCAAAAATACCTTTCGCCCCTGGCCAGCTATGGCGAAGGCTACCGTTTCCATGTGACCGGCCTCACCCACGATGCCCTCGGTTTCCCCACCAACAAGGCATCGGAAGCCCAGGACATGATGGAACGCCTGCGCAAGAAGATCACCTATAATATCCGGGACCTGGTGCAGATCGAAAGCTTCAAGATGGAGGATGCCCGGATCGCCATCTTCGCCGCCGGGATCGTTGCCCGTGCCGCCAAAGCCGCTGTGGCGATGGCCCGCCATGAAGGCATTCCCGTGGGCTTGCTGCGGCCCCTCACCATATGGCCTTTCCCGGATGATGCGGTGCGCAAGATGCTCCGCGATGTGGATATCGTGGTGGTGCCCGAGCTCAACCAAGGCCAGTTGGTGCGCGAGATCCAGCGGCTGGTGAAGGACAGAAGCGACAGCAAGCTGATCAAGATCCAGCGCGTGAACGGCAAGCTGATCTCCCCCACCGACATCCTGCGCAAACTGAAGGAGGGAATGTAATCATGGCCACCATACCCCAGAAAATCATTCACGAATACCTGCGCCACGACAAGAAATTCCCCCATGTCTGGTGTTCCGGTTGTTCCAATGGCATCGTCCTGGGTGCCATCATCCGCGCTCTTGCCGGCATGGACATCCACCGCGACGACATCGTGATGGTCTCCGGCATCGGCTGCTCCTCACGCATGCCGGTCTATGTGGATTTCAACACCCTGCACACCCTGCATGGCCGCGCCATTGCCTATGCCACCGGTGTCAAGCTCCACAAACCGCATCTGAAAGTGATCGTGATCACCGGGGATGGCGATTGCACCGCAATCGGCGGAAACCATCTCATCCATGCCGCCCGCCGGAACATCGATCTCAGCGTGATCCTGGTCAACAACAATATCTATGGCATGACCGGCGGCCAGTGCTCCCCCACCACTCCCCATAACGCCATTGCCACCACCGCCCCCTATGGCAACATCGAGCCGGATTTCAATATCTGCGAGCTGGCCATGGGTGCCGGAGCCACCTATGTGGCGCGCACCACTGCCTTCCACACCCAGGAGGTTCAGAATATGGTGAAAGATTCCATCGAGCATCCCGGATTCGCCCTGATCGAGGTGATCAGTGCCTGCCCGGTGATCTATGGACGCCTCAATAAAAAAGGCGGCGCGCCCCAGATGATGAAGGACATGCGGGACAACTCCATCCCCCTGGCTGCCGTAGCCAAACTCCCTCCCGAGAAGGTGGAGGGCAAGATCGTGCGCGGCGTGTTCAGAAAGGAGATCCGCCCCGAATTTTGCGACCGCTATGCCGATCTGGTGAAACGGGTGCAGGCGACCGGAGGTGAAGAAGCATGAAGAACTATGAGATTCGCCTTTCCGGAAGCGGTGGACAGGGCCTCATCCTGGCCGGGATCATCCTTGCCCGGGGAGCCGTGTTGGACAAACGCCGCGTAACCCAAACCCAGAGCTATGGTCCCGAATCCCGTGGAGGCTCTTCCCGTGCCGATGTGATCATCAGCGACCAGGAGATCTTTTTCCCCGAGGCCACCCATTTCCACTGCCTGCTGGCGCTCACTCAGGAAGCCTGCGACAAATATCTCTTCGACCTGCGCGAGAACGGCATCCTGATCATCGACACCACCCATGTGAAAAACCTCGCCCTGGCTGCCGAAAATACCTTTGAGCTGCCCTTCACCGAGATCGCCATCGAAAAGCTGGGCAGCCCCATCACCACCAACATCATTTCCCTGGCTTTTCTGGTGAAGGTCACCGGCATCGTCAAAGAGGCTTCGCTGAAGCAATCCATCGCCGAAACAGTCAAACCCGCCTTCGTGGAACTGAACCACAAGGCGATGAAGCTGGGCTTCGACCTGGCGGAAAAGTATCTGAAGGGAAAACCCAAACCATGATCAAGCACATCTCCCATATCGGCATCGCCGTGAAGGACCTGGATGCCGGCATCGCCTTCTATCAGAAGCTGGGACTCCAGTTGGAAGGGATCGAGGAAGTTCCCTCCCAAATGGTGAAAGTGGCCTTCTTCCCGGTGGGCGACACCCGCATCGAGCTGCTGGCGCCCACTTCCGAGGACAGCCCGGTGGCCAGGTTCATCGAAAAGAAGGGCGAAGGAATCCAGCATCTGGCCTTTGCCGTAGATGAGCTGCCCTCCGCTTTGGAACAGGCCCGAGAGGACGGCATTGTCCTGATCGACAAGGAACCCCGCCCCGGCGCCCATAATGCCGAGATCGCCTTCCTCCATCCCAAGTCCAGTTTGGGCGTCCTGATCGAATTCTGCCAGGAACGGCACTGAACATTATCCTGCAATAACTGTTGATTCCGCCACCAAGCCAGGGTACCGCCAGCAAACCCTGGCGGCGGGATCATGAGTCGATCCGGTTTGCTCATATAAATCCCCGCAGGAATCGTAATCGCCTTCACTCCAGCAGGGATAGCGTGGCAGATCCGGGTTGGTCATCTGTGCAGAACGGGCTGCAGCAGCCACTGGCGGTGGTTGTGCCAATATTTGAGCAGGTCAAACTCCACCCAGGCTTGTTTGTCAGATTTTTGATCTTTGGCTGCAGACTTTACTGTGTTCTGCTGTCCGGCAGAGCAGGTGTCCGGTTCCGGGCTGTGCAAGTGGTCTAACTTTGCGCTTTTCATTGTATCTCCTGTAAAATGTTTATTCACTTTACTAACGCTTGGGAAACCAATAGTGTTGGTATTAATTTGGGGTGTGGTTAATGGGTAATGGGTAATGCTGCACCGGGGATGAACGTGCTTGCTATTGAAGAACCCAAAGAGAGGTACTCCTGAGGCTGTTAGCCCAGAATTTAAAGGCTTGCAACTTGGTGAAATCCTTTTATACAGATGTGCAAAAAGGGTGATACTGGGATCTCACTAAAAACAGCTATCTGCATCGAAATTGATACTATTGATACTATCTGCAATTTCACTTGATTCTCTATACTCTTCTCCCTTTCTCCCCAGCCTTAATCAAGCCTTTATCAAGCCTTAATCAAGCGTTAATTGTTAACGCTTGATTAAGGCTTGATAAAGAAGTGATTGACACTTTCACTCCAGCGGGAAAAGTGGCACCAATCAAAGGAGGAAATCATGAAAGCTACTGTGAAAGAAGGGATAAAGGGATTTTCCGGCAAGCTGGACGGAGCGCTGTATTACTATCACCCCCGCCTGAAACGCACCCTGATGCGCCGCATCCCGGAAATGCCCATCCAACCCCAAAACCACACCTATGCCACCATCGCCCGCCAGCTCAAGGCCCTGGAGCCGTCAAATTTGTACCGTTATGACTTCAAGCTCTATCTCTCCCAACTGAGGGATAGCGACGAGGAGGTGCGGGTGCCTTCCTGGTATGGGCTGTTTGTGAAGATGATGTGGGCGCTGCAGGCCAAATATCCCGATCAGGTGGACCTGCGCACCATCACCAAAGCCCGCATCCACTCCCAGAACCTGCCCTGCATTTCGGTGAAAGCGGCGGTGGAGGATGGCCTGCTGCGGCCGGTGCCCGGC
>Ga0136653_10001269_pt1 | contig 13673 bp, 17 predicted proteins | sample LakKivw275mmetaG_FD_94866 | JGI IMG/M metagenome (GOLD analysis project Ga0136653, IMG submission 94866) | Anoxic lake water microbial communities from Lake Kivu, Rwanda to study Microbial Dark Matter (Phase II) - Lake Kivu water 275m metaG... | ecosystem: Environmental > Aquatic > Freshwater >... | reverse complement strand
TCATAGGACCACTGGTTATCATTTTCCATTTTTCACCTTATCTATTGCTGCTGTAAAAGCATCCAGATCAAGTGGAGCGGTATCTGAGATCGATTCTTTTTGACCCATAAGAACATTGCCATCGGTATCGACCAGAAACAGAGCCGGTGCCCGAATAATATCGAATTGTTTTCCCAGGTCCGGCCGCCGATCCAAATCAATTCGAACTATTAAAATACCTTGGCGATTCTCATCCGACCAATTGGCGATTTGGTTTTCCGCAGCAGTGTAAACCACCATTTCACACTCACAGCCTTTATGCCGGTTGAAAAATAGCAGTACAGGAGCATTGGAAAGATCCAGGGGTTCTCTGGACATCAGCCAGCCATTATCAAAGGCTTTATAAATCATTATCCCGGCACTTGACAGAATCACCAGGACTATCACGATGCATCGCGTTGCCTTGCCTGGGTTATTAACGGTTATGCGATCCATAAGAAATAGAAACCAACCATAAGTATGAGGACCCCGCTGGCTTTTTCCATCCACTCAGACCATTTGCCAAAGGAGTGCAGACCTTTCAGCACGCCAGTGAAAGTACCCGCTAATAAGATGGGCACACCTCTGCCCAGAGAATAGATAAACAACAACACAGCACCATACACCAGACTTGCTTTTTGTGCCATGACATATGTAAGGATTGCTGCCAGAACCGGTGTGGCACATTGCGAAGCCACCAGACCAGAAATCAAACCAAGCAGAAAGGCTCCCCAAAGACCCTTTGTTTTTACTTTTTCACGTAGACCTCCAAACCAGGTCGGGAGATTTATATGAAACACTCCGATCATCTGCAGACCAATTAAAAAACACACAACGGCTACCAGGTAATACCAGATACGTGTTCCGCCTCCCAACAGCCCGCCTACCAGTGCGGCAATAACACCAAGCATCATAAAAGTGACAGCCAGTCCAAGCGTGAAGACCAGCGAAATCATAAAGGCCTTTTTTCTTGGCAGGTCATGCGATCCACCCACATAGCCAATAATCAAAGGAATCATTGCCACGTTGCATGGACCGATACTGGTAATGATGCCTCCCAAAAACACAAGAAAATAGCCAATGATGGATGTCGGTTGCAGGTAGGATGGATCGATGTTCATTGCCCACCCTCAGCCAATGCAAGTAATTGTGTCCGTAAATCCTCCGGTGACATAACGCCCATGGCTACCTTCCCCTGGCCAGCTCGGTCGATAAACACCTGGGTTGGAATTGAGTAGATTTTGGCTCGCCGCAGCAAATCCTGATTCGCCGGATCATAAACATTGACATCCACCAGGGAGATTTTATCCTCAAATTCCGGGTATACCTGATCCACAATCGCGATCATATCGATGCAGGACTGGCAATTATTGGAATGAAAGAAAATAAAAGTTGGCTTGCCTTCCGACATATATTGATCTAGTAGGGCTTCTGCTGTTTGATTGGTTGTAGTTTCTAGTAGTTCATCAGATTGGTTTTTTACGATGAATATGACGGCTACAACCAATGCAATGCCGGCTAGTATCAATATCTTGGGCCAGGGTGATCGATTGTTGTTATTCTTTTTATGAGAGTTGATTGGGGGCATCGCGTGTCCTTACTTTTTTAATGATTTGTTTGGAGAAATCAATGGTGAGGCCAGCCTATGGTAACTCCTGCCAGCGATCCCTTTGCAGCTTCAAAACAAACAAGGGGCAGATTTCATGAATAGCGGTCAGGTGGTTAGCCAGACAAAATTGGTACGCTTCAAAAGATTCAGTACCGGGTGGCATCCAGAAAACCGGTATCTTTAGATCAACGCAAGCTTTAGCAATGTGGCTAGCAGAATTGGGAGAAATGGCGCTTATGACCGCATCCGGGGTATAAGGTAATTCCGATAGAGATGGATAACAGGGCTGGGTGTCAATCTGGTCATACTTTGGATTCACAGGCAGGACTTCGTGCCCATTTTTGGATAGCACTTCAAAGAGTTCGTAGCCGTACTTGGTGGAATTTTGTGAAACGCCGACAACCGCAAATTTATGCGGCGAAGATAATAAATCTGCAATCAGGCTCATAGGCTTTTTCCTTTCAATTCTTGTGATTTGGGTGATCGCATTTTGCCCCCAAATTTAGGTGCTTGCTTCATTGCGGTGTATGATTTTTTTAAACACCCTCTTTGCTCGCGAATTGGGGATTGCCTTTTGTGATAAATTTTCGAGAGCTTTTACCATTTCAGAGAGATACCTAATCGGGAAGCCAATGACGGTCTCATTCGGAGACAGGTCGGTTGACTCTCGGCAGCCATAGCAGCCAAACCCAAAATTGAGCCGGTCTTCCAAATAGGGAATGATGGTGGAATCGACACAGGTGGCCTGCAAGATGGCGGTGCTGCCCGTTAACCGCTCTCCGCCAGTTACATTCAGATAGGCCAAGTTGAGCCACATCAACTTTTCGACTTCATCTTCAACGACGATGATATCCGGGATGCGTGCTGCCTTTTCAAGCGGGAACAATTCAAGGTGTGATATTTTCCCTTGAGGCAGACTTGGCATATTTTCAAACATCTTTCGCCCTACTTCCGGGTCTGAGACGATGCCGAATCCAACCAATCCCTGCCCGGATTTCAGGCTTTCTGGTAGCGGACGGAAGCCAAAGGTGGCTGCGGCAGCCAGGCAGGCAATTCCGCTTGCATCCAGGCTAATTGTTTCACCATGCCGTGCTTTCATCAGAGCCTGGCAATACCGATGCTGCTGTAAACGCATTCTGCTATTGTCTTGCGGTCCTATCTCAGTCACCAGGCAAACACCGACCGGGGATGCTTGCAAGCCAAGAAATGCGATTATTTGGCGAGCCTGTTCTCGGATAGTTCCTATCTGGGTCTCCATTTTCAAGCTTCTTGCTGTAAATCAGATGAAAGAATGGTTCTTACAATCGCATCCGTAGCGGGTTTCATTTCTGCGTGGTCAAACTGGGAAGAAGGCTTTTTCTGAATACCGCAATCGGTGACGAGATTAATAGTCACTGCGGGTGTAAAGCCGGCCTGTTCAACAATCTTGCGAGAGCAATTCAAAGGACAACCATCCACCGTGATGATCCGTTTCACTGCCCTGGTTTTCTCGAGTACACTGGGAGCCTGGGTAGGAAGTCCTCCCAGACAAAAAATACCAGCCTTACCAGGTTCAACCTGTTTCACCGCTTCAATGGCGGCCAATCCAGTCATCATGCCCACGTTGGACATGGCACCAAAACAAACGAACAACGCATTTTCAGGAACATACTCGGCCATTTTCTTCTCCTTCTAGGAATTTATGAATAAGCATCTCATATAAAAATAGCGAATTTTCATTCTTCGATCCGTTTGCTTAACACGAAAACGCTTAACCCATACAGAATGGCCGAAAAAAGCAAAAGCATTGCCAGATCCATCCAGATTATTCGCCAGCTGGCACCCTCAATTGCATTTCGCAGAGCTTCAACTGAATAAGTTAATGGCAAGCAGCGTGCGATGACTTGTAGCCAAAGCGGTAAGTTATTCACTGGGACAAAGACTCCACCTAAAAACATCATTGGAAAGCGGAAGAAATTGGCAAGAGTCTGCGCTTCAAAAACTTCCTTAACTACCACGGAAACAAATGCTCCAAGCGCGGAACAACTTAACGCAGACAGGAATACCGTTACCAGAAGCATCACCCAATTAAGATGGGAAGCCGGATATAGTATTAAAGAGATTGCGGCGACTACCGCAGTAATCGCTATCCCAAAAATCATCCCACCCATCATTTTTCCTGCCAAAATTGCCGGCAGTCTAACGGGCGAAAGGAATAATCTTTCCAGTGAGCCAATCCGGCGTTCAAAGGTGATCACAATTGCCTCCATCGAAGTGGTACTGAAGAGAACTGTGAGGCCAATCAAACCAGGGACCAACTGGCCAACATCACCCGGATTTCGAATAATGAATGCCAGAACGAAGGCAAATGGAAATAAGATCCCCCAACTAATATTTGGTGGTTTGAGATAATAAGCCCGTAAATCTTTCAACGCAATGTAATACAAGCCACGTAAATCATCTGCTAACATTCTATTTTCCTTTTCCATTACCCTTTTCTGCGAGCATTACATCTGCATCAAGTCCAGTTAACTTGACAAAGACCTCCTCGAGAGATGGTTGCAGGGTATTGAGGGAAATAATATTTTTACCCTGCACTGTCTTCAACGCTTTTTGGATGGCTTCTTCGGCGCTCACCGCCTCCACCCTATCAGTAACAACCTGGTTTTCGGCATCCTGCCAGGTAATCTCAACCTGGGTTGAGTCGGATTGAATATGTTTTTTTAATCCCTCAACAGAGTCCAGGGCTACCAATCGTCCTTTAACAATTATTCCGATTCGATCACAAAGGCGCTCCGCTTCTTCAAGATAATGGGTTGTAAGAAAAGTCGTTACTCCTTCATTGCGTAGTTCAGCAATCATTTTCCGTAATCTCCGCGCGCTCATGACATCCAAACCAGTAGTAGGTTCATCTAGAAAGATTACCTTTGGATCGTGCGCCAGAGCTGCGGATATTGTCAAAGCGCGCTTCATCCCATGGGAGAGCTTTGCAAAGGGTGTATTTCGTTTGTTTTGTAAACCAAAACGTTCCAGTAGTTTTTCAGCCCGCTTCGCCCATTCGATCCTTGGCACTCCATAAAGCTGCATATCAAAGACCAGGTTTTCATAAGCGGTCAATTCTTCATACAAATTAGATTTATCCGGCACTACTCCAATTAGTTTTTTAATCCGAGATAACTCCCGATCTATATCCATTCCAAGGATTCTCGCTGTGCCCGCGGTTGGTCGAATCAGACCGGTCAACATACGGATGGTGGTCGTCTTGCCTGCTCCATTGGGACCAAGAAAACCAAATATTTCACCCCCTTGGACAGAAAAATCAAGTGCATCCACTGCCCGAATAGCCGCCGTATCTCTTTGGGGGGCATAGATTTTAGTCAATTGTGTGACTTGAATGATTTCACTCATATACTATTTTCCTTCAGAAGGGAATGGATCATATTTGTTTTTGGAAAACGAGTTGCCGCTTGAACGAAATATTCATAACCTAGAAACTGCCGCTGTTGATCCTCTGATTGACTCAGGATCGGGGAGGCGGTGATTTGCGAAGCGTGACACTTAATCGCTTCCATCTTCAAATCCAAGACTGAGGTAACATCAATCGCCAGGCTGATCTCCGAGTCTTTTACAGTCCTTATCTGTTGCATTCCCAGGTTTTGGGCAACTGAGGCAGGAATTGCCACCTGATATAAAAGGTCAATCTCAGAATCGTTTTCAAAAATTTCAGAAGCCGTTTGCCCAATGATTATATGATCCGGATGACCTGAAAGCCCATCAGGGCCGAAACTCAACAATATCTGAGGGTTTATTCTTTGAACAATAGATGATATTTCCTGGACAAGCAGATTTTTATCACTTTCCTGTAAGTGCCCATCTGGAAACCCTAAAATGATCGGAGGAAGGAGACCTAATACCTGACAGGCGCATTGGAGTTCATGAACACGGTAATCAGGTGGATAAACAGTCCCAGTCAATCCAGCTTCACCTTTTGTGGCAGAAACAACAATTACCCGAACACCTTTTTGGGCGAGAAGGCATAGGAACCCTCCGGCGAGGAAAGTTTCATCATCGGGATGAGCAAATAATGCTGCTAATGTTAGATCTGCCGGTTTCATGAAAGTTGAGACCTCCTGAAATTGACCAGAGACACCTGGTTCATTTTTATGCACATCAATTGTAGTTCTCTGCTCCCTGTGTTGTATAAACAGGGAGCAGAGGAATATTTACCATCAAGAACTTTTTTCAGCGCATGGAATACAAATAATTTTCCCATTCTTAATTCGGGCATACCGCTCGACCATCACTTCGCCGCATTCCTCGCAAATATGCGTGTTAAAATCATGCGGGCGTCCCGGGGTTAACTTGGTCTCCTGAACCGGATCAATTTTGAAGAGCTTCTCATCTGATTCTGCCAGAATAAAATCAACAGCAGGGTCAATCAATTCTGCGGCTATCTTTGAAGCAGGGACGCCCTTCTTGCGAAACTGGATGAACTCGGATTCCTGATTGCGTTTGATGACTTCATTGCGGGTGGCAACACGCACACTGCGTCCGGATTTGTTGTCAATCAGGGTTAGCACAAATTTGCCATATCCCAACTTGCGAATATTGCCCTTCCCAAAGGTGCATCCGGTGGCCATCATCACGCCGTCAGCGTAGCAGGTGGCGCAGTGATCGCTGTCAATTTCCACCAGGGCAGTGAGCTGCCCATCCATCGCCCGCTCAACACCTAATGCTTTGAGAGCAGCTTCGCCAGCTCGTAAGCCCATTGGCATTGCCGGGCATTTGTGGCCATGTAACAATAAACCGGCTTTATACAGTTCATCATTTCGATCCATTTTTATTACTCCTTATTTGACTAAATCAAAAATCATCTTGGCGGCGATAACGAACAATAACACGCCGATGATCTTTTTTAACTGAACGTTGGATATTTTTTTCTTCATCAACTGCGACCCAATGATCGAGCCTAACGCGGCCATGATCGCCATCACCCCAACGAAAATCGGATCTAAACTGCTCATGGTCGCATGACCTAGAAAACCTGAGAGAGATGAGAACACCACCACCAGCGCAGTTGTTCCTGCTGCCACCTTGGCATCCAAACCCAGCCAATTGAGTACTGGTAGGATGAAGTTGCCTCCCCCCACACCCAGCAATCCGCCCAGAAAGCCGGCTATGCTACCCACACCAGCGCCGGCAGCCACTTCAACCGGACGACTGAGCGCCTGGTCACGCACTTTTGCCCGGTAGAAAAGCATCATAAACCCGGCAAAAACCAGGAAAGCTGCAAACATCGCTAACAGAAGAGTTTTATTTGTGCTGGCAGTCAGTCTTGCGCCAAAGGGGGAAAGCACGACCGCCGTGATTAGCACTGGAATCCCCACCCGCCAGTTGATGAGCTTACCGCGCCAGTAATTGATCGTCGCAAAGAGCATACTGACCACGTTGAGCAGTAAGGCGGTGGGGGTCGCCTCTGCCAGAGGAACTCCCAGGTAATAGAACAGCGGAACAAACAGGAAGGCAGCACCCAGGCCAGCCATCGCGATCAAACCAGAAAAGACAAATACCAGAACTGCGCTGATTAAATAGATTTCAATCGCCATTCCAACCCCGTTTACCGGTCGTAACCAGAGCAGGGGATGCAGACGTGCTGGGTACCATCCACGCGCAAATAGGCGAGAGCGGTCAATTCACCGCAGCGATCACAGGGTTTAAAGCCCATCACTTCCGGAATCCATTTGCCCGGGTATTCAAATACCTCACCGATTTTTAGTACTTCTTCTTCCGGCGCATTCCAGACCAATTCAACCAACTCCATTTGATCCTCCAAAGGGATTTCATCTGGTGAAATTCCGGCGGCGCGCTGCTGCATAAATTTGGAGGCGGCAATTTGCTTCTGCAGTTTGCTGGTGAAAACCACCCGCACAGCCCGATTGGTGTCTTTTTCAATCAGGGTGAAGCCAAGTTTGCCAAGGGGATTCTTACGAATATTGCCTTTACCAAAGGTGCAGCCGGTAGCATATTGCACACCATCCCCAAAACACATCCCCCCGTGTTCTTCGCCAATTTCAACGATGCCATAAAGCTGTGTACCGCCAGAACGTTTAACGCCCAACGTTTTGAGGGCAGCCAGCCCCACCCGAACGCCAGCTACGCTTGCCCAACAGCGGTGACCATGAAATTCCAATGCTTTTTCCAAGATTTCTTTGTCGTCCATCGTTTCCTCTTTTCTCTATAAAACCAAATTGAATAGATACCCGGTGATGATGATTGCCAATGCAACAGTACCGATAAAAATGGCAATTAGTTGGGGTTTCAGGACTCGTCGAAGAATGATCGTCTCTGGAAGGCTTAGCCCAACCACAGACATCATGAAAGCCAGTACGGTACCGAGGGATGCCCCCTTTTCCATCAAAGCGCTGACGATTGGGATGACTCCAGCCGCGTTGGAATATAGCGGCACGCCTAATAGGACCGCTGCCGGCACAGACCACCAAGCTTGTTTACCCATTATGCCAACCAAGGCGCTTTCAGGCACATAACCATGAATGGCTGCTCCAACGGCAATACCTACGACCACATACAGCCACACTTTCCCGACTATTTCTTTTACTGATTCCCGCGCCCTTTCAATCCGCATTATCCAGGTAAGTTTTTCCTCTTGAAGTCCACCCGTTGATTGAATTTGCCAGACAAAATCTTCAACATAACGTTCTAAATTCAACCGGCCAATGAGCATACCGGCAACGATGGCAATGATCAACCCTGAAAGGATATATAAGGCGGCTACTTTCCAACCAAATAAACCGAAAAGCATGACAATTGCTACTTCGTTGATTGTAGGCGCGGCAATCAGGAAGGAAAATGTGACTCCCAACGGAATACCGCTTTCGACGAACCCAATAAACAGTGGAACTGCTGAACAGGAACAAAAGGGAGTGACGATACCAAGAAGCGAAGCCAGAACATTGCCAACGCCCTGGCGCTTTCCACCTAGCAAGGCGCGTGTTCGTTCTGGACTAAAGAAGGTGCGCAGGATGGAAATTAAAAAGATCATCCCGGATAACAATAAGAGGATCTTGGGAACATCGTACAAGAAAAATGCGATAGCATCCCCTAGATGAGAGCCTTTGGTCAGATGTAGTGCGCCGTAAGAAATCCAATCCGCCAACGGCTGAATCAGGTTATAGGCAGCAAACCAGGCTGCAGTGATTAATGCTAGTAGGGCAAAGATACGAAGCTGACCCTGTTTGGCAGGATGTGTAAGCGAATTATCCATATAACAGTCCAATCATATTCAAATGTTTGAATGACAGTCAGGCAAAATTATAGGCGGAGCCAATTGGTTTTCCGCCCGAAATTAATTATTCCTTGAGCCAGGTTTCGATTTGTTCTTCAGTTGGAATACGGCCTGCCGAGACCAGCTTTTCATTGATGACCAATCCAGGGGTAGAGAGAATTGGATATTTCATGATCTCAGCATAATCGGTTACTTTTTCAATCTCGGCTTCAATATCGAGAGCATTTACTACCTTGCGAGTGGTTGCTTCCAGACGCTTGCAGTTGGCACAGCCCGACCCCAGTATTTTGATGTTTTTCATAAGTAATCCTTTATATTCAAAAGTTTGTATATGATCGTTCAAAAAAAGAGCAGCTTATCCACTATTTTCTTTTGCAATGCAATGCGGGCAATTACACCTCACCACTTGTCCAAGAGAATGATCGACCGGCTGACCGGTTAACTTCTGCACTGCATCCAAAACGGCATAGATATCCGGGTTAACCACACGGTAGAAGATGTTCCAGCCATCGCGACGGTCTTGAATTAAACCGGCTTCGCGTAATACCGCAAGTTGTTGAGAGATGTAGGATTGGCGAAACCCTAAATAGGCTTCCATGTGGCAAACACAATGCTCGCCATCCCTGAGAATGTTGAGAATTGCAATCCTTGCCGGGTGGGTAAGAATTTTGAACACCTGCGTTTGCGCATCAAGAGGATCGATATTTATTTTTTGTTCGTCAATCATATTCAAATCCATGAATGTGATTATATCCCTCATCGTCACGATGTCAAGAGGTTGATTAGCAGAGATGAAGGTGTGCTATTCATTGAAAACAGAAATAAATGACCCACCTCGGTGCGCATGCTAAGCAGAGGCGTGGTGGGTACTGTTGGATTGATTATAACCAGGTTTACTCATAAAGACCTTTTTTGGTAAATTTCCTGGCAATCTAAACCCGCATAAGGTCATTTTGTATCGGAAATTAACTTAAATTCTATCTTTGCGCCTAACGCTTCAGCAATCTTGGTAAGGAAGGATAAACTAGAGGCGCTGGTGCCATTTTCCAGTCTGGCGATGGAAAGCCGCCGGGTGCCAATCATCTCAGCAAGTTGAGCCTGAGTTAAACCCCTTAACAGTCGGAGCCGGGCAACCTGGTAGCCGGGTTCCAATTTATAGGCAGCAGCCAGGAAATCCGGGTCTTTAATCTTTTCAGCTTCCCAATCTTCAAATTTAGGTAAATTATATCCTTCCATGTCATATCCATCGAATCTTCTTTTCGAGATGATCCATGCCCGTAAGAACTAATCCACCTATACTAATCAGATCTGTCGATAAAGAAATCTAAATTATCATAATCCAAATTTCATTATTCGCGTCATTTGCATAAAAGCTGACAAAACTCATATTTGTTGCCTTTCACGAAAATGATCTTTTGTTACATCCGGCAATTAACACCGTCTGCGGCCATGCTGACATGACGCAGACGCCTTGCTGACACGCCGCAGACGTTGACGCAGACCCTGTTGTTGACGTTGATTCAACAGGACGGTTTCTATGGCGTCGTTTCTTATGGTGAGGTAGGAAATATCAACTGAAGAAGAAACGCGGGAAAATGGTCACTTTTTGCCGAGGGCAACTGCAAAAATTCTTCGTTATTCTGGATCAAATCTTCCGATCAAGCGGTTGTAAATTGGCTATTTTTGTGCACAAACAAATCGCCCGCTTTTTTGTGCACAAAATATCTCCAATACAGCGGGGAACGGTGTGGCACTTCGTTCTTACCACTTCGATCCCCTAGAGTCTTAAGGGGGAACGGGTCAACGGAGTGACACATCGTTCTCTGTTTGATGGTCTTTGCTGGTTTTGAGAATATCACCCAACCGCCAGGGACGATACTCCCTGACCTCAACGCTCATATTGATATGGTTGGGTCCCAGATTAGAACCTTCAGGAGGTGGCGGAACATTATGAATATGCCCGTGAAGATTAACCCATCCGTCTTTCAAAGGAACAATCGGACGGTGTGAAAAAATCAGTTTCATCTGATCGGATATCTCGACGTTCAAGGAGTTTTTTATCAAGGTTACGCCATGGGCTTCACAAAAAGACTGGCTCAACCGATCGTGGTTGCCCTGGATTAAGAACAATCTGCCATTCAAACTGCTGGTCAACAGCTCAAAATTGCTTTTCTTTCCCAAAGCAAAATCACCCAGGTGCAGGACAGATTCATCGGGAGAAATCAAGTCATTCCAGTTTTTGATGATCAGCTCCTGCCAGTTTTCGGGGCGATTGCAGTATCTTCCGATATTCTCGTGAAAGAAATGCGTGTCGGAAATAATCCAGGTATTTTGGGTAATGGTGAGCGGGTTGTCGGTAGTCATCCTTTGAGAAATTTACCTGATTTTAATTTTATCCTGATCCAAGAATCAGGGGAACAACCTGCCAGGTCGTTCCCCTAGAGTCTTAAGGGGGAACGGGTTACAAGGGGGTAACAGGTTGCCTTGCTACAATAAAGATCGTTTCGAAAAGGCGAAAAGGAATTCCTTATAAAATTGCATCCAATTGCTGATAGACGTCTCGGTTTTGGTTGTCTTCCTTCACAGCCCAGAGGAACAAGGCTTTACCCTGGCTTTTTTCAGCCCATAATTCACCAACGTTGCGTTTTTCTTTTTCGAATTCTTCCAAATGAGCGCCCTTGTATTCCACCACAAGAATACGTCCATCACTAAGTTCACACACAAAATCTGGATAGAAATAGCCATTTGCCAGCGGCAAACGGAAGGAAAATTGTGGTTGTTGTGCGAGATTACGAACCCAGTATTTTACCTGATGGCAGCGGTCGATGGCTTGCGCACACTCGAATTCTTCACCGCTGGACTCTAATTCACCCACAATCGAGTAATAGTGCTTTGAAAATTGATAGCGCCCGGAGTAAGGCCAGTGGGCCGGATAGATATTAGGATCGAAGGTAAAGGCATATTTGGAACTAGTCTCAACTCGTGCGCCGGCATCAAACAAAGTGTGTTGGTATCCTTTTTCATAGGCGGCTTGCCGGCAGACTTTGATTTTCTCTCTCATCGCTTTTTCAAGGAGAAAACGTGCACGCGCCAAGCCAGTGATGGTGAAGCCACGTTGGTTGATTAAATTTTTCAGACAGCGACGCAACCATTCAAGCAGCACTTCCTGGCGAATATCAGGCTGGTATAACTTGCCATCCAACCAGCGCGAAAGTTGAAGATCATTCCATCCGCTCTCCACGTCGTCCAGACCTAGCGGCATTTGTGTGCCCAGGTAACGAGTAGTTAATTGGCGACCGTTAATATCGATCAAGAAACTTTCAGCGCGTTCCTGGATATTAAATTCACCAGAATTCAACTCTGCTGGGAACTCGAGTAAGTTCCATCCACCTGGATCAAGGAACCAATCTTTTTCTGCTACTTCAAGAGCCCCGTCAGCCCACAGGCAAAGCTGTGGAACCGCTAAGCGCTCTCCCCGTTGTGCGGGAGTGTGTGGCTGTTGGTGACGATAGACGGAAAGTGTTTTTTGCATGGCATCCCGGTCAACAGGGGCTACGGCTTCAACCAGTTTTAATTCAAAGTCATGATCTACTTCACCTTTGACTTCGAATGCCACCTGACCTTCGCCGATCTGCCGAACTGCTACCCGGCCCAGTTCTTCAACATTCAAATAAGCCAAATTCGGAGTTGAACTCAAGACCAGGCTTATCGCTGGCGGACGATTGCTAGGAATCACTCGATCACCAACTCCAGGAAAGAGGTTGGCTTGCGGACGGATGGCTTCTTCCGCTTCCTGTTCCTCAAATCCCATGCTCACCAGGCGGTCTTCCAATTGGCTGACGGCTTGCGGCCAACTGCTGGCCGAAACGTGGGCATATGCACGGTTCAGTTCTTCCTGTTGGCGTTTGCGGGCATAGGGCATGCGCAATACCCGCCCCAGTAATTGTTCAACGTCTTTCTTGGAATGTACCGTGGCCACCGAGCAAAAGACGTAAGCGAACGGGCAATCCCAACCCTCTTTGAGTGCTTCGACTGTGATGACAAATTCAATTGAATTCTTGGGGTCGAGCAAGTTAACCCCATCCAACTCGCGCTGCGCTCCGGTGGCAACCGCGATGCGCGCTGGCTCGATCTTCTCCTGGTCGATCAGGAATTGCCGGATGATGTCAAATGTGACCTCGTGACCATGCTCTTCAGCCTGGATCAGGACGATGGGATGAATAAAATCACGGTCCAGTTTGGCGAGGTCGTTCAATTTCTGGCGTGTCAGGATGCTGTCTCGCACCGCTTCCTGCCAGGTTTCATGTTGAGTAAGGACGATGGGCAGCTTGATCATTTCTTCAGCTTTGAGTTCAAGCGCAGAAACGGCATGCAGGATATTACTGTTGGCGGCCGGTGTGGCAGTAAATTCGATGATACAGGCTGGTTGGACGCGCTGTAATACTTCCACGCTCAGTTCAGAAGTGTTATTGTGGGCTTCGTCGATGATGACTAATGGACGGTGCAGGGTAAGCAGGTTGCGAAAACTGAATTTGATTGTACCGTTCTCAAAATGTTCCAATCCGGGGGTGTTGGGCGGCACACTGATAAAGTGCGCTTCCAGATCTTCGTGGTGGGCGTAGACTTTGCGGCCTTCCGTGCTGTTGACACGTAAAGTTTGCAGTGTGCCGACCACGATAACAACTTTATCCTGCAAGTCTTGCGGGCGGAGCTGGGTGAAATCGGCGATGTCAATAACAAGCAACTGACCGCCAAAGACTGCTT
>Ga0136653_10001268_pt1 | contig 13677 bp, 11 predicted proteins | sample LakKivw275mmetaG_FD_94866 | JGI IMG/M metagenome (GOLD analysis project Ga0136653, IMG submission 94866) | Anoxic lake water microbial communities from Lake Kivu, Rwanda to study Microbial Dark Matter (Phase II) - Lake Kivu water 275m metaG... | ecosystem: Environmental > Aquatic > Freshwater >... | reverse complement strand
GGAAAGAATTCGACCGCGCCATCGAAGACTTCTCTCGCTCCATCGCTATTGACGATACAGACCCCGGCGCGTTTCACAATCGCGGCTGCGCCTACATGATGAAAGGTCAATATTACCAGGCCATCGAGGACATCAGCCGGTCGATCATGCTCGACTCTCGGGATCCCAGGGTCTATTGCAGCCGGGGCAGCGCATACATGCAGACAGGTCAGGTACTTAAGGCCGCAGAGGATTTCCGCAGGGCCAAAGGCATGACCTCAGACCTTGCCATCATACACAAAGCTGACCAGGCGCTGAAAGAGATGGGACAGGGCCTGTAGACGATTCTTCCAATTATTCCAGCAACTGCGTTTCAGACGGTGAAGGCCCCGCTTCAATTGCGTCAAGCTCTTTAATATCGCTGTCGTGCCTGATCTGCTCTATGCGCTGTAAGGGACGTTCCAGCATATTTTTCCGTGTGGTAGTGAGGGTTTCAAATTCCTTTTGAGCATCCTGTAACCTTTTGCCCATTTTGTCCATGCTTTCCAGGAATTTTTGCCATTGCGCGGTAAACACTCTGATCTGGGCGATGATCTCGGCCAGGCCCTTCTCCATCTTGAAGTTCTTGACGGCCTGGTTTATCAACGCCAGCACGGCGTAAAGCGTTACGGGAGAGCACAGCACTACCTTGCATCGGAGCGCATAATCGAGCAAGTCCGGGTCGTTTTCGTTGATGAACCGGTAGACCTGCTCATTTGGTATCAGAACGAGCACGTAATCGACGGTATTCTGCTCCGGATTGATGTAATCGCGGGTGGTGACTTCCTTGATGCGCTGGCGTGAATCTTTGAGGAAGGCGGCCTTGAATCCCTCCCGGTCGGCTTCAGAATCGGTATCGATGTATTTTAAATAATTGTCCAGAGGGAACTTAACATCCATGTTAAGCACAAGCCGGTTGGGCAGGAGGAATGTGTAATCGGGCCTGGAGCCTCCCGCCGGGTCCACCTGCTGCTTGCGGTAGTTGGCGCCCTCCAGGAAACCGATGCTGGCCAGGATATCATCGGCCATGCGTTCGCCCCACTGGCCCCTGATCTTTGTATTGCCGAGCGCAGCCTGGAGTTTGCCGGTGGTCTCCGACAATTTAATAGTCTGCTCCGACGTGGTTTTGAGCTGCGAAAGAAGCTCGCCGTATGCCTTGGCGCGGTCTTTCTCCAGGCCGCTTACAAGCGTTTCCACGCTCTTGAGGTTGTCGCGCACCTCTTTGATGGACTGCTCTATGAGGGCCTTCTTGCTCTCAAGGTTCTGCTCGCTGAGCTGAGACTGCGAGGTCACAAGTTGCCCCGACATCTTGACCAGTTGGTCCACGGCCTTCTGGGTGGCGTCGTCGGTGAACACTGCCAGGTTCTTCTGTATCTCGCCGCTGACGGTTAGCACATCCTGCCTGTAGTAGGGCTTATAAACGCGCGTAATGATTATTGTTACCGCCACTCCGATGGCAAGCCCGCCTGCAAAGACCAGTCCGTAAATCAGCAGATCGTTCATAAGTTGTATACAGAATCCTTTTATTACATCGAAGGGAAGATACTCTGCCAGTCGAAATTGCGGTCGAAGCCCGTGGTGGCGGCGATCATAATCAGCGATATTACAAGCACGGTCACCGCTGCTATAAGAGCTATTTGCAGCAGTAATACACCGAGGCCCCACCACATCCATGTACGCTGCGTCTTCTGGAAGTGCTCGATGCTGTCCCAGCGCTTGTTCTGCCAGGCCCACTCGTTGCCCCGCACACCCAGGACAATGGCCATCACCAGGCTGATGATCCAGCCTACGTAGGGCAGCAAGCCGCACAGTGCGATGAAGGAGATCCAGACGTTATTGCCGATACCCCAGATCCATGTGAGAAAGAAAGCGCCCCAGTTCCAGCCGCTTATCTCGGGGGGCGCCTTGGAAAGGGCGCCCATTCCTGATGTGTTGGAAGCGCCGGATGAGACGGGGCCCGGCCACGTTCCTCCTTTTAACTTAAGCTCCAGGCACTGGTTACAGTAGATTTGCCCATCGATATCAACCTTGCACTCCGGGCAGACATATCTGCCGCAACTGCAGCAACCGCCGACCGCTTCGCGGTCCGGATGTATAGCACACTTCATCTTTATATCCTCCCGTCAATACATCAGTGATCGATTAAAAGGATTGGACGCCGGATTGTTGCACACCCCAGACAAAGAGGCCCAGGCCGAGAAGAAGAATGAGCGTCAACAGGATCGTAACTGCTATGGTTAAGCCCAGACCCCACATAGTCCAGGTATGCTGAACACGCTTGAAATGCTCCACACTGTCCCAGTGGCGGCTCTGCCATGCCCACTGGTTGCCCTTGAAGGCAAGTACCCAGGGCATGACCATAAATCCAAGGTAAGGGACGAATACCAGAAAAGACCACCATACGCTGTTGCCGATGCCCCAGATCCAGGTGAGCAGGAAGCCGCCCCAGTTCCAATCGCCGAGCTCCTTCGGCACGACAGCCCGGCTTCCCATGCCGGAAGTGTTACCTGCGGATATAGCGGTCGACGGTTGCGAAGCCGAGGCGGCCTCTGCGGAGACCATTTTCTGAATGCACGAATTGCAGTATACCTTGCCGTCATGAAGGACCTTGCATTCCGGACAGACGGCCTGGTTGCAGGCGACGCAGGCGCCGATAGCGTCGCGGTCGGGATGATTATAACAGTACATGGCTACCTCCTCGCGGTGGGGGTGATCGTACTCGCCATTCAGGCAAACAATACCATGATTTAGATAAAGTATAGTTTAAGCCGTGCATAAATCCAACCGGCCGGTGGCCGGGGGCCTAAACCTTATGTCCTGCAGTTTCGTTTTTAAAATAAAAAGAGGAGAACAGGGGCAGGAAAATGAGCATCAACTTGGAGTTTGCAGCAATACTAGTGGGATTTTCAGTCTTCAGTTTACTGTTGGGGCTCGCCGCCTACTCCTGGTAAAAGCAAGGGTTTCACCTCCTCTTTACTCCCGTCCCCACCCTCACCGGGGACGGGAGTTTTTATTCGGCCGGACCGGCCTTTACTCCGTATTAACGTCCGAATTATACTAACACAGGATTTATATGATACGAATCGGCGTTATCTCGGATACACATCTGAGGCATTTCAGCCAGCTTCCGCAGGAGCTTGTCCGCGTCCTTGGAACAGTTGATTTAATCATACATGCCGGCGATATCGTGACCATGGATGTGATACGGGGTTTGCAGACGCTGGCGCCGCTGCAAGGCGTATACGGAAATATGGACCTCCCCGAAGTAAGAGTGAGCCTTCCCCCGCAGCAGCTGATTGAACTGGAAGGGAAGAAAATCGGCATCGTGCACGGCAGCGGCGGGCCTGCCGGGCTGGAAAACCGCGTGATGGAGCTTTTCCCGGGCGCCGATGCGGTTGTATTCGGCCATAGCCATATAGCCACGAATATTACAATAAACGGCGTGCTGCTGTTTAATCCGGGCCGCGCCAACGAGTCATACGGCCTGATGGAAGTAGGCGAGATAATCAGCAGCAAGATAGTCAGGGCATATTATTAGAGAGGTGGGCATATGGCTGAACGATGGCAGGAATATAAAGCTTTTGACCATCCCGCTATCCTTAACTTCGTCTTTTATCCCAGGAGGGACGATTACAGGACGGCCGACAGCGAACGCTCAAGGGGATACATGGTACCCGTGGAAGATGGCGTCGATATCTCCTGCCGGTTCTATTTTGGGGACGCGCAAAACGCCAACCTGCTTTTTTTTCATGGAAACGGCGAGCTGGCCGGTGAATATGAAGACATCGGGGACGCGTTCAACAACATCGGCCTGAACCTCATGGTCGCAGATTACAGGGGATATGGCAGCAGTGGGGGAAGGCCTTCGGTGTCCGGCATGATGAGAGATGCCCATCCAATAGCGAAATGGTTCCATCAGTTCTTAAGTGAAAAAGATTATACGGGCGGCCGTTTTATCATGGGGCGCTCGTTGGGCAGCGGCCCGGCCATCGAGTTGGCCGCCGCGTCTCCGGCTGATTTCAAGGGGCTTGTGATTGAGAGCGGTTTCTGCGATATCGCGGATCTGCTAGGGAGGATGGTAAAGATGGCGCAACCGGGCGGAAGGCCGGCTCCCCCCACGCCGGGATTTGATAGGGTCGTCAAAATAGCCATGCCCGCGCTGGTGATCCACGGGGAATACGATTCCATCGTGCCGCTCGACCAGGGGGAGAAGATCTTCCGTAATCTGGCCACCGCCGATAAGAAGATGGTGGTCATACCCGAGGCGGACCACAATACGATTTTTGCCGAGGGCATGGAACTGTATCTACATGAACTCGGCGTGTTCGTGCGAAAGCATGGATAGAAAAAATAAAAGCCCCCTCCTGAATTCAGGAGGGGGCTTCTAAATACGATATTATTTCTTTTCGGGTTTCTCTTCCGTTGTTGCTGCCGCCTCTTCACCCTCTGCCGCCTCGGCTACCGCCTCTTCACCCTCTACCGGAGCCTCTGCAGCAGGAACCTCTTCGACAACTTTGCGAACCTCAGCAACCTTGATCAGCATCTGATCGGGATCGGCCAGGATGGTGATTTTGTCGCTGACCTTCAGGTCCTTTACATGAATGGATTGCTCGGGCAGGGCGAGGCTGGAGATGTCGACTTCGATATTATGCGGGAGGTCATCGGGCAGGGCTTCGATCTGGAGCGCAGTCATAGCATGCAACAGGGAGACGTTCTTGAGCTTCAAGGCCGGGGCGCTGCCGGTGAAGACCAGAGGAACATCAGCCTTGAGCTTCTCAGACATATTGACCTGGTAAAAATCCACATGGATGGGATCGCCGTTCATGGGATTGCGCTGCACCTCGCGAATAACCACCATGCCTGAAGCGTCAGCGCCGCCCATCTTAAGAGCGATCAGGTCAGTTCCTCCGGCCCTGGCAATGATCTGGCCAAGCTTGCGGGCTTCGACCTGTACGGGTTGTGACTCGATGCCGTGGCCGTAAATATTACAGGGAATCAGCCCGCCACGTCGTAGAAAGCGTACTTTCTTGCCTTTGACTTCTCTTTTAAGTACTTCAAGCTCCAGTCTTTTCATCGTCATTCTCCAGGGTTAGTAACAAAACATAAAGGTTATCCTGTTTGAACCTTAAAGTCAAATTTCGCGTTTAATTCCTGACACATTCAGACAGGGTTCAAGCTGTTTCACGGGCCTTATTGCGACAGGAGAAATGGATGCCCTGCAGCCCGCACAGATTACAAGCTTCCGCACGGCAATCACCGGTCAATTCTCCGGAAAGCATCCTTTCCTGCTCGGCTCTGAGGAAAGCGGTGCTCACACCGGGGCTGATATGCTGCCAGGGCAGTAACTCATCCGGGTTTCTCCCCCTGTGAGCGTAGAATGACGGGTCTATTCCGCACTCTTCGAAAGCCTGCTGCCACCTGGAGTAATCGAAAAGCTCGCTCCAGGTAGCCAGCCGGCAGCCCCTTTTCCAGGCAGCGTAGATAACGGCGCCCAGGCGGCGGTCTCCGCGTGCAAGTACGGCCTCGAGAAGGCTGGTTTTAGAATCATGCCAGGAGAGCTTTACACCACTGCGGCGCAACAGGCTCTGCAGAATGGACTGCTTGGCCTCAAGCTGCTCGCCTGTATCCTGTGCACTCCACTGGCAGGGAGTGTGCGGTTTGGGAACGAAAGACGATACCGAGATTCTGACCCGCGGCGGACGCCCGCGTATGCTTTTGCCCAGCCGGCTGACGGAATCCACAAGGACGGCAATATCTTTCACATCCTCAATTGTCTCCGTAGGGAGTCCTACCATAAAGTAAAGCTTGAGGTTCATCCAGTCTTTTTCAAATGCGGAGGCAAAGGTTTCCAGTATGGCGTCCCGGGGTATCCACTTATTGATGACCCGGCGCAGGCGCTCGCTGCCAGACTCCGGGGCAAAAGTCAGTGTGGTCTTGCGGCCTGCAGGCAGAGAATCGATAAGGTCGATGGAAGATTTGTCCATCCTAAGGCTGGGCAGGGAGAGGGTTATGCCGGCTCGCGCATATCTATCCGACAGAGTTTGGACGAGATGGTGGATGTGGCTGTAGTCGCCGGAGCTGAGGGATATGAGCGCCAGTGTATTGTATCCCGTATTATCCAGCAGACAGCCGGCGGTTTCGAGCACAGTGTCTTCGGGCAGCTCCCTTACCGGGCGGTAGAGCATACCTGCCTGACAAAAGCGGCATCCCCGGCTGCAGCCCCGCTGTATCTCCACGGCGGCACGGTCGTGTATTACCTCTATATAAGGTATTACCGGCCGGGTCACCGGCTTGAGCTTATCAGCCACGGCTCTGTAGATGACGGGCGGAGCCCCGTTATCCACGGGATTCATCGAGGCCAGTGTACCATCCGCCCGGTAAGAGGGCGAGTAAAAACGAGGTATGTATATACCGGGCAGCTTCGCCAGGTTGCGCAGCAAAGAATCCCTGTTATCCCTGTTCTGCCGCACTGTGGTTAACATGTCCTCCAGAATATCTTCAGCTTCGCCGGCGAAGAACACATCAATGAAGGCCGAGAGCGGCTCGGGATTCATGGCGCAGGTGCCGCCGGCAACGATCAGAGGGTGTGAACTGTCGCGCTCTTTGCTGAAAACAGGCAGCCCTGACAGGTCGAGCATGTTGAGAACTGTCGTATAGCAGAGCTCATAGCCCAGCGAAAAGCCGATGATATCGAAATCACGTAGCGGGCGTCCAGTCTCGAGGCTGCAGAGCGGATGATTATACCTTCGGAGAGCCTGCTCCATATCTGTCCACGGCGCGTAAACTCGTTCGGCAAGGGCGCCGGGGATACTGTTGATTATCTCATAGAGAATGGGTATGGCCATATTGGACATGCCAACTTCGTAGATATCCGGGAAGGCCAGCGCCACCCGTAGATCGGTTGTTTCCCAGTTTTTAGGTGTGGAATTCCACTCCCCGCCCGTGTATCGTGCCGGTTTTACTACACCCTGCAATATTTTATCGTTCATCATCGTTATACAGGTGAGACTTCAATTATAACCGCCGTTATGCCGTGCCCACAAAGTAGGTTCGTCGCTCAGCATGGATAAAACATATGCATGAATATGGATTATACCGTTGACACGTGCAGGTTAGAAAGAGTATAAAGTAAGCTGTTTCAGGAAGGCAGGCTGTGAGAACGGGGCAGAGGAAATAAGAATGGTAAAAAAAGCTGACAAGAACGGGGCCAGACAAACCGTTATGAAAACCATCGGGCATAGCCCCGCAGCTAAGAAGAGCAGGGCAGTAAGAGGACACAGCCCCACCGGGAGGCCGGAGCCGTCGGGAGGGCAGATGACAGCCCTGCTGGGTGGTTTGCCCGACGGTATATGCATCTTCGATAAGGCAGGTGTAATCACATACTGCAATCAAAGCTTTTCCTCCATCAGCGGTCTGCCATTCAGGAAGTTGACTGGCCGCAAGCTGAGGAAGAACGTACTCTGGGGAGCGCCGGGAAAAGATGATCAGTTCAGGGAGATGTGGCGCAGGGTCAAGCAAACAGGCCGGCAACTGGAGGTGAATGCCCAGCCCATAACCAGACCGGACCAGCCGATTCGATTCTGGGACCTGAAGCTCACGCCATATTTTTCAAAGAAGAAACGATTCGACGGTATAAACCTGCAGATCAGGGAAGTTACTGAAGAAGCCGGGCTTAGAAACAGAGAACGCCTGTTGACGGACTATTATGCGGCAGCCTTGGTGCACCAGTCGATCCAGCCGCTTCTGGATGATCTGGTGAGCCTGCTCAAAGATTACAGCCGCTGTCCGTTTGTGCAGATTGTTATTTTGGATGTATACGGCAACAGGACGTTAAAGGCCATGACAGGGCGAAGCCCGGGCCTGTGGGACGCCAATAAAGCCATTTCCCAGCCCGCTGTCGAGATGCTCTTCAGCGAAGCAGGAGCGGAGTATTCCTGCGGCGAAACAGGCTCTCTTTGCCTGGGCGATACGCTTGCTATATTAGATGGTCTGGTGGGCAGTCTGAAAAAACTGGTGAATGATGCCACGAATTCTTATGGCTGCAAATCGCTGGCGCTGGTACCGGTCAGGCCGGCGGGAAAGATAACAGGATACATTTTGCTGGCCGGTCCCGTTGCCGGAGCTATAACGCCCGACATCGTAGAGACGGTAGAGTCGATTTCAGGCCATTTACAGGTAATAGTTGAGCATGCTGAACTTAAGGATGAGGTACGCAGACAGCGGCAGGGGCTGCTGAAGCAGATGCATGAAAGGGCAGCTCATCTGGAAGCTTTGAGCGAGAGGTTGAAACATGAATCTGCCGAGCGCAAGAAAGCGCAGGAAGAGATGCGGGCACAGAGAGACCTTGCTGTTACGCTCAACGGGATTGAGAAACTTGATGACGCACTGAAGTTGTGCCTGGATACTGCAATTTTGATGTCGGGGATGGACTGCGGAGGTATCTATTTGGCCGATCTTGTTGCCGGAGGATTTAATCTGGCGGTATCCAGAGGGCTGTCCGATGATTTCGTCAGGCAAGTCACCTATTATAATGATTCGGAGCCCTACGCCCTTATTTTTAAAAACGGCGTGCCTGTTTATTCACCTTACAACGAAATCAATAGGTCCGAAGACCAGATGCGTCAGGCCGAGGGGCTGAAAGGCGTGGGTATTATACCGGTTATGCACAACGGCAGAGCGGTGGCCTGCCTGAATATAGCCTCGCATGTATTCGATGAGATACCCTTCAGCGCCCGTAGCGTAGTCGAGGCCATTGCGGCTGATTTGAGCACCTTCATCGCCCATATTATGGACAGGGAAGCGTTGAAGGAGAGCGAAGAACGTTACCGTACGCTCTTTGCCGGGACTCCCAACCCCATAGTGGTCAAGGATATGGAGGGCAATTACATAGACGGCAATGATGCCGCGCTGGCCTTTTTTGAATGTACGCGCGAAGAATTTCTGGCTATGAACGTAAAAAATACGCTTCCTCCTTACCTCGATGAGGACTGGTATACGAATCTGCGGAAAATCTGGGAGACGGGAGGGACGGTTGAGAGGGACTATTATGTCTGGGGCAAGATAAAAGTACTGGAACTTACTCTGACACCGTTGCAGATCCGCGGCCGGAAGATAGTGTTCGGTATAGGCCGTGATGTTACGGAGAGGAAAAAAGCTGAAAAAGAACTGAGGGAATCGGAGGAAAAATACCGGCTGCTGGTGGAAAACGCAGGGGAGGCCATCGCAGTTGTGCAGGACTCCATCGTCAAATTTGTCAACAGCAGGACATTTGAAATTATGCTCCACAGCAGGGAGGAGTTCCTGTCCAGGCCATTTATTGAGTTCATTCATCCGGACGACAGGCAAATGGTGAAGGGATACTATTCGGCCTGGTCGAGCCATGAAAAGGCGCCGTCGTTGTATCCCTTCAGGTTTATTGATAAGGACGGTTCGATAAAGTGGGCGGAGATGAGGGCGAGCACTTTTAAGTGGGAAGGTAAACCTGCCGTCCTGGTGCTGATGACGGATATCACCGAAAGACAAAGGGCCTCGGAGGCATTGAGGCAGAGCGAGGAGCGTTACCGCCTGCTGGCCGAAAATTCTCTGGACGTGATATGGACCGTAGGCCAGGATATGACACCGCTCTATATAAGCCCATCAGTTGAGTTGTATACGGGGCTTAAAGCTGACGAAATAATAGATATCGTTTCGCGCTGTGATGAATATGCCGACAGGCTGGGTATGGATCACAGGGATGTAGAACGCCAGAGGGCTGCCATTAAAGCGCTGTTGGAGGGGGAGGAGGATATACAGGTCATCGAATACAGAATCAAGGCCGGTGACGGTAAAAGCTACTGGGCACACGAGAAAATGAGTATTCTGCGTGATAGCGAAGGGAAGCCAACCGGGATTATTGGTGTGACACGTGATATCACGGAACAAAAAAAAGTGACGGAAAACCTGATTGTCGCCGACCGGCTTGTTTCCCTTGGTGAGATGGCCGCCGGCCTGGCTCATGAGATCAACAATCCTCTTACCGCAGTAATGGGATTTGCCTATTTGCTACAGCAAAATCCCGCCACGTCTCCGGAGATAAGAGAGGATGTGGAGTCTATTTATCAGGAGAGCAAACGGGCGGCCGATGTGATAAAGAATTTCCTGGCCTTTTCACGCGGCCACACAACCGAGAAAAAGGCAGAGCAGATAAATATAATGGTTGATAACGTGCTTAAGCTGAGACAGAGCCGTATGCAAAAAGAGAATATCGAGGTGAAGCTGGACCTGGCGGAGGATTTACCTTCGGTCTATTGCGACCCTGCGCGTATTCAACAGGCTGTACTCAATATCATATTGAACGCAGAGTATTTCATGTATGAGGCCCACCAACGTGGAACGCTCACCATCAAAACACACGTGTACGGAGGCAATATAAGGCTGTCCATCAGGGATGACGGCCCCGGAATAGCGCCCGATAAGCTGGACCAAGTGTTTGACCCTTTCTACACTACCAAGCAGACCGGGGAGGGCACAGGGTTGGGTCTCAGTATCTCTCACAGCATAGTACATGAGCACGGCGGCAATATCTACATAGAAAGTTCACTGGGAAAAGGAGCCTTTTTTACCATCGAATTGCCTGCCGGGCAGCAAGGTTTGATGTTGTCATAGGTCTGCCGTTGTCAATTTATTGAGTTCTTGAGTAAATCAGCAGCAATAATGCCAACTTCTTCAGCAGCGATGCGGTCATGAACCGGCTTGCCTTCTAAAGCTATCGCGGCTAGCCCGGGACTGAAGTTTAAAACGCCATAAATTTTTACAGCAAGTTTTTCCAGTTCCTGTTTGGTGTGGGTTGCCACATTTTGGGACGACATTTTATTAAGGATAGCACCCACCCGGCCGATGCCCATGCCCTGCGCCATCTGAGCAATTCGCCCGGCCACGATGATGGACTCAAGGGAAGGCTCAACTATGGCCAGTATTGTATCGGCCTGCCGTTCCACTCCCCTGCCGAAGCTCTCAAGGCCCGCCTCCATGTCTAAAATCAACGCCTCATTTTCTTTCAGTTCGAGCTTTTCAACTATCTGACGCGATGACTCCGCCAGTGAGCAGGCGCAGCCCTGAAAGGGATCGAGTATCTTGCCGACCATTATAAATCGAATACCATCCACGGCCGCAACGAACTCGGGAGGAATATCATCCATGGAAAAACGCTCCCGCTCTGAGAACGTACCGTCCTCATTAAATAGAACGCTGAGCGCTTGAGGCTCTCCCTTGATTCCCAGCATCCTTCCCAGGCCGGGATTGGACTCGTCGGCGTCGATGACTATCACTTTGCGCCCGGCCCCTTTGAGCGCCAAAGCAAGCAGTGTAACCACCGTAGTCTTACCCGAACCCCCTTTGCCGCAAACCGCGATCTTGCTTACGGCGGATTTACGCGGGGCGTGCGCTTTCATATATTCCCGTATCCTTCTGGAAGCTTCCACTTTCTCCTCGGCCGTATTGGCGTAACACAGCCCGCAATCGATACAGGCATCATCATCATAGTACGGCGACCCCAGTGGGCAATGGAAAAGTCCCATTTTAAGATATCACATCCGGCTCGAAGTTCTGCGCCATAATAAAGTTTAATAGATGCTCAGCGTCTCCGGCACATGTTCAACCGGACGCACCAGTTTCATGCTTCTGGCGCCGGACTTGCATATTATGTTGCAACTGCCACAACCCCGGCATATCTCGGGGTCGGAAAAAGCTTTCTCGCCTTTGATCCCATCAAATGTTTTCATAGTAGTGGCCTGGAACTGGCACCTTTCCACGCAGACTTTACAGCCTTTGCACTTGGCGGGATCGACCACCGAGATAAAGCGGCTTTTCTGGGCGATTTTAATGGCAAGGCAGCAACAGTAGTGGCAGTTGCAGAGGAGCTGAGTTACCTCGCGCTGATTGACGGTTACGTGCACGGTTGGCTGCCTGTCGAATTTCTCAATAATGGATATGGCCTCATCGGAGGATATCTTCCTGCCGGTTTTCCTGTCCAGGTTATACTCGGCAGTGCGGTCCAGCGTTAAACATGACTCTTCGGGCACGCCGCACCAGCGGTCAGTGTGGGCTGCCTTGCAGCCACAGCGCAGCACCGCGATCAGGCTGCGGGATTTCAGCAGGGCAGGGGCGTTTTCAAAGGGCTGAACTCCCGGCACGTCCTTAATAGAAGGCCAACGCGGCACGACCCTGAATTCACTGGCATGGCCGGCGGGCAGGTTAGCAGGCTCGGGTTTGGTCATCGGCCCTTCGATAGAACCCCAGAGGTCATAGTAGATCCGGCCCAGGCTTTTATCATAATTGGGATTGCCCAGCGCAGCGTCGTGCAGCTGTATAAAAGTGCGCGCCATGGCGGGGCCTTTTTTGGTGGGAAACACCAGGCCTTTCTCATACAGCTCACGGATATGCTGCATGATAAGTATCTTATCCATGCCCAAAGTGCTGGCAAAGGAATCGGATATCTCAAGCGAACGTCCGGATGAGGGTGGCAAATTTGGATCGGGCAGCGCCGCAACAATCTTGATCTGTTCGGCATTGGCCAGGCAGGCCAGTATCCTGGGCATGATCTCTTTATCGCCGGGAAAGATCCTGTTGGCCAGCTCAAGATAGATGGGCTCGACAGGGAACTGGTTCTCTTCTATGCGAGCCTTGAGCTTAGCATATACTTTGAAAGGGTCTGCCTGTTTCGTCATATGTCGTCTCCTTAATATTGTGGGATCGTTGAAAAAGAGCCATGTATATTGTACAGCAAAATACCGGGCTGCTGGCTGCAGCGGCAGGTTTTCTCATCGGTTACGGATCCGGTAAAGGACGGACGCCACAAACCCCGTACATCGGCTATTGTTGACAGGCATTGAATTCGTATGATAATATTTCCATTTGTTGCAAAGTTGCGCTAATATTCATTAGTTTGGCGCGGATTTTTGCGTGACCTGGATCACAAGCAAGCCGGCTGGTTGACCCGGGATGTGGGCCAGATCGGGAAGTAGTCCGGGGACAACTGGGTGGCTTTTTAATTTGCCGAAAAAAGGGAATAAAAACTTAAGGAAGAGATTAGTATGCCGACAGTGAACCAGCTGGTCAGGAAGGGCCGCCATAAGATGGCCAGGAAGACCAAGTCTCCCGCGTTGCAGGTGATCTTCAACACCTTGAAGAACAAATCTAGGAAGGGTGTATGTTCTCCGCAGAAGCGCGGTGTATGCGTGCAGGTTAAAACTATGACTCCAAAAAAGCCGAACTCGGCGTTACGTAAAATCGCCCGCGTGCGGCTGACAAATCATATCGAAGTTACGGCATATATACCGGGAGAGGGGCATAACCTTCAGGAGCACTCGGTGGTTCTCATACGCGGTGGCAGGGTTAAAGACCTGCCGGGCGTCCGCTATCACATCATCCGCGGCACACTCGATGCCGCCGGAGTCGAAAAGCGCAGGCAGGGAAGAAGCAAGTACGGAGCCAAAGCTCCCAAAGCGCCTGTAGCCGCCAGCTAAATATAACGGGGAGATATTATGTCGAGGCGAGCCAAATTTGTAAACAGGGAAGTGAGCCCGGACCCCAAGTACGGGAGCCCGGTAGTTGCCAGGTTTATTAATAAAATAATGTATAAGGGCAAGAAGTCCACTGCCCAGGGTATTGTCTATGATGCAT
>Ga0136653_10001264_pt1 | contig 13686 bp, 6 predicted proteins | sample LakKivw275mmetaG_FD_94866 | JGI IMG/M metagenome (GOLD analysis project Ga0136653, IMG submission 94866) | Anoxic lake water microbial communities from Lake Kivu, Rwanda to study Microbial Dark Matter (Phase II) - Lake Kivu water 275m metaG... | ecosystem: Environmental > Aquatic > Freshwater >... | reverse complement strand
TCCGGTGAGACGTCGAGCCGATGGTCCGACGCGAGCAGTAACGGGAAGTCGGCGGCAACCGGCAGGACATGCTCGAATGAGGTCGCAAGCGTCGCGAGGCGCGTCGAGAGAGCCCGCGCCAGGTCGGGCGAGAGGCAGGTCGGATTCCCCGGGCCGGCGGTCGCCAGTATGCCGCCTGGCGCCAGGCGGAAGCGGCAGAGACGGTAGAACTCGGAGCCAAAGAGACGGCTCGCGCCCAGGCTTGAGGGGGAAGCGTCGGTCAGAATGATGCAGTCAAACGAGTCACGGGTCGTACGGAGGTAGGAAACAGGGTCAGAGACTACCAGTGATGGGGGACGGGGCACGGAGTCGGAGGACAGGGCGGCGACAGCCATGTGGGCGAGAACCGGGTCGAGCTGAACGGCCACGACCTTGACGTCCTTCTGGAAATAGACAAGCGCGGTCGGGATGGCGAAGTCGGAGCCGAGCACGAGGACGCGGGTCGGCTGAGGATGGTATAAGACCGGAAGCAGCGCGAGTTCTTCCAGCCGCTCGACCTGGGTCGTCGGCACCGTCAGAACTGGCTGGCCGTCGTAGAGAACGAGCTTCTGGTCCCCACGTTCAAGACTGACGATCCTGCCGTATGACGAATTGGCAAGGGCGGTGACCCGCTGACCGCGCCACGCCAGGCTCCACGCCAGGCGTTCGACCGGCAGGGCGAGTACGAGCGCGGCGCCCGCGACGGCGAACAGGAGAAGCGAGACCGGCCGCGAGGAACGCGCGACCGGGAAAGCGAACCCTACCGCGGCAAGCGGGATGGATGAAACGGCGACTACGGTGACTGACGGAAGGCGCTTGAGAAGAAAGAAGAACGTCACCGTGGCGAGAACCGTGCCGATGCCTTCCCACACGTAGGCTGAGCCGACTCCGTGACTCGCTGGTGATTGAACGCCGGAAGCGCGCCCGGCGTGGAAGCCCGCGGCCGTCACGAACAAGGCGCCGTGGGTGGCGGCGGGCAGCAGGGTAACCGTGAAGGCTGCCAATAATAGCAGCGGAATCGATAGGGCCTCACCCGGCAGGACTCCCAGCGCGGGCCGGGCCAGCACGGCAGCCGGGACTGCCCCAAGGGAGAAGACGACTGACAGAGCGGCAAGCAGCGATGAGGAAGAAGGCACGTGAAGCCGTCCGGCGAGCCAGGCGCCGAGCGCCTCGCAGAGCAGCCACACGGCCAGCGTGACGCCGGCGGAGAACTCATTGCCCCCGTAGGCGGCCATCAACTCGCGCAGGAGGACAAGCTGGCCGGCGGCGCCGAGGCCGCCGATAGCAACGAGCAGGGGCGCCGAGCCATGGGTCGGGCGCTTCATCGCCAGTAATCGTAGAGCGAGACCCGGGAGAGTCAACGGTCATGCCGGAGCGGCAACAGGTCTTGAGTCGATTGGGCTTTCTGGTAAGATACCCGCCGTGGGAGTTGCCCGGCTGATTGACCATACCCTGCTCCGACCCGACGCCCTGCCTGGAGAGGTCGAGCGGCTCTGCGGGGAAGCAGTCGAATGGGGATTTGCGAGCGCATGCGTCAATTCCTGCTATGTGCCTCTTTGCCGGAGACGACTGGAAGGAAGCAGCGTAAGGGTCTGCACCGTAATCGGGTTCCCGCTGGGTGCGATGCTGCGCGAGGCGAAGGCGGCCGAGGCCGCGGCGGCGGTCAACCTCGGTGCGGACGAACTGGACATGGTCATGAACATAGGCTGGTTCAAGGCCGGCGCGGATGAAATGGTCGTCTCCGACATCCGCCGCGTGCTTGACGCGGCCCAGAAGCGGCCCGTGAAGGTCATTATCGAGACCTGCCTCTTGACGGACGCGGAGAAGGAGCGGGCTACGCTTCTCGTCGCGGAATCCGGCGCCGCGTTCGTGAAGACCTCGACCGGCTTCTCGACCGGGGGCGCAACCGTCGAGGACGTGATGCTGCTCGCGAGGGCAGCGGCAGGAAGAATCGGGGTCAAGGCAGCGGGCGGCATCCGCGACTACTCGACCGCCCTCGCGATGATTGAGGCCGGAGCGACGCGCATCGGCACGAGCTCCGGCGTGGCGATAGTAAACGAAGAAAGGAATCAAGGGCTCAAGGAATCAAGGAGCCAAGGGTGAAGCGGCGTGACCGCCTTAATCCTTGAATCCTCGGCTCCTCGAATCCTTCAGCTAAGGAGGACCGAATGGCCTACGGCAAGATAAGAGAGTTCCTGCAAACCGAGCTCAAGCAGGTTCGCGCGGCAGGGCTCTACAAAGAGGAAAGGTACATCTACGGCCCGCAGGGCGCCGACATCAAGGTCGAGTACCCGACCGGCGCGCCCCAGAAGGAGGTCCTGAACTTCTGCGCGAACAACTACTTGGGGCTGTCGAGCCACCCCGAGACAGTGAAGTCGGCGCACAAGGCGCTGGATGCCTGGGGCTACGGCCTCTCGTCGGTGCGATTCATCTGCGGCACCCAGGACGTCCACCGGCAACTCGAACGGAAGATCGCCGACTTCCTCGGGCTCGACGACGCGATTCTGTACTCGTCGTGCTTCGACGCGAACGGCGGCCTGTTCGAGGCCCTGTTCAAGGAAGACGACGCCATCCTGACCGACGCGCTCAACCACGCTTCGGTGATTGACGGGATACGGCTTTCGAAGGCGAAGCGCTACATTGTTCAGCACAACGACATGGCCGACCTTGAGGCAAAGCTCTCGTCCGACGACGTTCGGAAGGCTCGCTTCCGCGTATTCGCGACCGACGGCGCATTCTCGATGGACGGCGACGTGGCGCAGCTCGGGCAAATCTGCGACTTGTGCGAGAAGTACGATTCGCTGGTGATGATTGACGACAGCCACGCTACCGGCTTCATGGGCAAGCACGGAAAAGGCACGCACGAGCATTGTGGTGTGATGGGACGGGTGGACATTATCACTTCGACCATGGGCAAGGCGCTCGGCGGGGCGTCCGGCGGGTTCACCGCCTCACGTAAGGAAATCGTCGAGTTGCTGCGCCAGCGCTCGCGGCCTTACCTTTTCTCGAACACCCTGCCGCCGGTCATCGCGGCCTCGGCGGTGACCATCATCGACCTCCTGTCCCGGACTACGGAACGGCGGGACAAGCTCGAGTGGAACACGATGTACTTCCGCAAGGCGATGACCGACGCCGGGTTCGACATCCGGCCTGGAGTGCACCCGATCGTGCCGATTATGCTCTACAACGCGAAGCTCGCGCAGGACTTCGCCCGCGACATGTACGCGGAGGGCATCTACGTCATCGGGTTCTTCTTCCCGGTGGTCGGAAAAGGCCTCGCGCGCATCCGGGTTCAGCTCTCGGCCGGGCATGAGAAGGAACATATCGACAAAGCGATTGCCGCCTTCACCAAGGTCGGCAAGAAGTACGACATCCTTCACAAGTCCAAGGACGAAATAGTCGCCAAGTACGGCCTGTAAGCCGGAAACGCAAGGGAACGGGACGGCGCGGCGCCGTCCCGTTCCTTCACGAGGCCGGGACCGAATCCGCGTTATGCTTGACACCAGGCTTTTCCGGCCTAAAGTTCTCCGAGGCCGGGCCGCTGGCGGCCCGTGCCGCCGACCGACGTCGTAGTCGCACTGACGCTGATTGGCCGATGCCGGTCGCTACGTTGACAGCTTAATGCCTGTCAACTAGACTATCGGTTGAGGGAACCCGGCCGACGCGTGCGCAGTCGGGCCGAGCGACCGGGTTCCGTGAGTGGTGTAATGCTAGGTTACCGCACGTGCTGCGGGCTTGGGACACGACCCGAAACTCAAGGAGAGTTCCGGTCATGTCCCGGCCGGCGCTGCGGTGAGTGAAGAATAGGGAGGCAGAATGAGTGTGTGGTGTGTTCAGAGCGGGCGCCACCGGCTGCGCAGGCTGGCCGGGTCGGCGCTATGCGCGCTGCTGGTTATGGTAATATTCGGCTGCGGTCGGACTCCGCCGGAGGGATTCTGGGAGCCGACCAAGGATGACACGGCCGGAATCGTGCAGGCGGTTGAGGCGAAAAAGAACTACTTCCGGACCGGGCTGGCGGAGCTGGCAATGCAGTATTGTGATACTGCAATCGCGGGTACCACCGGCACCATATTTGCCAACGAGCTCAGAGGCAACCGTTTCAAGGCCAGGTTCCTGCACGACTCAATGCAGCACATCTTCGACTCGAACCCGATGTACTACACGTACATCGCCGGGTTGGACACGTTGAACCAGGAGACCACTTGCACGGTGACCCTGACCGAGTCGATTTTCGGGAAGCTGCGCATGCACGCAAAGGCGAAGACCGATTCGCTGCGGGACTCGCTCGTTCCCGTGGGCGAGGGCGAGACACTCCGGCTGCCGTTCTACTCAGACACGATGACACCGTGCAACATCTACATCGAGAAGCCGATTAGCGGTGCTTCAGTCGAGGGCTGCGTGCTCAAGAAGGTGGACGGGGTGTGGCAACTCTGGAAGCTAGCCGGCGGAGGGCGGTTCTACGCCCCGGGTCCAGCGGACGCACCGGCCATTGGCTACGCCTTCGTGCGGAGCAGCAGAAAGGACAGCGTGACCATTGACACGGTGCTCTTGCGGCCGGACACGACCCACTTCGGGATTCAGCGGTTCTATTCGGTTGCCGCCGCGGACAGCCAGTTGCTGACATACTCGGTCGGCGACTGGCTGAGGGTGTCGAAGTCCGATGTGGTCACGAACCAACTCATCGCGTTTGACTACCTTTACTTCAACGGACGGCGCTACGAGTTCGGTGATACCGTTAAGTTCGATGCGGTGCCCCCCGGGAGTATCTACCGATTGTCGCTCGAGCATGTCCCCGGGCAGGTGCTCTGGGAAACGAAAGGGGACTATAACGCAGTCGCCTGGGGCATCCCGATTAGAATACAGTAGAGGAGGCGAGAGATGAGGACAATGTCGAATGCCGAATGTCGAATGCCGAATGTCAGAACCGGATTCCGGACGCCTGGCGCCTGGCGCTGGGCGCTCGGCGCTCTGCTGATTCTGGCCGGCATCGCCCTGGCCGCGAATACCGGCTCCGTTGTCGGCCGCGTGGTCGACAAGAAGACCGGCGAGCCGTTGGTCGGCGCGAGTGTCATTGTCGAAGGAACCGAGCTAGGCAACGCGACCGACCTGAACGGCCAGTACCAGATCATCAACATTCCGCCCGGCAAGTACAACGTGACGGCGTCCTACACCGGCTACAATGACCAGCGCACGGAGGACGTACTGGTCGTGCAGGATAACGTGGCTACGGTTGACTTTAAGTTGTCGCCGACGGTGATTGACATCGGCCACACTGTTGAGGTAGTGGCCGAGAAGTGGAGGCCGGTGGACCGCCGGCAGGTGACCGTCGAACGCACGATCACAAGTGAGGACTTCAAGCGTCTGCCCGTTACCGGCCTTTCCGACTTGGTCGGCATGCAGGCCGGCGTTTCCCAAACCGCGAACCGAGGTTGGACCCACATTCGCGGCGGACGGTTTGACGACGTGGCGTATCTGGTTGACGGTGTGGCCGCGCAGGACGCGCTGGTCGGCACGCTCTGGTCTTCGCCCAGGCCTACGACCGACGCCCTGCAGTCGGTGGTCGTCATCACCGGCGCCTTTGACGCCGAGTACGGTTCCGCCATGTCCGGCATCATCAAGGCCGTGACCAAGGAAGGCGGTTCGCGGACGACCGGACGCGTCGGCTACACGACCGACGACTTCTTCCCGGCCAGCACCGGCTACAACTACGGCTACAACCGACTGACGTTTTCGCTGGGCGGCCCGACGCCGGTCTGGAACCGCCTACGCTACTTCCTGTCGACCGAGTACTTCAAAACCGACGATGATGCCAACGTCCGCTACAAGATAGCCGCGCCCCGCGGCGAGTATGCCTTAGAGGGGAAGCTGACCTTGCAGATGCCAAAGGAGTTCTTCCTGACCGAGGAGGGACTGAAGTTCACGGTCGATGGCTACCACTCGAACTATCAGTGGCAGAGCTGGGGCAACTCCTACAAGTACTACCTCGCCGGGCTCTACGCGAACCGGGTCCGGTCGTACAAAGCGAACTTCACCGTCAACCACCTGCTGTCGCCCACCACGGTCTACGAAGCGAAAATCGGCATGTTCCAGACGTCGCTCATCCGCACCGTGCGCAACTTCGAGGCCGAGCGGCAGGACACCAGCGGATTCTGGGGCACGCTCAGGAAGGCCGGCATCTGGGACCGCTACATCTTCCGTGCTGAGGACTGGGTGTTCAACAACTGGGAGGGTCTGTCCAAGCGCGACGCCGTGCTGCAGCTCTACCGGTCGTACTGGCTCTCGCCGTCCGGGGACACGTTCTGGGGCCACCAAAAGGAGCGGAAGAACTTCGCTTCCTTGTACCAGACGATCGACAACCCGTGGGGAGTAGCTGGTTCGCAGACGTATCCATTGTTCTACGCCGAGGGTGACAACCGGACCTGGCACTACCGCGCCACCGACCAGGTGCTGGGCAAGCTTGACCTGACTCACACCGTTTCCAAGATCCACGAAATCAAGACCGGCCTGGACGTAACCAGCTACTCGCTCTCCATTTATGAGAACTCGCTGCCTTGGGACCAGAACCCGTTCTGGGACGCCTACAACTACAAGCCGTTGGTCGTGGCCGGATACGTGCAGGACCGCGCCGACTTCGAGGACCTGGTAGTCCGGGCCGGAATCCGGCTCGACTACCTCGATTCGAAGGCGCAGGTGCGCGTATACCCGGAGAGCCTTGGCTCGCGTGACTCGATAGCCAATCTGATGCGGACGGTGCCGGCCAAGTACCGGCTGGCCCCGCGCCTCGGCCTCTCCTACCCGATTACCGAGCGGATTAAGTTCCGCTTCAGCTACGGACACTTCTATAAGAACCCGTCTTTCTCCGACCTGTACACCTACGCTGACCGGACCGCGGCCGAGTTGAGGAGTCGCGGCAACGTCATCGTCGGCAACGCCGACATGGGCGCGGAGAAGACCATCGCCTACGAGATGGGATTTGACTCCCAGCTATCCGATATCTTCGAGTTCGACGTGACCGCGTTCTACAAGGACGTCTTCGACCTGTCCGGAGTGCGTACCGTCCACGCCCTGCCCCAGCCGTACACGATGTACTACAACGTGGAGTACGCACGGATCCAGGGATTCGAGGCGACCATGACCAAGGCTCTCAACCAGTACTGGTCAAGCCGCCTCGGCTACACATTCCAAATCGCCAAGGGCACGGCCTCGACCGCCGAGACCCAGTACCAGCGGGCAACGCCGAGGCAGCTCGACTACTACCTTGACCAGGACCAGCGCCACTCGTTCCACGGCGACCTCGCCTTCTCGTTCCCCTCGGACTTCACCTTCGTGCCGATGCGGGACTTCGAGGTGTCGGGCGTGTTTACGTACGGGTCCGGTACGCCCTACACGCCGACCGACCAGAAGGGCAACCAGATTGGACTTTCCAACTCCGCCCGGCTGCCGAGCACCTACACGCTTGACGGCCGCATCGGCAAGGACTTCACGTTCGCGGGCATGTCATTCTCACTGACCTGCGACATCACGAACGTGTTGAATACAGAGGTCATCACGAACGTCTTCTCTGCAACCGGCAAGCCCGACTACACGGGCCGCGCGATAACGCCTTACGAGTTCAGCGCCGCCGGGTTCCTGTTCGGCGACCCCTACTACCACCCGGCGCGCGACTACAATCACGATGGCTTCATCACTCAATACGAGCAATACGCGTCCTACCTGAAGGCCTACGCCGACGCGAACACTCCGCCGACCTACTATGGGCCGCCGCGCAAGATCAAGCTCGGCCTGAGCCTGTCGTTCTAAGGAGCAACCATGAAATCACGCGAACGCCAATCGCCAATCGCCTATCGCCGATCGCTAACCGCCGGGCTGCTCCTCGTGCTCTTGACGATGGCGGCCCGCATGGCTCTGGCGCGGAGCGCCACGCCGCCCGCCGGCCACCGAATCTACGACATGAAGTGGCTGAACATCAACAAGTGGGAGTGTCCGTTCTACAACGACGGGCGCTACGGTCTTGACATCACTATCGGTACGGGTCAGGCCGGCGGCGCTTGGCCGCAGCCGCTCCACAACTGCTACATCTTCGGCGCCGGTCTCTGGTTCGGCTCAATCCGGGTGCGGTCGGACGACCCGAGCAAGTCGGACACGCTTGTCACCTTCGGCTATAACCCGAACTCCGGCGGCACCGAAATGTCGCCGGTCACGGTCGAGCACGCCGAGGACGGGTCGGGCAGCTCCGATGACCGTATCTTCGTCTACCCGACCGACTGGCCGCCTGCGCCCCGCGACCGCTGGGTGACCGTGGACGAGCTCGACACGCTGGTGCCGAAGGAGAACTTCTCGCTCCAGGACATGTGGTGCGCCTACTCCGACGTTCTGCCTGAGAACCACATCTCACCGGGCAAGCCCCTGAACATCGACGTCTACGAGACGGTCTATGCCTGGAACTATCCGTCTAACCAGGACATCTTCTTCATAATCTATCTCATCCGCAACGCCAGCGAAACCGATACGCTCAAGAACTGCTATGCCGGCGCGGTCTGCGACGCCGACGTGGGTGACGCGACCGATGACATGGTCGGCACCCTGCTGAACAACTACGTGCCGGGAGCAGACACGGTGAAGAACGTCGGCTTCGTCGGCGACTACAACAACCAGGAGAACGCGGGCGCAACTTGGGAACGCGGTACCCCGGGCGTGTTCGCCTACAAGTTCCTCGAAAGCCCGCGCGACACGAACGGCCGGCCGCTCGGCATGACCGCGTTCAAGAGGTTCACCATCGACATCGACCCAGTGACCGATGCCGCCCAATACCTGACGATGGCCGGCTACGACTACCGGACCGGCGTGTACTCGCCCTATGACGAGGTAGACCCGGCGCCGGCCGACAAACGGTTCGTCCAGTGCTCGGGGCCGTTCACGCTTGCTCCGCAGCAGATGGTACGGCTGGTCATCGCCTGCATCGGTGCGCCGTTCGGCGGTCCCGGCCAGACCTGGCAGCAACGGCCCATAGACTCGCTCGTTCACCTCGCGAGGGTCGCCAATCAGGCGCAGTTTATCTACGACCAGGGCTGGCTCCTGCCCGGGCCGCCGCTGGCGCCGAACCTCACGCTCGTGCCGGGTGACAACCAGGTCAGGATTGTCTGGGACGACCTGCCGGAAAGGACCCCGGACCCGTACTGGCAAAAGGTCGCAAGCGACACTACCCAGACCGGTTGGGACCCCATGTACAAGGGCTACGACTTTCAGGGCTACATCGTCTACAAGTCGAAGAACGGCAGCGACTGGGGGATTCTCGCTCAGTGCGACCTAGCCGATTCGATAACGTTCGACTACCCGCCGGGTGGGGACTCGGCGGGCACGCCCGACAGCCTCTGGATTAGCGCGACCGACTCCGGCCTTTTCTACAGCGTACTCGACAGCAACGTCACCAACGGCTTCACATACTATTACTGCGTCGCCGCCTACGACTGGAACTACCAGACCACCGAGTGGCTTTCTTCGCCGGGGCGGAAGGTCCCGCTGGCCTGGGACACGCTCATCCTGCGTTCCGGCCTGGTGGCGAACTTCTCGACTGTGCCGCGCTGGGAAGCGGCCAACTACATAATGCCGACGACAAGTGTCATCACCGCGGTCGGCGACACTACCGACACTCTCAATGTCCTGGCTGGACTGAAGGTGCGGGCCCAAGTCGTCGTGCCGGCGCAGGTCACGGCTGACACGTACGAACTCCGGTTCCTCGGACCGGCATACGGCGGGGGTGCGTCTAGGTCACTCTACAGCTACTTCGTCACCGACAAGCGCAACGACAGTCTGGTCGTTGACACGGCATCGTTCAGCTACACGGTCGGCAACAGGCTCACCCGCGCGCTGCCTGTGTTCAACGGCCTCGCGCTCAACTGCAGCCTGTATCTGAGGGCTCCGACGCGCGCGTTCGATACGGCGTACGTCGTCCACCCCGCAGAATCCCCATACCCATCTGAGTCGGTCGGTATCAGGGCGGGCAACGCTCCGAACACCGGCTGGGCATTTCGCGGTTCCGACTACATGATAGTCTGGGACACGATGCCTGGTGGCTTCAAGACCGCGAAGGTGCTCGATGCCACCCACCCTGGCGTCGAAGTGCCTCCGACCCGCTGGGCCTGGACCGAGCCTTCGATGCCGTCGGCGAAGGCAAACGGCTGGTGCTTCATGAACAAATCCTTCCGGAACCCCACGGACACCCTGACCGGGCGGGCCGCGAACATCTACATCGGCGGCGGCTACGTCCGGTTCAAGCCTTCTGGCGACAGCTTGTCGACCCTGTACGGCTCGATCGTGGCCGGCGACACCTGGTACGTGAAGGGCCACAAGTCGGAAGGCACGGCCCCGTTCTACAACTGCTACTACGCGCTGTCAACGCCGGGCGTGCCGGACACCATCAAGAAGCTGACGCTCAATGTCAAGGTCGTCCCCAATCCCTACATCGTCTTCAACTCCTGGGAGAAGTCCTCGGAGCAGCGCTACGTCAGGTTCACGCATCTGCCCAACGAATGCACCATCCGCATCTTCACCCTGGCCGGCGACCTCGTCAAGGTAATAAGACATAGGGACACGAACACCCAGCCGCTCGACCAGGCCGGCACCGAGACGTGGGACTTCACCAACGAGTCTCCCGGCAGTACCGGCACCGCGATTTCGGGGCAACTCATCGCGTCCGGAGTTTACGTTTATCACGTCCAGTCGCCGGTAGGTGAGGCGGTCGGCAAACTGGTCTTCATCTACTAGGGGAGGCAGCCATGACAAGTATAAAGTCCAAAGTCCTAAGGACCAAGTCCGGACTCCTCATTCTGTCTTTTGTCCTTCTCACTTTGTCCTTGCCGCCCTCGGCCGATGCCGCGTTCTCGAAAGTCGGGACTACCGGAGCCGCATTCCTGAAGATCGGAGTAGGCCGGTCCACGGCAATGGGCGACGCGTTCGTCGCCATCGCCGACGACGCCTCGGCCGGCTACTTCAACCCCGCGGGATTGGCCCGGGTTGGCCGCCAGGTCGCGCTCAACCACTGGAACTGGATCGCCGACGTCAACCATGAGAACCTCGCCGTCGTCCTGCCGATGACCAGGTTCGGCACGGTCGCGTTCACAGTCACCGCACTGACGATGGGCGACATCGAACAGACCACGATCGACAATCCCAACACCGTCGCCCGCGAGGACGAGGGCACCGGTCTCTTCTTCGGCGCCTCGGATATGGCCTTCGCCGTAAGCTACGCCCGCATCATCACCGACAAGCTCTCCTTCGGGTTCACCGGCAAGGTCATAAACCAGACCATCTGGGACATGTCTGCCTCTGCGGTGGGCTTCGACCTCGGCCTCTTCTACAACACCGGTTTCAAGTCACTCCGTATCGGCGCCGCGGTGACCAACTACGGCACCCAGCTCAGCTTCAGCGGGCGGGAACTCGACTACAGCTTCTTTTGGCCGGACTCCGGCCCGAGCCAGATACAGGGCTCCTACAGCACCACGCCGGTGGGGTTACCCACGTGCTTCCGCTTCGGCATCGCCTACGACATCGTCGAGGCCAAGGACCTAGCCAAGGACTCCCGCCTGACTGCGGCAATCGACATCACCCATCCTTCGGACATCAACGAGACCGTGAACTTCGGGCTTGAATACGGCCTTGCCGACGTCTTCTTCCTGCGCGGCGGCTACATACTGAACGCCGATAACTCCTACCAGGAGGAGATCGGCTGGCTGACCGGTCTATCTGCCGGGCTGGGCGCGCGCACCAAGGCCGCTCGTGGGCTGAGCCTCGGTCTGGACTACACTTTCCGCTACTTCGAGTACCTGAAGCCGACCCACCGGCTGCAGTTGACGGTTGGATTCTAGCCCGAAGGCTTCAAGCAGCGTTGCAGGGGCACGGACAGCCGTGCCCCTGGTGTCTGTTATGCTGGTCTTCCTGGCCCTTGGCTCGCTTCCGGCGTTCGCCGCCCGATGGACCGTGGGCGTGTACATGTGCGCTGATAACGGTATGAACGATGTTGCCGACCTCGACATAGCCGAAATGAAGCAGGTGGGGTCGACGGAGGAAGTCAACGTCGTGGTACAGGTGGACCGAGCGGCCCGAGACCCCCGGCCCAACTGCTACCGCTACTTCATCAGGAAGGGCGGCGCCGACACGCTCGCCGACCTTGGCGAAGTCGACATGGCCGAACCCGCGACGCTTTCCGGCTTTGCCGGGTTCCTGCGCAGCCGCTATCCGGCTGCCAACTATGTGCTCGTTCTCTGGGACCATGGCAACGGCTGGTACGAGGGCTATAAGGCCAGCGCCATCTTCATCGACGATTCGCACAACCATGAGATGGGGGTCGCCGGCGGGGAACTCGCACAGGCGTTGGCCGGAGTGAAGCAAGCGCTCGGCAAGCGAGTGAGAATCATCGCGTTCGACGCCTGCCTCATGGGCATGGTTGAAGTTGCGGACGAGGTCCGCGACGACTGCGACTATATGCTTGCTTCCGAGGCCATGGTGCCGACCAACGGCCTGCCCTATGACAAGCTCCTCGAGAGGCTGACAAGCCGGCCCACCCGTACTCCGGCCGAACTGCTTCCGGATATCTGCGCGGATTACGTCGAGGAGTACCCCGGCCAGCAGGTCGCGCTTTCCGTGCTCGATATGGACGAGCTCGACCAAGCGCTCGACTTACTGGCGACCGCCACGACCGAACTTGGACCAACTCCGACGTCACGTGCGGCCCGAGCCGAGGTCCAGACGATTCCCGGCAAGTCCTTCCACATCGACCTTATCCACTTCCTGGAACTCCTGGCGGGCGGCGTTCCCGATTCCCTTGTGACCTCGCTCCGCTCGGCCGTCATCGCCAACGAACGCAGCTCAGGACTGCAGGACGCATCCGGTCTGGCAGTCTGGTTCCCAGACAACTACCTCGCCCTGAAGGGGTCCTACAAGTCGTATGCCGAGCTGGAGTTCGCCCGGGAATCGGGCTGGCTTCAGTTCCTCAACCGGTACTTCGACAGTGACGACCTGAAACCGGAGCAGCCCGCGATTGCACAGGTGCGGCAGGGAAGCCGTAGTGACGTCCGGCTCTGGTGGAACTCCTGCTTCGACCTTGCGCCGGTGCGGTACAACCTGTACGAAGCGACCCGGCCGGAAGAGATCTTCACCGACTACGCTGACAACTTCTCGAACTGGGTCGCCCTTGGCTGGGCCACGGACAGTCAGCATGTTCACTCCGAGCCGACTGCGTTCTTCTCCGGCTCCGGCTCAAATCTGGCCAGCTTCATTGAGAGCGCCGATACGCTGAAGCTGCCGCGAGGCGGGCTGCTATCGTTCTATGCTTGGTACAAGACGAAAGAGGACTTGGCCCTGGACTCCGCCGGCATCAGCCGCAACGTCTGCTATGTCGAATGGTCGCCTGACCGCGGGACGTGGCATAAGCTCGATTCGCTCTACGGCGACGGCCGTTCGGTCAAGGAGCGACGCTACCTGCTGCCGCCGGCGGCAGACGTCTACCTTCGGCTCCGCTACGTGACAGGCCCGAGCGTCGACGAGGACGGCGTGTTCATCGATGACATCAAGGTTTATTCCTTTGACACGATGCGCACCGTCGCCGACAGCATTCCCGAAACCACGGCTGCCGTGTTCGGCGTGCCGCGGGATGAGGCTGGGTACTACTAC
>Ga0136653_10001261_pt1 | contig 13722 bp, 9 predicted proteins | sample LakKivw275mmetaG_FD_94866 | JGI IMG/M metagenome (GOLD analysis project Ga0136653, IMG submission 94866) | Anoxic lake water microbial communities from Lake Kivu, Rwanda to study Microbial Dark Matter (Phase II) - Lake Kivu water 275m metaG... | ecosystem: Environmental > Aquatic > Freshwater >... | reverse complement strand
TGGGTACGACCGTGACTTATACCGGTTATTCTCTGATGTTTGCCTTTATCATTCTGGCTTTCTTCGCCCCGGGGAGCCGGTTTCGCAAACTGCTGAAGGAGAGCAAAAAAGCCACGGCGGTGGCTGGATTTTTGACATTTTTCCTTATACCGGGCCTGGCCTTGCAGGCTCAGGGCAACGGTGTCAAGCCGGATGCCCAGGAAGCGGCGGCTTTCGGAAAGATCTGGGTGTTGGGCAGCGAAGGGCGTGTCAAGCCCGTCAGCACATTGGCCCAGGAAATGATTCGGAAGGTTTTCGGAGAAAACCGCTATGACGGCCTGTCGCCGGAGCAGCTCTGGCTTTCGATGTTGATAGATCCCGACCAGTGGGCCAATACGTCCATGATCGAAGTGAAGAACAAAGAGATCGCATCCACTTTCCGGATCGAAGGCAACAAGGCCTCATTCAATGATTTTTTCAAGGATGATGAGTACCTGATGGGGGACCTGGTGAACGAGGCTTACCTTAAAAAGCCCAGCCAGAGAAACGGTCTGGATAAGGCCATCATCAAGCTGGATGAAAACCTGAATATCCTCTACCTGAGCCTTTCGGGTGAATTGCTCAGGATATTTCCGGATCCAGGGGATCCCGGGGCTCAGTGGTTGGAACCGGGAAAGGCTCCTGCAGGCACAAGCCGGCAGGATTCACTGATGATTCAGGGCGGGCTTTCGTCCTATCTTAGCGCGCTCAGGACAGGGAACCTCAATGAAGCCCGGACATTCCGTGCGGGAATAACCGGGTATCAGGAGAAGTATGCGGCGGCAATCCTCCCGGCTAAATCCAAAGCAAGTCTGGAATCCTTTTACAACAGAGCGCTGGTATTTGAACGCCTGGCGATCTTTTATGCCCTGATAGGGATTCTGTTCCTGGCGATCCAGATCTGGTCGCTGTTCAAACCCGAAAAATGGCACCGGGCTACCGGCTCGGTATTTACACTCCTTCTTTTACTGGCATGGCTCATGCACACTTTCGGATTGGGACTGCGATGGTGTCTCTCAGGCCATGCCCCATTGAGCAACGGATACGAATCGATGCTGTTTGTTGCCTGGGGTACCCTGTTGGCCGGTTTTCTGGTCATCAGGCGCTCCCGGCTGCCGCTGGCTCTCACGGCTGTGCTGGCGGCCCTGTCCCTGCTGGTTGCGCACATGAGCTGGATGAATCCTCAGATCACTCCGCTGGTACCCGTACTGAAGTCGGTGTGGCTGACCATTCATGTGGCGGTCATCATGACGAGCTACTCTTTCCTGGGGCTTGGGGCCCTGATCGGCCTGATATCCATGATCCTCTATGTCAGTAAAACAAAAGGCAACCAGGATCAGGTCAACGGCCACATCCGTCAACTGACCCGGTTGAACCAGATCGTTCTCATTGCGGGATTATATCTGATAACGATCGGGTGTTTTCTCGGGGCCATCTGGGCCAACCAGTCATGGGGACGCTATTGGGGATGGGATCCGAAGGAAACCTGGTGCCTGATCACGATCCTGGTTTACAGTTTTGTCGTCCACATGCATCACATCAGGGGATTTGAGACGGAGTTCGCCTTTAATTTTGGATCGGTCATGGGTTTTGGATCGGTCCTGATGACCTATTTCGGTGTCAATTACTTCCTGGGAGGCATGCATTCTTATGCCGGAGGAAGTGCTCCATCGATGCCCCTCGGGATTTACATAATCCTGATAGTGATCGTGGTGCTGGTTTACCTGGCTTACTTCAACGAATTGCGTTTCCAGCCGAAGAAAACCAAAAAACCCGAATAATCTAGTTCTTCACGCATCTGACGCTCAGACCGTAATTACGGGCGAGGTTAAGCTTGAACACGGACGTATTCGCTTTCTGGAAGGAATACACCCACGCGTTCTCCCCGGAGGCCTTGGTGGAAGTCCAGAAGGATGTGACGGTTTCAGCGAACTCATACCGGCCGTTCAGGGATCGCTGACCGGCATAGAGCATCCGGAATTCGGTGTCTCCTCCCCATTCCAGACGCGTCTTTGCCGAATCGGCCACCAGGTAGTTGAAAAGCTGTTCCCATTCTTCCTGGGTGGGTATGTGCCAACCACTCGGGCAGAGCCCCTGAGCCTTCTCTTCCGTATAATAGTTCATGGCATTGGTCCAGGTGTAGAGGCCGCCATATTTCACGCAATTGGCCGGCTTGTTGCCATAGCAGTATTTGGATGATCCAGGCTCGTTCAGGTTCTCCGACATCCACCACTGGTTCCCGACCAGGATCGTGCCGTAGTAGATATTGTTCTTCTTGTCGAGGATCAGACCCGTCGGATTCGTTCCTGCACTGACATTAACCATCAGGCTGGTCGTATCGGTGAGGCCGCCGCTGTCAATGACCTGCATCCTGACCCTGAAATTCCCGGGCTGAGCGTACTGGTGCGTGGCGGTTTTCTCTTTGGCATACTCGGTATCCCACTGTCCGTCACTTTCAAAATCCCACCGGACTTTAAGCTGATCGACATAATCCTCCTCGTCGGTGACTTGGTCGGCATCGAAATAAAAGGATGTTGTCAGGTTGCCGTATTCATAGCCGACAAAGAAGGCGGCATCCGGTTTCAGGTTGGAATGGCCGATCCATATCGTGGTGTCTTTCTGGTTGATCAACCCCCATTGGTCCTTGATTTCCAGGGTGATTGAATTGGTGCCCTCAACCAGGAACTGATGGTCGAAGGTGGGGCTGTCGAGGTAATCGGTATCGAACTCATCGTCGTCACCAAAGTTCCAGTGATACTGGAAATGATTATCCGGGTTTTCGGGATCGTAACTGCCGGTTCCGCTCACCGTAACCGTGTCTGAGGTGGTAGGCTCCGCTGGTAACCAGCTGATTACGGGAACCAGTTTCTCGTTCAGGAGGTAGACAGAAACCGGTTTCCGTAAAGTTGCTGAAACATCTTGAGGATCAATTACTTTCAGACCGATATAATGAATTCCGGGAAGGTCGTAGGTGCGGGTGAAAAGGGTTTCATTCATGGTTTCGGCTTCATAAATACCGTCACCGTTCCAGTCCCATGCAAATCTGAGCGTATTCAGGCTGTCCTCGTCATCCTTGGTCCTGGAGGCATCCACGATGAATTCGGTGCGCAGGTTGCCACTTGCCGGCGAGATGGTGAAGAAAGGCTGTGGCGCGCTGTTTCCCCGGTCCACCTGAATGCTCAATTGGATCGTGTCACTTAATCCCGCTTCGTTCCTGACTTCCAGGCGAGGCGCATAAGTGCCCGGAGCATAATACCGGTGGGTGAATTTCCGGGATCTTGAGAATCCCGTATCCCAAATGCTGTCATTGTTCCAATCCCAGCGCAGGAAAAGAAGCGTGTCATCCTCCATGGTTGCTTGGGTCGCGATGGCATCAAACTGAAAGATGGTTGTGGTCAGGCCATTCGCAGGGGATACCTTGAAACTGGCCTCGGGCGGGGTTTGAGGAACCGGGTCCTCTTCACATCCTGCCAGGAGGAAAAGCGCGATAACCAAGGGAGCCAGAAGATGAACGCTTATTTTCATTCTTTAGTTGGTGAACTGAGGTACAACGTGTATGGTCTGGTCTTCCAGCACGGTCGCGGTTCCGATAGCCCATTTCATCCCGTACTGCCCTCCGGGATAATTGGCGGCTGAACAGGAATCCCCTTCGGCCAGGCATACGATGCCTGCCTGGTAATAGTAGTTACCCGGCGGGATATCAAACTGATAAACCAGTTTGCTGTTATAGACGTTGGCAACCTGGTAGAAATGTCCTTTATACAGATTTTCCGCACTGGTGGCAATGCTGAGATCGGCCCTGACCACCCGGCTGGGCGGCAGCCAGGAACCGGGCACCCTGAATTCGATCTCTAATGTACCGGTTACCGGTGTTACAACATCAACCGGATCATCACCCGGATCAACCGGTTCGGTACATCCGGCCACCATGATCAATCCGCTGACCAGGGCATACTGAATCCATTTACTGGTGAACCTGAACATTTTGTATTGATAATTTCCTTTAACCTTCATGCTTTAAAAATCAGCCAGCTCGTTTGTGCTGTCCCGGTCCCCGGTATGGTCCAGGAAGCCCAGATCCCTGGTGAACCGGCTGTATGCAATACTGTCAACCGTGACTGCCGACAGGAACAATCCAGTCACATCTACTTGCGATATCGTGCTGAAAATGCCCATTCCGTTGGTAACGTTGGTATAAACCGGTTTTTCCATGAGGGCGCCTTCCGTCGGTGAGGTCGACTCGATATAGTATTTAAGTTCAATAGCTCCACTGAGAATATGAAAATCAATCCCGTCAACCGTCCGGGTGACTCCCGGATCAATGGCGAGATTTTCTTTCAGGATATTCATGAACCGGATACCGCTGATGTCTTTACTCAGGTAATCCCTGGAAGATCCGGGAGTCGAGAATCCCTGGGGCCAGTCGATATAGTGTGAGGTGGTGATGCCATCCCGGGTTTCGCTGTAATGGAAACGGATGACCACCTGGTACAAACCCGCATCTTCCACAGGCAGCCAGCGGCAGGTATAATTATTGCCTTCATACAGGCTGATTTTCCTTAGTGGAAGCTGCATAGGATCCACAACGGTCAACTTTCCCAGTGAGGTGGTCTGCGCATACACAACCTTTTCCTTGCTTCCTAAATAGATATAAAGGCGATAGATCGAATTAGCCTCAACCTTCGCGTTCGTTTTGTAAACGATATGCTTTTCGGTCGGGAAGAAGCCGGAGTCCTTGGGAATATTGCTGTCAGGCTGGAAACGGTAAGTCTCCATGACGATATTGTTCTGCAGCCGCTCCATGGTGATCAGGATTTCACCGGGGAAAACCATGCTGTCGGGTTCCGGAGGATATTCCAATGCCGCTTCTTCAATCAGGTAGGTCTTCTGCAGCCTGACGTACTGGACCGAATCCGAAGTGTTCAAAAGGCAATAAACAATCGGTACGTCAAGGTTATCGGCAGTCACATCGAACTCGGTACTGCATGATTGCAATCCTGCGAAGAGGAGGACCACCAACAAACCAATACAGCCTAACTTTCTTACGTTGAAAACTTCAACCATCACAACTTATGAAACAATGACTAAATCCGACTTAATTGGTTGGGGGGGTCCAAAAAGCCGCGTAAAAATACTACACTCCGGGTGAAAAACAAATCCGGTTCCGGCTATTCCGGGTTTTTTCACATTTTTTAAGACTTCGCGGCAGACCATTGGTTTAATGCCGGTCAGCCAGGTTCTTCCTTCTGGAGACTGACAAGGTGCGTATTATGGAGGCCAGGAGATAGAGGATAATCAATGAAAAGATAATGGAGGCTCCCGAGGGTATGTTCAGCGTATAGGAGAATATCAATCCGGAAACCGAGCCTGTGAATCCGAAAATGATTGACAGGAAGATGATTTTCCTGAGATTATTGGAGAAAAGGAGGGCGCTGTTCTGGGGGATCGTCAGGAGCGACAGAACCAGGATGATGCCGGCAATCCGGATATAGAGAACCGCCGTCAGGGACACCAGGCCGATGAGCAGGTATTTGAACAGGGTCACCGGAATCCGGCTGGTCCGGGCAAAATCCTCGTCAAAAGTGATATATTGAATGAGCCGGAAGAAAGGAACGAACAGCACCAATACAACCAGCATCAGGCCGGCCATGGTCCACAGGTCACCGGATGAGACGCTCAGGATATTGCCAAACAGGTAGCTCATCAGGTTAGGAGCGTATCCCGGAGTCAGGTAAATGAAGATAATGCCGATGGCCATGCCGAATGACCAGATCATCGCAATGACCGAGTCTTCCCGGATCTTATGGTATTTCGACAGGTATTCGACTCCCAGTCCCGACAATAAGCCGAAAACGGCAGCCCCGATCAGCGGATTGATGCCGATGAAATAACCCAGGCCCAGGCCGCCGAAAGAGGCATGGGTGATGCCGCCCGTGATGAATACCATCCGGCGGGCGACGATATAAGTCCCGATGACACCTGCGGTGATGCTGCCCATGAGTGAAGCCAGCAGGGCATTCTGAATAAACCCGTAGGACAGGAATCCGGTGATCATTGCGGGTGGGTTGGTAAGACGCGATGAGGGACATGGCCGTGTGTGATCAGGTCGATCGGGCAATTGTAAGATGCCAGGATCTCCTCCGTGATCTTGTTGCTCGGATGGTAATGCAAATGACGGTTGACGCAGGCAATGGTCCTGACAGAGGATACAATCTGCCCGACATCATGGCTGACCAGCAGGATGGCTGTCGACCGGTTGATCGCTTCAAGCAGCTGGTAAAGCTCCTGTTCGAAACGGTTATCGACGTAAGTGACCGGTTCATCCAGGATCAGCAGGTCGGGATCTGATATCAAGGCCCGGCCGATGAATACTCTTTGCATCTGACCTCCCGACAATTCTCCGATGCTGCGGCGGGCATACGCCTGCATTCCGACCAGGTTCAATACCCGGGCGGCCTTTTCACGGTCGGGGCGTTTCACGCGTGCGGCGATCCTGCCTTTTTTGAGAAGACCTGACAAGACCACTTCTTCAACCGAAATGGGGAATCGGCTATCAAATTCTTGGTATTGAGGAAGATATCCTATGTTTATGTCAGGAGGAAAGGTTATCGTGCCGCTCCATGGTACCAAAAGACCCATGATGATCTTGATGATGGTCGATTTACCGCCTCCATTGGGTCCGATCATGCCGATGAAATCGGAGGGTCTGATTATCAGGTTGACCCCATCGATCACTTTCTCCTCCGCATAGCCAAATGATACCTCTCTTAATTCAATCAAACTCTCCATCCAACTTTTTCCTTTTTCCTTTTTCCTTTTTACTTGAGTTTATCTGCCAGTCCCTTCATTTCCTTTTCCCATTCCTCAGACATTGGGTCAATGACCCTGATGCCCGCACCGGTCTCGCGTGCCAAGGCTTGCACGTTTTCTTGGTCATACTCCCTCTGGATCAGGATTACCCTTATGCTGTCCCTTTTGGCCTGGTCTGTCAGAAACCTGAAATGTGCGGCTGTCGGCTCTTTGCCTCCCTGTTCCATGGCATATTGAACCAGGCCATAGTCCCGGGCATAGTAATTAAGGGCAGGATGAAATACGATGAAACTCCTGTTCCTGAGTCCGGATAAGGAAAGATCCGTTGCCCGGTCGAGGCTGTCGAACCGCGTCAGGAGCCGGTCCAGGTTATCCCGGATCAATATTCCTTCTGCCGGATAAGCTTCGGTCAATCCTTTGGCTATGCTGGCCGCCATCGTCCTGGCTTCCCGGAAGGAGAGCCAGAAGTGGGGATCGGGACCGGCGTGCTCGTGTGCATGGGGATTCTCTCCCCGTCCGGATTCCCCCTCGGCTCCCTCGATGGTAATCAGATCAATGCCCTCCGAAAGATTCACTATCATCAGACCGGGATGGCTTCTGCGGATCTTGGGAACCCAGGACTGCTCGAATCCCAGGTATCCGTCAATAAAAAAGACGCCTGATTTCTCAAGATCCTGGAGCTGGCGGGGTGAGGGATCATAAGCGTGGTGACTGGAGCCCGGGGGGACCAGAACGTTGACCTCGAACCGGTCGCCCGCCAGCTGTTCAACGAAATAACGAAAGGGCAGAATGGAAACCGTGACTACCGGCCTGGTTTCCTGCCGGGTAGTGACCGGCTTGCATCCGGTGACAATTAGTCCGGTCAGTAACAGTATGATAGCCAGGCGATTAATCACTGTTTAAACGGCAGAAAATGTTTAACCGTTTCAATGTTCAGATCGTTAACTACATTACTGCCCTCGGAAGTGTACATCACTTCTATCCGGTCATGATAAACCTCCTGGATTTTATGCCGGACCATCTTCATCATTGAATTGAGCTGCAGGTTTTGCTGGGAGAAGGGCTCACGCAGGATCTGGAACGTGGAAGGAATCCATTTTTCCGGAAACTGGTTGCGATATTCAGCCGTCTCTTTAAACCGGTAAAAATCCAGCTTGATCGCTTTGATCAGGATTTCCGCATCCGCAATCTTGTGCTGATCGATATATTTTGCCACTTTATTGGAATCCAGTGTGATAACTGCTGTTGTGTATTTTCTCATGTCATTGAACACCATGACCTGGGAGACCAGTTCCGAAGAATTTTGAATGGCCTCCTCGATTCCTTCGGGGGAGTATTTTTCTCCGTCGGCCGAGATCAGGAGAGCTTTTTCCCTGCCGACAACCACCAGGAAACCATCCGCATCAAAGTATCCGAGGTCTCCGGTAAACAGCCATCCGTCCTGGATTGTTCTGGCGGTAGCTTCGGGATTCTTATAGTATCCCTTCATCACGTTGTTTCCGCGGATCACGATCTGGCCCTTTTCACCTGTTACTGCATCCGTTCCGTCAGCTTTAACAATCCGGCACTCCACATTGGGCAGGACCTTTCCTGATGTTCCCAGTTTATGGACCTCCGATGTGTTGGCAGAAATGATCGGAGTGGCTTCACTCAGCCCATAACCCTGGTAAACCGGTACCCCCAGCGCATAGAAGAATACCTGCTGACGGATATCGAGAAGAGCTCCTCCTCCGACACAATACCGTATGCTGGTGCCGAAGATCTTTTTGACTTTCTTGAATATCAGGGCTTTGGCAAGTTGGTAGGGGATAAAATTAATCAAGCGGATACACAGCCCGGCTTTTTTGTAACCGTCGCGGTTCATCCTGATCCCCGCATTCAGCCCGGCCATGAAGATGCCATTGATCACCTTACCCTTGGCGGCGACGCCTTCCTTGATCTTGTTCATGAGATTGCCGGACAAGGCTGGAACGGTCAGGAGAAAATGGGGATTGGCTTCCAGCATATTGACCGGAATATTCTTGAGGGTCTGGACCCCTCCGCCCCGGGGATCAACAAAATAAAGGCTGAGCCCGCGTAAAAGGCCTGCGTAAATGGCTACAGTATGGGCGAAGGAGTGATCAAGCGGCAGGATGATATAGAGCCGGTCCCCGGGTGTGACATTGAAGTATCCCATGGCATCGTTGCAGTTGGAATAGTAGTTCAGCTGGGTCAGCATGATGCCTTTGGGATCGCCTGTTGTCCCGGAAGTATAGGATATGGTCACCACATCGTCCTCCTCAATTTCCTCTTCCAACCGGTCCAGAATGGGTTCGTTGTCTTCCCAGTGAAACTTTCCTGTTTCCAGCAGGGTCGAATACTTCACAATGTCCTTGTCCGGATTGATCCCGAATTCCCTGCATTCAGCGGCCACGAATTTCAGGTCGTCTTCCAGGAAGATGATTTTCCGCGTGTGCTCCAGCCTGGTCCAGATGGACGCCATCTTGTCAAATGTGTTTTTTGAAACCGCAACGGCTTTTGATTCGGAATGGTTCAGGCGAAACAGGATTTCGTCGGGTGTTAGCCTGATGGAGAGCGGGACGCCAGAGCCTCCGGCGAACAGAATGCCATACTCGATGGTCAGCCAGCGATTTCTTCCTTCGGCTATTATGGCGATCTTGTCACCTTTACGGATTCCTTGCTCATATAATCCTGAGGCCAGGAACCTGGCTTCGTTCAGCACTTCCGGATAGGTCATTCCTACCCAGCCCTTGTCGCCCTTTTCATTGGTATAGGCAGTCGCCGGAAACTTCGATGCACTCTCGCGCAACATTCGGAGGACAGTACGTTTCATTGTTATATAGGTTTATGGTTATGCCAGATCCCGGAACAGGATTAAAAATACAATTTAACTCCAGAATCTGATAACCGGAACCGGTTTTATCTGCTTCCGGTATTCTGATTATTGCCGTAACTTCTAGGCCATCCCTGCGCTAAGCCTGCATATCCTTTAACAGCGGTAATGACGGCAGGAAATCCCTCGCTGATGACATACACGACTCCGGTTCCGCTGATGGCGGGTGATTGGCTGTTTGTGGCAATTTTCAGATCATTTTTGAGTTCCCCGGCAGAAGATATGACCTGTAAACCGGAAGCGGAATTCAGGTACATGTTTCCTTTCTTGTCCAATGCCAGCATCTGCCCACCCAGCATGGTGTGTTCCCATAATATCTGCCCGGCGGTGCTGATTGCTTCAAGTCCCCGGTTTGTATTGGTATGGTACAGGATTCCATCAGATGAGATGCAAGGAATTCCGGAGTGGTACGAATCATGTAATTCGATCAGCTTAAAGAGAGTGCCATCCGCCTCAAGAACTAACAGTGAATTGAGGCCTGTATTCACATTTCTAAAGAACGGGATATGGATTTTCCCATCTGGAGCAATAGCATAGCCGTCTTGTGTATCGTCGTAGCCGGCTTCCAGGGGGTAAGCCCAAACCACATGACCGTCGGCAATATCCCTGGCAATGATATTATAAGCAGGAACCCATGGATCTTCATAACTTCTGTCGAAGAATACCAGAAAACCGTTGGGATGAACAGTCAGCCCGTCACAGAAATGACTAACATGCTCATCGGTCGCCCATTTGACAGTTCCGTCGGGGTTAACGGCAAATAACCTTCTCGCATAGGCCCCAGATCCGATATAGTGGACAAAAATGGTCCCGTCAGGACTGACTTTCGGCTGGCCGATCTGGGCTAACGGAAAGTCTGCTTCCCACTTCTTGGTTCCATCCCCGTCAAACGCATATAATTTGTAATACCCGGAAACATAGATGGTTCCATCCGGACCGATCACCGGAGAACTGGCACCTGCATGGTCGAGCTCGCTGCTTTCCCAGAGAAAGTTCCCATCCGGATCCAGACAGATCAATTTACCCGGCTTCCACGTACCCGTACCGCCGCCGATGGCAGCGACAACATTGCCGCTGTGATCCAGGGCGAGGGTTCCGAATGAAGTATAACCTTCCGGTACCTGGCACGTCCACTTGATTGTGCCCACCGTATCGGTATCCATATATTTCCCGATCCAGTCATCGAAATTAAAATCGGAACATCCGGTGAACACGAACAGACCCATGAGCAGGATCCCTGCTGATAGTTGTTTTAAGGTTTTCATGGACAAAGGTTTAGTTAACTCAAATTTAACAAGAATTGTCCTTTGAAAAAAACCTTATTCAGATCCATTGCTGAAGACCAGGCCTTCGGTCCGGGCATCCACCAGTATCTCCTGACCGGGAAGGATCTCTCCGGCCAACATCTTTTTCGAGATCTCATTGAGCAGGAATTTCTGGATCAGCCGTTTCACAGGCCGGGCACCGAATTGGGGATCATAGCCGTGCTGCGCGAACCAGTCCGTGGCAGCCGGTGTCAGATGCAGATTAAGCTTGTTGTTCAGCTTACGGCTGATCTGTTCAATCTGGAGCAGAACAATCTGCCGGATATCCTCACGGCTCAGTGGTGTAAACATGATGATCTCATCGATCCGGTTCAGGAATTCCGGACGGATGGTCTGTTTCATCAATTCAAAAATCTCTTCACGCGTTGATGAAAGGATGTTTTCACGGTTCGCTTCGGTTATTCCGGATAATTTTTTCTGAATCCTGTCGGATCCGATATTGGAAGTCATGATAATGAGGGTATTCCTGAAGTTGGCGGTGCGGCCTTTGTTGTCAGTAAGCCTTCCGTCATCCAGAACCTGCAGCAGGATGTTGAAAACGTCGGGATGGGCTTTTTCGATTTCATCCAAAAGTATAACGGAGTAGGGTTTCCGTCGAACGGCTTCGGTAAGCTGGCCTCCTTCATCGTAGCCAACATATCCCGGGGGAGCACCGATCAGCCGGGATACCGAATAGCGTTCCTGGTATTCACTCATGTCAATGCGGGTCATCAGGTTTTCATCATTGAACAGGTATTCGGCCAGGGCTTTGGCCAGTTCCGTTTTCCCGACTCCGGTGGTTCCCAGAAAAATAAACGACCCGACAGGCCGTTTTGAATCCTGCAATCCGGCACGGCTCCGGCGAACTGCATCCGAGACGGCCCGGATGGCTTCGTCCTGTCCCACCACGCGCTTGTGAAGTTCCTCCTCCAGGTACAGGAGCTTCTCCTTCTCGCTTTGCATCATTCGCTGAACGGGAATGCCCGTCCACCGGGCAACGATCTCTGCAACATCATCTGCGTCAACTTCCTCCTTGATCAACGCTCCGTCGGCATGAAGCTGGGTCAGCGATTCATTTAATTCCGATATGGAACGCTCGGCTTCCCGGATCTTGCCATAGCGGAGTTCAGCCACCCGTTCGTAGTTCATCGACCGTTCGGCCTGAAGGGCTTCGGCTTTGTAATTCTCAATCGATTCCTTTTGCTTCTGTATTTCATCAATGATCTTTTTCTCACTTTCCCATTCGGCCCGCAGACCCGATCGTTTTTCATTCAGGTTGGCCAGCTCTTCGGCTATCTGATTCATCTTGAGCGGATCATTCTCCCGCTTGATCGCTTCACGTTCAATTTCGAGTTGACGGATCTTCCGGTCGAGTTCATCGATTTCCTCCGGCACCGAATTGATCTCCAGCCTCAAACGGGCTGCCGCTTCGTCAATCAGGTCAATGGCCTTGTCCGGCAGGAACCGGTCGGTTATGTACCGGTGCGATAGTTCGACTGCTGCAATCAGGGCATCATCCTTGATCCGGACCTTGTGATAAACCTCATAGCGCTCCTTGAGGCCGCGGAGGATGGAAATGGCACTGGCTGTATCGGGCTCGTCAATCATGACTTTCTGGAACCTTCTTTCGAGGGCTTTATCTTTTTCAAAGTATTTCTGATATTCATCCAGGGTGGTGGCGCCAATTGCGCGAAGTTCGCCTCGGGAAAGAGCCGGTTTCAGGATGTTGGCGGCATCCATGGCCCCTTCACCCTTTCCGGCGCCGATCAGGGTGTGGATCTCATCGACGAAGAGGATCACTTCGCCTTCGGCAGCGATCACTTCCTTGACAACTCCTTTAAGCCTTTCCTCAAATTCACCCTTGTATTTTGCCCCGGCTATCAGAGCGCCCATATCGAGTGAATAAAGTTGCTTGGATTTCAGATCTTCAGGGACATCCCCGCTTACTATCCGGTGCGCGATGCCTTCGGCAATGGCTGTTTTACCGGTTCCGGGCTCCCCGATCAGGATCGGGTTATTCTTCGTTCTCCGGGAGAGGATCTGGAGGACACGCCTGATCTCTTCATCCCGCCCGATCACGGGATCGAGCTTGCCGGCCCGTGCCTGCTGGTTCAGATTGATCGCAAACCGGTTCAGGGAATCGAATGTCGATTCGGCTTCCGGCGAAGTAACCTTCTGGCCTTTTCGAAGGTCAGCAATGGCTGCCTTGATGGATTTTTCCGTTATCCCGTTATCCTTCAGTAACCTGGCCACTTCGTCACCGCTGTCAAGAAGTCCGGCCAGAATATATTCAGCGGATACGAACTGGTCGCCTCCGTCCTGCGACAAGGATAATGACTTCGTCAGGACTTTCCCGGCCTGCTGCGAGAGGTAGGGTTCCCCGCCAGTAACTTTCGGATAGCGGGCGATCAACCGGTCGACGGTTTGTTCGATGGCTTTTGCTTGGGCTCCCAGTTTTGACAACAGAAATCCTGTCACGTCTTCCGCTTCGGAAAACAGGGCCTTCAGCAGGTGCCCTGTTTCAACTGCCTGCTGTTGGTTACCCTTGGCAATGGTAAATGCCTGCTGGATAACCTCTTGTGCCTTGATGGTAAAATTATTCAGATTCATTTGTCATCTCCTCCGGAACAACCCCGCAAGAGTATAGCCAAATCATTGAAGATGACAAAATGGCATTATAATTTATTTTAAAAATGA
>Ga0136653_10001260_pt1 | contig 13723 bp, 7 predicted proteins | sample LakKivw275mmetaG_FD_94866 | JGI IMG/M metagenome (GOLD analysis project Ga0136653, IMG submission 94866) | Anoxic lake water microbial communities from Lake Kivu, Rwanda to study Microbial Dark Matter (Phase II) - Lake Kivu water 275m metaG... | ecosystem: Environmental > Aquatic > Freshwater >... | reverse complement strand
TCCCTGACTGGAACATAGGAGATGAGATCTGGACCCTCTTCAGCCAGCGCCTTGAGTATCCAGGTATTTTCGCCCGGGCTGCCCGTCCCCACCGTGTCCGACAGGTCGCAGAACATGGTTGTACCCAGCAGCCTTTCCAGCCAGCAATCGCGCGCCGCCTTTACCGCTTCGGATGGCGACAATAGCTTCTGCGTAATCCTGTATCCGCGCACCGACCAGTCGAGCTCAGCGATCTCATCCGCCAGCCTGCCGGCGAGAGCCATATCGTTATCAGTTACCGCCACCGTGCTCCATCCCAACTCGGGCTCATCCAGGAAAGGGTGCACAAGGAAGTTGGACACACAGAGGACGGCGGGTAATTTTTCCATCTCCCTCATGCGGCTGAAGATACCGTCCATGGGCGCCAGGAAATCAGTCATGGTGCCGCCACCGCGCAGCAGCCGCAGCTTGTTCACAACCATGGTTGGCCGTATCTCCCCCTGGACGGTCCTCACCAGGAGTTTACCGCTGGTGTATCCGGTGCTGAAGAAATCGCGGTGAGGGTTGGTCTTGAATCCCACGATAAACGTGGCCAGCGTGGCTTTTTTCTCAGTCATATTGGCATGCTGGTCATAAGAGGTACCAATGGGGATTTGATCTCCGAACTCGTCTCTGATGGCCTGCAAAAGATCTCCCTCCGGGTCGATCAGCCCCTCCACTCCCATCGATCCGTGCAGAGAAAGGTAGATGCCGTCCAGCTTTCCGGCATTGCGCAGGCGCGTCATTATCTCGTTTTTAAAGCCGGTATACACATCTTTTTCTATGGGACCGCCTGATGCCGCTTTGGCCTCGATAATCGATACAATTCTAATATTGCCTTTGCCGTAGTCTTGAATCGCTTGAAGGAATCCGGCCACCTGATCCCGCTGCTCCAGGCTGGGGGCTATCATGGCATCGCCGTAATAGAGGTCGCGCGCCTGAAAATCCTTAAGAGTGGTCTTGACCGGTGAGAATACGTTGGTCTCCTGTTCCAGGCTTACAACTGCAATAACCTTCTGAGATCCGCCCGGCCGCTCCAGCGTTTTAACTGCTGTGTCTGCCGGTTGGATGCATCCGGTTAACAGAATAACGAGTGCCAGGTAAACCGGTGCGGCGGCATGCTTAAGCATTTGCTGAAACCTCCCTGCCTTAAGGGAATTATAGTGACGGGTTAATAGCCGGTCAATTTAAAGTATGACCGGGTGAACGTGAAATTGATATGAATCTGTTCCTGTGGAACTGATGAGATCGTATTTCTTGACAAAGAGCAATCTGCCGGATATATTGCATCCGGCCAGGCAAGTGTGATAAGGAAAAAACGCATCATCTTGAGGTGAAGTAATCGAATTATGAACGGCAAAGAACGTTTTCTGACGGCCCTATCGGGAGGTCAGCCTGACATGGTTCCCGTATGGGAACTGGCCTTCAATGAAGAGTCCATCATCAAAATCGGGCGGCTCTTCACCGACGATGTACCTGCTGTGAAACTGGTGCACCAGATGACGCTGGATGAGAAGCTCAGGCTGCTCGAACTGCTTTTCATGGTCGCCCGCAGGCTGGAGTTGGACGCGCTCACATCCATCCACCTTTACACGAGGGAACCGGTGGACGAAAAGCATATCAGGGACGCCTGGGGCAGGGTGCTTTACGTTGACAGGGAGGGTGACGGCATCCCCGTCGAAGGCCCGATAGCCGGCCCGGGAGACCTTAAAAAGCTGAAGATTGCGCGCCCGCAGGAGAGCGAATTTCTCATGTTGATGCTGTCCAGGGAAAAGCTGGGACAGGATGTCGCCCATGTATTTCACATGACCGGTCCTTTTCGCGAGAGCTGGGCGATGTTGGGTGGTATGCAGAAGCTTCTATACTTTTACGTCGAGGATTCTGCGTTCGTCAAGGACCTGGCGCGTATCTGCACGGACTATATACTGGAAACAATTGACCGAGCCATCGGTCTGGGGGCGGATGCCATAGCTCTGGTAAGCGACCTGGCGCACAACTATGCGACCATGATGTCACCGGCGCACTACGAGGAGTATCTTTATCCATACCATAGAGAGATCAATGATTTCGTGCACAAGCGCGGCCTGAAGGTGATCAAGCATTCGGACGGCAAATTGTGGCGCATCATGGACCGGATGGCTGACGCCGGCTTCGACGGCATGCACCCCATTCAGCCGCAGTGTATGGATATAGCCGAGGCCAAGGCCCGCTACGGGAAGCTCTTCTGCCTGCTGGGCAATATCGATTGCGAGATACTGCTACCTTTCGGAACTGAAGAAGAGGTGGACGAGGCTGTGAAAAAGACTATTACAGTCGCCGCGCCCGGCGGTGGTTACATCATCAGCTCATCCAACACCATCCATCCGGGCTGCAAAGGTGAGAACTATGTTGCCCTGGTTAAGGCGGCCCGCAAATACGGGAAGTACCCCATAGCCGGTACGGCCTGATGAAGTGAAGCTGGCGGTTGCCCTGCTGCTATTCAGATCTCGTCAGCAGGTAAAGAGACGAAACGTTTGGCGCCTCCCTTTCTAATAGCTTTCGCACATTTTATAGATATTGCGGCCTTTTTCCTTGGCCTGATACATGGCGGTATCGGCATTTTTGGCCAGCTTTTCTAGATCGTCGCCGTCGGTGGGATACCTGGCGATACCTATACTGGTGGTTACGGACAGTTGTCTGCCGTCGAGGCTGAAGGGCTCCTGGAAAGCTCCAATGATCTTCTGCGCGAGCTGGGTGGCGTCCTCTGCACTTTTTATCTCGGGCAGTAGCACGGCGAACTCGTCCCCGCCTATTCTGGCTACCGTGTCGCCCTTACGCAGCAGCGCCGTCAGCCTGCCGGCGACCGCCACCAGCAGCATGTCGCCGACGGCATGCCCGAATGAGTCGTTGATATTTTTAAAACGGTCGAGGTCCAGTATCATAAAGGCCATAGACTCATTCTTACGCCGGGCATTGGCCAGGGCGATGTCGAAGCGGTCGTTGAGCATCGCTCTATTGGGCAGGCCGGTCAGGTTGTCCCGGGTTGCCATCTGAGTCAGCTTCTCCTCCAGCTTCTTACGCCTGGTGATGTTTTTGGCAATGTGCACCGTGCCTTCAAGAGTGCCGTCTTCACGGAAGATGGGCGAACATGAAATCTCGAGGTAGACGCCCAGGCGCGGCTCAAAAATCTCGATGTTCGCGTCCGAACCGGTCTCCAGCACATGCCGGTGTGGGCAGTCCGCGATGGGCTGGGAAGTGCCGTGTACCACCTCGTAGCAATGGCTTCCTATCAGCGCGCCCTGCGTTTGCGCGAAGGCTTCCCTGTAGGCCTTATTAATCCGCACCAGGCGGTACTGAGTATCCTGTATTGATACCAGGTCTCTGATTGAATCGAAGGTCGCCTGCCAGATCTCGGCATCCTTTTTAATCTCATCGCGGGCGATTCTCTCTTCATGGATGGCTTTAAAAGAGCTCCTCCTGAAGGAGTAAAGGCGGGCTGACGCATAAATACCGATCACGTTTGCCATAAAGAGCGAAAAAATTGCGGCATATTGGCCAACCGTCGACGCGGCATCCCGCATGATAAAAAATATAAATATGTCGCTCAGCGTGAAGAACAATGCGCCCAGCGTCCTGAACAGCAGCCGCATGGGCATGGCCAGGTAAACCAAAAGGATGAGTATGACATCTACTGGAATATTCCCGGAGTATCCAGCCGGACGTGTCAGGTTGATGATGATGACCAGAATCATGCTCAGCATCAGCCACAGGAAAATGTTCCAGTCGTATTTCACGGTATCCTGGTTCCTCCAGAGATAAGACACCAGGATGCTGAAATAAATTAAATAGATGCCCCGCAGCGCGATGAGAAAATAAAATGTTGAGGAAAATCCGAAGAAAACATAGTCGTTATAGGCCAAGCCAACGAGTAAGATCGCCAGTAGAAGCATGGATAAAGCGGCCACCTTGACATCGCTTTTCAGGTACTGCTGGCGATAGTCCTTTTCAAGCTCAGGAGGAAGATAGCCGTCCAGGCGGTTCAGGTCGGGCCATCTCATTTCTTCAGTTCCAACCCCTACAGGAACAGGATATCAGTTGCATCGGGTAAAGGCAATGATCTTGTGTATCACTCGAATTGAAAGCGGTTTTCGTTGAATAGTTTGAGGCAGGCGTCGACCGCGGCGGGATGGTAAAGCCTACCCTTGTTCTGCTTGATTTCCTCGAGTGCCTTGTCGATACCCAGTGAAGGCCGGTAGGGGCGATGCGAGGCCATCGCCTCCACCACGTCGGCAACGGCCAGTATTTTTGCCTCAAGCATGATCTCCTTTTCCTTCAGACCCTGGGGATAGCCGGAGCCATCCAGCCGCTCGTGATGCTGCAGGGCTATCTGCGCCACCGGCCCGCCGAAATCGATGTTTTTCAGAATATCATAGCTGCCCTGGGCGTGGGTTCTGATGATGGACACCTCAAGCGCACCCAGCTTGCCGGGCTTGGCCAGTATATCCGACGGGACATAAATTTTGCCTATATCGTGTATGGCAGCAGCGATGCGAAGGGTATTTACCTGCGCCTCAGGAAGGCCCATCTCCTGCGCGATGGCTGCCGCCAGCCGGGCCACCTGCAGCTGGTGGCCGGCCGTGTAAGGATCCTTCATCTCGACTATGGCGCCCATGGTGACAACGGCGTCGCTGAGTGTCTTGTGCAGCCTGTCGATGCTTTCCTCGAGGTTTTGCTCCATCTGCTTGCGCTCGGTGATATCGATCAGCATGCCGCGCATGCCGGCATAGACGCCTCCTTTAAGGATAGGGTCCGCATAAACAAGGACCGGGAATGTCCTTCCGTCTTTTGTTATGGCCGTGTACTCGTTGGGAGGGAATTTTTCCCCGCCGATCCGCCTCGCTATGCTCGCTACGGCTCTTTGATGGTCATCCGGGACGATGGTTTGCAGCACATTCATACCGGTAGCGATGTCTGCCTCCGTATAGCCGAAGGTCTGGTATCCCTGGCTGCTGACAAAGGTGAAGTTGCCCTTTTCGTCGGTCTCGAAAATGGTCTGCGGCAGCAGGTTGGCCATATTCCTGAAGCGTTCCCCGCTTTCCTGCAGGGCCTCCTCCGCAGCCTTGCGCCCGGTGATGTCCATGACTACAAATATGCTGCCGATCGAATTGCCTGTGCCATCGAGGTAGGGCACTATGTCAGCCTGTATCCAGATTGCCTTCCCGGTTGGCAGCATTACCTGCAAAACCCTGCCAATCAGCGGTGTCATGGTGTCCATGACCTCGCGGTTGCGTTTCAAGAAAAGGGCTGACTGATCGGGTTGGAAGAAATCGTCGAACGTTTTGCCCACCACTTCCCTGGGAGGCATTCCCAGGGCATCGGCGCCCGCTTTGTTGATGCGGATAATGCGTCCGTTCTTATCGACATAGGCGATCATCAGCGGCACCGAGTCCAGGATGGTGCGGTATTCCTCTCGTTGCCTGCTCAGCAGCTGCTCCGCTTGTTTGCGGCTGGTTATATCGGAATGCGTGCCCACCATCCTGACGGCCTTTCCGCCGGCATCCTTCTCCACGACCCTCCCGCGCACAAGTATCCAGCGCCACTCTCCTGATTTGGCCCGCATGCGGACCTCAACCGCATAACCCTCTCCGTTCTCTATATGATCGCGGACCTCCCTCTCCCCTTCCTCGACGTCGTCAGGGTGAATCAGGCCCTTCCATGCAGGGGGATCCTGTGGGAACTCGTACGGCTCGTAGCCGAGCATGGTATAGCTGCTGGGGCTGTAGACTGCTTTGTTTTCCGGGATAGTCAACTCAAACACGCCTTCGTTGACCGCCTCCAGCGTGAGCTTGAGGCGTTCATCGCTCTCCCGCAACGCAAACTCGGTCTGCTTGTGTTCGGTTATGTCGGTCATCAGGGCATTGATCTCAACAATTTTGCCCTCATTATAGACGGGGCGGCTGGAGGAGCGGACCCAGATAATACTGCCGTCTTTATCCAGGACACGGAATTCCCATGGCTCAAGCCGGCCCGAGAGCAAACGGTCGAAGCTTCCGAGCAGGCCCGGCAGGTCATCCGGGTGAATCAGGGGCATAAATGATTGCCCGATCAATTCGGCGATTTTATATTTGGTGTAGCGCTCGACGGCCGGGCTGGCGTACAAGATGCGGCCCTCCGCATCCAGCGTGTACATCACGTCGTTGATGTTCTCCACCAGCGTGCGGAATTTATCCTCGCTGGCGCTCAGCGCCTCTGAAGACATCCTGCTCTCAGTGACATTGCGTGCCACTATCACGGATCCGTTATACCTGCCGTCGATGATAATAGGAGACATGGTGGCGTCATAATACTGTAAGCCGACCTGCATCTGAAGGCTGTAGTTGAAGCGGCATGCTTCCCCGGCCCTGTTTCTGGCTATTGCATCTGCAGCCTGCTCATTGAAATGGGCCGGCATGATTTCATTGTATTTTTTGCCTATGAAAACATCGGGATCGACGTAAAGCTCCTGCGATGCGCCGTGGTAGCTGACAAATCTGCCCTCGTGGTCGATGACGAATACCAGCTCGGTCATGGCCGACAAGATGCTGTTCATCCTGACCTCGGCTTGGCGCAGTGAATGCTCGGCCAGCCTTCGCTCGGTGATGTCGTTATAGATAGATACTACTTCACCACTTTGCATGCGGTAGACCCAGTGCTCGCGCCATGAGCCCGGATCGCGGCTATCGCGGTAGATGCTGTCGGGGAGATACTGGGATTCGCCGCTGCTCCAGACCTTCTGTAATACTTCCAGCAGGCCTATGTCCTTAACGCCCGGGAAGACCTCGGTAATGCGCCGGCCGAGCACCTCATCGCGGCTTATAAGATCGATTTTCTCGGCGGCCGGGTTGAAATCCCTGATAATGAAATCATCCCCGTCATCCACCGCCTCGTAAACGGCCACTCCGCTGCTCATATGGTTGAAGAGATCACTGTAGCGTGTCTCGTCTGTCGAGACAAATACGAGTTGATGTGCTGCATCGCCGGCGCCCGCCTTTTTACGAATGGTTTTCTTGACAGGCGCCTTCTTGATCTTTTTGGCGCTCCCGCCTTTGTCTCCGGCAACCATCAAAGCCTCCGTTACGATACTTAACCGGGGCAGAACTTTACAATAATACTCACACCATTATACATGGTCGGGTCGTAAATGCTATACGACTTTAGTACTGTAGCGGAACCCGCTCTGCCGTGTATGAAGCCGGTTATTAGTCCGATCTGAGCAGAGAACCTCTCACCCTGTCCTCATCCGCAACATAGTGTCTTGCTCCCATTGCGAAGCAAATGAAGGCCAGCAGTCCCCCGGAGCAGGCTATGACGATAGCCCACATCAGGCCGGCGGCGCCGCCTCCCAGACTGTCCGAGATACTCCCGACCAGCACCGGCGCCCATGCGCCGCCAAGGGCGTACATGCATAGCGCGGCAACTCCGTGGGACAGGCCTTTGTGCGCCACGGGAACCACGTCCTGCGAGATAACGCTCAATGCCGGTATGGCGGTCATGTTGATGATGCCGAAGATGAAGATCAATATCAGGCCGAGCGTAAAGTTGAAACTGAAGGCCAGGAACGAGGCAGCCATGATGAGGGCAGATACCGCGGAAGAGAAGGCAGGCAGCCAGAGCCTGCCCTCCCTGTTTCTTTTATACCAGAAGTCTGAGAGTACACCACCCAGGGGAGCGCCGATGATGGCTACTAAACTGATGATGCAGGTGAGGTAGCCTGCGGTATCTGTGCGCATATCGAACTGCCGGATCAGGTAGGTGGGCATCCAGTTGATCTGTGCCAGGCTGGTGACCAGCATCATCGCATATCCCAGATAATACCAGCGCAGCGAGGGTATCTTCAGCAAGGTTACAATGGATTGCCACAGCCCGCCCGGGCTTACCGTTATCCCCTCTTTGACTGTCTTATAATCCTTTAGAAAGAATGCGGCCAGAGACAATAACAGGCCGATGCCGCCCAGCAAAAGGAAGGGAGAGCGCCAGCCGAAATTATGCGCCATCACTCCCCCCACGATGGCGCCCAGCGCAATGCCCAGCGGTATTCCCATGTTGAAAATGCCCATGGCCCTGCCGTGCCCGATCTTGGGGTAGGCTGCGGTGATCATAGCGATGCTGCCGGTCACCACGCCACTGGCGCCGGCGCCGCAGAATATCCTGGGGATGATCACGGAGAAGAAATTCCAGGACAGGCCGGTCAGCCCGCTAAAGGCGTTCAGCATGAGCGCCAGCACACCAATGGACTTTTTTCTACTCCAGCGGTCGACCAGGTAGGCGGTGGGTATGGCCAGGGCGCCGTAGCTCAACATGTAGACGGTCTGTATCGCTCCCAGCTGCGTATCGCTCCAGCCCATCTCAAGCTTCATGGGCTGCAGCACCACCGTCAGCACCACGCGGTCCATGTAGCTGAGCGTATATAAAAACAGGCACACTATGAGTATCCAGTGTGCCTTCCAGCCCCCTGTCTGGTAGTGGCCTTCTCCGGAGAGCATGGGACATTCTATCACTTTCAGTATTAATTATGCAGCGCCGGGCCTGCCATTTATTTATGACTGCTGTCGGTCAGGCTCGAATACCTTACATCCGGCCGATGCGGGTTGCGTAGCCAATGCCGGCAGTGTCATAATAGCCTCCGCGGCGCGGTTATCCGTGAAGTGATAAAAAGTCCAGGTTCAATGTTTTCAGGAAATGATTTTTTATTAAGGGGGTGAGAACATGCAGGGTGAAGGCGGCTATATATGGTGGAAGCATGGCGTCATGTGTGAAATCTGGCCGCGCAGCTATTACGATACCAACAAGGATGGCTCGGGGGATTTAAAGGGTATAAATACAAAGCTGGAGTACCTGGCCGACCTGGGCATCGATGGCATCTGGCTGGGTCCCATTAATTCCTCTCCCATGGTCGATTCGGGATATGACGTGGCCGATTACCGCACGATAGACCCTCTCTACGGAAGCATGGCGGATTTCGAGGAGCTGCTTCATCACGCTCACAATCACGGAATACACATCATCATGGACCTGGTGGTCAACCATACTTCCGATCAGCATGCCTGGTTTAAGGAGTCCCGCTCCTCCAGGGACAATCCGAAGCGGGACTGGTATATCTGGCATGATAAGAAAGGGGGCGGTCCTCCTACTAACTGGAAGGCGCTGGTGGGCGGCAGCACCTGGGAGTGGGACAGGTCCACCGGGCAATATTACCTGCATTCATTCCTCAAGACTCAGCCTGATCTCAACTGGCGCAATCCCGCTGTGCGGAAGGAGATATACGACACGATGAGGTTCTGGCTGGATAAAGGGGTGGATGGCTTCCGCTGCGACATTCTCAACTACTTCCTCAAGGACGAGCAATTAAGGGATAATCCTTTTTCTCTGGCGGCAGGGCCGTTCAACGGCTTTCAGAAACACCTTTACACCAGAAACCAGCCCGGCATGTATGAAATACTCAAGGAGATGCGCGCTGTCCTGGATGAATACAAAGATCGCATGATGGTGGGAGAGGTCTTTGTGGCGGAGGAAGGGCCTTCCATGGCCGCCGCCTACCTGGGTGACGAGGGTGAACTCAGCCACCTATCGTTCGAGTTCTCTTTAGTTTTCTCGAAATGGGGCGCGCACAGGTTTTCGGATGCCCTGACGAACTGGTATTCGCTGATACCGCCAAAGGGCTGGCCATGCAACGTGCTCTCCAATCATGACCGGCCGCGTGCAGTAACACGCTATGCCGCCGGCGAGGATACAGTCAGGAGGATGAAGGTGCTGGCGGCCATGTTGCTCACTGCATGGGGCACGCCCTTTCTCTATTACGGCGAGGAGATAGGCATGCCCAACAGCCGGATCACCAGGAAGGATGTTAAGGATACCGTCGGTAAAATGTACTGGCCTATCCTCAAAGGCAGGGACGGCGAACGAAATCCCATGCAGTGGAACGGGGGCCCGCACGCTGGATTCTCGGCGGTCAAGCCCTGGTTGCCCCTTAATGATGACTATTCTGAGATCAACGTAGACATCCAGACGCAGGAGCCCACCTCCTTATTGAATTTTTACCGGCGATTGACAGCACTCAGACGGGAAAAGCCGGCATTGCACATGGGCGGCTTCGAGAGATCTTCCTCTCATATCGATATAATGTCCTATTGCAGGACATATCAAAACAAGAAGGTTTATGTTATGTTGAATTTCTCGGCAAACAAACTTTCTCATACATGCACACCGGGCGGCGAATGGAGTGTGCTGCTGGGCACGCACCGTAGCGGCGGCACAGCGATCGGCAGCGAGAGTTTTGAGGTATATCCCTATGAGGTTCTGATACTGGAGAAATCTAAATAAATTTCCGCAGGCGGAGGAAAAACATAGATGAAACAGGTTGTTGCCTTTGGTTCAGATCATGTTGGCTTTGAGATGAAGGCTGAGCTGATCAGGCGTCTTCAGGGCAGGTACGATATTATGGATGTCGGCCCGCTGTCCTACGATGCTGCCGATGATTACCCTGATTACGCCGGCGCGGCAGCGCAGGCCGTTGTATCGGGAAAGGCCTGGCGCGGCGTTCTTATCTGCGGCAGCGGTGTTGGGGTCTGTATTACCGCCAATAAGGTGGCTGGCGTGCGAGCCTGCCTGTGCCATGATACTTTTTCGGCGCACCAGGGTGTTGAACATGTCGATATGAATGTGCTCTGCCTGGGCGCCCGGATTATCGGCATCGAGCTGGCCGCGGAGATAGTCACAGCCTTTCTCCGTGCCCGCTTCGGAGGCGAGGATAAACACCAGCGCCGCCTTAATAAGCTGTTGGCCATCGAGAAAAAATCCCTCTCGAACAATAAGCCGTAATATGAGTTTTGAGTACGAACAACCTGACATATGGGGAGATGAGGAGCAGCTATGATCAGGATAGAAGGTGTTAATTTTAAAGATGATTGCGGCAGAACGGTTATCCTGCGCGGTATTAACCTGGATGCCAAGGTGCCCTTCAAGCCGGATGGCTCCACGCATATCAGGGAAGGTTTCTTCGACCATCGCAATGTATCATTCGTGGGGCGTCCCTTTCCCCTGGCTGAAGCAGACGAGCATTTCAGCCGACTTAAGAGCTGGGGATTGACCTTCTATCGGTTCCTGGTGCCCTGGGAAGCCCTCGAGCACTCGGGGCCGGGCGTTTATGACGAGGAGTACCTCGATTACCTGTATAAAATGGTTAAAAAGGCGGGCGAATACGGCTTGCTGCTTTATATAGAAACACGCCAGGATATGTGGAGCCGCTTCACAGGCGGCTGCGGCGCGCCGGGCTGGACATTCGATGCCGTCGGCCTCGATATCACCAAATTCAAGGAGACCGGCGCCGCGATCACACATCAGGAATACGGCTCGGATTACGTGCCTCAGATATGGGCCACCAACGGGTTCAAAATGGCAGCGGCCACAATGTTTACACTCTTTTTCGGCGGCAACGATTTCGCGCCGTCAACAAAGGTGGACGGCCGGCCGGTACAGGAATATCTGCAGTCTCATCTGCTGTCCGCTTATAAAAAGGTGGCGGAAAGGCTGAAGGGTCTGCCTGCCGTGCTTGGCTATGACACGATGAACGAACCCTATCGCGGCTATATCGCCTGCAGTGGCCTGAATTCCACAGATTGGTACCTTTATAAGAAAGGCGATACACCCACTGCCTACCAGGGAATGTTGCTGGCCGCCGGCTGCGCTCAGGAAGTTGAATTCTGGCGGGCTTTCCCGCCTAAAAAACTGGGCACGAGGTTGCTCAATCCACGGGGTGTAAAGGCGTGGAAGGAGGGCTTTGATTGCATATGGAGAGCCAACGGCGTCTGGGATTTTGACAGGTCGGGCAAACCGGTGCTGCTGCAACCCGATTATTTTTCAAGCAGGAACAACAGGGAAGTCAACTTTATCGATGACTACCAGAAGCGTTACTTTGAACGTTTTGCAGATACGATTCATGCGGTGGATCCCCAGGCTATGATATTTATCACGCCGCCCAACGTGGACTATCGTCCTCCGTATCTGGGCGCCGACAACAGCAAACACATAGTGTATAAGCCGCACTGGTATGACGACGTGCACTGGATTACCAAGGCGTACCACTTCTTCCCCCACGCGCTGGTGAGCCACGATAAGCTGACCGGCAGAGCCGTGATAGGGACACCCGGCATGGTACAGAGGTCATTCAATGATCAGATGCGGCGTATCAAGGAATTAGGGGATGGACTGTGCGGGGGCGTGCCGACGGTCATTGGAGAGATAGGTATCTGTTACGACATGAATAAACGGGAAGCCTTTCGGACCGGGGATTACAGTGCGCATATCAAGGAGTGGGACCGGCTGTTTAAGGCGCTGGATGCCAACCTGCTCAGCTATAACCTGTGGACCTATGACGCTTTCAACGACAACAAATACGGCGACCACTGGAACCTGGAGGACTTCTCCATTTATGGGCTGGACCAGCGCAAGGATCCCACAGATATCAATTCGGGAGGCCGTGCGCTGCAGGCAGTGGTCAGGCCCTATCCACGGGCTATCGCCGGCCGGCCGCTGCGGATATCCTTCGATCTAAAGAAGCGAGTTTTCGAGTTCGAGTTTCGCCATGATCCGGCCGTTGTTAAGCCGACCGAGATTTTTGTCCCTGATTACCAGTACCCCAACGGTTACGATGTCAGGTTGTCGGACGGCTCGAGTGAGAGCGATGCCGGCAACCAGTTGCTTATATATACACATGGCAGAGACCGCGAGACGCATACCGTCAGGATTATTCCCCGGCGATGATATACGGCGATAAAAATACGACTTAAGGTTGAAAGCGATGGAAGACGAAGGACAAATAATCGAAAATCAGATCTGGCGTATCTCTTTCGACTCGAGAAGCGGCAGGATCAGCGCAGACCGCCGCGATAATGCCGCCCTCTCGATTGCCGGCGCCCTCATCGGACTCAGCTATGCCACTCCGGACGGGAAAAAACGCACTGCCGGCTTTGCCGGAGGGAAAACCGGGAGCGCCGGCCGGCCGCTGGAAGATGTGCACGGCAGGGGCAGACAATACCGTTTCACCAGCTTCGGCCGCACGGACGGGCTGGAGCTGGCTTACCTGATCAACCTGTACGAAGACAGGCCTTTTCTTTTAATGCGCCTGGAGATAACCAACAGCAGCCGCGCAGCTATCTGCCTGCATGACTTGCATTTGATCCAGGCGGAAGCCGCCGTCGGCGGGAGTGTGAATTTCGCAGGCGGCGGGACATTAAATTTCTTTAAAGTGGGCTGGCATGACTGGGTGTACTCCGGTTTACGACAGAGTAAGGAAAGGGACGTGAATTCGCTGCTGATTATGCGGCCTTTTATCAGCAAGCAGCTGTATAACCCGGCCCTGCCCATTGGCAGGAGGAGGGGTGAATTCTGGGGTGACGGCTGGGGTTTGCTGGCCGATCAGAGTTCGGCCCTGCTGGCCGGGTTCGCTTCAACAGCCGATCAGTTCGGTGTGCTGCACGTTAATTGTAAGGCCGGCGCAGCGGACTTAACGCTGACGGCGCAGGCCGATGGCGTTTTATTGGATCCCGGCGGGACATTCAAGTCCGAATGGGGTTATCTGCAGTTCATTGATCTGCCCTGCTCGGATCCGGCAGCCGATTACGTTCAGGCTGTGGCAAGGCAGATGAAGGCGCGCGTCCCGGCAGTTCCCCCGCCGGCGCAGTGGACGCAC
>Ga0136653_10001259_pt1 | contig 13727 bp, 11 predicted proteins | sample LakKivw275mmetaG_FD_94866 | JGI IMG/M metagenome (GOLD analysis project Ga0136653, IMG submission 94866) | Anoxic lake water microbial communities from Lake Kivu, Rwanda to study Microbial Dark Matter (Phase II) - Lake Kivu water 275m metaG... | ecosystem: Environmental > Aquatic > Freshwater >... | reverse complement strand
GTCTTCGCTGTGGCCATGCTTGTTTACCCATTTAGGTCTTCAAACCGGCCTCTCTTCGAGTCGATCATGCCGGTTTCGCTGGTGGCATGCGTGACAGCCTTTGCTGTGCTTTACTTTCAGCGCATAGAAAGCCGCACACTGCGAGAGGGGATTCTGCTTGGTGTTATCTGGTTCGCCGTCAATCTGGCTGTAGATCAACTCATGTTTTCGTGGGGACCGATGAAGATGTCCTTTGCCGACTACATGGCCGATATCGGTCTGACCTACCTACTGATCCCTATCATTCCAATCGGCATCGGGTACGCCCTGGCGAAGCGTGCCTGAGGGTACGTCTCATGCCAAGAGAAATGAAGATTGACCGGGCCATCTACCTGGTGAATGACGAAACCAAGCGATATTGTTTCCTCAGGAGAAACCCGGAATGGGAAAAGCTGGCTCCAGACGAGAACGACAGCAACAAGCGCCAAATTGGCGGCTATGCCCGCCTCTTCAGAGACGGGCGCACGAAGATTTTCAGATTCCGGGAGCGGCGATGAACGATGTGGGCAGGCTCAGTGCCACCGTCGGCCAATTTTGCCAATTCATCGAGTCTCTCTCTGCTCAGGCGCTGACCGAGCAGGACTGGGGGCCGAAGGAAGTTCTCGCGCACCTGGTCTATCATCATGAACTCTACGTCAGGCTGGCAGAGGTGCACCTGCTTCACGAGTCGATGGCCCCGCCCGCCGGTCGGTTTCGGGACCTGAATGCTGCCGCGGTCACCGCGAGCCGCGGCGTATCCCCGGCTGCGCTGACCCGTCGCCTGAGAAAAGCGAACCGGAGGCTGGTGGGAATCTGCCGTCTGCACGATCCTGAAAAGATCGTTATCGAGATCAAGACAGGCGCCAAACTTCGCACGCTCAGAGAACTTGTCCGGGAAGCAGAAGCCCACATTCGCAACCACCTTCGCGCCCTGCGGAAAGGCCTTTGCGAAGAAAAAATGTAAATGCCTCGACAATGTCACATTTTGTGTTGAAGAACATGTTTCGTGCTATGATGAGTTTGAAATCTTGCATCCAGGATAGCGGCAGGTAAGCCCGATGAAGATTCAAGAGGCGCGTGAACTGAGTGAGAGGCTCGCGTGATGGTCACCGACAAGCGGTTCGACGAAGCCTGTGATTTTCTATTCCCTTTACTTGCAGGGCGCACGCCATTCCGCCTCTTGGATGTGATTGGAGCGCGCACAGGCAAAGAACTGCCGGAGGCGGTCAACCCATTTCTCGACCGGGTTGCTGCGCAGCGAACGATGGGCGGCGGGACGGTGGTCAAACGCCTTGGCTACTTCTTGGAAAAGGCAGCACTCGATATGCCCGGAGTCGAACAGAGATTGGCTGCATGGCAGGGCATGCGTTCGGCGGGGATTTCCCTGCTCGAACCGGGGGGTCAGGCGCGAGGTCCGGTGGTGACCCGCTGGCGGCTGATGGTCAATACTTCGATTTGAGAATGGAGAAGAATGATACTAGAAGTGGAAATCCGCCGGCAGGCGTCCAGTTCGGGCGTTGACCCGGTGATGGTTGACCCTCACCGTGTCGGACCAAGTCTTGACTAATCATGGGTTGTTTGGGAATATACCAACAAATGGTGTAAGCGTGCTCTGGCTGTCAGGAACTCATCATCTAGACATGCCACAGGCAAGAAATTACCAATATCCATAGTGATTCATCAACACTTCTTTGTAACAATTCTGTAATCAGTTCGTGATGAGGTGATGCTATTATCAGATTCAATCACCTATTCAATGCCATTTTGCCCTATTGATGGAAAGAGATAGTATTGGTCTCATAAGATAAGCATGGTAAAAAGAGGCAGTCATCATGACGCGTATCCTGGTCATCGAAGATGAGCGCAACCTTGCCCGCCTGTTGCGGCAGCATCTCGAAGAAGATGGATATGAAATATTGCTGGCGTTCAATGGGAAGACAGGGCTGGAAGAGGCAAAGTGCAGCTCGCCCGATCTGATCATTTTGGATTTGATGCTGCCTGTGATGGACGGGTTGTCGGTCTGTCGCGAACTGCGACGCGGGAGCGGCGCCCTTGCCAGGGTCCCTATCCTGATGCTGACAGCCCGGGCCGAGGAAATTGACCGTGTCGTCGGACTGGAAGTTGGCGCAGATGACTACGTGACGAAACCGTTCAGCATCCGCGAAGTGTTGGCGCGGATCCACGCCCTGCTGCGTCGGGTAGAAATGGACGGTTTGGCAGAAGCCCAGGGGAAACTTGTGATACAGATCGCCGGTCTGATGCTCGATAAAGCCACCTATCAGGCGTCAATGGAGGGACAGCCGCTGGACTTATCCACCAAAGAATTCGATCTCCTTTATTTGCTTGCCTCGCATCCATCGCGCGTCTTTAGCCGTGATTATTTGCTGGATCAAATATGGGGTTACCATGCAACGGGCAGCGACCGGACAGTTGATACCCATATTTCCCGTCTGCGCCAGAAACTCAGTGGATGTGGAATCGCAGATCGGATCGTAGCAGTACGCGGCATCGGCTATAAGTTTGACCCCAGGTGATTATGAAAAATACTATCCCTCCATGGCGCGCATTCATTGAGGCGATATTACCTTCTTTGGTTATCATCTTCCTGATGCTTACTCTGCGTAGGGTGTTGGGAAATACCGCCTTGATATTTCTACCTGTGGCTTATTTCTGGTTGGGATTCTGGCTTGGGTGGCGGTTGTCCGTGGGAGATGGCCCAAGATGGTTGCAGGCTTTGCGGTTGATTGCCTGGTGTTTTCTGGCAGCAGCCGTATTCCACGCATCCTACCTGGGAATGGGTCACCTCCTTGCTCGCAGTGATCCTGGTTTATGGCAGTGGAATCTCGATCATCCTCTCCAGCGCATGACAGTGGGTATCCCGCGGTTATGGGCAATCTTGGTCGCTGCCTGGTTGACCGTCCACTATCTTCGCGACCTTTTCGGCTGGCTCATTGCCCACAGCAAACGCCATTTGCAAATGGCTTTGACCATGCGTTTCATTCTCACGGTGATCTTGACCCTGGTACTGGTACTTTTTCTCCCGGCTCTGTTGATTGCCGCCGGGGTAGAAGTTGTTACGCCAGTCGAATCGGAAGCAGGTCTATACGCCCAACAAGTCGCTGCGTCGTTGGAAACCATGCCTGCTGAACAACGCGATCAGGCAGTTGAGACACTTTTCGATTGGTTGATCGACGGTTCCGTATTACCTACTTCACCCGAAATGACGCGTGCGTTCCTGATCTACGCCTATCGCCTGCCTGCCCAATTCATCTTCCGTCGTTTATGCGGCCTCGCCTGGGTAAATCCCGAAGGAGAGGTGTTATCTGCAAATGGCATTCTGGCAAGCCGTTCTGGGCCCGATTGGTCTGTGGATGATGAGGCAGCCTGGGTGTCTGTTTTCACCTCTGCTGCCCAAGGTGAGGAGGACATCGTCAGGAATAGCCGCAGGGTGCCGACCACGGACGAGGTTCCCCGATTGATTGGAGCGGCGCCGGTTGAGGATTCAAGCGGACAGGTTCAGAGAGTGGTAATCGCATGCGTGCAGATGAGTTTTCCGTTGGGCGCTCCGGCAAATCGCACAACCCCCTTCGTTGCATTTTCACTAGTGGTATTGGCTTTTGGATTGGCTGCATTAATTGTATTTCCTCCTGCTGCCCTGGTTTCAGCGCTCATCGGTCATCGCATGGCGCGACATATCATCAGCCCCTTGAAGGATTTGGCAGTGGCGGCTCAAGCCATGACAGATGGCGACCTCACGCGCCGCGCGGTTGCTGACCGCTCCGATGAACTGGGGGATTTGGCCAATCGGTTCAATTGCATGGCCGATCAACTGAAACATACTCTTGATGCTCTGCAGAATGAACGCGATAAGGTGGCTGAGTTGGCCCATGCCCAGCAGGAAATGGTAGCAAATGTGTCCCACGACTTGCGTACACCCCTGGCTTCCCTAAACGCTCATATTGAGTCATTGGAAAGCCACCCTGAACTCGTGGGGAAATATTTACCCATCCTGCACGACGAGACCGCTCGTCTGGCGCGCATGGTTGACGACCTGTTTGCACTGGCCCGGCTGGACGCTCATGAGTTGGAATTGAACCTGACCCAGGTGGAGCTGCCGCCATTGATCAACAAAATTTTGGCCGCTTTTTCAGACCAGGCCTGGGCTGACCACCGCATTGTGTTCGATGCTAACACTCCAGAAGACCTGCCCAATGTGTTGGCTGACGCGCTGCGGGTGGAGCAAGTCATCAGCAACCTACTGACCAACTCTCTGCGCTATACTCCAGAGGGGGGTATCATCACGGTATCAGTTCGGGAGCTAGACGAGAAGTGGGTCGAAGTGCGCGTGATGGATACCGGTAGCGGCATTGCCCCTGAAGATCTACCGCACGTCTTCGAACGGTTCTATCAGGCTGACCCGGCGCGTAGCAGGGGCGGGGCGGGTTTGGGACTGACGATCGCTAAGGGCCTGGTCGAGGCCCAGGGAGGGAAGATTGGGGTAGAAAGCGCCTTGGGAGAGGGCGCTTGCTTTTGGTTCTTGTTGCCAGGGATCAATCCAGAGCCCGCATGTGGTTCACCTCTGTAAATATCGGCAAAAAACACAACTCATTCTTGCCTGTCCGAACTAATGTTTGAATTTCAGATCACCAGGATCAAACCCAAACGGAAATAATTAACCGGATTGTGACAATATTGACATCCTCCTGCAATACATAGGGGGTAACCTCTCAGTGTCTGAATCCTTTATTGCAGGAGGTTGATGATGTTCCATTTTTTGGTGGTAGATGACAATCAATCCTTTCGAAAGGTGGTTCGCAGCGCCATCCTGAATCGCTTCCCCGATGCCGATATTGTCCAGGCCCAGGACGGACAACAAGCGATCATCCTGGCGCTGACCCACCGCCCTGACCTAATTTTGCTAGACGAGTCAATGCCAGTGATGAATGGGCGCGAAACGGCCGAGATCCTGCGCCTAATGCCGGCGACGCGCTGCATTCCGTTGATCGCAATCTCAGGGGAGTCTCCTGACAGTTTTCAAGGGAACCGATTGCGTCAATTCTGTGATTTTTCCATTTCAAAGCCGTTCTCTTTCAACCTCTTGGTCTCAGTGATCGAGGTGGTGTTGAAACGATCAAAAAACCGGCCGATTCCTGATTCTCCCCTCTTGACCCTCCCCACGCAGAAGGTCGTATAAATACATCAGGTCTTCACCGGCGAACTTTCCCGCGAACCGATGCAGAGATGCACGTGCTTCACGAGACAGGCGGGGGGATAACAAGCCGGCAAAAGACAGAACAGGCAGAAGCGATCCATAACCTGGAGATAAAGGAGTGCAGTGGCTACCAAACTTTCCCAGAAGAAGAGGTCAATACATAGATTGGTTCTTGGTCGCGCCTCGATTGGGGTCGCTACTACCGCCCACCTTCAACTGGGTCTCTCTGGGTCTCACCTTGTGGTGCCTGGTAGTGATCATGAAGAGTTTCACCATTAAAGTTGGCCAACCGGGATAAAGGTTGTTTGGCTGATTCCATTACCTCTACACTCGCATATCGAGAATCACGAAGGAGAAAATATGAATCAACAAAGCTTTACCTTGCGAAACGTCATCATCTACTGCATCCTGGCCTATGCCCTGCTGTGGATCCCTTTTTTCGGTGTGACACTGACCGGGTGGGGAGGCAATGACCCAGGAGTGTGGAGCACCCTCCTAGGAATCATGGGACCCTTCAGCCCGCTCATCGCCGCGCTGCTGATGCGGTTGTTGATTGCGCGGGAAGGGTTCCGCGATGCCCACCTGGGACTGCGCAAGGTGCGCTGGTACTTCTGGCTGCTGGCGATCCTGCTGCCCTTCTTCTGGAATGGGACGCAGGACTTCATGCAGCTCTCCTTCGGCTTCGGCGTCATGGATTGGTCGAAATTTGCCAGCGGACTCTACCGGCTGCCGATCAACCTTTTTGGCGGGTTGATCATCTTCATCGGTGAGGAGTTCGGCTGGCGCAGCTATTTGCTGAAGAAACTGCGCTCTTTGGACCGCTGGAAAGCGCTCTTGTTGAGCGGGGTTATTTGGTCATTGTGGCATGCCCTGCTCGTCATTCTTCCCAGCGACATATACACCCAAAAAGTAGACCTGGTGGGCGCGGGCTTGGCATTGTTCGTTTTTGTTCTGGCCGGCTTCATATTCGGCTGGCTGTACCTTGAATCGAACAGTGTGTGGCCTTGCGTGTTGATGCATTCTTACAATAACCTGATCGCCTTCAAACTTTTTTCGGAAGCCTGGCATGTCACAAACGAACCCACGCTATTGCAGAACAGCCTGATGGCGCTCGGACCAATCTTTCTCGTGTGGCTGGTTTTATATTGGAGAGGCGCTTTTGCATCACACCAAGGAGTTGGATGAGTGAACGATGAAATCGCGGAAATGACATGGACTCTCGACAGAGATGAAACCAGTTGGTCATCTTGGGCTGGTCAAATGGTACAAGCCAAGGCTTCTCCTTTTATGCGAGATTTAATTACGCTCACAAAACTTCGTATCAAAATTGGGCTTTAGATATTGGCTGCGGAGCTGGTCGCGCTCTTCGGCTTATGAACAAAGCCAGATGAAGGCCGTTAGTCGCCGCCATGCTCGTTTACGGACAACATTGGATATCGTGCTGGGTCCATTGGAAGCATCGCCTTATTTTGAAGATTTACCAGATTGTGACTGAACCGACATCCTTTTGTAACAGGAAAAATGTAACATATGGGTTGTCATAGATTATTTGCTGTGTAGGTGCTTGCGATAGTGTTTTGAGCAATGACATGGACAGGATGATCTCAATAACCATCTTCAGAAAATACGAGGAGGCGTCTGTATGAAGGATCACTTTTCATTCAATTCCTTGCACCGACTGATTTCCAATCTGATTCTGCTGATATTCGTTACAACCGCCTGTCGTTTGGGGGGAGCGGTTCCTGCATCTACAACTCCCCCCTCGGAAACAGAATCAGGCGCAACAACCAATCCCTGGTTGACCTTACCGGGCGGAGACCTATCCCTGTTTCCCAACGAAGTAGACTGTTCCAGTGTGCCCCTGCCCCCAGAAGATAGTTTCCCCTATGACTACTGGGGCCATATTGACCTTCCCGACGCCAGCGAACAAAAAATCGTCAACCAGTATTGCAACATGACAACGGAAGAATGGGAAGCGTTCTACGCCCGGCAAACGTCGCAGGCGCAGCAACTTTCAGACACACTGGAAGATTACATCCGCCGTTGGTTGAGAGGCGAGGTTGATGCTCGTCTTCCGAATGACTTGCTCCCCTCTACAATGATCGGCGAAAAAATAAGTAGTTGGACTCTCCTTCACCCTGAGGAGGTAGACCCTCGCAATCAATGGTTCTGGGTCCCGGCCCGGCCCAACCCAACCGACTTTGACATTCCCATTCTCAGGCGAGCCAACGCTGAAACTCATGTTACCTATCTGCGAACGGTATTTATTGCACCTTTCGGCAGTGAGCTGTTGGTCGAAGGAGATTTCCCGCACGCCCGATTCATGGATTTCCAGATTCAGGAACCCTTTGACCCTCGATATCCGGTCACCAGCAACCTCGGGCAGGACGAAATCCCCCTGGTAGACGTGGATATCGAGCCCGATCCCGGCCACGTCAACCCCTTCCGCACCGGCGCTGACCGCAACGCTATCCTGCGGCATTACCACGTCACTTTCAGACTAGAGATGGGCAACGCGGCTGAGCTAAACCCCGAGGCGATGCGCGCCCCCGAATTTCGCTCACCCGGCAACACCCGCGTGGGCGGGCCGATGGCGGCTTCTGGACCCATGGGACAGGGACTTCCCGTTCCATCAATCCTCTGGATGCGCACCTACGCCCCCGACAATGGCACCGGCCCCTTGGGTGGGGTTGCCCTCCCCAGGGTGCTCTTGCGCCTGGACACCGGCGAGGCCTTCTGGCTGCAGCCTGACCTCACCGAAACGCTCCGCCGCGACTGCCCGGTTACTGGCCTGGAAACCAACCCAGTTGACCCGCCTGCCATCATCGGCCCCAGCTTCGGCTGGTTCAAGATGTTCGACGGTTTTACCATGTATGCCGAGGGGTGGGGACTCCAGCAATCTGTCCTCTCGAATAACATGACCATTGACGAAGCGCGGCAGGCAATCCGTGGCCAGCGTACTTGTTTCTACAATCGCGGGCCGGACAAAGCACCACCCGGCAATCTAACTCCTGGCACAACGTTAGTCCCGTACATCAATTATCTAACACGCCCCACCGCTATTGGCTTGGGTAAGATATTGGTTTTCACCGGTCGTCTGCCCAAAACTCCCGGTACGCGCTCTGGCGAGCCGACCATGCAAGCGGCAGATTTACGTTTCTGGTCCATTTGCCATTCCGGAAATGGACCGGAAGAACGTTATCGAGGCGTTGTCTACGGCTGCCTGATGGATGATGAAATCACCCTGGATTCCAATCGTGACTATGTGATCGTCTACTCGCGCCCCGAGAACCGGCCGGACAATGCTCGGCCGGAGTGTGGCGTTACCTGGCAGGATCGTGGCCCCGAAGAACCGCAAGGAGTATTAATCCGTTGGTTGAGTGTGTACCCAGACCATGCCTATAACCCCAACACGCCGACTGATACCCTCGTTCCCTGGAACCTTGGATCGTGGTCCGAAAACAACTACGATCCGACCTTGATAGGACAGAATACACCTGGCGCGATGGGGCCTTACCATCCCATTCTCCATTATCTGACAAAGGAAAAGTTCGAAGCCCTGGGCTGTCCCGTGAACCCGGCGGAAGTGCCGGAATGGAAGTAACGAATTATTAATCAGCCATTGAGCCGTATCCGCTCGTCAGCCCGTTCCGCCCTGTCGCCAAACCTTGCCGCCGGATCACGGTGAGGGAAATGGACGCGCTAGAATAGCGCTTTGGCCAGCGCTGCTCAATGCCTCGAGCCCTTCCCGCTTTCAGGAAACGAAGTCTGCCTTCGGAAGACGCCGAGGCAATCCAGCCTGAGGAGCACCACTCAGGGCAAGCTTCCGTTCCCTGCAACACTCTTGCCTCGCAGGAACCGCAGCGCGGCCTCGGCCAGGACCGCCGCGCCGATGGGCAGGGCGCGCTCGTCAATATCGAAGCGCGGGTTGTGGCCATAGCGTCGGTCGCCTTCCACGCGCGTACCCAAGGCAAACATCGCGCCCGGGACTACTTCCGAAAAGCAGCCGAAATCTTCTGCGCCCAGCTCCTTGATAAACGGCAGAATATGCCCTTCTCCAAGAAGGTCTGCCGCCGCCCGCCGGATCAGCTCAACAGCCGCCGGGTGATTCTGCATCGGCGGCGCACCGATCTCGAATCGCAATTCATAGTCGCCACCCAGCGCCCGCGCCAGCGAAAAGGCACGCTCGATCTCGGCGTGGATCTGTTCCTGCACTTTACGCTCAGTATAGCGCAGCGTGCCCGCAAAATCCACCGCCGCCGGTATGACATTTTCGGCCTGGCCAGCGTGGATGGCGCCAACGCTGACTACCGCCGGGCTGAAGGGATGCAGGCGGCGCGAGACGATCCCATTCAAAGCAAAGATGACGTGCGCACTGATAAAGATGGGGTCAATGGCCTCATGCGGATGCGCGCCGTGCCCGCCCTTACCGATGACGCGCCCAAACCACGAATCCACACCGCCGGAAGCCGGCCCGGACTCGTTACGGATGTCGCCGACCGGCGTGGCCGGTTCTACGTGCAAGGCGATAACCATGTCCACGCTCTCCATGGCCCCATCCTGGATCATGCGCGGCGCGCCGCTGATGCCCTCGTCATCCCCGGCTTCCTCAGAAGGTTGAAAAAGGAAGCGCACTGCGCCGGGAAATTCTTCTTCGGCCAGCAATGTCGCCGCGCCGAGCAGCATAGCGGTATGGGCGTCGTGGCCGCAAGCGTGCATCACTCCAGGATTTTGCGAGATGTAAGGCACGTCATTGGCCTCCTGGATCGGCAGCGCATCCATATCAGCGCGGATGGCGATCATTGGGCTGCCAGAGCCGAGGTCGGCGACCACGCCGGTTTTGCCCACGCCGCGCCGCACGCGGCAGCCTAGTTTTTCCAATAAATCTGCCACGGCCGCGGCGGTGCGCGTTTCCTGGAAGCCGAGTTCCGGGTGTGCGTGAAAGCCGCGCCGCCAGGCAATGAGTTGTCCCTGCATAGCACGTGCTTTATCGAGCATAATATCTCCACTTTCGGAATGCGACAGCTTGCTGTCGCAACTTGCAGAAGCAAGCGAATTTGCGGAAGCAAGCTTCCGCACTCAAAGTTTCTATTTCACTAATTCGCGTTCGGCAGCCGCCATGAGCGCGTCCAGTTCTCTCACCTGCGCGTCATCCAGAGGTGGAACGATGTGCTCGCACAGAATCCTCTCGGCCTCAGCCTGAGCGCGTTCGGCCATGCCTTTCCGGCCGCCACTATCCCACATCTCCCATGTGCCGCGCTCAGCCAGGCGGGTCAGCAGCACCTCCCCACCTTTCAGGTAACGGCTGGTATGCTTCTGCCCGAGGAAGTTATGCGTCCCGTTCATGGCCGCGGCGATGACCTCCACCGCCAGCGAGTCTTCGTCAGCAACGAAGCCACGTCGCAGGCGGCGAACGCTGCTGGCAAGCTCGTTGTCGGTCACCATTTGCGCGAAGGAACCCATCACGCCGGCCTCCATTTCACCAATGCCAGAAAGCTCATCCGCGCCGGCCAGGGCTGGGATGGCGGCATTGAGCGCCCGCTCGAAACCGTTTTGGATATCCAGCGTGTGGGAGTTGGTCGAAAAGCCATAGACGTTGACCGGCAGCCCGTAGCGGTGACCAATCTGCACCGTCCCGGCCGAGGCCAGGCCTAGCTCCACCCCGCCCCAAACCGAGATGCCGGTGCGCGGTTCCATCATCGCCAGCCGTCCGCAGTAGACGATGGGCAGGCCCGGATTGACCAGCTCGGCCAGCACCAGGGCGATCAACACCTCGGCGTTTTGTTGGGCGAGCGCGCCGGCAATCGAGAAAGGTGCCGTCGTCCCGGCGGTTGGACAGGGCAGCGGCCCAAAGGCGATCCCTAGCCGAGCAATTTCCATGATGGCTTCGGCCTCGTGCTCCGGCAGGTTCAGCGGGCTGACCGGCGAAAGGCTCAAGCTGAGGAACTGGCGCGGTTCGCCGATCACGGCAGCCATCTGCACGGCGTAGTGCACCTCGGCGGCGTATTGTACGCCAGGGCCTTGCAGCGGCTTGACTGTGCAGGGCAGCGCGTGCCGGTACATCGCCAGGGACATCAGCGCACCCGGCACATCCTGCGGGGTGAAGAAGGGCGTGATGGTCGTGCAGTTCTCCAACGCGTCGAGCAGACGAGTAGCGTCGCGCAGATCCTGCACCGTAGCAAAGCGATGCTCGCCAGTGCCATGATTGTAGATATCGCGCGCCCCGCCCAGGTTGTGGAAGTTGAGCGAGCCATCGCCGAGGGTCTTGACTGCCCCGCCCCGTCCGCGCAACGTGACCTGGTGCGGGCATTTGGCAATACAGTCCTCCACCAGGCCAGGCGGCAGCAGCACGCGCTCACCATGGATGGTCGCACCCGCGCCGGTCAGCACCTCGCGGGCTTCGGCGTGGGTCAGCGTCACCCCGACTTCGCTCAGGATGCGCAATGTGGCCTGATGAACAGCTTCGACTTCTTCGGAGGAAAGGATACTGAAGTGCATAGTTCTCCTTGACAATAATAGCCAGTGAACAGTTATCAGTCATCAGTTCATCGAACAGACAACTGATCACTGTTCACTGATTACTGATGACTGCCTTTCCAATTCGCGCGCCAGGAATTTGACCCGCCGCAACTCGGAATCCACCACGTTCTCGACATCGAGAAACATGTGACCCTCGTCCGGGTACAGCATCAGATCAACATCCTTGCCGAGTGACTGGAGCATATCGCGCGCCTGGATCGACTCGCTGGCTGGACAGCGCGGGTCGTTGGCGCCACAGATCAACTGCACCGGGGCGCACACCCGGTCGAGAAAGAAGAACGGCGAACGCTCGTACCACAGATTGTGATTTTCAACCGGATCGCCCAGGTTCTCGATGTCCCAGTGCTGCAAATCTTCACGCGAGTTGACGTGGGCAGTAAACCAGTTGAGAAAAGGGACAACCGCTGAACCAGCCGCCCACAGCTCGGGATAGCGCGTCAGGCAGCTCATGGTCAGGTAGCCGCCGTAGCTACGCCCGGTCACAGCGATGCGCGCCGGGTCAGCCAGACCGGCGCGAATGAGATACTGCGCCCCAGCCGCGACGTCATCTGTGTCCACGCCGCCCAAGTCGAAGCGGTTAGCAAGCTGCCAGTCGCGCCCGTAGCCGGTGGAGCCGCGATAGTTGGGGGCAAGCACCGTCCAGCCGCGGCTGGCGAGATGTGCAACCAGTGGATACCACAGGAATGAGAAATGCCAGTCCGGGCCGCCGTGGACGAGGATCACGGCTGGCTTCTGCGGGACGGCATGAGGCGGGCGATACAACAGAGCAGGGACAGAGACCCCATCTCTGCCAGGATAAGCGACCTCCTCCGGAATCACGAAATCGGAGGCTTTCAGTTCGGCGGACAGCGAGTCGGTCAACGGGCGGAACCGATCATCCCGGAGCGACCACTTCCAAAGGTCGCAGGGGTGACAGGAATTTTCGAATATGAAAACGATAGATTTTCCATCGGGGGTAAAGGCGGGCAGATAGTGTTGACCAGTCTCGACCAGCTTGCGAAGCGGCCTCTCCCCCTCTGTCCAGACTTTCAGCCAGGTGGCTGCTCCTTTGGAGGCAACAAAAGCCAGGCTTTTCCGATCCGGCGACCACACCGGAGAATACCGCTCTTCCTCCGCCTCATCCAACCAGGTAAGCTGCGCCGTTGCTGGTTCGTAAATCCCAACGTTCCGGTAGCCGCGCGCGTTGGAGGAAAATGCCAATCGTTTCCCGTCCGGCGACCAGGCCGGGCTGCACACGTCAATAAGATTGCCACCTTCAGTAACTGCCTGTCTCGTTTTCCCATCGGGTGAGATAAGATACGCGTGGAAATCCTGCCCTGTCCCCTCGACGACGACGGCTAGCCAGGTCCCATCCGGCGACCATTTGACATTCCAGCAAGGCCGGCCCACAGCCAGGATGCGGCGCGCGGAGAGCTCCGTAGTGGCGACTTTAGTCGCTCCTTTGGCCGGACGACTAAAGCCGTCACTACAGATTGAGGCAACCGGCAGGATATATGCATCGAAACAGCCCTCCTTGTCTGCCAGGAAAGCGATCTCGCTGCTGTCCGGCGACCAGGCGAAGTTGGGCTGCAGAGCGTATGAGATGCCAGTCGTCAAGTCAATGGCGCGGCCGGAAGCGAATTCGTGTACGAAGAGGTGGAACGACTCGCTGCCATCCGGGTCCACAGCATAAGCAAGGTAACGGCCATCGGGTGAATACTTGGGGGCAAATTTGCCGCCCAGGCCTCCGGAAACAGGTCGAGGGTCCGGAACGCCGCGCAGCGAGATCTCGTAAATTTCCCAGCTCCCACACCGGTTCCAGGAAAAGGCTGCTTTCGCGCCGTCCGGTGAAATGTCGAAACCTAGATAGGGATCAACATACGGGACGCGTAAGAGCTGTTCCAGGTCAAGCATTTCTCAAACCTTGAGGCAGGCAACTTGATGCCCCGGCAAAAGTTCACGCCAATCCGGATCGCTG
>Ga0136653_10001256_pt1 | contig 13754 bp, 11 predicted proteins | sample LakKivw275mmetaG_FD_94866 | JGI IMG/M metagenome (GOLD analysis project Ga0136653, IMG submission 94866) | Anoxic lake water microbial communities from Lake Kivu, Rwanda to study Microbial Dark Matter (Phase II) - Lake Kivu water 275m metaG... | ecosystem: Environmental > Aquatic > Freshwater >... | reverse complement strand
AGACCATCGCCTGGACCGAAGCCTGCCTCAAGGCAGCCAGATTCCAGCCATTGCCCGCCCGGAAAGCGCAAAAGCGCGTCTATACAATCTTTCGCCACAAGACCATTGGCATGACGGTGATCGGCAGCGAGCCCATTTCCGCCGGCTTCAACATGGTGGCGGCGCACATCGACACACCGCGGGTCGATCTGAAGCAGAATCCCCTCTATGAGGACAGCTCCAGCACCATGGCCTGCATGCGGACGCATTACTATGGCGGGATCAAGAAATACCAGTGGGTTTCCACTCCCCTTGCCCTGCATGGTTTTGTGGTTAAAGCCGATGGCAGCACCCTCGATATCAGTATCGGCGAAGAAGCTGGGGAACCGGTCTTTGTCATTCCCGACCTGCTGCCCCACCTTGCCCGCAAGGAACAATATACCAAAAACCTCTCCGATGCTGTGGATGCTGCCCACATGAATCTGCTCTTCAGCGGAATGGTGGAGCCCGGCAGCGAGGAAAAGGAAGCTGCCAAAGCCTATGCCCTGAAGCTGCTGCACGATAAATATGGACTTTCCGAGCACGACTTCATCTCCGCTGAGTTGGAACTGGTGCCAGCCACGCAGGCCAGGGATGCCGGGCTGGATGCTTCCCTGGTGGTGGGTTATGGGCAGGACGACCGCATCTGTGCCTACACGGCCCTGCAAGCGCTGCTGGATAATCTGGATGCCAGGCCCAAACGCACCATGGTGGTCTATTTCTCGGATAAGGAAGAGGTGGGCAGCCAGGGCAACACCGGCGCCCATTCCGTTTTCATCCAGGATTTCATTGCCTCTCTGCTGCGCCATAACGGCGAAGCCGACAGCAGCGCCAACCTGCGCCGCGCCTTCATCAATTCCCAGATCCTATCCGGAGATGTGGCCGCTGCCGTGGACCCGAACTATCCCAATGTGCACGAACGCCAGAATGCCGTCCTGTTCAATCATGGCATCGGCATCTCCAAATTCACCGGCAGCGGGGGCAAGTATGGCTGCAATGACGCCAATGCCGAATTCACTGCCAAGGTGATCCGCATCTTCAACGATGCCAAGGTGTTCTGGCAGATGGGCGAACTGGGCAAGGTGGATGAGGGCGGCGGCGGAACCATTGCCTATATCCTGGCCAATCTGGGTGCCGAAGTGATCGATTGCGGAGTGGGCCTGATGGGCATGCATTCCCTGTATGAACTGTGCAGCAAGGCGGATCTGTATTCCACCTATGCGGCCTATAAAGCCTTTTTAATATCCAACTAACCCTATTGCAAGGAGATATGTTATGAAAAAAATGTTGTTCTTTACCCTGATCCTGATGCTGGCACTGGGTGCCTGCGTGAGCAACAAGGCCTTCAAGGAGCACCAAAGCAAGGTGCAGACAATGCAGGCCCTGCAGGACAAGCAGCAGGCGGAAATCGAGATGGCAAACAAGGACATCACCGAAGCCCGCAAGAAGATCGATGAACTCATTATCCGTCTGAATGAGGTCGACCAGGAACTGCTGGTGCTGACCCCCATGCAGATGCAGATTGACGATATCGCCAGTGATTTCCTGGCTTTGCAGGAAGATCTGGATTTGCGCATCTCCATACTGGACAGCGAAGTCAAGCAGGGATTGGATGAGTTTTCGATGGATATGGAAGACACCTTCGACATCCTCACCGACCATCTGCGGGAACTGAAGGTCTCCAGCCAGAATTTTGCCACCAAGGATGAACTGGCTGAGGTGATCAATGAAAGTGCCCGCATCGCCCGCATCCTGTCTGATCTTACCGGCGAGGTGCAGGTGGCCACCGAGCGCTTTATGGAGAGCGACAGCACCTTCACCATGGACATACGGGAGGATATGGAACTCAAGCGCCTCTCCCTGATCGACATCCAGGAGCGGGTGGAACTGATGGAAAGCGAGGTAGCCTCCATCCGGGATGCCGCAGGCCGTGACCAGACCCTGAAAAGCGATCTGGAAAACCTTCGTCTCCGGGTTGACAATATGAATACCGAACTCAACACTCTCACCGGCGACCTCCAGAATGTGATCCAGAAGGAACGCAGCGTTGCCAGGGCCAAGCTGGACGAGGAGATGAAAACCCAGTATCAGGCGGCGCTGAACCAATACTACAAAAGGAACCATGAGCAATCCATCCGGATGTTCGAGGATTTCCTGGCCACCTATGCCAATTCCGAGCTGGTCCCGAATGCCCATTACTGGATCGGCGAGAACTATTATGCCGCAGCCAACTTCACCAAAGCCATCCGCACCTTCCAGAATGTGGTATCGCTCTTTCCACACCATCACAAGGGACCCGACGCCCAGCTCAAGGTGGGCATGAGCTATTACAACATGAAGGATTATGCCGCTGCCCGGCAGGAACTGAACCTGCTGAAGACCCAATATCCCAACTATGTTCATATGAATCTGGTGGACAAATACCTGCGTCTGTCCAACTGACCATGCCCAAACACCTTATCCTGCCACTGCTGATCGCGTGCTTCTGCAGCCTTGCGGGAGCACGCGCCGCAGCGGAGGAGACGGACAGGATCAGCAGCCGGATCGCGGAAGTGATCGCAGTGGATCAGCCCCTGTTTCTCAGTGTGAACGCGGGCGACCTTTCCTCCACTCTGGATTTCAAGCTGCGCCGGCAATTGCTGCTGAAAGGAGCCGACCTGCGGGAAACGCGGCAGACGGAACCGGACCTCCTTACTGAGGGCGAAGCCGATCCCGGGCTGCTGCTGGCTTCCTATGCCTTGCGTTCAGCCACGCTGGTGGAGGTGAATCTGGAGCTGAAGTGGGAGACTATCGAGCGCAAGAGTTTCCTTTCCTACCGCAGCGAACGCAAGCCCTATTACACCTTCGAAGTAAAACAGATCTCGCTGCCCGATTACCAATTGAAACAGATCGACCAGCTCAGTTTTGCGGTTGAGGACCAGAGAGTGGAAAACCGAAGCCCGGCGCACCTGAAGTGGTTCGAACCGGCACTGGCCACCACAGCCTTGGCGTCGCTGATCTATCTGCTCTGGACCACCGAATGAAAAGGATTTGCATGAACCACCGCCTTCTGGTTATAATCGTAGTGCTGCTGCTTGCCACTTCCTGTGCCAAGCGGCAGGGCTTTTCCACCACCGAGCAAAGGCTGCAGAAAGCCAATGAGCTCTACTCGAACCGCAAGTTTGCCCGCGCCGCTGAGCTCTATGGCGACATCTACTTTGAGCGGGCCTCCGCCTCCACTGCCTTTGCCCTGATGCGGCAAGGGGATTCCTATTTCGCCATCAACAAATTCACCGATGCCCGTCTGGCCTATCAGGAATTCACCGATGTCTTTCCCAACCATCCCGACGTGGCCACCGCCCATTTCAAGATCGGCGTCTGCTTTTTCGAGGAATCCCTGCCGCCCCAGTATGACCAGACCGAGACCCTCCATGCCATAGACGCCTTCCGCAAGTTTGTGGAGCGCTTTCCCAACGATCCCCGTTACCAGGAGGCCATCGAATATGTCCGCAAGGCGCAATACAAGCTGATCGAAAAGAAATTCCTCACCGGCTATATCCACTATAAAATGAAGGATTACAGCGGCGCTCTGATGTATTTTCAGGAGATAACCGACCTGGGCAACAGCGACCGGCTCGACCGGGAATCCTGGTATTACACCACCCTCCTCTATCGCAGGCAGAAATTGCACGACGAAGCCCGCCTCAGTTATGAGCAGTTGAAACAAAGATATCCTGGCTCCCGGGAAAGCAGGAAACTGGCAAAACACTTCCAATGACCACCTGTGCCATCCTTGGAGGGAGCTTCGATCCCATCCACAACGGGCATCTGCACATCGCCCGCCAGATCCTGAACTCGGGCTGGGTGGACTGCCTGGCCTTCGTTCCCAGTGCCCGGCATAATTTCAAAGGCAACAGCATCCGGCTGGATTTTGTCCAGCGTTGCCGGTTGATCCAATGCGTGCTGGAACCGGGAATGGAACTCTGGTTGGATGATGCCACCGGAAGCGGCTATACCAGCGATCTGATGCAGAGCCTGTTAAAAAAGCATCCGGACAAGCGCTTCTTTTTCGCCATCGGTGCGGACAATCTGTCCTCCCTGCCCCGCTGGCACGACTTTCCCTGGCTGCGGGACCACCTGGAGTTTCTGGTGTTGGAAAGGCCCGATTACCCTCTGGAGCAAAGTGTGCTCAGCCAGATCAAAGCCACACTGCTGAGTCTTGAACCCTGCGACATTTCCTCCACCCGGATCCGGGAGCTGATCAGCCAGGGCGGTTCCATCCAAGGCTTGGTGCCTGATCCGATCCTTACGGATGTCCTGGAGCTCTATCTTCCCCTGCTCAGAAAAGATGCCTCCTCCGACTGACGGTTCCTCGCCGGAACAGCGCACCGGATTTCTGGACCGGATACCCCTCAGCTCCAAACAAAGCCTGGGAGAGGAGATCGCCAACAGCATCACCCACGGCACCGGAGTGGGGCTCAGCATTGCCGCCCTGGTGATCCTGGTGGTGTTCGCCGCCAGGCAAAGCGATGCCTGGAAAGTGGTGTCCTTCAGCATCTATGGCGCCACGCTGATCTCGCTCTATCTGGCATCCACACTCTATCATGCCTTTCCCCAGCCCAGGCTCAAGCGTTTTTTCCGCATCCTGGATCATTCCTCGATCTTCCTGCTCATCGCCGGAACCTACACTCCCGTAACCATCGGCGCCATGCGGGGCGGTTGGGGCTGGACCCTGTTTGGAGTGATCTGGGCTCTGGCGATCGCCGGCATCAATCTTAAGATCTTCACCCTGGGCAAATTGAGAATAATCTCGGTGTTGATCTACATCCTGATGGGCTGGATGGTTCTGATCGCCATTGAGCCCCTGCGCCGCTATATGGATTCCACTTTCCTGCTCTGGATGCTGATCGGGGGCGTCGCCTACACCTTCGGGCTTGTCTTCTATGGGTACAAACGGCTGCCTTTTCACCATGCCGTGTGGCATCTCTTTGTCCTTGGCGGCAGTGTCTGCCACTTCTTTGGAATGCTGACCCTGGTCACCTGAGCCCTGCCCTGGGGTAGTGGTTTGGGCTCAAAAAAAAACAAACCCCATGGTCAGAGGCGACCACGGGGTCTGTGTTCACTCGGGGAGGGAGTCAGGATTGGGTTAATTTGGTAAAATCAGGCTGAGATCCTCGGTCAGTTTCACCCTTCCCGCATTTTCCTTGCCATGGGTGCTGAGACGAAGCCGGTAACGGCTTACAGTCCACCATTCGGGTCCCTGACTACCCCTGCTGCCGTCATTTTCCAGACTGGTTTGGAAGGAGTTGCGGTTGGCACCGTTTTGGCTCAGCCGGGCGTTGGTCACCACCAAGATTTCATCTCCGATACCCACCCCCAATTGGGAAAGCGGCAATACCTCGATGTGCGGATTTATACCCCGGTCGGGAGAGCTGCCGAAGCGGAATCTATCGGCAATGGGAAATCCCCGGTCATCACGGGGGAGGTCGGCCAGCGATTCGCCCACATGGATGTGGGAACCGTTCATCTGCCATTCCTCGCGCAGATAATACATCACATACAGGTTTTCTATGTCATTGGTAATGCGGACCATCTCCGCTTCCACATTGCGTCCGGGCCAGGATGGATAAAGCTCATCTACGATCTGCCCAATGCCCCTGGTCTCCACCATCGGATACTCATCACTAATCGCCACATCCGGTTGTGCCGGAGCGGTGAGTCCTGAATTGCTCTGGCAGGCAGCCAACACGGCCACCGCCACTGTCATCAGCAAAGTTATCTTTATGATCGGCTTCATTTTGAATCTCCTATTAATTTGGTATGATACCTATACTTTAATCGGGTGCTTAGCTGCTGGCAAATGGAATTTCTCCAGTATTTATATCTGTTCGATTTTTCTGTTCATGACTTGGTGGAGATGGTGTTGATGGCATTATCAGCGCTGGAGGCGCGAAATCCCATAGCTTGGGGTGGAGCGAGGCGGAATCCCAAGGATACAAAACAATACAACCGTCAAGCCCTGGAAGGGCGACACCTCGATCTAAAACATTATTTTCCAATCACCTGTGTTGCCCCTCGGGGCTATTACCCCTTTTTTGGGGGGTACTGATCCCAGGGTTGCCACCCCTGGGATCAGTTGTATCGCTCCTGCGGAGCTTTTCTGGTCTGCTTCACCCATAGTTTCACAACCTCTTCAACCGGTGCCGGACTTTGATTCGGATCACCATCATTCAAATATATGAGATCGCTCTGATCCGGTAAGTCCTGCACCCATTGAAATGGGTTTGTCTTTTCCCCGGGTTGGTGGCTCCGCTTCACGTGGGTTAAAACACCACGCTTATATTCCTACACTTCTATCTATACTTCCATCGTGCCGGATCGTGCTGGATCGTACAAGGATCGTGGGTTTTGGGTCACTCCGCCCCTTTTCCAAAGTGTTAATCAAGTCTTAATCAAGCCTTAATCAAGCGTTAATTGTTAACGCTTGATTAAGGCTTGATTAAGACTTGATTAAGGCTGTGTCTTGAGAGGAAGAGCAGGTGAAAGACAGGTCCTCAAGACAGAAGGCCAAACAGAAGGATAAAAGTATGGCTTGTTCAAAAAAAAGATAGAGGACAGAAACGATTATGCTTCAGTAGGATAGAAGAAAACTCAACTTACGCTATCTCTAATCACATTGAATAGATATTCGCATGAGTGATATCGGGTCAATATTAGGCAAGAGCCGCAATGTGTTATTTGACAGGAATATACAGATGAACTATCTCGTAATGTAATGGTGGTTACGGTAATGGCCATTACAATAAACTTTCCGAATACAAGGTAAGCAAATTTCTGGGCTACCTATTCGGCGAAGAGATTTTCGAACCTGAAGTTTAGCGCTGTTTGCGGATGGCGGTGTGGAAATCCTTGCGGAGGAAGACGGCTTTGAGCATGGCTGTGATGGCGGAGCGGATCATGTCCGGACGGATGGCACCGGAGCGGAAACTATTGATAAACAGCGGGATCAGCCGCCAGCCCTTGCTGAGATATACTTTCAGATAGGCCTTGATGAGGTAGGATTCCAGTTCCTGGGCGCTCATGCCGAGGGGCTGATATACGCAATGGGTGGCGTCGTAATCCTCCCAATTGTAATGCAGCAGGCGGTTTTCGGCACGGAGCCGCTCGAAGATCTCGGTGCCCGGAAAGGGGGTGAGGATGGAGATCAACACATAGCCGAAGGGCAGGGAGGAAAAGAACTTTATATTCTGGCGGATGTATTTATGGCGGTCGAATTCATCGGCGGAGCCCAGGATCATATACCAGTTGTGGCTGATTTTCAGGCGGTTGAGGATGCCGATGGCGGTTTTGATCTGGGTGATGTCGATCTTTTTGTGCATCCGCTCCAGCACTTCCGGGATGCCGCTTTCGATGCCGATGGAGACCAGAGAGCAGCCACAGCGCGCCATCCGGGCGATCAGATCCGGCTCGCGGCAGATGGTATCCACCCGGCTCATGCAATTCCAGCGGAATTTCAAATCCTTGGCCTCCACCTGGGCGCAGAACTCATTCACCCATTTGGTGTCCACGGTCAGGTTGTCGTCGTGGAACCAGAACTGGTCGAAGCCCCAGGAGATATAGTCCTCGATATCGGCGATCACATCCTCCACCTTGCGCTGGCGGTAGCGTCCGTTGTAGAAGGCGGAAATGGAGCAGAAGGAACAGCGGAAGGGGCAGCCGCGGCTGGAAACGATCTTGGGCGAAAAGCTGAATTCCGGCGCCACCAGGTCAAGCGTGATCCGGGGCAGGTGGTCCAGATCGTTCAGCAGGGCTATCTGCCGGTCATTATGAAAGTTACCGTCCTTCTGAAAGACGATTCCGGGGATCCGGGGATGGTGATTTCCCTCTTCCAATGAGGCAAGCAGGGCGGGAAAGACTTCCTCCCCCTCGCCGCGGCAGACATAGGATACCCCGGTTTCCGCCAGCACTTCCTGATACATGAAGGTGGCATGGTGTCCGCCAATGATGGTGGGCAGGTTGGGATAGTCTTTCCTGAGCCGGATCAGGAGGTCGCGGGCGATGGGGTAAGTGGCGCTCACACATGAGGTTCCCACCAGTTCAGCCCGGTAGCGGCGGATGTAGCGCTGCACATCATTCTGGTCGGCGATGACAACGGTGCAATCGTGTCCGGCAGCCTTGGCGGCGGCGGCCACATAGAGCAAACCCTGCAGGATCTGATGACCCCGGCGCAGGCTTTCCAGCCCGCCGGTTACGGCTTTGGGCGAGACCAAGAGGACGCGCAGAGGCTATTCCTTTTCCGCCAGGCGGCGGGAAAGCACCGCCAGCGAGGCGAACATATCCACATACTCCACAATGATATCCGGTGGCACTAAAATCTTCTGGGGGGTGAAGTTCCAGATCGCCTTGATGCCACTGTGGACCATGATATCGGCAATCAGTTGTGCCGCTTCCGGCGGGACGGTGATGATCCCGATGCAGATTTTCTGCTTCTGGGCCAGGGTGGTGAATTCCAGAAAGGAATAAACCGGCACGCCGTGCACAGTGCTGCCGATCTTGGTGGCATCGTTATCGAAGGCGGCAATGATGGAAAGACCCTTCTGGGAGAATTCCTGATAGCCCAGCAGTGCGGAACCCAGATGCCCCACGCCGACCAAGAAACAGGAGGAGGTGTCGTGCCAATTGAGCAGTTTTTCGATGGCGATGCGCAGTTCCTGGATGGGATAACCGAGCTGGGGGATGCTGCCGATACCGGTGTAGGCCAGATCCTTGCGCACCATGTTTGGATGGAGATCGGCAAACACGGAGATCTTGGTGGCAGAAACGCTTTTCAGCCCTGCCTTCTGGAGTTGCTGCAGCACCTGCAGGTATTGGGGCAGGCGTTTGAGGGTGGAGGTGGGAATTCTGATCATGACGATGTCCTATTCGATGGGCAGGAAGTAGATCAGCTCGTTGATGTGCAGCGTGGTGAGCAGGGTGCCGATGGCCACCACGACTACGATCAGCAGCTTGAAATAGTCCTGCGCCTTCAGCATACTGGTGAGCTCGATATTGCGGGAAAGATAAGCCGAGGCGGCATAGAATTCCTCGCCGATCAGGGTGTAATCGCAGGTGGTGATGAAGAAGGGAACCTGGGTCACAGCATCGGTTCCGGCGATCTGGATGGCTCCGGCCTGGTTGCCGGTCTCGGTCATCAGCAGGGCTTCGGCAAAGAAGTAACCCATGTAGAAGATAGTGGCCACACGCTCGCGCACCGTGATGCCATTTACGGCGGCGCAGAAGGCGAACTGGGTGTCGGACACATAGAAGATGTCGTTTTGGTTATAGGCATCGGGACGCCCGACCTCGTTGTAGGCCGTCTGCACCATTTCCTGCGCCAGGGGCATCACAAAGTAGTCCACATGCGGCGAGATCAGGCGCACATCATATTCAGCGGTCTTGCGTGCGATCTGGTTCAGGATCATCAATGCCGAAATCGTGCAGGGTTCGCCCAAAGTGCCCCAGCCGGGAACGAACATCACGGGACGGCCCATTTCAGTGGCGCGCCCCACGGCGTTGTCCAGTTCGTGCAAACCGGCAATGGGACGGATATAGAGGTCTTTGCGTCTGGCCTGATGGACGGCCACCACCACCATCAGGCACATCACGATGGTGGCGATCAGGGTGGCGAGTTTGGTGCTGTCGAACCAGTTGGAGACAGGATAGAACCAAGTCTGGCCAGCCTCGTTGATAAAAGTATCCGATTGCTGCCACAAGCCCTTGCCGTCCGTTGCCAGTATCTGGTAGGAATAGCTTCGGGAATTGCGGTCCCGCTCGGGAAGCAAGGCTTTGCGCCAAGCCCGGTCTCCGGAGCTATTCTTGGCAGCCAGATAAGCCGGAAGGCCGGTGATAAATTCATATTCCTCCTGGCCTCCAGCGGAGTTCTCAAGTTCTTCCAGATATTCTTCGGTAACGCTGCGAAAGAGCGAGGGCCGGAAAGCTGTCCCGGTCTTCTCATCCACCGCTACGGTGAACTGGTGGCCGGTGAGCAGGCGCTTGCTTGTGGCATCATAACCCAGGATGCCCTGATAGAGGACGCTTTCATAGGATATGGTGTGGTCATAGGAGCGGGTGATGGCGCCCATGCGCAAGCCGGGGGAGTAGTCCGGGCTGAAACGGTTTCGGGTGAAGAGGTCGTAGGAGTATTCTGTGAGGGAGGTTCCATTGAAGCTGGGATTTTCGCCGATGAAGCGGCGCGCGCTCTCGTCATAGACGATGTCCTGGCTCACGTTCTGGGCTTCGAACTCCTTTTCACCGATCAAACGGACACTGGTCTGCACCTTGATGCCCCGGCGGGGTTCGGTGCCTTTGGGAAGCTTAAGGTGGATGATCTTGTCCGGGAAATGCTCCGTGATCTCTCCCACCTTGGTGCCCTGATGGTCATGGAAGCTGAACCTGATCTTGTCCACTTTGTAATTCTCGTTTTCGGACACCTCATAATTGATCAGCAGTTTGTTCCTCTTCCGGTTGGCATAGGATGCCAGGGTCACATAGGCCAGGGGTTTGCCGAGGGAGATGTGGAGGTTGTCACCCTTGTCGTTGATCTTGTCATGCACGCTAAAGGCAGGCAGGGCTGGTATCTGGTCTGAGCTTGTGATGCGGAGCGGTCTGCCCAGGCTGGCGGTGCTGTAACCGCTGTAATCGGAGTAACATAGAACCGGGATATAATCCACCAGCTCGCTTGCTGTCAGATTCACACTGTCGGCGGCAGACTTGTGGTAGAAATTCTGCGTCCAGTAGGGCAGCTCAGCCAATTCAAACAGTTTAGCGGTGCCAGGTTCCTGTTGCCAGGCTGCATGGAACACGCTGTCCGGAGCGGTAAGGTTCTTCTTCTGCTCCTCGTGGTAAAGTGGAAGCAGGCTTTTGGGCAGCAGCCAGGCCTGCCAGGCAGCGATATCCTGGCTGCCCAGCGGGGGATTCCACTCGAAGCTGAACTCGCCAGTATCCTTGATATAGGCAGTATGCAGGATGGCAGTGGAATCGGGGCGGTTGTCCACCGGCTGGGCAGACTTGATCGGAGCTGCGGGCAGATGCCTGCCGGTTTCTTTGACGGCGATCACGCTGTAGTAATAGGTGTTGCCCTGCAGGGGATTGGCATAGAAAGTATTGAACTGGGTGAGGCGGAATCCGGCGGAAACGTTTCCCTCCTCATCGGTGATCTGGCGTGAGCCGTGGTAATATCTTTTGGCATCGATCTCACCCAACACATCGTAATGGGGGAGCAGATTGGCCAGTATTTGGGGATCACGGGGAACCCTGCGATAGATCGGGCTGCCCTGTGGTTGGTGCTTTTCCTGTTTGAGTTTGGCCGGGGATGTTTCAAATTCGATCAGGGGCAGATAGTCCTTGTCATAGAAATAAAGATAGTCTGCCATCACGCCCAGCTTGGGATCGACCTCGATCTTGCCCAGCATGAACAGGCTGTCCGGATGATGACCCCGATAGATGTTGTATTGGATGATGCGGTGGGAGCGGTGCAGGGGTTTCCATTTCAGCATCACTCCGCTGCCATCGTCGTGAGGCATGTCCAAAGCTTCAAAACCTTCGATGCTGACCAGGGTTTGGTCTTCTTTGGCGCATCCGCCGAGCAGGATTAAAAGGAGGAGGGGTAGCAGGACAAGAGTTGAGTATTTATACATCTGTGCTTCCGGTTTTCATATTTGTATCAGGTATGGTGGCTTGATTATCCTGCCTGAAAGTCAGGCCAGGGCTGGAAACTGTCTGAAAACCAAGCGGGGAAGCCGTGCTTGGCTTCCCCTTGATTGAGATCATTGTCGCTATCCGGTGAGGGTGTTCTTCAGCAGCATGAACACATCATTGACCAGGAACTGGATTCGCCCGATTAACAGTGAGATACGCGCCATCACGGTGAGTCCGAAGGAAGCACCGAAGCCCACCATCATATACCATTTCCCCACATTCACAAACTTGCCATACACGCCGGTGTGCGCCTTGGAGAAGAAGAAATAGAGCAGCACCAGCAGGGTTCCGAAGAAGATCAGGAACAGGTTGATATTCTCGATCGGCACCATGGCCTGGCGCATCTGGACCATGATGATATTGTGCATGGAAAGTGCCACACCGGCACCCACACCCATCATGGAATAGGCGATGGGATAGCGGGAGAGCCAGCTTAGCTTGCGGGAGAAGCGGAACAAATACAAGGCACCGATGAGGGTGGGGATGATCAGGATATACTGCCGTTGCAGAAACAGGGGGTGGTATAGGAAGGGGATCACCACCCGTTCAAAGGAAAGAACGAAGGTATAGCCCAGGGAAATTCCCACCAGCAGTTGCTCGGACATCTGATAGAAGGGATTGTCCTTATAGAGGAAGGAGAAGATGCTCAGGGTGAAGAAGGCACCCACCAGATTGCTGAATAGTTCGAATGTCACGGTTTCCTCCCTTTATTTCCTGGCTTTACGGGCTCTTTCGATGAAGTAACCGATATTGCCCAGAATAATGAATACAATGATCATGATATGTGCCACGCTCTGCGCGTTCATGCCGATGCGGGCGATCTTGAACTTATAGATGATGTTGCGGGTGAAGCGGTTGATATCCGACCAGGCGAGATAGCCCAGCTTGGTTTTATCCTCCTCCCGGACCTGGCTCACGTCGATCACCACCTGGCCATCCTTTTCCGTTTTCAGTCCCTCGATCACCGTAGCCACAGAATCGGGATAGGTGGCCAGAAACTTTTGAAACTCCCCGGGCGAGAATCTCGCCTCGTTCTGGGTGGTGATCAACACCAGTTTCTTGGTGGATTCATCAGCCAGCACATCGTTGCTGAAGGATCTGCCTGGCAGGATCTTCCTGCCCTGGTCGTCATAGGTGAGGCGGATGGGTTTGCCCGGCTCACGGTAGGCTCCGAACACATCCACCAGTTTCTCATATTCGGCAGCGCCTTTCAGACCGGAGAGCATTCCGATGAACTGGCCGGATTGCAGGTAGGGATATTGATCTGCCGCCATCACGGCGGTTACGCCCACGGCGATATTGGTGCCGAATTTGGGACGGGCATAGTAGAGCCAATAGACACCGGCGGAGGAACCGGAAAACTCGATCACCAAGTTCATTTCGGAGTAATTGGTGATTCCCTTCATGATCGGCAGGTTTTCCAGTTTGCGTCCCTCGGCATCGGTTTTAACCGTGTTGGCGATGTTATCGCCCATGCCGATGATGGTGGGCATGATCAGGGCAGCCGGGATAAAGCCGAAATTGCAATAGTCCTCGCCGGATTTGATATCGGGATACTCTTCCTTCACGGTGTTGATGGCATAGTCGATCAAAGGCGCTCCCGCGGCGTACCAGGTGAGGGTAAACACCTTGATATTGCGCTCGAAACAGTGCCTGAGTATCGCCACTTCCATGGGGAAGAGCTCCGGCATGGTGGCAGCATCGTGATTGAAACTCATCAGGATGGCGCGGTCTTCCCGCCCCGCGAAGGAATCCACCATTTGATAGACATTCTCGGTGGGCGGGGAGGTGAGGTTGTCCGAATTGTAGGGTATCATCAGGGGGATGATGATGGCCAGTGCCACCACAATGTAGATCCAGCGGCGGTCGAGCTTTTGCATGCGTTCGAAAATATTCATTTGCTCCTCCTGCTCAATCACCGCCGCCCAGATAGGAGCGTTCGATGCCCAGCATTATCTTCAGGGTGGTGGCCACACTGCCCAGCCCCACTCCCAGCATGATCCCGCGCTTGGAGGCCAGGT
>Ga0136653_10001254_pt1 | contig 13761 bp, 14 predicted proteins | sample LakKivw275mmetaG_FD_94866 | JGI IMG/M metagenome (GOLD analysis project Ga0136653, IMG submission 94866) | Anoxic lake water microbial communities from Lake Kivu, Rwanda to study Microbial Dark Matter (Phase II) - Lake Kivu water 275m metaG... | ecosystem: Environmental > Aquatic > Freshwater >... | reverse complement strand
TCATGAACAATGATGGTATCACCACTGCTTGCGGCGGTGATTGCTGCTTGAATAGTTGTGTAAGTTAATCCGGGGCCAACATTGAGTTCAGCCGGGCTTGCTCTCACCGGTGCCATCGGTAGGGTCGTGGTAAAAACGGTCAGGAAAGCCAGTATCGCCAGCACACTAATAATTTTCTTGTTCATCTTCCATCCCTGTCTCTAACCAAAATCAAGCTTGGAAGAGAATTCCTTCAATTTGGTTTTAAGTATAGAAACATGAATCTGCATTTAAATCCTGTTCTTTTGGTCGTGAACTATACTCTCTAACCCTTCTATTTACCTTATATCCTTTCAGATGGGGTATTTCAGGGTTAAAATCCTTTGCGTCGGCTTGCTTACATTCATCTGAACCGTAAAGGGCTTGTCCTAGCGCTCAATGATCCTGTCAGCCCGGGTTTCTGGACATTTGAGCTGAGGCTGTTGGCTAATTATGCGTGAGGAAGTGGTTTTCGTTACATACGGTAATCTTTTCTAGCCTCTGGCTCATCCGCTGATAGCGGATCTTCGCATGCTGAAGCGAACGCCCACACAAACCTACAAGACCGTCCCCGGCCTATTCAATAACACTTATAAACGCTCAACACAATTGAGCAAAATCTCTGCGACAAAAAGATGAAGACCTTATTCTTTTGTCCGACAAAGAAATTTTACTGTCAGATATATCGGTAAGATGATTTGAAGCCGCAACGTTATCGACACATCGGCAAGTTACCAGTTAACATTGTTCATTACGAAAAGGGAATTTGTGGCAGCCGTTTCATGTCTGGCAACGTTTAATGCAGTATGCCCATTCGTGGGTAACTGCGTTAAATTTATGCAAATCTCTGGTCGTAACAATTTTTAAATGTTTTTAATGCAGTATGCCATTAAGTGGGTAACTGCATTAAAAACGTGAAAAACATTGACCAAGAAAACCGAAGCGCTCTACAGCACCCTTCTTCCAATGAAGATCGTCAGTTTCGATGACATCGTCCAAAAATCCTTGGGCATAATAAAAGGTTCTCCAAATCGCAAGTACGTCTATCGAAAATATGTGAAAAGACTGGTCGAATCCGGTAAACTTCAAACCATCAGAAAGGGATTATATGCCGTATTACCGCCGCTTGAAAAGCCAGAAGAATACGAACCAGACAAACTACTAATAGCCTCAAAAATCAAGAAAGAATACTACTTAGGCTTTCACACCGCCTTGGAATACTACGGCTGCGCCTATTCCGCATTTAACGAAGCCTACATCTGCGTCACAGCCAAAGACAGATTTGACCAATTCCATCACAAGCGATTCACCTTCAAACCCGTATTCGTCAAAGATGCCACCTCACAAGTCGTCGAGAAACCCTACCATCAAGGTCTCCTCAAAGTAAGTAGCAAAGAAAGAACGTTCGTTGAATGCATCGACAGAGTGCCGTATGCTGGTGGCTGGGAAGAGTGCCTAAAAAGTCTAGAAGGGCTAGGCGGGATCGACTTCGAAGAACTACTGAGCTTAACCCTTAAACAGAGAAGAAAAGGCCTACCCAGACGCGTCGGCTATGTCTTAGAACTGCTCAGAAAAAGCTCACCCTTCTACGAACACGTAGACCAGAGCATAATCGACAGACTAAGAGCTCAAATCAAAGGACCGCCACAATACTTGATCCGCGGAAAAAGTGGGAGCCTCAGCAAGACATGGAATCTGTATATCCCTGAAGACTTTGAAGAGAAACTAAAAGGCATCTGAATTGAAGAGAGACTACGACTTTGACGCGTTGGCCCTGCAGCATGGCTTCAATGTCAGAGAAATAGAAAAAGCCTGCCGTATCTCAGATTTACTTGAAGATGCCTCGTCAGTAAAATATCTTCTGGATCGTCTCTCACTTTATGGAGGAACAGCCCTCACCTTCATTTACTCGCCACAAATACTGCGACTATCAATAGACTTGGACCTCAACTATCGACACATAGACACAACCGATTGGGGAGAAATCAGAAACAACATCGACAAAAGACTAAAAGACCTGCTCTACAGACAAGGATACAACAAGACAAGCATAGCCATAAACGTAAGTTACCCTCTTACACGATTCACCATCAAATACACGAATGCCCTAGGCTCCGAAGATAACTTCAAAATAGAAATAGGATACATGCGCAGAACCCCAATACTCAAAACTGACACACTAGCAGATTTCAAACACATAGGCACACAAACAACATTCAAAACAAAGACTCCAACAAAAGAAGAACTCTTTGCAAACAAATGGTGCACCCTCCTTTACAGAAAAACACCCCGCGACCTATTCGACATATACAAAATCACAGAAATGGACTTCAACCACGAAATCTTCCGTAAATGCGCCATAATTGACAGCCTCACTCGCGGAAAACCCAGACTATACGAGATCAACCCCGAACTCGTAAGCAAGATCCCAATAGACTCCAGCCTAAGAAACCTACTGCGGACAGAAAAACTCTCGAAATTCGACTATACCAAAATAACAAAACAAACCACAGAATTCACCAAAACACAACTTGCAAACCTAACCAAGAATGAGGTTAAAATGATCGACCAATTCTTCGACGAGAAAGCCTTCAAGCCAAAACTTATCGACGAAACAGGACTATTCCACGAAAAAATAAGCGAATATCCTGCAGCCCTTTGGATACTTAAGAGTATCTAGAAAAGAAAAAAGGAATCTGCGAGGCACGTCGCCTTCTTTGGCGCTAAAATCCTTTGCGTCGGCTTGCTTATATCCATCTGAACAGTAAAGGGCTTGTCCTAGCGCTCACCAATATGAGAGATCGCATATATCGAAGCCACGCGAAAAAAGAGAAAATCTTGAGCTATAAAAATCTCTTACAGAATATCTTCGCGCACGCGAGAGGAAACGGTCTCAAATAACAAAAACACCAATAAAATAAGAGCTCAGCAAAGAAAAGAGTAGCTAAAAAAGCTTCTACAACATCCTTAATTGTTTTTAGAGGGCGCGCGAAACAAGTCAAAGAGCAAACTCTAGACGGAGCGTTAACTTGTGAAGGCTTCTAAGCAAAACACAAGGCCTCTCATCTTAGTCAGTACTGCTCACGCGGTAAACCACGCCCTTCAGGTTTTGCTGCCCTCAGTCTCCTTAAAGGTGACTGCGGAGTTTGGGATTGATAGCTTTACGTTCGGTCTCCTTGTCGCGGTCTTCAGCCTATCATATTCGCTATTCCAAGCGCCTTTCGGAGCCTACGCAGAACGCTTGGGGAGGAAACGCTTGTTGAGTTCTGGTCTAATCCTCAGCTCGGCAGCCCTAGCTTTAGCAGCAATAGCGTGGGATGTACCTTCTCTCGCTGTTCTCCTTTTCATTGCGGGGATTGGCGGAGCCACCTACCATCCTCTTGGCATTTATTTCATCTCCAACCACTACCCTGAAAAAAAAGGGACTATGATGGGTTATCACCAAACGGGAGGAGCCATAGGAACAACCCTAGCACCGCTATTGATCGGAACCATCTCCGTATTCAGCTGGCGTCTCGCCTTCGTAGCACTTTCTGCCTTTGGCCTTGCGATTTCCTATCTCACTTGGCGCTTCTTGCCCGATATAAAAGACAAACCGATGAAGAGCGAAAGACCGATCGTCAGAGACCTAACGGAGCCGTTCCTTCTAATCTTTGCTTCCACCCTATATCTCGTGGTTCTCAGAGGAATACAGGCATTTGGTGCTCTTTATTTCAAGGAAGGAAGACACACAGGAGATTACATGGCCTTAGTCTTATACGCTCTACTACAAGTGGCCGGAATATTCAGTGGTCCTGTAAGCGGTCGTCTATCGGACGTCTTTAGTAGGAGACGCGTCATATTCATCTTAGTCCTCCTTGAGATCCTCTCAAGCGTGGCGATGATCTTCTCTGGCGGCATCCCCCTTTACCTTGCATGTCTTCTGTTCGGCTTCGCCAGCTTTGGTTTACTTGCGACAACGGACGCGTTTTTGACCGATATTACCAACGCAAGTCTACTTAGCGCCGTAATAGGGATCAGCATGACAGCCACTTTTTTCGTCTCGGTCATCGTCTCTCCGATTCTAGGATTCTTGATAGACATCTATGGCTACAACACCTCCATTCTCCTCATTACTGGTTTTTCATCGCTAGGATTGATGCCACTTACGTTGATCCATTCGCATCCGAAAAAGCGGCAAACGCGGCTTCTAGATTACTCCTCCACCTGAATCGCGCGCGAGATCATATCCTTAAAAGTCACCGATGATTAAAGCTCGTAGAAGATGTGGGGATGCCTTCCATCCTCCATGTACGACGGCCAAAAACGCTAAGTATTCACAGGCCTGCGTAGGGAGGCGGAATCTTGTCAAGCAAGCGCTTAGGCATACTGCTCATCCTCATCGGTATAGCTGTCCTATTCATAATCGACTCATTTCTGATGCCCGTCTCACTCGTCATCATATTCGTCGGCGTAGGACTCTTCGTCTGGGCTTCCCTTAAGCAAAGAGCACAAAGAAGACTGGAGCAGACGTACGAGGCTGCTCCAAAGAAGGCTGAAGCATCTCCGCAACCCTCCATATCGCGTAAATGTTCGGAGTGTGACGCCGACCTTTCCACTTCTCCCCCTGACATCAAAATTTGTCCCTACTGCGGTGTAGGTCTGGGGAAGGAGTCCAACAGACTTTCTTCAGGTCTCCTCACGATTAGGCGTCTCCTAGGGCTGTCAACGTTGGTCGTCTTAGCTCCACGCACCATCGTCGCTGTCCTACCTGTATTCATCTTTCCTCCAGCAGCTTTCATGTACCTGCTTCCCATCTGGTTCTTTCTACTCGTCGCCTTCTACCTTCTCCTAAGCAAGAGGCACAGGCTGATCTTTGAGTGCGTCCTATTAGTCATCAGTGCACTTTCCTTCCTCGGTATGGCTAAATCTCTCTTCATCATGACCGACTCTGCACTGCTCTTCAAGAAGTATCTCCCAATCATCGACACTGAGGAAATATTATTTCTCGTTCTTCCCTTGATAGGGCAGGGACTAACGCTGTCTTCAACGCTGTTCTCCGCCTCAACAAGCCTTCTGAGAAAGGTTAAAGGCGTCAAATGGATGAAGAAGCGAAACCTGAAGATCTTCCTCGCCCTTCTAACGTTTACGCCCTTCATCCTTATGCTGCTCGTCCCAGTCCAAGCTAACCCGGGTTCCCCCTTTAACATGGGCATTTCAGCACCTGGAGGCGGCAGCAGGCTCCAGATGCCTTACGCTCCAGGCCCCCCTCCTGCATGTTTTCCTGCATACCTCGATTACAACGCCACCGGGAAGCAATGGATCTACCGTATACACTTTACCTACCTTGGAGGGTCTCCAGGACAAGTCACGATATACAAGATTTTTCTCGGCTCAGAGATTTTGACATCGCCCTTCAACAGCAACATCGTACAGATCAACGGCACAGGCATAGTGTTAACCCAAGACGGGATAGTGTTCACGCAAGGAGCAGACGGATATATCACTCTGAAGTCCATACAAGCCTACACCAAAATAGTATGTTTCGACTCTGACGGAGCCAAATACACCTTCGTATGGTAGAGGGACACGCGAGATAGTTCGCTTGTCGTCCATCAAATCAGCGAGAAACTGTTGACCGATTTCGATAAGTCAAGGTGAAGAATCTGAACAATCTTTCCTTTGCTTTCCAGCCTATTGAGCATGTTTAGAATTGAGCGTTGTTTTCTAACGTTCGAGCAACTCGAATCCAAAGGACACTTGAATGACCATTTCAGGCAACCTGAATGAAACGAATCAAACTATGCTTTCCAGGCTTTCAGATATCTATCTACGAAGATATCTCCCGCAATCTCCACTCCCCGCTCTTTTTTAAATAAATGAATTCTGTTTTGTGCACATTATTAATATGTGTATTTATTCGGTAAACCGCCATTCTTTTTCGTTTATCTTAATCCAGAAGCCCGCAACACCTTCTAGTTGGATTTTCTTATTTCCAATAGCCTCATACTCCTGCATTATGTAGTCTGGTCCTTGGAAAAATAATTCACCATCTCTTAATGTAAACACACCACCCCTTCCACAATCTCTGCAATTCGGTGGACCGATATATCCGCGGCCGAGTGGTTCTAAGAACACGATTTTGCGCCCACATAGGCAAATATATTCTATATTCCTCATTCTTTTCTTACAACACCTTGTACATACACGCTATTGAATCTCAAACGCCCATTCTTTTGCCATATAATAATCTACCGTAGCTTATGTATAGCGCGCGCTTAATTCGGTGGTTCTCAGTGTTGGATGATATAGTCAGCCGTGAACATTGTTAGAAGCTTTGCATCCTTTATTAAGTGTGAGCCACATCCTCTGACGACGAAATCTTAACGCGCGATACCTCCAAACACTAGAAACTTTTTTGGATAGTGAGAATTGACAACTTATATTGTGCTAATTATGTCGAGAACCATGTTCACCCTTTGGGCTGGATCGGAGATTTTGGAAAGTTGTTCCTGTTCTCCAGTTGTTATAAGTGCGAGATCGATTATCCATAAGAAGTATCCGTAATCTCGTGGTAAAGAGTCGAAGGCTTTGCTGTAGAGTCGAAACTTGCCCATATTATTGTCTCTGCTCAGACCCACGAGGATTACTGCAGCTTTATGTGGCTTCGCTAGTTCAGGAAATAGAGATTCTGCTACTTGCGATGGGTCTGTTCCGCTGACGAGCATCTGTTTCTTGTCAGGATTGCTCTTTATTCTATCTCGAAAAGCCCATGAGGGATCCTTCTCATCGGCGTAAGGTACTAGGGGACCATGCAATTCGTATAGTTGCGTAATTCTTTCCTTTGCGGAGGACACCTGTTGGAAAAGCCAGTAAGCATCTGAACCAGTCACTAGCACATAATCAGGCTCAAATTTTTGGAGAAATAGTTCCAGTCCTCTCATCAGATTCTCTGGTTTCGATATCACTCTCGGGTCTGGATCTAGGAAAAAACTCCTGGCATTGATTTGGAGATCAACATCAATTAATGACTCCGCTTTCGGTATAGCAGGTTCAGTAATCGGAGTCACAGGTGCCCCACAACTAGGACAGAAAGCAACTCCAACCAGTATTTCACGTCCACACCTGACACAGAAAGGCATTCCCCATCTCTCCATTAAGGAGTTATCTGACTTCGAATATTTAAGAAATAAAATGCTAAGTTGGCATTCCAAGCTTGCGGGCTACCAGCCAAAGGGTGATGCCGATCATGATCGAACCGAACATTATCAGCAACGCTTGGCCCGGCGTAAGCCATCCAGCGAGCTCATGCAGCAAGATCGCCAAGAAGCCGATCACCACTACGACCGACCCCAGTATGAATACCGCCATCGCGTGGCGAGGAGCCTTCTTAGTTCTTTTAACTTCGCTACTCACACTCATTTCTTTCTCATTCTCCATGACCTTGCCAAGTCAATTGGCCCCTCCAGCGGTGAATCATGCTGATGTAAAGGTCATACGCGTGGCTCTGCCTGTGATTTTGATTGAACAAGCCCTATCTTGAGAGTAAAATTTTCCCACAACGCATACAATAGTTCATCGCGGAGGCTGTTCTCCACCCGCACTCAACACATATCCTCCACTTACCCCTCTTCAATGCCTGGTGGAAACTCGAAATCGCTTCTTTAGAGAGTTCTTCTGCCTTCTCAAGACCCCCTAATATGAATCCCTTCTTTTTGATCAGCTTAATCTTCTTTGAAAGAGTTATGCCCATGAAATAGTGTGCGTTCGAATCCTCGGGGTTCTCCTTTATAGCTTCGTCAAAGCCCTTTATAGCGTCGTCCAGATTCTTCCTTAGGAGTTGGACAAATCCAATATGACACCAATTCCTAGGGGAGTTTCCTTCAAGCCACGATAGTGCAATGCCGTAAAAGCGAGTGTCTTTGTATTCCTCTTCTGGGTCGTATCCATCGATGAGCTCTTCCAAAAGGATCGGTACACCGAAAGACAGGATCTCTGCCTTCATCTTGTTCCTTTGCGACTCCATACGAGCGACATTGATCCCTTCTCTCAATGCTTCTTTGAGATCCTGAGCTGTTCCCGGCGTTCTGCGATCTGCCTCAAGGAATCTGATACAGTCCCACACTGCTTCCCTGTCCTTTCCCAGTTTCTTGTATACCTCTGCCCTCATGTAGTACGCCATCTCGAAGTTTGGGTTGAACTCTATGGCTTTGTTGAAACTCTCCAGTGCCCAGCGGTAGTCTCCTCTGTCGAGGCACTCCTTACCCCTCTCAAAATAGTATTCTAGGCCTACCTTCCCTTTTCGAAAAAACATGTTCACGTTCCAGCCTCTGAAGTGAGACCGCCTAGAAGATCTTCCCCCATCCTCTCCCTATCTGCTTCCTAGCAAGCTCCAAGTTTCTGAGACCAGTCGGGTGATTCGGAAATATCCTAAGTATCTCGTTGAACTCCTTCTCCGCATTTTCGAAGTCTCTTTTGTCAATATAGATGAGGCCCATGTTGTTGTGGGCGGCAGCGTTATCGGGGTCCAGAGCAACGCACTTCTTATAACTCTCTAGGGCTTCATCACGTTTCTTCAGCCGTTTATAGCAAAGACCCTGGTCGAAGAAGGCCAATGAGAATTGAGGGTCAACTTCTCCGGCTTTCAAGAAGTCGCTCAGGGCTCGTTTAGTGTTCTTCGAAAAATCGTATATCATTCCTCTGCGCAACAGTGCGGAAGTAAAGTTAGGAAATACTGATAACGCCTTATCATACTCTTTTATTGCATCATTAAATCTCTTCCCATTCTCGTATACCAGACCGAGCTTATAATGAGATAGAGCCACTCTTAGTCTAGGGTCGTCTTTGTTCTTCTCTATGGACCTCTGGATGGCTTCGTCTTGATATTCGCCTTCCTTGGGCATAAGGTCGGGAACGAGAAATCTGAGTATCAGATTCTTATGGAGGCTTCGGTCTTCAAGGTCGTGAATGCAAGCAGTGTATGCACCCTCTAAGGCTTCTTCATATCTTTTCCCGAATCTGCCGAAGATGAGTTTGGATATCTCCTCATCAGACATCTTTCTCTCTATGGGTGTTCCGCAATTAGGACAGAAAGCCGCTTTCTCGGAGACTTCAAACCCACACTTCAAACATTTAACCACTGAAAGGGCACTCTCCACAACACCCGTAAATGTCACAAACTAATTTATATCCGTTCTATTCTTGGTTATCACACGGAAGAATGGTTGAAATCTCGAAACGGATGCCCTCACCTTGCTCCTTGATAGTCCAAGCTGTTAACCCCATGCATCTTCAAGCTATAAGACAAGATCGCGTCTCCTCTATCTCAGGCGCCCACGAAGCGAAATATTAGAGATGCTCCTGCGTAAAAGCCTGAAGGTACATTTCAAAAGAGTAGTGTATGTTTAGAAATGATCCAGCAACCACGGATCTATACGCCTCAAGACAAAAAAGAGAGGGGGAGAGTTACTGGACTCTTCTGCAACATTTGGGACAGAAGACTGCGCCAGACGGTATACTGGTACTGCATGATGTGCAGTATTTGACCTGAGACGGGGACGGATCCATATGATCGGTCGGCAAGAATTGGTCCATGATGGACTGGAAGAAATCCTCTGGTAGCTCTTCCATGTCTCCGGGGAACGCGAAGACTTGAGGGGACTTCACCACCCAGTTGCTGATCAATCGAGCCTCCGGCCACCTCCACCGTCTCGAAACCTGGAGAAGCGTAAGCTCCTTTACATGGAGGGGTTCTATCTTAACCCTCGCAAAAAGGAACAGAGGTATGTTGGGAGCTGTCTCAAAAACATACGGTTTGAACCCTATATCTTCGTCGCTTTCGAAGGGCTTCGAAACCGCTCTGTAGACTCCATGAATTGTTACATCCGACTCGGTGATCTGCCTCAGCGGCTTGGACTTAACCACGGATAAGACCAATAGATCGTTCGGCTCTACACGCAGCATTTTGGCTAATACAACACCGGGCACGCCCAGTACTCCCTTTTCTTGAACAACTCTCCAATTCTCCTCAGACAACGTGCAAACCCAATACTTCACTCCCATTAACCCCTCGAATAACGTGCATCGATTGTCCTATAAATAATAAGTTCACTCAAAAAATGTTAGGCAGAACACTCATTATGGGGATGTTGAAATGAGGATAGGTGTATTCAAGAACATTCTTGAAAGAACAGCTCACTAAATATTCTTATTCGCCTTGACTGCCATAGTTAGATTTTCTGCAGTTCGATCGATCGATATCGCATCCTTTTTCCGTCTAAGATGTGATTATTCTCTATGTCGTATCCTTTAACCCTCTTCTTAGAAAAGTTCATATTGACCGATTAGATTTTGGATCACAACGAGTAGGGGAGAGATTTTTGACTGAAGAGGAGATTTTGGGTGTTCTTGTAGCGGAGGAGCAGAGGAAGAAGCTTCATCCTGCTTTTCGATGTCACCTATTCTTCACAAATAACAGGTTGATCGTGACAAGACGTGAAGCATTAAAAGAGTTTGCTGGTTTCTTTGTTGGAGGGCTTGCTGGATATTGGTTGGCAATTCAATCCGACAAGAAGAAAGCAGAGAAGATTAAAGAGTTATCTCCAGATGAGATATTGAAGGCCGACAAAGAAAATTATGAGATCCCTTACTCTGAGATTTCTAAAGTGGAGTTGAAGAAATACTCTAAGCTCATGTGGCCCTACTCGTCTGAGATTTGGATATACACACAAGAAAAAGAATCAAAGTTTAGATTGAAAGCAATAAAATATGAAGAATTACAGCAACTTCTCAATTCTGTTTTAAGAGAGAAGGTATTATTTGGGCATGCGATGTTTGGATGAGAACAGGACATCATAGAGCCATATAATCTGGTTGATTTTTTTGCCTGTTTGTGTCGGGTGTGGAAAAGAGCTAAGAGATGTTCCGAAGGATGCGACTCATTGTCCTAGTTGCGGAACGCGAGGGGTGAAGCCGATGAGGGTAAAGTTTGTGAGGGACAGCTGGACAGGGTTTGGGACCGTCCGTAAGGGGATGAAGGGAACCGTGATCGGAGAAAGGAGGTACACCCCCACACAGAAGGACGAGTATCTAATCATACTTAGAAGTGTTGTCACTCGTTTTGGGGGTGCACCCCACGATGAGCGCTTCTGGTTTATCAAAGACGACGTTAAGAAAGCTTCACCTTGGGACCTCTTCTAAGCCAATAAACAATTAGGGATCACGTGCATGATAATGCTATCGGATAGGAGAGAAGAGTAAGGGATTCGCGCGCGATAGGCTTGCTCAGCGATCGGTTCTGTAGTAAGGATTGTTATCCGCCGCCAGCTTTCTGGCGGATTTGTCTCATCATCGTTTGAGCGGTCTCGTTGTTTGGGCTTATGGCTAGTACTTCTCCGAGGTGTATCTCAGCTTCCTTGTATCTGCCAAGCTTGAAAAGCTCGGTGCCCTGGCTTAGGTGGACGCTGTATCGGTTTGGAGAGGACCCTGGTCTAAGCGGAATCTTCTCCAATGTCACTCTGTAATCTTCCACCGCTTTCTCAGATTCTCCCTTCAGAGAGTATGTTTGACCACGCAAATAGCGGGCGTGGGTGTTGTCTGGATCAAGCTCAAGCGCCCTCGAGAGGTCTTTGATAGCGTCGTCAAACCTCTTCAGTTTCATGTAGGCCTGACCCCTCATCAAGTATGGGCCAAGCTTCTCAGGCATCAACTTAATGTAGTCGCCGAATCTCTTCGCAGCGTTCTCGTAGTCGCCCGACGCCATCAGAGACGTCGCTTCACTCCAAAGTTTTTCCTCATCTCCCATCTTCTTACCACCTGATCGTCCTCATTTTTTCCTTTTGGTTGCCTATCATTCTTGGCTCTTTTTCGCCTTGGCCTTCTCTAAGGTCACCTTCGCCCACCACTGAACATAGCTGTCTTTATCGTTTACTGCTTGGGTAAGTGGCTCTACCGCCCTGAGATCGCCTATGTCTCCAAGAGCTATCGCTGCATTCCCACGAACGATGTTGCCCTGCTTATCGTCTTTCAGGACTTGAATTAGAGGCTCTACTGCCTTTACATCTCCTATTTTTCCAAGCGCCCTTGCTACTGTAGCTCGAACGCGCCAATCTTCATCCTTCAAAGCCTCAATGAGGGTGTCCACCGCCCTTGCGTCCTTCATCTCTCCAAGAACTGACGCTGCTACATTTCGAACGTCCCAGTAAGCATCCTTCAGAGCTCGAATCAAGGGCTCTACCGCCGACCCTCCCATCTGGCCAAGGGCCATTCCAGCTCTCTCCCGAACAAACCTATCTTCGTGCTTCAGAGCCTGAACGAGAGGCTCTACTGCCCTCATGTCTCCAATTTCTCCAAGAGCCATCGATGCTTCCCTCCCAATAATACCGATGTTGTCTTCTTTCAGAGCTTGGATTAAGCCATCCACCGCTCTTGAATCCTTTATCTTTCTAAGAGCCCCTACCGCGCACAGTTGAACACTGATATTTTCATCCTTCAAGGCTTGAATAAGGGGTTCTACCGCTCTCTTGTCTCCTATCTCTCCAAGAGCCTTTGCTGCGTCTATTCGCACATAGTAATTATCCTCATGCCTCAAAGCTTCAATCAAGCCTTCGACGTCTTTCTCTTTCTCCATTTTCTTAATATCTGGTTTGAAAGAATTGAACATTCAGTATTTCCTTTCCTTATCATTAACTACGCAGACCAGAAAATAAAGTTGCATAAGCACTTGCACTATTACAAAAGTGGGTGTGATCAGTCAGGCCTAATAAAAAGAGGGAACGCGGAGATTGCGGGTGACGTCTCCACGTATGGTGCGCGCGCTTATAGGTCTGCACTTAATGAAGTCGCGTCCTCAAGATTTCGATCTAAAGTTCAATTCGGTTTTAGCAATCTTCAAGAAACTAGAAAAGGAAGGAATTAATCTAAGTGTTCCACCGTTTACCTGACCAGTCAGTAAACTCCATGGACTCAACCTCATCATAGCCTTGAGGAGGATTCTCTGCGCATCGACTGCAGACTTGAAGTACACGGAAACTGTAAGAACGGGAAGCTAATTTTTCTTTCAATTTTCATGTCCCCTATCCTTAGAAAAGGTTCTCTTGGAAATCTAACAAGTCTTTGCAGCTCTCGGCTCGACCCGCTGGCTCAAATCCCTTCATGAACAAAGATAATTTTCTCTTAATTCCTCATAACCTCCCTCAAATAATGCGGAAAAGCGTGTTTCGTCGTCATTTAACTTTCTAACGCAAGTTCTTTAAGAGAAAAGGGATAATCTTGGAACAAGTGTATTTAGAGGAATGATGGGCGTTGGTCGATTTAAACAACCCCTATTTCGCTGACATTAAAGAGATGAAAAGAAAAGCAGATGTTGAAGGGCTTATTCAAGTATTGAAACACGAGAAAGATGCCCTTAAACGGGAAGCTGCGGTGGAAGTTCTTGAAGAAATAGGAGATAAAAAGGCCTTAGATGACTTAGTCGAGCATTCGTTAAACGATGTGGGAGATGTGCGGAGAAGTGCTTTTAGAGCTTTAGTAAAAATTGCCGATAATGCTTTATTCGCATCAATGAAGGTGACCAGATCCGCCACGTATTTGTGTACAGTGAACTTGCCACCTGAAAGAGTTGAGTGGCCGCCAAATTGCTGTATATGCCTACGTCCCCCGCGAGTATTAAAAGTGACTTTATGCAAAGGGCGTGGCCCAACGGTAGAGGTTAGGCCAACATACGAAAAGCATTTAGTCTTTACTAGAGTAACGCGTGTGCCATAT
>Ga0136653_10001252_pt1 | contig 13784 bp, 11 predicted proteins | sample LakKivw275mmetaG_FD_94866 | JGI IMG/M metagenome (GOLD analysis project Ga0136653, IMG submission 94866) | Anoxic lake water microbial communities from Lake Kivu, Rwanda to study Microbial Dark Matter (Phase II) - Lake Kivu water 275m metaG... | ecosystem: Environmental > Aquatic > Freshwater >... | reverse complement strand
GGGTTCAGCACTCGGCCTGCGTGGTATTCTGGCCACGTTGGGTCATGAAGTATCCATCGCTGTTCCCGATGATTCACCTCCGTTCCTGAAATGGCTTCCCGGTCATGACGGGATTTTAATCTTTGAAAGGAGGTCAGGCAAGAGGGCCATCAAATCTGCGTTCGGATCGGCTGACCTGGTTGTATGCGTTGATTTCAATGCCCCGGACCGGGCCGACCTGATGGAACCCTGGCTTGTGGATTCCAAAGTGCCCCTGTTATTGATCGATCATCATCCTCCCCAGGATATCTTCACCGATTATTACTGGATCGATGAAACCAAAGGATCAACTTCTGAATTGGTTTACTACTTCATTAAAAGAATGGGATGGTCGCAACTGCTCTCTGCAGAAACGGCTACATGCCTGCTTGCCGGGATCATGACTGACACGGTCGAATTCAAGGTGAACTGTTCTTATCCGGAGGTTTTCGCAACGGTTGCCGAACTGGTCAGAGCCGGGGCCGACAAGGACCGTATTTACAATGAGATTTACAGCATGTTCTCTGAAAGCCGTATGCGGCTTTTGGGCTACAGCCTTGAATCAAGCATGAGGATACTTCCGGAGTTACATTCTGCCTACATCGCCCTGACCCGGGCTGAATTAAACCGGTTCAATCATAGGAAAGGAGACACCGAGGGTTTTGTCAATTATCCGCTCTCCATTGAAGGGATACAATTCTCGGTGTTGTTTACCGAGCAGGAGGATCATATCAAACTTTCACTGAGGTCCAAGGGTACTTTTCCGGTCAACGAATTTGCCAATCGTTTCTTTAATGGAGGCGGGCATATAAATGCAGCAGGAGGACGTTTTTATGGTACCATGCCAGATGCCATCGCACATTTTGAATCCGTGCTCATGGAATATCAAGACCTTTTGAAAAAAGTCTGACTGCACCATGCACCTGTTGATCCGTAACCTTTTCCTGTGCCTGGTCATGGTCCTGTGCGGATCCTGTCATACCGGCGAATCAGACCAGTCGGAACGGAAACTTCCCGGTCAGGTTGATCGGGAAAAGCTCCTGGATGTCAACAAACACCTGATCCGGCAAGATGCGGTGGTCATCCGGAATTATGCCGACAATGCCGGTTGGGACCTTAAGGAAACCGGAACCGGACTGTTTTACCAGATCCTCGACCACGGCAGGCAACAGCCAAAAGCACGCAAGGTGAAAAGCGGTGATCAGGTCAGCCTGAATTATGACATAAGCTTGCTCGACGGTACTACATGCTATACTTCCACTCTGGATGGCCCCAGGAACTTTGTTGTGGATAAATCCCTGTCAGAACAGGGTCTTCACGAAGCAGTCAAACTCCTTGAGCCGGGCGATAGCGCCCTGATTATCATGCCTCCCCACCTGGCCTACGGACTTGTCGGCGATGGTGACCGGATTCCGGCGAGGGCCACCCTGGTTTATAGGATCCGGTTGGTCGATGTGAAACGAGGGAGCTCACGGTGATTTTTTTACATTTACGGAAAAAAGAGCGATTCATGAAAAAGATTCTCATTTATACACTAATCTTACTGTTAATCAATAGTTTAGCCTGTAACCGGTCTGATCGGGGTTTTAAACATCATCCATCAGGATTGTCCTACAGGTTTTATGAGATGAATCCTGAAGGCGCAACGCCTGAAACAGGCGACCTGATTGTGCTGTCAATGAAAATCCTAACCCCGGAAGGCAAATTGTACGATGAATCCGGTTTTTACCGGATGCAACTCCAGAAACCCATGTTCAAAGGGGATTTTTATACCGCCCTGGCTTTGATGCAGGTAGGCGACAGTGTCTGTTTCAAGCTGGATGCAGCAAATTTTTTTGAGAAAAACCGCAAACGGGATTTGCCGGTTGAGTTTCAGCAGGGAGATCCGGTCTATATTCATGTGAGAATGAAGAACATTGTAAACATCGGTGACCTTGAAGAGGAAAGGGCCAGCATTTATCATTCTGACAGAGAACAGGAAATGAACCTCCTGAAGAATTATATTGAGCTGACCAATACTACGGTACCTCCGTCCGCAAGCGGCATGTACTATATTTCTAAAAAAGAGGGAAGCGGCAAGAAAGCGGAACCCGGGAAGGATCTGACCGTTCACTACACCGGGACGGCCATTGACGGCAAAATCTTCGACTCATCGCTTCAGAGAGGCCGGCCGTTTCATTTTATTCTCGGGCAGGGACAGGTAATCAAAGGTTGGGAAGAGGGCTTTCTGCACATGAGGGAAGGCGGACAGGCCCGGTTTATTATTCCATCCGACCTTGCCTATGGAAAAGACGGCTATTCGAATATTATCTTACCCTATTCAACACTGGTATTTGAAGTCGAACTGATCGAGGTTAAATGATGCGCATTTCAGCCCGCTGATTGCTGAAACTTTGGGAAGCATCAGGCTTCAATGACCATGCCGTCATATCCCGGTTCAAGTTCCTCCGGCAGCCGTTGCATCAGATCTTCATGCAACCCGGCCTGGTGTGACATCTGTAAAGATAGCAATCATGGGCTTTTTTTTACTTTTGATATATGAAAGGCACTCTTTGGCTGATACCCAATGTTCTCGATGACGGAGAGCCCTCCGCCGTCGTCCCGGAACCCGCTTTGGATCAGGTCAGGAAACTCCGGTATTTTATTGTCGAAAATGAACGAAATGCCAGAAGGTTTTTAGTGAAAGCCGGCATGAAGCTTTTCCTGGATGAAATTCAGTGGGGTTTGCTGAACGAACACACCCGTGCTGACGAATTGATGCCCTTGATTCAACCTCTGCTTTCGGGAACCGATGCCGGCCTCCTGTCTGAATCCGGATGCCCGGGCATCGCGGATCCAGGTGCCGAGGTGGTGCGGATGGCTCACGATTCAGATATCAGGGTCAAACCCCTGACAGGCCCAAGTTCCATCACGCTGGCTCTGATGAGCTCGGGATTGAACGGACAGACTTTTGCCTTTCACGGCTATTTGCCGGTCAAGCCCCGCGATAGGATCCGCAAGATCCGCGAAATTGAACAACGATCCAGGAATAACCGCGAAACACAGATCTTTATAGAGGCACCTTACAGAAACCAGCAGTTGCTCCTGGATCTGGTTAACACGCTCAATCCTGACGTCTTGCTTTCCGTATCGGCTGATCTGACGGCACCTTCCGAGCTCATCAGAACAGCCCCTGTCTGGCAATGGCAGGGTCATCTCCCGGATTTAAATAAGCGACCGGCAGTATTTATGATCTTATATAAATAGTTAGATTTGCGGGGAGGAAGGAAGGATATGAAAGAGAAAAAATCCCTGAGATTCAGGATCATCAGGCTGTTCATCCTATTGATCCTATTGCTTCCTCTGTGGAGTTTTCTGATCTGGGCTTTCCGTCCTGTCCGGCCCCTGAATGTTTTTATCCTGGATAAAACCGTGCTTACATCGAAAGGCTCTGAGCACCGGTCATTGAACAGCATTCTGATCCATCAGAAGTACTCAAAGCCCGACAGGAAGCTCTACCGGATCGCCAAAGATTATTGGGGGTTTTTCCCGGAAAAGAAAGGTGGCAATTACCGGATCAGGGACCTGGATAGCATTGTTTATGCGAGACTCGACACCATTAAGTCAGGTGACGGGATTCTTCCGGTCTACAACAGGCAATCAAAATCCAACCTGACCTATGAAGGCATCGATTCCCTGGCCGAACGACTCGATGCATTGTATTATACGGATCTTTATGGTATTAACCAGGCGGAATGGTTTAGCGGCTCCCTGCGTATTCCAAATGTGTCCCCTGTTATTTACGGAGGCCTGACAGACAAGGAATTTCATCTGCTCAAGCGCATGAAGACCTTGAATAAGCTGGTCATTATCGAGTTCAACCTATATCACGATCCGACGCCGCGGGAAGTCAGAGACAGTCTCCTTCAGGCTGTCAATATCCGCCCCACCGGCTGGGTGGGAACTTACATACAATCCCTGGATCCTCTCTTGAACAGGGATATCCCGTTATGGATCATCCGGAATTACATGAAAAACCATCCCGGCAAATGGCCTTTCTCAAAACCGGGAATTGTTTTCGTCAGGGAAGATGGTTGGGTTGAGATCCTGGAGGATGACACGCATCTGGAGGTTCAGATACCTTTCATATATACCGATCAGCCTTACAGGAAACAATATGGGGTTGCCGACAAGGTTCCGTATCCCTTCTGGTTTGAGATCAATGAACCGCTCAATGACAGTGCCGTGATAGTTTCCCGTTTCCGGATAGAACCCACGGTTCTGGGTGATTCCATTCTGAGGCAGCACGGCATTCCAGCTGAATTTCCGGCAGTGCTGAAGTCGCGCGGATCGTCACATTGCTATTTTTACTGTGCTGATTTCTGCGACAATCCGGTCTCCCTGCTGCCGAGCTATTTCGCGGGTTCAGGCTGGTTCAGCAAGTCGTTCTATGAGAAGGACTACAGTCAACGAAGCGAGTTCTTTTATGAGTATTACCGGCCCCTGATGAACTCTATTCTCGATGAATATTATAGGAGCATGCGGTGAGAAGACTGGTTTTGACCGGAATGCTTGTCATTTTCTGGCTGAGTGCTGCAGGCCAGGGTGGGGTGAATCGTACCGGTCCGGCAGTGAGCCCGGCGCCCCAATTTTCACATGAACACGGATTCTACCGGGAGCCGGTTGTACTGACCTTGACAGTCCCGGGTGGCAACGGGATCATCCGTTATACGCGGGACGGATCCGATCCCGGTCCTTCCTCAACCGTTTATACCACTCCGATCCTGATCGATACCACGACAGTCATAAAAGCGGGGACATTTACGGATAATCCCTGGCCTTCACCCGTGGTAACCCATACTTTTCTGATCAACGATTCAACGGATCTCCCGGTTTTCAGTATTTCAACCGATCCGAAAAACCTATGGGATCCGGATTCGGGCATTTATATGGAGGGGAGAAATTACGTCTGGGGCTGGGGAAACGGGAATTTCTGGCAGGATTGGGAAAAAGAGGCATTTGTCGAATTCTTCGAGCAGGACCGGGAAGTTAAAATATCCCAGAGTGCCGGATTAAAAATCTCAGGAGCACTGACCCGCACGGCAAGTCAGAAATCCCTTCGACTCATTGCCAGGTCTGAATATGGACCTGCCAAGTTTAATTATCCGTTTTTTAAGGATAAACCGATCTTATCCTTCAATGAAATCAAGCTGAGGACATCGGGTAACGACTGGGCCTTCAGCATGATGAAAGACGGACTTCTTCAAACCATGGTTGCCGGCAGGATGGACATAGAATATCAGGCTTACAGACCTTCAATTGTCTTTCTGAACGGGGTTTACTGGGGAATTCACAACATACGTGAAATGATCGGCAACGATTATATCGAGGAAAACCACGGTTTTGACAAGAATAATTTGGATTTGCTGACCCAGACGGGACTTGTTAAAGAAGGGGACTTCCTCGCTTATGAAGAGCTGATTACTTTTATCAGAACTCACGATGTTTCAAATCCTGAAAATTACCAATGGATCAGCAAACGAATGGACATCCAGGAGTTTATAAACTATGACATAGCCCAGATCTTTTTTGCGAATTATGATTGGCCTGCCGGTAACATTAAATACTGGAAACCGAGAATTGCGGATGGAGTCTGGCGTTGGATAATATTTGACCTGGACTTTGCTTTCGAATATCCCTATTTCAATTCAGTTAAGTGGGCGACACGTGACAGCGTGGCAGATCCAAGCGGCTCGGCTGACCTTTTCAGGATACTTCTGGGGAATCCTGAATTCAGAAAACAGTTTGTCAAGACGTTTCAATACCACCTCAACACGACTTTCCAACCCGACCGTCTGGTTCACATGATAGATAGCCTGCAGGCAAACATTGACCGGGAAATGAAGAGCAGACATATAAAAAGATGGGAAGGTTATCACGGATGGACTTACATGGATGATAAACTGGGATATCTTGAAACACCCTGGCTGGCCAGCTATGACCAATGGCTGAATAATGTGGAAAAGCTCAGGGATTTCGCCAGAAAACGTCAGGCGGCTGTTATCAGACAGTTGCAGGATTACTTCCAAAAGGGCAATGCTGAAGAACTCAATTTCGTAACCGATCCTCCAGATGGTGGGCTGATTTTTGTTGATAATAACTGGATCGACAACCATTCAGTTGACGGTTCTTATTTCGCAGGTGAGGATCTTGCCTGCCGGGCTTTGCCTGAACAGTTGTACCGGTTTGATCGTTGGGAGATCCGGTCGAACAAACAGAATGCAGGGGATACGGTTGCCCTGATACCTCCTTTGAGCCGGTGGAAGTACCTGGATACCGGTATTTATCTGGATGAGCATTGGCGGGATTCAGAAATTAGCTCCGCCTGGCCGGAAGGGAGGGGAATCCTGGGCTACAATAACGACGAAATAGCAACTGAACTTTCTTACGGCTCAGATCCTGCCAACAAACATGTTTCTTACCTGTTCACCGGTACCTTCAGAATTCAGTCTGCCGGGCAATGGGCCAAAATGAACATCGGACTTCTGAGGGACGATGGTGCGGTGGTGTATCTGAACGGTGTTGAGGTGATCCGTTCCAACATGCCGGGAGTTTCGGATTTTAATACCCTGGCTTCTTCAGGAGTCGACGGTCCGGATGAACTGACATACCATTCATTCGACATTCCGGTTGCATTGCTCCGGAACGGCGACAATAAAATCGCTGTGGAGGTGCACCAGGCCAGCCTCTCCAGTCCGGATCTTACGTTTGACTTGTCACTGAAGGGTGTGGTCGGCAACAGTGACACGGAGACCACCTATTCTGTTGAAAACCCTGTGTCTTTGACTTTCGATTGGGCGTCTGAAATAATCGCCCACTTCAGTTATCAGGGCGAGATGCCTGACATCAGCATTAATGAAGTGATGCCTGCCAATCAGTCCGCCTACCCCGACCGGCTGGGATCCTACTCCTATTGGATTGAGTTATTCAACGCCGGGAACCTTCCTGTCAGCCTGTGTGGACTGTTTATCACCGATAACCTGTCCGTTCCGGGAAGATGGCAGATCCGGGTTGGAAATCCGGAATTAACTGTCATGGATCCATATGGATATCAGGTTCTCGTTGCTGATGGCAGGCCTTTCCTCGGACCGGATCATCTGGGATTCTCAATCGGCCGTGAAACGAAAACTATCGGCCTGTCCGTCAGGACTCCTGCCGGATATGTTTGGATCGATACCCTCACGGTACCCATGCAGGATCTGGACGTTTCCTTCGGACACTTTCCTGACGGGGTAACCGGACCGGTTGTGTTCACTCAGCATCCTACACCTGGTAATCCTAACATCAGGGATGATCAACCGGTGATTGAACAGACCCGTTTGTTGGATGCTTATCCCAATCCTTTCCAGGATGCAGCCTGTATCCGGTTTGAGGTCCGGGAAGAATCACCGGTTTTGGTCTGTGTCCGTAACCTTAACGGGACCTTGGTCAGGTTACTGACCAACCGGGTATACTCATTCGGAAGATATGATCTGTTCTGGGACGGGAAAAACAGGAGCGGACAGAAATTGCCTGCCGGTATTTACCTGGTATCATTCATTCAGCCCAGGCACTCGCAACATATCAAGCTTGTCCTGATTGAATGAAGCCTGAGGCATGGCCTCAGATGACCCAATTTTCGTAGCTTTGTCTAACTACATCAATTGCCATGAAACTTTATGACCTGAAATACCTCGAGGAAATTGCCGGCGGTGACAATGCTTTCAAGGAGGAAATGCTGAAGTATTATATTGAAAACACACCGGCTGTCCTTCAAACCCTTGATAAAAGCCTGAATGATGCTGACTGGGGCAGTTTCAGGTTTGCCATCCACAAGTTCACGCCTAACCTGACCATAGTAGGGATGACCGCCTTGGCCGGGCTGGCCAACCGTCTGGAGGTCCTGGCAACCAGTCCTGACAAGACCGGGGAAATTCCTTCGGTCTACAGCGGTTTCAGAGAGGGTTTGGTCAATGCCCTTTCAGAATTGACTGGTGATTTCGGATATCTTACTAAATGATAAGTAGTTGATAATGCCTAAGATACTTGTTTGTGAAGACGATTTTATGGTTCTGAAAACCGTGGAACACAGGCTTAAGCTGGACGGTTATGCGGTCATCGCTGTCTCTGATGGGAGCAAGGCCAGGGATGTTTTGAAAGATCCTGCTGCTGAAGTCAGGTTGATCATTACTGATTTGCTCATGCCCTATGTGAGCGGACTGGAATTGATCAACACGGTCAGGAATGAAATAAAACTTGAAATCCCCATTATCGTTCTTTCAAAACTTGGAAATGAAGATACGGTCCTCGAAGCTTTTAATTTAGGTGCGGATGACTATCTGACTAAGCCTTTCAGTCCAAATGAGTTGTCAGTACGGGTCAAAAAGCTCTTAATGAGGAGATAACCATAATGCGCAAGTCATTCCAGCTGACCGGATTCGCGGTTTTTTGGCTTTTTCTGGGCATTTCACTGGCAGCCCAGGAAGATACCAGCAGGTTTAACTATGAAGAGGCTTTTAAAACGGCCCAGTCGTTGGCATGGGATGGCAAATACAAGGAAGCCAGGACTCTCTGTGACCGGATCCTGGCCCGGGTTGAAGGGGATTATGATACCCGCTTTCTCCTCGCAAAAATAAATTCATGGGATAAAAAGTACCAGGAAGCCCGTGAGCTATACGAGGCTCTGATCAAGATTACACCGGACAGCAAAGAAGTAATTCATGGCTTTATTGATACTGAAAACTGGGCTGGTGACTATCCCGCCGCAACCGGATGGATCCGTTACGGACTGGACCGTTATCCCGGAGATCCTGACCTGGCATACAAGCAAGCGGTTATCTATCAGCGAACGGGGGAATTGGCAAAAGCCCAGGAACTCATAGCTGAATTGCTCACCCAGTATCCCGACCGCAAGGAGTTTAAGAACCTCTATCAAACGAGCAAGGGGCCTGTCAGGATCAACGGGGCTTCGGCCGAGTACACTTACAACCATTACAAGCTCCCGGTTGAACGAACCTGGAATATGATCGGGCTCAAATATTATAAAAGCAACAAGATCGGAACCTTTATCGGGGGGTTTAATACCGGTTATTTTGGGAATGATACCACCCGGTTCATGGAAAATGCCGGTGTCCAGTTTGAGATTGATGCTTACCCGGTCATACCGGGGAAAAAGCGATCTTATCATTTCAACCTGGGTCTGTCGCCGAGCTCCAATTTTGCCCGGCAGAAAGCCGGAGCCCATATCTATAACGGATTTGGCAAGGGATGGGAGCTAGAAGCCGGTTTTAATTTCATGCGATTCCGAAATGCATCAGATACCGTTAAAGTCCTGATTGCGGATGCAGGCTTGTCAAAGTATTTTGGTGATTACATCGGGGGTGCCGCTGTCAGTTTCTCGCCTATTGATGGGAAGGTTGCCATGGGTGCCAACCTGACGGTCAGGAAATATTTTTCGAACCCGGAGGGTTGGCTCCAGTTGTCTCTGGGTTACGGAATTTTTCCCGATAACCCTCTCTATTACCTGAATGATCCCAATTACGTTCCAAACCAGTTGCTTGCTTCCTACAACATCCTCCTGGCTGCCCGGTATCAAATGTCGGAAAGGTGGATCGGACGTGTTTATGCAGGGTATCAATATGAAGAATACCGTATTGACCAGTTACGCCATAACTTAACCCTTAACCTGGCTTTAATATACTTGTTCAGGAACTCTGCGGATCGTAAAAATTAATTGACGTAAACCATGAAGGGCCTGTCACGGATAATGCAAAGGATTTTAATAGTCGCTCTCCTGCTTCTTGACAACTGGGGTGGATCATTTGCCCAGGACGTGACAAACGATTCCGTTCCGGCAGCCAGAAATTCAACTGGAAAGGTTAAGGTATATGCCATCCAGATAGCTGCCTCAAAAGTCTTCATTGAACCTGCGTTTTTTAATGAAAAACTGGGCATCAGGGACTCGATACGGTATTTCCAGAAAGACGGATGGTACAAGTATATTATCGGTAAGTATGCCTCGAACCAGGAAGCGACCTCTAAGTTGCCGGGTCTCTCTTTCGATGCTTTTGTCACCTATTACCATGAAGATCGGGGTCAATCAGGGGATTCTTTGCCTTTTAACGGGAATGACACGGTTTTAACCGGCCGGGAACAAATACTTCCGGATACAACTTCTCTGCTGACCAATGACAGTATCAGGAGACTCATGTACCTAACCAAGGTCACGGAAGCGGATTCTGTTTTCAATGTGGCTAAAGACCTGATCCGGGCACGCTCTCTGTATCATGAAGCGGTTTTGCTGGATCCTGAAAAGAATTATCCTAAGGATCAGATTGTTGAGATTGACAGGCAGATTAAAGCACAACCGATAAACCTGATCAAACGCATTCCTCAGGCCATTTATGGGATCCTGTTTTTTATCGGCGTGATGATCGTTGTTTTGTTTATCGTTCTGGTTTTAAGAAGCCACCGGAAGCGGGTGGATAAGCAAAAGCAGAAAATCAGGGAAGGATATCAGGATACAATAGCGGAATATATTTTCACTGAACAGGAAGGCAGCACCATCCAGTTGCCTGACCTTGATTCAAAACTGAAAAAACAACTGCTGATTGACCAGATCATGCAGCTCTATGCCAATCTTGCCGGGGAAATCTCGGAGAAACTGCGAAAACTCTATCTCGAGCTGGGTCTGGACAACGAATCGATCAGGAAAGTCAGGAGTAACCAATGGCATATCCGCGCGAAAGGTTTCAGGGAACTGGCTCGTATGAACATCCAAGCAGTCAATTCTGAAATTGAGCGATGCCTGAACTCACCCAACGAAGTACTGCGTATGGAAGCCCAGCTGGCCATGATCAGGCTCAGTTCGGAAGATCCGTTAAAGTTCCTGGATATCCTGAAACAGCCTTTTACTGCGTGGGAACAGCTCCATGTGTACGATTTGATCCAGCGGTTTCAGATCTCTCCGCCGGATTTCAGCAGATGGTTGGATTCGTCGAACGAATCGGTGATCGTCTTTTCGATCCGAATGATCAGGGCTTTCAGGCAGGAATCAGCTTTTGACAAGCTGAAAGTCTTGCTGGATCATCCTTGTTATGAAATTCGGGAAGAAACCTTTATGACCCTCGGGGAACTGGGAAATCCTGAGGGATTGGTTTTGCTACGGAACCGCTATGAGACCGAAAGTGAACCCGGCCGCCTGGAGATTTTGAAAGCCATCGGAAAAATTCCGGACGATGCCAATATTGAGTTTCTCAAAAGTGTCAGGGATCAAAGCATTGACCTCCGGTTACAGGCAGCTGATGCCCTGGCAAGGATCGAATCTTACGGAATCAAGGGAATTGAGAATTTGCTGCAAGGCCCTGATGAGGACATGCAGGCCATTGCCCGACATATCCTGGAGAATAAAATCCGAAGGTAACAATGGGAATCCTTAAAGCCCTGCAACTACTCTTTGAATCGCTGATCCTGGTCGTTTCGACTACCGTAATGCTTTCCTATGCCGTTCTGGCAATTATTTCTGCCATCGCCATCCGGCGATATATAAGGGCTACCAGTTTTGTGGACTACAATTCCATTCTTTCATGCCCTTTTGCTCCCACCATTTCTATCCTGGCCCCCGCTTATAACGAAGGCAATAACATCATTCAGAACGTCAGGGCACTGATGTCATTGTATTATAGTGATTTTGAGGTTATTATCATCAATGATGGGAGCAAGGACGATACCCTCGAAAAGCTCATCGCGGAATATGACCTGGAAAAGGTGACTTATGTTTTCGAGTACAAGATACCAACCAAAGAAGTTAGGGGAGTCTATAAATCGAGGAACCGCTCTTTCTCAAGGCTCCTCATTATCGACAAGTTCAACGGCGGCAAGGCAGATTCCTTAAATGCCGGTATCAATCTGGCATCCGGGAAACTATTCGTTGCCATTGATGTGGATTGCATCATTGAATCGGATGCGTTGTTGAAGCTGGTCAAACCCTTTCTCGAAAAAACTAACAAGAGGGTGATTGCCACAGGCGGGGTCATTCGCGTTGTGAACGATTGTGTGATAGAGAGCGGCCAGGTCGCCCGAATTAATCTTCCCAGAAAGTTTTTGCCGCGCGTACAGGTCCTTGAATATACACGGGCTTTCCTGATGGGCAGGATGGCATGGTCCAGGCTGGATGGTTTGCTGCTCATCTCGGGTGCTTTGGGCCTTTTTGACCGCGAGGTTGTCATTGCCTGCGGGGGTTACCTTGCTTCAACCGTTGGGGAAGACATGGAACTGGTCATCAGGATGAGGCGCTACATGGTTGAAACCGGCCAGCCCTATTCTGTTGCCTATATCCCGGATCCGTTATGCTGGACGGAAGTGCCGGAAACACGAAAGGTACTTGGAAGACAACGCAATCGCTGGACCCGGGGTCTGATCGATTCTCTGAATATTCACAGGAAAATCGGCTTTAACAGGAAATACGGCCGGTTTGGGATGCTAGGGTATCCTTACTGGTTAATTTTCGAATGGTTCGTGCTGGTTTTGGAAGTTGTTGCTATTTTTTATTTCGGGTTGACCATTCTGTTCGGACAGGCAAATTATGCCTTCTTTGGCATTATGTTCGGTCTGGTGTACAGCTTTGCGGTCAGTATGTCTGTATGGTCGATCCTTTTTGAAGAGATGTCCTATCATAAGTATGAAAGCCGCAGGGATGTTCTCAGGTTGGTGGTAACCGCCTTCCTCGAACCGTTGTTTTACCATCCGATGACCCTTTATTGGGCAGTGCGCGGCAATATTGATTACTTATCCGGTAAGCATTCCTGGGGGGAAATGGCCCGAAAAGGGTTCGCAAAGGCAAAAAATCCCCAGGCTGGTAAATGAGGACTAGGGTGATCTTCCTTTGCTTTTTCCTCAAAGGTCCCTAACTTTGCCGTCTATCCGGTCTCGTAGCTCAGTTGGATAGAGCAGCAGCCTTCTAAGCTGCGGGTCGCAGGTTCGAATCCTGCCGGGATCACTGAAGTTACATGTGATTCAGCCGTGGTCCTCTTAACGGTTTTCCCGCCTGCCCCTCAAGTTACCGGCCTGTTTAATTGTCTTTGATACACCGGACACTGATCCCGGTTTTCTTGTTGAAATGGGTCTTGGAGAGGTACCCGTTGCACGCAGCCACTTCCCGAATGTATCCCTCGTTCAGGTACAGGTAAATGTAAGAGCTGGATTGCCAGAAGAATCCGCCGGAGCCAAAACTGTAGAAGGCTCCCTTGGCGTGGCGGTCGCCTGCAAAATAGGCTTCAAAACCACTGGATCCGCCGACTTTCAGTTGAGCCCCCGCGTCACCGTACTTGTAAAAATTATTGAGGGTCTTCCAGTCGTTATCAGAAGGAAGATGCCAACCCTCCGGGCATATTCCGCGGGTTCCTTCCGCATCCGTGTATCCCATGACTTCGTCCCAGTCGTATAAACCACCGTACAGGTCGCAATTATGCGGGTCATTGCCCCAGCAGTACTTTTCAATTATCCCGTTGTCAGACAGGTCGGAATGATCCATGTAGTCAACCGTGCTGGCCACATAGCGTCCCGTGTTCAGGTTTTTGGCCATCCAGCACTGGTCACCGATCTGAACTGTCGGGTACGTATTCCCATCGGCATCCGTTACATAGGGAGTTCCAGGACAGGGATTCTTGCTCAATTGGAAAAAGGTGAGGTTAACCTCGTCTGAAGTGGTTCCGCAAGTTCCTGCAATGGTCCAGAGGAGTGTGTAGGAT
>Ga0136653_10001251_pt1 | contig 13786 bp, 9 predicted proteins | sample LakKivw275mmetaG_FD_94866 | JGI IMG/M metagenome (GOLD analysis project Ga0136653, IMG submission 94866) | Anoxic lake water microbial communities from Lake Kivu, Rwanda to study Microbial Dark Matter (Phase II) - Lake Kivu water 275m metaG... | ecosystem: Environmental > Aquatic > Freshwater >... | reverse complement strand
GACGAAATGCCGAATGTCTGTTTGAATAGAAATGCTTGAAAACTTCTGCCGTCATGTCTCGGGTGCGGAAAAGTTTTCCTAACCTTGCTTCGGTATTTACCGGCTAAATCTTTAATCTTTATGATCTAAAATTAACGGCTGGTATGAAAATTGAAAGTAAATTCATTCGCGGGTTGATCTCATGTCCCTTGTTTTTTGCGCGCCTTCAACCCATTAATATGATTAAACTAACCAGGATCTGGCCCGAGTAGAAGACAAAGGAGATCGCGATGGTTCGCTATGTAGACCTCATTCAAGACGCCCCCATCAAGCGGGAGGAACTAAAAGAAAAAGAGGCAGTACCCCGGAAGACTCGAAAGCTGGACAAGGAAGATATGGAGGAATACCGGAGAATTTACCTGACGGTACAGGACTACCTCGAGGGGGTGCGAAGGAGAGTCACCCGGCACATGGATTTCGATCTCGAACCCGCCATAGATTTCCTGCACAATATCATCGACACACCGGATCTCATCACAAAGCTCTATCAGTTCACAAGCGAATACGGCCACGAGGAGGATTTCACGATCTCCCATTCCATCAACACGATGATCCTGTCCCTCAAGGTCGGCCAGGGCATGGGCTATTCGAAGGATAAACTCTTCGAGCTGGGCCTTGCGGCCCTGTTTCATGACCTGGGGATGTTCCTGGTTCCCGATGACATCCTCAGGAAACCCGACAGTCTGACCACGGAGGAGAGCGAGGCCGTCAGGAAACACCCTGAGATGAGCAGGGACATTTTGTCCATCCGCGGCGGGTCCTATCCATGGCTTTCCGAGGTGGTCTACCAGCATCACGAGCGGCAGGAGGGCCAGGGCTATCCCTGCGGCCTGAGAGGGGACCGCATTCATGAATACGCAAAGGTCATCGGCATCGTGGACACCTACGAGGCCATGACTCATAACCGCCCCCATCGGAGGGCCATCTCTGTCCGGGAACTCATCGAGTCAAAAAACCAGCAGTTTGCTCCCAGGATCATCAAAGTCTTCCTGGAACAGGTTTCTCTCTACCCGATGGGGAGCTATGTGAAGCTTAATAACAAGTCCATCGCCAAAGTCATCGACACCAACGACCAGCAGCCCCTGCGGCCCGTCGTCAACGTCCTCTTTGACGGTCAGGGCAACAAGATGAAGGTGGACCAGATCGTCAACCTGAAAGAAAACTCACTTCTGTGGGTTGTCGGAAACGTGTCGGAGACGGACCTTCCAGCTGGAGCCTGAAGGTACTGGGCAGGAAATTCAGCTTGCGACCGTTGGTAGGATGAAGGACTTGGACTCGAGGATGTAACCTCCCTCGGTCCCGTTTTCCCCCTCACAGGACGTATCCCTCACAGCCTCCTGGATCACGTCCACATCAATCTCCCTGATCTTCATTCCAAACCCGATCAAGAGACTCATATCGCATATGTTGTTGATCTTGCGCGGCACGCCCCGGGAGTGATCGTAGATGGTTCGCAGGGCATCGTCGGTGAAAACGTTTTTGTTCAACCCCGCCTTGGAGAGGCGGAAGAGTATATACTTGACCGACTGGTCAAAGCTGAGCGCGCCCAGGTGGTAACGGACGGCGATTCTCTGGTCGAGTTGCTCGATTCTCCGGATGATTCCCCTCAACTCCGGCTGACCGATCAGGATCAGGGAGAGAAGGAACTGGTCATTGAGCTGATAATTCAAAAGGAGCCTGACTTCCTCGAAGGTTTCCGGGGGCACGAGTTGGGCCTCGTCGACGATTAAAAGGGTGGTGACACCCTTCCTGAAATCCTGCAGGATCATCTCCCCGAGCATGTTCAGGAGATCTACCTTGGAGTCCGTGCCGGGGGTGAGCCCAAACTGGTGGAGGGTTTCTTTCAGAAAGTCCGTGGGTTTCAGGTTGGGATTGGCGATCAATCCGATGTTGTACTTGTGCCTCGGAAGCTGCTGGATGAGGGCCCGGCTGAGGGTCGTTTTTCCGCAGCCGATCTCGCCCGTGAGAAGGGCCGCCCCCCTCTTGCGGTGCACCGCGTAGAGGAGCCTTGTCATGGCTTCCTCGTGATCCCGCGAGTAAAAGATGAACTTGGGGTCCGGCGAGATCTCGTATGGATACACCTGGAAACCCCAATAATTCAGATACATTTAATTAATCCATCCAGAGCGAGATAAATTTCCGCGAAACAGGTTCTGTAGTGGTAATCGGTAAGGCCGTGAGGATCTTTAATGTTTTTGTCGCCGTTGCTCCTGCCGCCGGAGAAAACCCCCAGGAGGTGTATCTTGTCCCGCGTTTCGGGATATCTCGCGATGATCTCCCACTTGTGGATCTCTTCCATAACGAGAATTAGATCCGCCCAGTCAGCCAGGTCCTCCGTCAGGGGCCTCGAACGGTGCCTGATCCCGTCCATGCCCCTGTTGTGAAGCAAACGGGCGGCCTTGAAATCCGCCGCTGCGCCTTGCAGATCCATCAGTCCCGCAGAATAGACCTCTACATAGTGAATCTTATGGACCTGGAGTATTTTCTTCAGGATGCGCTCGGCGAGAAAGCTTCTGCAGATATTGGCCGTGCAGACGAAAAGGATGTGGATGGATGTTCGTACTTGTGAACCCGAGGTCATAGTTTCTGATCCTTCGATAGGTGGCCGGAGTGCCTGTTTTTTTTGTGCAAAGACCATGCCTCTTGAAAACCATGAGAAAAGTCCTAACGCCCGGGCGTTGCCTGCCGATAATAACTCCTATAGGGATGGGGATCCCCTTTGTTATCAATTTTGTGGCGCCGGTCTGGCATATTTAATGAATAAAAATCCACTCTGAATCTTTTTGGGAAGACATCGCCCGGATCACCGGAGCGGGGGACGGGCGGTCATAAAATTCCCGCTTCAGGGGTGCACAAGGACAGAATGTTCCCGGAAAAGACCGAGAGAGCGGCAGGCGGTTTTGACTTCAGGGAGATCTCGCAGCTTTCGGAGAAGCTTGCGCTCCGCAAGGCCCTTCTCGAGATCACCAACCGCATCCACGCCGCCCAGAACATCAGGGAGATCCTCGTCGATCTCAAGGACGGGATCCTCTCCCTTTTCAACGCCTACATGATCTCCATCTACGTGGTGGACCGGTCGAAAAACGAGCTTTTCACCTATTTCCTCGCGGGGTCCCAGCTCAAAGAAATCCGAGTGCCGATCAGCAACTCGAGCATCGCAGGCTTTGTGGCCGCCAACGCCAAGCCCGTGAACATCGCGGACGCCTACGACAAGGCGGAGCTGCAGGCCATCCACAAATCCCTCACCTTCGATGAAAGCTGGGACAAGAAATCCGGGTACCGGACGACCCAGGTTCTCGCCGTGCCCGTCTATCACGAGAACAACCTGATGGGCGTTGTCCAGCTCGTCAACAAAAAGGGCGGGGAAAAGTTCAATGCCGAGGATCAGAGTTTCCTGGAGGAAATCGGCGAGGTCCTGGGCATTGCCTTCTACAACCAGCAGAAGGTCGTCACACCCCGCCGGAGAACAAGGTTCGACTATCTCGTCATCCGCGATCTCATCAAGCCGCAGGACCTGGAAACCCTCTGGACCGAGGCAAGAAAATCCAGCGAAACCGTCGAGAGTCTCCTGATCAACAAGTACAAAATCTCCAAGGAGGATATCGGCCGCGCCCTCGAGGATTTCTTCGGGTGCAAGTTCGTCCAGTACAACTCCAAACAGCCCATCCCGGACGACCTCCTAAGGGAACTGAAAAGGGATTATCTTCGCCGGGAACTCTGGGTGCCCCTCGAGAGGACGGATGGCAAAATCCGCGTCGTTGTCGATGACCCCAACAACATCATCAAGCGCGACATCATCCAGAACCTCCTGAAGACCAAGTCCATCGAGTACTGTGTCGCCCTCCGGGAAGACATCATCAAGTTCATCAATCACTTTTATCAGGCCGGGGATGACGGCCCCTCGGTCGGGGATATCCTCAAGGGCCTTGAAGTGCTTCCCGATGGACAGGAGGAGGAGGATGAGGCCGTCTCCGAGTCCGACAGCGCCATCATGCAGCTGGTCAACAAGATCATCAACGAAGCCCAGTCGAGGCGCGCCTCGGACATCCACATCGAACCCAACTACGGAAAGAAAAACGTCGAGATCCGGTACCGCGTCGACGGTCACTGCTCGATCTGCCAGACCGTTCCCTACAGCTACCGGGCGGCCATCGTCTCGAGGATTAAGATCATGGCCAACCTGGACATCACCGAAAGGCGTCTACCCCAGGACGGCAAGATCAAATTCAAGCGCCCCGGCGGACAGGAAATGGAGCTTCGCGTGGCCACACTGCCGACCCAGGGAAACATAGAAGACGTGGTGCTCCGAATCCTGGCCAAGGGCGAGATCATGCGCCTGGAGGAAATGGGGCTTTCCAAATACAACTTCAACAATTTGACCAAGCTCCTGTCAAAACCTTACGGCCTCATTCTCTGCGTGGGACCCACGGGATCCGGGAAGACGACCACCCTCCACGCGGCCGTGCACCGTATCAACACGCCGGAACTGAAGATCTGGACCATCGAGGACCCCGTCGAAATCACCCAGCCTGGTATCCGCCAGGTCCAGGTCAATCCCAAAATTGGCCTCGATTTCGCAAGGGCCATGAGGTCCTTCCTTCGCGCGGACCCCGACGTCATCATGGTCGGCGAGATGAGGGATTTCGAGACGGCCAAGATCGGCATCGAGGCTTCGCTCACGGGACACCTTGTCTTTTCCACCCTTCACACCAACAGTGCCCCCGAGACCATCGTGAGGCTCCTGGACATGGGGATCGACCCCCTGAACTTCGCCGACTCCCTCCTGGGGATCCTTGCCCAGAGGTTGGCCAGGACGGTCTGCAAGAACTGTAAAGAGGCCTACCACCCCACGAAAGAGCAATATGATGAACTGGTCGATGCCTACGGGCCGGTACATTTCGCGAAACTCAACATCCCCTACGGTGATGATTTCAAGCTCTACCGGGGGAAAGGCTGCGGGGATTGCGACAACACGGGTTACCGGGGCAGGATCGCCATCCACGAACTTCTGGTCGCCACGGACAACATCAAGAGGATGATCCAGAAGCACGAGACCGTCGATATCGTCCGGGAAACCGCCATCGCCGACGGCATGACCACGCTTTTGCAGGACGGCATCCTCAAAGTCATCCAGGGCCACACGGACTTCGAGCAGGTACGGCGCGTCTGCATCAAGTAACAGTGATGAGTGAATAGTGGTGAGTGGTGAGCGAATAAATCTTAATGCAAAAAGTTATCGGGACCTCAAGGTTTGGCAAAAGAGTATCGAACTAGCCAGAGATCTCTACTCAAGAACACGTTCATTTCCCGAAGATGAGCGTTTTGGTTTGACCAACCAAGTAAGGCGTGCCGGGGTTTCTATTTGTTCAAACATTGCTGAGGGTCAGGCCAGACGCACCACGAAAGACTTCGTTCAGTTCTTGTATATCTCGCGTGGCAGCCTCGCTGAACTGGATACTCAGTTGACGCTTTCTCATAAGCTGGGATACCTGGACGAAGAGAATTACCAAAAGCTCCTCAGCCAGATTGATGAAATACAGCGGATGCTTTACGGCATGATCACAAAGCTGGGCGGATCGCGGTAAGACGTACTCTAAACACCAGCACTCTTGATTCCTTCACTTTATATCTCATTTTTGCTCACCACTCACCACTCAACACTCTTCACTTTTTCTTTAATTTGTCCTGCCATTCCCCCAGTTTGATCATGGCCTCCACGGGGGTCATGTTGGAGACATCGAGGTCCGCGATCTCGCCCAGGACGGCGTGTTCCTCGTCCATGAAGAGGCTCAGCTGGCCGGTTCTGGACCCGCGTATTTCCTTTTTTCGGCGGGCGATGGTAGGCATGCCGATCTCGTCGAATTCCCCCTTTTCGAGGTTTTCCAGAACCTCCTTTGCCCGCAGGATCACATCATCCGGGACGCCGGCGAGACGGGCGACGGCGATGCCGTAGCTCCGATTCGTCGAGCCCTTCATGATCTTCCGGAGGAAGATGATCTTGTCCCCCCACTCCTTGACGGCCACGTAATAGTTCTTCACGCCGTCGCGGGTCAGGGCCATGTCGGTCAGCTGATGGTAGTGTGTTGCGAAAAGGGTCCGGGCGCCCAGTCGCTCGGAGTCATGAATGAACTCCGCCACGGCCCAGGCGATGCTCAGGCCGTCGAAGGTGCTCGTGCCCCTCCCGACCTCGTCGAGGAGGATCAGGCTCCGCGAAGTGGCGTTCCGGAGAATGCTTGCGACCTCCGTCATTTCAACCATGAAGGTGCTCTGACCCCGGGCCAGACTGTCGGCGGCCCCGACACGCGTGAAAATCCGATCCACGATACCGATCCTCGCCTCCTGCGCCGGGACGAAACTTCCCATCTGAGCGAGGATCACAATGAGAGCCACCTGCCTGATGTAGGTGGACTTCCCGGCCATGTTCGGGCCCGTGATGATCAGGAAACGATCCTTATCGAGATCGAGGAAGGTGTCATTCGGCACAAAGCCCTCGGCAAGGGGCATCCTCTCAACGACGGGGTGCCTCCCTTCGCGGATCTCGATCGCATCCCCGTCATCGACATTCGGCATCCGGTAGTTGTAGCGCTCGGCAACCTCGCCCAGAGAGACAATGGCGTCGAGGTCGGCCAGCCTGGAGGCCGTGTACTGGATCCGGCGGATGTGACGGGCGATCTCGTCCCTGACCCGGATGAAGAGGTCGTATTCCCGCTGCCTCTTCTTTTCCTCGGCATTGAGGACAGTGGCCTCGTACTCTTTGAGTTCCTGGTTGATGTAGCGCTCCGCGTTGACCAATGTCTGTTTACGGACATAATCCACTGGGACGGCGTGGCTGTGGGTTTTCGTCACCTCGATGTAATAGCCAAAGACATTATTGAACCCTACCTTGAGAGAGGGGATCCCTGTTCGCTTCCTTTCTTTCTCCTCCAGCGCGGCGATCCATTGCCTGCCGTCCCGGGTGACGGAGATAAGCCCGTCGAGTTCCTTGTCGTAACCCTCCCGGATGATGCCCCCTTCCCGGATGGTCATCGGCGGATCTTCAGCGATGGACGCTTCGATGAGATTGGCGATGTCGGGCATCTCATCGATCCCCTCCCGGATGCCCGTCATGAGGGGGGAGTCGAATTCATAAAGAAGCCTTCTTACCGCAGGGAGGGCTTTGATGGACGTCTTTAGGGCGTTCAGGTCCCGCGCGTTCGCCGCCCCGATTGAAATCCTCCCTGCCAGTCGCTCAATGTCATAGATTTCCTTGAGCGTCTCCCGCAGATCGCACCTGGTCAGGTGCTTTTCCTTGACCTCCGAGACAGCGGCCAGGCGTTCGCGGATCCTTTCCGGGACGACAAGGGGATAGTTGAGCCACCAACGGAGCCGCCTGCCGCCCATGGCGGTCACCGTTTCGTCGAGAACATGAAAGAGAGACCCCTCCTTGCGGCCGCCCTGGATCGTGACGAAGAGTTCCAGATTGCTCCGCGCATTTTCATCAAGAACAAGAAAATTCCCCGCCTGGTGCCAGCGGATGTCCGTGATGTGTGCGACCTCATCCTTCTGGGTTTCCCTGACATAGCGGAGAACGGCGCCCGCCGCGGACACCATGGCCGGGTGGCCGCCGATACTGATCCTAGAGAGTGTCTCAGGGGGGAAATAGCTCTGGAGAAGCACTTCCGAAGAAGACGGGTCGAAATACTCCGACGGAAAATAATTGATAACGCAGGCGCCGAGGTCCCGGCAGAGGGCCTTCTGGAAGGCTCCCCCTCTGAGGTTCTCCTCGAGAATGATCTCCCTGAACCCGTGACCGAGCACCTCGTCGAGAAAAAAATCACGGTCCTCCGATTCCGTCACCCAGAAATCGCCCGTCGAGATATCGATGAAGGCAAGACCGTAGAGGGAATCCCGGACGGCGATCCCGGCCAGAAAGTTGTTTTCCTTGGCCTCGAGGTTTTCAGCGTCGATAACGAGCCCGGGCGTGATGATGCGGACGACCTCCCGTTTGACGATACCCTTTGCCTCCCGGGGGTCCTCCACCTGCTCGCAGATGGCCACCTTGAATCCTTTTTCGATGAGCCTGGCAATGTAGGAAGATGCCGCGTGGTAGGGGACACCGCAGAGGGGGACGCTATCTTCCTTGCCCTTGTTCCGGGACGTCAGGGTGATCTCCAGGACCTTCGAGGCCACGACGGCGTCCTCGAAGAACATCTCGTAGAAATCACCCATCCGGAAGAAGAGGATGCAGTCCTTGTGCTTCTCCTTGATCTCGAGGTACTGCCGCATGGCCGGCGTGAGACCCGTCATTCCCACCTGTCTCCCCGCTTCTTGAGATCGATGGCCTTTTCCTCCTTGATGGAAACGACCTTGCCCCGGTCACTGATAAAAACCGTCAGCAGCCAGCTCACGATACTGATGATGATCGAACCCCACAGGGCCGGCCAGAAACCCCGGACGTCGAAGCCGGGAATCAGTCCCGAGACCATCATGAGAAGCAGGGCATTGATGACAAAGGTGAAGAGCCCCAGTGTCAATATATTGACAGGAAGGGTCAGGATGAGGATAATGGGGCGCAGGACGACGTTCAGGACCCCCAGGATGGCAGCGGCCGCCAGGGCGGACCAGAAACTGGCGACGGAGATGCCCTGCAGCATGTAGGATGCAGCCAGTATGGCCGCAGTCAGGACAAGCCAGCGTATCAGTAGACCGATCATGATGCTCCTCCATCTTGATGAATAAAAAGTGCACCCGGCTGAACAGTGACTGGGCGTGTTTCGGCAGGTACCGAGGATTTTGGATTCTAATCCTTGGGCCGCGTAATGATCAAGGGGCAATTTTCCGGACGCGCGATTGCAAAAATATATTGAAATACCGGGCCTAAAGAAATAAAGTTCCCTACCATTGCACCCTTGAAACGTTTACATAAACGCCGAACTCCTGTAGAGTTTAAAAGCAGTTTAAATTTTCGCCCTGATCGATGACCGCTATGGGAAAGACGATCACGCAGAAAATCATCGAATATCATCTCGTGTCCGGCCGCTTCGCCCCCGGGGAGGAAGTGGCTATAAGGATTGATCAGACGCTCACACAGGACGCCACGGGAACCATGGCCTACCTGCAGTTCGAGGCCATGAAAATCGACCGGGTGAAAACGGAACTGTCCGTCAGCTACATTGACCACAACACGATGCAGCTCGGCTTTGAGAATGCCGACGATCATCGCTACCTCCGGAGCGTTGCGCGAAAGTACGGGATCTACTTCTCTCGGGCCGGAAACGGCATCTGCCACCAGGTCCATCTCGAGCGTTTCGGCAAGCCGGGCAAGACCCTCCTCGGGTCTGACAGCCACACCTCCACGGCAGGGGCCCTGGGCATGCTCGCCGTGGGTGCCGGCGGACTCGACGTGGCGCTCGCCATGGCGGGGGAGCCCTTTCACTTTGAAGGCCCCCGCGTGGTCCGGATCAACCTGACGGGGAAGCCCCAACCCTGGGTATCCGCCAAGGATGTCATTCTCAGGATCCTGGAGATCTTCACCACGAAGGGCAACGTGGGGTATGTCTTCGAATACGGCGGCGACGGCCTTTCCACCCTCTCCGTCCCGGAGCGGGCGACTATCGCCAACATGGGCGCAGAGTGCGGCGTGACGACCTCCATCTTTCCGAGCGATGAGATAACGAGACGGTTCCTCCGCGCCGAGGGCCGGGAGAAAGACTGGTCGGAGATCAAACCGGACGCCGATGCGGTCTACGAAAGAACCGTCGATATCAATCTCTCGGAGCTCGTCCCCATGACGGCCAAACCTCACAGCCCCGACAACGTGGACCCGGTCGCAAAAGCCGGGGAAATTCCCGTAAGCCAGGTCTGCATCGGAAGCTGCACGAATTCCTCCTACAAGGACCTGGTCACTGTTGCGAAAATTCTCAAGGGAAGGCACGTCCACGAGGGTGTGAGCCTCGTGATCACCCCCGGCTCCAGGCAGGTCCTGGAAAACCTGACGAAAGACGGCTACCTGGTCGATCTACTGGGAGCCGGCGCGAGACTGACGGAGAGTTCCTGCGGGTTCTGCATCGGCGCCAGCCACAGCCCGGAGTCGGGCGGTGTCTCGGTCCGGACATCGAACCGCAACTTTCCCGGCCGGTCCGGCACGGAAGACGCCGAGGTTTATCTGACAAGCCCCGAGACGGCCGCGGCGGCCGCCGTCACGGGGAAACTCGTCGATCCGAGGGGTTTGCCCCTGCCCTACCCCGGAACGAAGATGCCGGAACGCTTCCATGTCAACGACGACATGATCATCAAGCCCCTCCACCTTTCGGACAGGGCTTCCGTCCGGATCATCCGCGGTCCGAACATCGGTAAGCCTCCGGAAAACGATCCCCTGCCGGCTGACATCTCGGGCGAGGTGACTATCAAGGTGGGCGACAAGATCACGACGGATCACATCATGCCCGCCGGGGCGAGGATGAAATACCGCTCCAACATCACCAAATACGCGGAGTTTGTTTTCGAGGGTCTGGACAAAAAATTCTACGGGCGGGCGATGAAAACCCGGAAAGCCGGCAGACACAACATCATCGTCGCGGGTCTTTCCTATGGGCAGGGCTCTTCCCGGGAGCATGCGGCCATCTGTCCCATGTATCTCGGCGTCAAGGCGGTGATAGCAAAATCCTTTGAGCGGATCCATGCGGCCAATCTCATTAACTTCGGTATACTGCCGTTGACATTCAAGGATGAGAAAGCCTACGACAAGATCGATCAGGGCGACGGGCTTGCGATTCCCGGCATCCGGAAGATCCTCGAAGAAGGAAGGACGATTACCGTCCGCAACACGACGAAGGGGTTCGATTTCGAGGTCACCTGCAACCTGTCTCCAAGGCAGAGAGACATCCTTCTGGCAGGCGGTGCGCTCAATCTCGTAAAAGGAAAGTCACTGGAATGATGGAGTGCTGGAAAGTTGGAATGATAAGTATATTAATATAACAAGTTTTTCAACAGCCCACTATTCCAATATTCCAATGCCCCATAGTTCCGCCTTTTGCGTAGACAGAATCCGGCGATGAGGACGAGACATGTCACAAACCAAAATTAAGGTAAAAAACCCCATCGTGGAGATGGATGGCGATGAAATGACCCGGATCATGTGGAAGATGGTCAAGGAGAAGCTCCTCCTGCCCTTTCTCGACATTGATATCCGGTATTACGACCTCCATGTCAAACACCGTGACGAGACGAATGACCGGGTCACGGTGGAGGCCGCCAGGGCCATCCTCCAGCATGGCGTGGGGGTGAAGTGCGCCACCATCACGCCCAACCAGGACCGCGTCCGGGAGTACGGGCTCAAGAAGATGTGGAAGAGCCCGAACGCGACGATCAGGGCGACCCTTGACGGAACGGTCTTCCGGAAACCGATCCTTGTTAGAAATATCAGGCCTTTCGTCTCCACGTGGAAAAGACCCATCACGGTGGGGAGGCATGCATACGGGGATGTCTATGACAGCGCGGAGATCCGGGTGCGCGGCGAAGGCCGGGCGGAGCTCCTTTTTACGCCCGCTGATGGAAAGCCTGCCAGGCTGAAAATCAAGGATTTCAAAGGGCCGGGAATCCTCCAGGGCATCCACAACACCGATGAATCCATATCGGGTTTTGCCCGTGCCTGTTTCACCTTTGCCCTCGATCAGAAGATGGACCTCTGGTTCAGCACGAAGGATACCATTTCAAAGACCTACGATGCCCGCTTCAGGGACATCTTCGAGGCGGAGTACAAAAAAAACTGGAAGAAAAAATTCGAAGAGGCGGGGATCAACTACTTCTTCACCCTCATCGATGACGCTGCGGCGAGGATCATCCGATCTGAAGGGGGAATGCTCTGGGCCCTGAAGAACTACGACGGTGACGTCATGTCCGACATGATCGCGTCGGCCTTCGGAAGTCTCGCCATGATGACTTCCGTTCTCGTCTCACCGCGCGGACATTTCGAGTACGAAGCCGCCCACGGCACCGTTCAGCGGCACTACTACAAGCATCTCAAGGGAGAGACAACATCGACGAATTCCATGGCCCTCATCTTTGCCTGGACAGGATGCCTGCGGAAACGCGGGGAACTTGACGGCACACACGCTGTCGTCCGCTTCGCAAACAGGCTCGAGCAGGCGGCGATTAAAACGGTGGAGAGCGGCATCATGACCGGTGATCTCCTCGCCGTGGCCAGGAAAAGCCCTTCGAACAGGCAGGTCACAACGGAAGGTTTCATAGACGCGGTCGCCGACAGGCTGCAGATGAGATAGTGGATAGTGCAGAGTGGTGAGTGGTTAGCAAAATCAAACAGACCGCGCGAAAAAGGGGACACGGGAAAAGGGGACAGGCTACTTTTTTTATTCTTTAGCAATTTCGTATATTTAATGATACATGTAAAAAAGTAGCCTGTCCCCTTTTTCTTCCAACCATAACTCAAAATTGGGGCAAACTCCTTTGCCCTTCGCCTTATGCCTCTTGCCAACTTAAAGGATCTGACCCTCGAGGAAATCGAGAAACTGGTCGCGAAACACGGCAAGGAAAAATACCGGGCGCGGCAGATGTTCAAGTGGATCTACCAGCAGGGAGCGGGTTCCTTTGACGAGATGACGAACCTCTCGAAGGACTTCCGGAAACAGATGGAGGACATTGCCCGGCTCAGCGCCCTCGAGATCGCCGCTACCCAGACCTCTGCGGACGGCACGATCAAAATCCTCTTCCGCCTGGAAGACGAGCTTCACATCGAGGGCGTTCTCATCCCGGGGAGAAATCACTGGACGCAGTGCGTCTCCACGCAGGCGGGCTGCAGGATGGGGTGCACGTTCTGCCTGACGGGACTTTCCGGTTTCAAGAGAGATCTCCTGCCGTCGGAGATCGTTGACCAGATCACCCGGGTCCGTTTCACTATGGAAGAGGGAAAGAAGGTCGGCAACATCGTTCTCATGGGCATGGGAGAGCCCCTCGTGAACTACGACAACACCCTCAAGGCCATCAGGATCATGACCTGCGACGATGGCCTTGCTTTCTCCACCCGCCGGATCACCCTGTCCACCTGCGGTATCCCGCCCATGATTCTGAAGCTCGGAGAGGATGCCTGCGTCAATCTCGCCGTTTCCCTCAATGCCCCGGACGATATGACCAGGAATACCCTGATGCCGATCAACAGAAAATACCCGCTGGAGGCACTCATCAAGTCCTGCAGGGACTACCCCATGCCGAGGCGCCGGCGGATCACGTTCGAGTACATCCTCATCGACGGCGTGAACGCCTCCCCGGAAGACGCGAAAATACTGGTCCGACTCTTCAGGGGCATGAAGTGCAAGTTCAACCTCATCCCCTTCAATGAATTCCCGGGCACACCTTATCGGGCCCCCTCGCGGAAGACCATCGAGGCGTTTCAGAAAGTCCTCGTGGATCACCATTACACGGCCGTCATCCGGAAAAGCTGCGGCAAGGACATCCTCGCCGCCTGCGGACAGCTTTCAGGCCAGAAGGCCTGAGCATAAAAGACAGTGAATAGTGGCTAGTGGTTAGTGATTAGCAAGACCAAAAAGACTGAAAAGACCGGATAGACTAGATAGACCGGACGGACGAAGACAGACCTAGCAGGACTTAGATAGACTTAGATAGACTTAGACGGTACTGTCAACTTTCTTGTGTAAATTGTTTGTGAGCCATCTCCTGGAAGAACGGCAAGTTCTTCCGCACTTTCCCTACAGGGGTTGACCGCCAATGCAATTCCATCTTCAACGAGATGAAG
>Ga0136653_10001250_pt1 | contig 13793 bp, 9 predicted proteins | sample LakKivw275mmetaG_FD_94866 | JGI IMG/M metagenome (GOLD analysis project Ga0136653, IMG submission 94866) | Anoxic lake water microbial communities from Lake Kivu, Rwanda to study Microbial Dark Matter (Phase II) - Lake Kivu water 275m metaG... | ecosystem: Environmental > Aquatic > Freshwater >... | reverse complement strand
GGCCATGCCGGTGACGGTAACCTTCATCCGTCTATATTCACTGATATCAGGAATAAAGAGGAGTTTGCCCGAGCCCAGAAGGCGATGGAGGAGATATTTGACACAGCACTGTCTTTAGGCGGCGTCCTCTCCGGGGAGCATGGTATTGGTCTGGAGAAGCAGCGCTTTCTTAAGAGGGCTATGGACCCGGTAGCCCTTGACATAATGAAGAAGGTAAAGGGAATGTTAGACCCCAACAACATCCTTAACCCGGGCAAAATATGGGAAGAAGAAGCATGATATGGCAGAAGCTAAAAAAGACAGGTACGAGCAGGTAAAGAGGTTTGAAGGCGACCTAAGCCAGTGCATGAAGTGCGGCTTTTGCACCTTCTGGTGCCCGGTGTATCAGGAGGAGCGGATAGAATCTTCTGTAGCCAGGGGTAAGAACATGATGATTAGGGGGCTGCTGGCTGGGGAGCTAGACTATACTAAAGAGTATGCCGACCGGCTTAATAAGTGTACCCTGTGCATGACCTGCACCGCTAACTGCCCAGCCAAGGCTAACATTCCGAACGTTATCGTCGCCGCCAGGGCAGATACAGTTAAGGCTAGGGGATTAAAATTTCCCTACAATATTATCTATCGTTGGCTTCTGCCCCGGCGCACCCTTTTTGGCAACGTGGTTCGCTTTGCCTCCTGGTTTCAGGGCATCTTCCTACCCAAGACCGAGGGCACAATCAGGCATTTATCCATGTTTCTATCGGCTCTGGGTAAGGGTAGAAATATACCTCAAATTGCCCCCAGGTTTTTACGACAGATGGTTCCAGTAGTGAATAAGCCGCTTGCCGGTGTTGATACCAAGATGAGGGTGGGTTATTTTACTGGCTGTATGACCGACTTTGTCTTGCCGGAATTAGGTAAGCATATCATTGATTTCCTCGCTAGGAACGGCGTGGAGGTGGTGGTGCCCAGGGGGCAGGGCTGCTGTGGGGCACCAGTATTTCTCGGGGCTGGCGATTTTGACACCGGGAGAAAGATGGCTGATACCAATGTCAGGGCATTTGCCGGCCTGGATTATGTGGTTACTGACTGTGCTACCTGCACCTCGGCACTTAAGGACTACGCTAAGTTTCTTGCCGATACCCCGGAGAGAAGAGAGGCTTATACCAGGTTTGGTGAAAAGGTAAAAGATATTTCTCAATTCCTGGTTGATGTGCTAAAACTGCCAGCGTCAGCTTACCAACCTTCGGCTGAGGCTAGGGGTAAGAAGGTTACCTGGCATGACCCATGCCATCTTGGTCGCCACCTGGGGATAACCAGCCAGCCAAGGCAGATTATAAAGTCAATACCTGATGTGCAATACGTTGAAATGCCCAATGCCGATAGGTGCTGTGGCATGGCGGGTACGTTTAGCATTTATTACTATGACCTAGCCAAGCAGATTGCTGATAAGAAGGTGGAGGCAATTAAGTCAACCGGGGCTGATATTGTGGTCAGTAGCTGTCCCGGCTGTGAGATTCAGTTAATTGACAGTATTGTGCGCAACAAGGTGCCAGTAAAGGTAATGCATATCATGGAGCTACTGGCATAAAAGAATTATTTAGCAACCTATCCCCCTGACCCCCTTCCCTTAATAAGGGAGGGGGAGTGTAGTAAGAGAGGGGCGAAGCCCCTCTCTAAAATCTCTTCCCCCTCATGCTAAGAATACATCTCCCTATTATGGAGAGGGGGATAAAGGGGGTGAGGTTAATAAACAATCTCACAGTGCTTGCCGGCACGCCTCATATCCGAGGTCAAAGGCTTTAATATTAACCGGGGCTGCTTTGGCTGGAAAGCGCGCTTGGATGGATTCCTTTATCGTTTCTATATTTATGGGAAGCTGCTCACTGCTGAATAATGCCCCCAGCATCACGATGTTGGTTGTCAGCAGGCTTCCGGCTTGTTGAGCCAGTTGAGCGGCATCTAGCTTGACTACCCTGCCTGAAGCCTGAGACAGTTTTCTTAGGATTTCATCCAGACCGGGGTATTTACTTTTGCCCAGTGACACGGTAAAGGGGATTGTTGCTGCGGTATTAAGTATGACGAGGCTAGACTTTGATAGATAGGTGACATTTCTCAGTGCCTCGGAGGGTTCCATCCCCACTAGGGCATCGCACTTCCCCATAGGGATGAGAGGACCATATACTTCGTCTCCGATTCTGATTATGCTGGTTACCGAGCCGCCCCTGACTGCCATCCCCAATATCTCAGAGCCTCTAACCCTCAGCCCGTCTTTAACCGCCGACTTTCCCAGAAGCTCCGACATCAGAATCACACCCTGTCCACCAACCCCGGTAATTAGTATGTTGAATTCTTTTACCATTACCTTTGCTCCTGTGTTATTGCTTTATAGGGGCAAATCTGGGCGCAGATACTGCAAGCAGTGCATAGCGAGCTATCAATTATGGTCTTAGTGTCCTGTTTTATTATCGCTGGACAACCCAGAAGTCTAACGCAGGCGTCGCACTTTATATTACACTTGTCTTGGTCTATGTAGTAGGGGATAACCTCTTCCTTCCTTTTTCTCTTTTCCCTCTGCTCAATCATGGTGCACAGCCTTCGGGAAACTATGACCGCCGGTCCCGGGAACCTTATTGCTTTTTCTATCGTCTCGGTTGCCTTCTTCAGGTCAAAAGGGTCTACAACTTCGATGAATTTTACGCCGCATGCCCTGGCTATATCCTCCGGTTTTAGCTGAACGGTCTCATCTCCGGTAGCCGTGTAGCCGGTGCCGGGATGGGGCTGGAAGCCAGTCATAGCCGTGGCTGAGTTATCAAGTATTACCATGGTTATATTTGCCTTGTTATAGACGGCATTTATTAGCGGTGGTATCCCGGCGTGGAAGAAGGTTGAGTCGCCCAGGTGGGCTATTATTGGTGCGTCTACCACATGGGCGAGACCGTTGGCAATGCCGAAGCTGCCTCCCATGCAGATACAGGTATCTACCGCTTCTTGTGGTGGGTTATAGGCTAAGGTATAGCAGCCAATGTCACCCGGGTAGATAGGCTCCACATCTTTGTCATAGTCTCTAGCTATCCTTCGTGCGGCTGCTTTAATGGCGTAGAAGGAGGCTCGGTGTGGGCAGCCGGGACATAAGGCTGGCGGTCGCCATGGTAGGAGCGGAGCTGTTTCCTTCTCCAGCCTGCCCAGTTTGGCAAAATCCACCGGAGGCTTGGTGTCAGTTAACCTGGCAATAGCCTCGGTGACCTTTCTGGTTGATAGCTCGCCGATTACCGGCAGTAAATCCTTACCGTGGATTTTAACCGGGATGTTAGCTCCCCCGGCGATGGCTTTAACATGAAGCTCAACAAATGGCTCCAGCTCTTCTACTACCAGTATTTCTTCTACCGAGTTTAGTAATCTTTTTACCAGTTCCTTGGGGAGGGGGTGAGGGGTGCCAATCTTCAGTATGGAGACCTGGTCTTCAATCCCCAGCCACTTTATTGCCTCCAAAACATAACTATATGACAAGCCGCAGGCGATAATACCCAGTTTGGCTCTATCAGCCAGGCGTAGCTGATTATAGACGAGGGTATTGGCTGCTTTCCTTATCCTTTCAAACCTTTCCAGCATTAAAGGTCTGTTTCTTCTGGCTTCGGCCGGGGTATAAACCAACCATGAGGCATCTTTTTTGAAGTAGCCTTTTCTCCGTTCCTTGGATATTTCCCCAAGGACAATATCGCTCCTAGCATGACCTATCCTGGTTACCGACCTGACCATGAAGAGGTGCCTGAACTCCTCGGAGAGTCTAAAGGCGTCAGCCATCATATCTTTAGCTTCTTGAACTGAGGAAGGCTCAAGGATGGGTATGTAACCCTGCTCGGCAATATATCGGTTATCCTGTTCATTCTGTGAGCTCCACGCCCAGGGGTCGTCGGCGGAGACCAGAACCAACCCCCCTTTGGCACCAATATAGCTGGCGGTCATTAGCGGGTCGTGAGCCACATTTACCCCGACATGTTTCATTGATGCCATGGCTCTCACGCCACAGATTGAGGCGGCTAGGGCAACCTCAAAGGCTACCTTCTCATTGGTTGACCACTCAACATACATGCCAAGCTCTTTAGCTACCCCGGCTAAGGTTTCCAGTATTTCACTTGACGGGGTGCCGGGGTAAGCGGCAGCAACCTGAACCCCAGCCTCTATTGCCCCCCTGGCTATCGCCTCATTGCCCAGGACAAAAAGTCTTTCTCCGGGAGCATCACAACTGATGGTTAATTCTTTCAAGCTAGCCTCCTAAGTGAGTGTATTTCTCTCTTAACTTCGGCTTTTCTATCTTACCGGTGGGATTTCGTGGCACCTGGTCAAATACGATGCGCCTTGGCCTCTTATACCTGGGCAAGTTCTGTTCGCAGAACTGATTTACCTCTTCCTCAGTTAGTGCCTCCCCGGGCTTGGAGTCGATTACGGCTAGAGCCACCTCCCCCAGCCTCTCATCTGGAATGCCAATTACCGCGGCATCATAAATCTTGGGATGCTGGCGGAGGACGTCTTCTATCTCTATAGGGTAGATGTTCTCACCCCCGGTAATGACCACATCCTTCTTTCTATCAACGAGGTAAATAAATCCCTCGCTATCCTGTCTAGCCATATCGCCGGTGTATAGCCAGCCATCCTTGATGGTTTCCGCCGTTTTTCTCGGGTTCTTGTAGTATTCCTTCATAACGCCATTGCCCCTGACTAGCAACTCGCCGGCCTCCCCTAAAGCAACGTCCTCACCCTTATCATTGACGATACGAGTCTCCCAGCTAAAGCCAGGCTTGCCGATAGCTCCCACCTTATGCTCATTTTCTATCCCCAGATGGACACATCCCGGACCTGTGGATTCGCTCAACCCGTAGTTGGTATCGTACTGCATATCGGGGAAGTATTGTTTCCAATGTCTAATCAGGCTGGGAGGTATAGGTTGTGCCCCCATATGCATAAGCCGCCAGCAGCTCAAGTCATAGTCTTCTTTCCTTAGCTCTCCCTTATCCAGGGCAACTAGAATATCTTGAGCCCAGGGCACTAGTAGAAAGACTACTGTTGCTCTCTCTTTATGGATGGCTTCAAAGATATATTGAGGGCTAATTTCAGTTAGCAGTGTGGCTTGACCGCCTGCAATCAGGCTGCCAAACCAATGCATTTTGGCTCCAGTATGGTATAGGGGAGGAATAAGGATAAAATTATCATCGTGTGTTTGATAATGGTGACGGTTCTCAGTGATAGCGGCACATTCCATATTCTTATGGGTGAGCAGTATCGGTTTGGGGGCTCCAGTGGTGCCTGAGGTGAAGTAGAGCCCACACTCATCCTCATCACGTAGTTCTACCCTTACCGGCTGGGGGGAAGAATTGCTGATTACCTGCTCAAAGTCCTCCATACCCTTAGGCAGGGGTTGCCCGGTAAGGATATAGTGCTTAATTGTTGGTAGCTGGGGTCGGACAGCCTCTACCCGGTCAATAAATTGTTCACCCAAAATCATTGCCTTGGCTTCAGCAATATCAGCACAGTATTTAAGATCTTGACTGGTAAACCTAAAGTTAAGGGGTACTGCCCATGCCCCGGTTCTAATGATGCCGAAATATGCCTCAAGCCAGTTAATGGAGTTCATCATCCAGTGTATTACCTTATCCCCTTTCCTAATCCCTCGGTTTATAAGGGCGTTGGCTAACCTGTTTACCCTTTCATCAAACCCCTTCCAGGTGATTTCTTTTCTTACCCCCTGGCTCGGTCTTAGTTCAATAAGGGCGGTATCATTGGGATACATTCGTCTATTCCTGGCTAGCATCTCTGATATTGTCACCTTTTCTGTCTACCCCCTTCTAGCTCAAGGCTCTTCAGTTTATCATAAAAGCTTTTACCGATACTAGCTTCTGCGCCCTTGTTGTGTTTTAGGTCTAGTGTTACAATAAAGTTTGGCTGGAAAAGGGTGGCGAGGCATGCTGTTAGATAGTATCGTTGTTAAAGGGGCTCGGGAGCACAACCTCAAAAATATAGATGTAGTTATCCCCCGTGATAAGCTGGTGGTTATCACCGGCGTCTCCGGCTCGGGCAAGAGTTCGCTGGCTTTTGATACTATCTACGCCGAGGGGCAGCGCCGCTATGTTGAGTCGCTATCAGCCTATGCTCGCCAGTTCCTGGGCAGGATGGAAAAGCCTGAGGTTGATTATATTGAAGGCTTAAGCCCGGCCATTTCCATTGACCAGAAGGGTCCGAGTAAGAATCCGCGCTCCACCGTGGGCACGGTAACCGAGACCTATGATTACCTGAGGCTACTTTTTGCTCGCGTTGGGCACCCACATTGTCCCAAGTGCGGGCGAGAGATAACCGTGCAGACAGTGCAGCAGATTGTTGATGCCATTCAAAATATCCCCACTGGTAGCCGCATCATGATTCTGGCGCCACTGATAAGGGACCGCAAGGGTGAGTATCAAGTGGTGTTTGATGATTTACGCAAGGCAGGCTATTCCCGGGTTCGGGTTGATGGGCAAATCCATGACCTGTCTGAGGAGTTCCAGCTGGATAAGAATAAGAAGCATACCATTGAGGCGGTGGTGGACCGATTGGTAGCGGGGCAGTCCGGGAGCCAGAGTCGCATTGCTGACTCGGTGGAGACTGCCCTTAAGCTGGGGGCTGGGGTGGTGCTGGTGTCTATTGTTGATGGCGAGGAACTTTTGTTCTCGGAGCACTTCGCCTGTGTGCACTGTGGTATTAGTCTCGGTGAGATTGCCCCGAGAACCTTTAGCTTTAATAGTCCCCACGGTGCCTGTCCTGCCTGCACTGGCTTGGGGGTCAAGCTGGAGATAGACCCTGATTTGGTTATGCCCAATAAAGAGTTGTCTATTGCTCAAGGAGCTATCCATCCCTGGCAATGGCAAACTTGGTATTATGACCAAATTGAGTCTTTAGCCCGACGCTATGGCTTTTCCACTCATACCCCGATTAAGCAGCTAGATGAGCATCAGCTTAGGCTGGTACTTTATGGTGAGGAGGGGGAGCTGGTTAGATATCGAAATCGGTTTGGTCATGTTAGGGAATACTTTACCGCTTACGAGGGGGTAATCCCCCGTATGGAGCGACTATACCGAGATACCGAGTCTGAGCACTCCCGGGCTGAGATTGAACGCTATATGGTCTCCCGACCGTGTCCCGTTTGTCAGGGTAAGCGGCTTAAGCCGGAGTCACTGGCAGTGACCGTTGGTGGTAAAAATATTGTTGAGGTTAGCTCAATGTCGGTTACCCAGGCACTGGAGTGGTTTGCCGCTACTGGCGGTGATGGTAGGAAGGCGATGCTTACTGAGCGGGAGCAGATGATAGCCCACCAAATCATTAAGGAGATTCAAGCCCGCCTCGGCTTCCTCAAGGATGTTGGTCTGGATTATCTTACCCTTGACCGCCCTTCGGCTACCCTTGCCGGTGGCGAGGCACAGCGCATTCGGCTGGCAACCCAGATTGGCAGCGGGCTTATGGGTGTGCTTTATATCTGCGACGAACCGACAATAGGGCTGCACCCAGCCGACGACTTTCGTTTGATTGAGACCTTAAAGCGGCTGAGAGACCTGGGTAACACCATACTGGTTGTTGAGCATGATGAAGCCATGATGAGGGCGGCTGACCACATTATTGATATGGGGCCTGGAGCCGGGGAGCACGGGGGGTGGATTGTAACCACAGGAACGCTAGCCGATATTATGAATTGCAAGGAATCAATAACTGGTCAGTATCTCAGCGGAGCCAGGCAGATTCCGTTACCCCGTAAGCGTCGCCCCGGCTCAGGCAAGGAAATAGTAATCAAGGGGGCTAGAGAGAATAACCTGAAGAATATAGATGCCCATATTCCTGTGGGCAAGTTTGTTTGTGTCACCGGGGTTTCCGGCAGTGGTAAAAGCACCCTTATTGATGAGATTTTGTATAAGAAGCTGGCACAGACATTCTATCGGGCGAGGGAGAGGGCAGGCGACTGTGATGGTATCATTGGTGTTGAGCACATTGATAAGGTGGTCAATATAGACCAGTCTCCTATCGGGCGTACCCCTCGCAGCAATCCTGCCACCTATACCGGCACCTTTACCCCCATCCGTGAGCTTTTCGCTACTGTCCCTGAGGCTCGGATGAGAGGCTATGCCCCGGGGCGGTTCTCATTTAATGTCAAAGGTGGGCGTTGTGAAGCCTGTCGCGGGGAGGGTTTTATCCAGATTGAGATGCAGTTCCTGCCTGATGTGACCGTCCCCTGTGAGGTGTGCAAGGGGAAGCGTTATAATCGTGAGGCGCTGGAGATTAGGTTCAAGGGCAAGAATATCGCTGAAGTACTGGATATGACCGTGGAGCAGGCGCTTGCCTTCTTTGACCATTTCCCCAAGGTAAAGGCTAAGCTTGCGACATTGTGGGATGTGGGGCTGGGGTACATTCGCCTTGGTCAGCCAGCCCCCACTCTCTCCGGTGGCGAGGCGCAACGGGTGAAGCTGGCAACCGAGCTATCGCGGCGGTCTACTGGCAGGACACTTTATATCCTTGATGAGCCGACTACCGGTCTTTCCTTTGAGGATGTGGCAGCGCTACTGCGGGTCTTGCAGCGTCTGGTTGATGCCGGTAATACCGTGGTGGTCATTGAGCACCACCTGGATGTGATTAAGAATGCCGACCATATTATTGACCTTGGGCCGGGGGCTGGTGACCGGGGTGGCTATGTTGTCGCCACCGGCACACCTGAGGAGATAGCTCGGGAGAAATCTTCAGCCACTGGTCAGTATTTAAGCCGGGTATTGCATAAAGATAAGGATATGGAGTATGCTTTGACTGGTTAGCTATTTCTGCCCAGCAGTAAAGGAGACAAGGTGACCCGAGAGGAAGCACTTGACTCAATTAAAGCCAATATAGAGAATGAGAACACGATAAAGCACATGCTGGCTACCGAAGCTATTATGCGAGCTCTAGCCAGGCGCCTTGGTGAGGATGAGGAGGAGTGGGGGCTTACCGGGCTGTTGCATGATATAGACATGGAGCTTACCGAGGGAGATATGGCTACCCATAGTAAGCTGGGGGCTGACCTGGCCAGGGAGCTAGGAGCCAGTGAGGCTATGGCTAATGCCATACTATGCCATAACCAGACCCACGGCATTCCCTTGGAGACAAAGCTTGACAAAGCCCTGTTTTGCGTTGACCCGCTAACTGGCTTAATAATTGCTGCCGCCCTGGTTCGCCCGGATAAAAAATTGGCTGGGGTTGAGGTTAGGTCGGTGAGGAAGAGGTTTAAGGAGAAGAGCTTTGCTGCCGGGGCGAATAGAGAGCAAATCGCTCAATGCACTGACATCGGGTTTGAGCTTGACGAGTTTCTTGAGCTGGGGCTGGAGGCAATGAAAGAGATTGCCGCCGACCTTGGTCTCTAAATTAACTCACTTCGAGGGTTGAGCCTTCGGCAGTCTTGATAACCTCAATCCGGGTGGGGAAGGCGTCTCTAAGCTCCTCCATATGAGTGATGACCAGTATCTTGTCAAAGTCGTCCTGAATAGAGTTTATTGCCTCTTTAAGTTTTTCTATGCCGGTGATGTCTTGAGTGCCAAAGCCTTCATCAATGACCAGTGTGGGTAGTGGTGCCCCGGCTCGTCTGGCTAATAGCTTGGACAGGGCAATACGAACGGCAAAGTTGATGCGAAAGGCTTCGCCACCGCTGAACATTTCATAATTTCGCGTTCCTAGCTCATCGGCAATATTGATATCCAGGGTTTCTAGTAAATCTCCCTTTTTGGTTTCCCTCTGGGTTTCAATTTTCACATGCATCCTGTTATCTGTCATCCGTCCCAGCAGTCGATTGGCTTCAGCTTCAATTTCAGGTAGTGCCATCTCAATGAGCAGGGCTTGTATCCCCTTTTTGCCGAAGGCTTGGGCGAGGTCTTTATAGATTTTCTCTTCCCGTGATGCTTGACCCAGTAGCTTTTCCTTTTCCCTCTTTTTTATCTCCAACTCAGAGTAGCGCTCCAGTTTTGCCTTAACGTTCCCCACGAGTTCTTGGGCTTGCTTTTGCTGGCTGGCTAGCGCCTGGTAATCAGTTTCAGCCCGGGTCAAATCGGTGATTAGCTGGGGGAGGGCATTTAGTTCTTCGCTTAGCTCTTGCCTTTTTTGGTTGTCAACCTCCAGTCTGCGGCGGAGCTCCTGACTGGCTTCCTCAGCCTTACGGGCCGCCTCTTTCTCTTGATTGATAAGCCTATCGGCTTCTTCCAGTTTTCGCTTGGGGCTTTCATATTGTTCTAGTTGGGCGAGGCGGTAGCGGACCTGCTCATGCTCCTGTGTATTGTAGTCAAGCCGGGCTAATTCCCCCTCAAGCCGGGCTAATGTCTGTTGCTCCATAACGGCAAAATCCTTCCTGGCTAGTTGCTGTTCAATCTCAGTCAGTCTTTTCCTTGCCTCATTAAGCTGGTTATCTGCCGCCTGGGCTTCACTAATCTCCTTGTTAAGGACGCTGGCTCTGCCCAGGGCTGAGGCTTTATCCTGATTTAACTTTGCTTCTAGCTGTGATATTTCGCCTTCCAGCCACTCAAGCTCTTTTTTCTTGCTCATCAGCTCAGCTTGATTTGACTTTAGACGGTCGGCTTTGCTGTCTCTATCAGCGGCGTATTTTACTTCAATTCGTTTTAAACCGTCTCTACCCACTTCAGTTTCACATAACGGGCATGTCGCCCCATCTTGGGTTAACAGTAGATTGAGCTTTTCTCCTATCTCGGCTATTTCCCGTTCTAGGGTGGTCTGGCTAGACTCTAGATAGTGGACCTGCGTCCGTCGCTCCTGGCTGGTTTGCTTTTTTCTGCCTAACTTCTCTTCCTGTTCAGCCAGCTGCTGCCATTGAATTTCTACCTGCTTTAGCTCCATTTTGAGCTGGGGCAGTCTCTGGGAAGTGGCTTCTAGCTCGGTGATTTTGTTTTGAGCTAGTTTATGTTCGGTAATTAGTGTTGCCTGTGCCCGCTCTATACTCATTTCTAACTGGCTCTTGCTCTCCCTTAATTTAACCAGTAGCCCCAGCTTTTGGTTCAGCTCCTCATTTTGCCTTCTGGCTTCGGTTAATTGGGCATAGCCTTTTTCTATAGCTGAGCGCTGGGCTATTACCGTTTCATACTCTTTGACCCTGGAGTAATGCTGCCTGACTTCTTCGTCGCGGCGCTCCAATTCCCCTTTTATGGCGGCTATATGCTCCTCTAGCTGAGCCAGTTGCAGCCTCTTGTTTTCCAGAGCCTCCTTTTTCTGCCTGAGGCTATTGAGCCGTGACTCCTGCTCTGCCAATACCTTTTCTACTTCAGTGAGCCTGGTCTGTGCCTGTTCCAGCTCAGCCTCATAGATTGGCTTTCGGGCTAATTCCTCACTGATATCTTTGATAGCGCTGTCAAGTTGCGCCCCTTCTGTTTCCTGCTGTTTAGCCAGGTCTTTAGCCTGTTGCTCAAGCTCATCATAGATGGAAAGCCCCAGGATATCAGCCAGTACCTGCTTACGCTCGACGGGTCGCCTCTTGGCGAACTCGTCAGCCCGACCCTGCAGCAGAAGGGCGCTATTAATGAATGTGGCGTAGTCCATGTGGAGGGTGTCAATAATCTTCTGCTGGGTCTGGGCTACGCTGTTGCCGCTAATTGACTTAAAGCCGTCTTGGGTAGCTATCTGAAACTCAAGGATGGTCTGTCCCGAGCGCCCCCGCCGCTTTGGCTTGGAGTGCTTGCGTATAATGCGATACGGTTGCTGACCTACGGCGAAGTCAAACTCCACCTCCATCTCATTCTGACTCTGGTGGATGAGGTCGTCATCGCTCTTAGCTCTGGTTTTGCCCCACAGTGCCCAGGTCACAGCATCAATTAGAGCCGACTTGCCGTTGCCATTATTGCCACTGATGCAGGCGATGTGGATACCGTCAAAATGAAGTGGCGGCACATTGTCCCGGTAGCACATAAAATTGCGCATTGCCAGCTTGATGGGAATCATTAGTGAAACTCCGTTTTGGCTATTTTAGCATATTATGGACGCTGAGTGATAAATAGTGTGGCTTACGCCTCTAGGAATGTGCAAAACTTCGGCAAAGCTAATTGCCTATGGGTAATACTATCCTGATAAAATCATTTTCCTCAGACTAAAGTGAATTGCCTTGAAAGAGAGGCATAACAAATTGGTTTATTGTTCAAGCCAGTGTTAAACAGCCAGCAGTTACGGGAAAATCTTTGTTACGGAGATTGACGGATAATCTGTGTGTAAACTAAAATACCCAGAACTAAGCGATTGGAGTTCGGAGAAGAACTTCAAAAACATCGTATAGGAGGCAGTTAATGGAAGCTTTAACCAAAGAAGTTATCACTTGGCTAAAGACCAATGGAGCCAGTATAGTCGGTATCTCAAACGTGGAAAGATTTGATGGTGCACCAAAAGGTCATCACCCCTGTGATTTCGTTCCTGCCGCCAGGTCGGTCATCACCTTTGGTGTTGCCGTGCTACATCAATCGCTCTATTGGGAAAAGCACCTGGCCAATTCTGAATTTGTGCCGGCAGAATACCGACAGGATATCCTCCAGAACTATCTTTTTATGCAGACCGGCTACATCATACCCAATACTCTCCTCGACGGCATGGCTCTACGCATAGCGAACTTCTTGGAGAGCCGGGGTTATCTCTCTTTGTTCTTTCCGGCAACTTATTCATATGAGGAAGACAAATTTATCCAGCAGAGAATCCCATTCGGGCTGGGTTTATTCTCGCAGCGGCATGCTGCGGTACGCGCCGGCCTGGGAGAATTCGGCCTGAACAATGTGGTAGTTACACCCCGGTATGGACCTCGTGTTAGGCTTAATTCGGTAATAACCGAAGCTGAGCTTACGCCCAGTCCACTCCTCAAAGAAAAGGTATGCCTGGGTGAAAGTTGCTCTCTCTGCCTGCAGAATTGCCCGGGTGCTATTTCCCTGCGCCCGGATTTTGATCCTGAGGCCGTATGGTATAACACACCGGCACGCACCGATATACGTGCTTGTGAAAAGCTAGACCTGGTGCATTACTGCCGAGGTAGATGTGTCAAGGTATGCCCCGTGGCACAGAAATCATGAAATCGCCAGTTAACATTGTGAAGGCCCGGAAAATGCCAAGGTAATGTTTATCGGTGAGGCACCAGGCTGGCATGAAGACCAACAAGGGCGTCCCTTCGTTGGCCCAGCAGGGCAGGTGTCTTGATCAGTTACTGGTGTCTATTGGTTTGCGACGTGAGCAGGTTTACATTACTAATGTGGTCAAGGGTCGCCCTCCGGGAAACCATGACCCCTTACCCTTGACTTTGGTCAAGGCCGAGGGGTAAAATCAGCCCTGAGGGTAAACAAAAGTAGCCGAAAGGGGGTGGTAGTCTTCAAGGGGTAACGCTCAAGGTGCCAGGGGTGGTTCATGGGTTACCATTAGCCTTATCGGAAACCAAGGAAAGGATTTTGAAGCGAGACAGGGCGTTCTAGTATAATAGAGTCAAAAGTAATCACCTCACCAAGGCTGGGGTGCTGGTAGCTGAAAAACCGGGTGACACTGCCAGATTGCTAAGGACAAAATCAGTTTAAGGAGGACTTATGTCACAAAAGGTAAGTAAAGAAGAACTTCTGGCTAAAGCGCGCAAGCCGGCAGAAGACGCTATGAAATTGCATCCCTTTTACCGGGGTAAGATGCAAACGATGCCCAAGTGCTGTGTCCGTGACTTCAATGATTTCGCCATCTGGTACACTCCTGGAGTAGCTGAACCATGCCGGGCGATAAAGGCAGACAAGGAAAAGGTCTACGAGCTCACCAACAAATGGAAT
>Ga0136653_10001249_pt1 | contig 13797 bp, 8 predicted proteins | sample LakKivw275mmetaG_FD_94866 | JGI IMG/M metagenome (GOLD analysis project Ga0136653, IMG submission 94866) | Anoxic lake water microbial communities from Lake Kivu, Rwanda to study Microbial Dark Matter (Phase II) - Lake Kivu water 275m metaG... | ecosystem: Environmental > Aquatic > Freshwater >... | reverse complement strand
GCCGGGGGCGGGGCCGGGCCCCGAAGCGGTGCTGGTAGAGGACCGAGAACGGGTCGTCACAGGTCCCGAACGTGCCGTCGATGAGGACCGAGGTGATCCGCGAGGCCTCGGGATAGTGCGGGCGCTCCTTAAGGGCCCAGCGCATCTTGCCGTCGAGGAGCGCCTGGACCATGTGGTCGACGATGACCAGCGTGTGGACCGACTCGAGCAGGACCGTCTTGGGCACGGTGGCCGAGGCGTGCGAGGCCCGGAAGGCGTCGTAGAGGACCTTGGGCTTGTCACCGTGGGTGCCGGCCAGGATGGGCTCGGCCCAGGGCCAGAGCAGGAGCCCGTACATGACCGCGGCGGGCGGGGCGCCGCCGGAATTGATCGAAGCGTCGAGGACGCCGAGGAGGGCCGAGAGCTTGTCCATGCGGTCGTCGGAGCGCTCGTAGAGCTCGCCGGCCTCGCCGAGGAAGCGGGCGAGGACGCCGTAGGTGCGGGCGCTCTGGAAGAAGGGCCGGGCGGCGCCCGACTTGATGTCTTTGTTGAGCTCCTCGTAGAGGCGGGCCCCGGCGCAGGCGGAGAGCTTGTCGCGGTGGCGGAGGATCGCCTCGGCCGTCCGCTCCTCGATGGAGAAGCCCAGGCGCGAGGCATGGCGCAGGACGCGCCAGATGCGGACCGGGTCCTCGGTGTAGCTCGTGTCCGGATCGCCGATGATGCGGGCGCGGCCGGCCTCGAGGTCCTCGAGCCCGCCGACATAGTCGATGACGGAATAGGTGGCGATGTCGTAGAACAGGGCGTTGATGGTCAGGTCGCGGCGGAAGGCGTCCTCGCGCGGCGTGCCGTAGGCGATGGGCTTGAGCGGCGGCCGGCCTTTGCGCCGGGCCGGCGCGCCGGCGTCGTCGACCGGGCAGGTTTCCCCTTCGGCCGCGGCTGCGGGCGGGGCCTCTTCCAAGAGAGGGTCAAACCTACTTTTTTCCGAAAAAAGTAGGTTTGACCCCATCTCGGGTGACCCGGGCTCTTCGGGCTCGGCGGCTTCGGCGCGGGCCGCCTCCTCCTCGCGCTCCTCGGCCAGCTCCTCCTCGGTCGGCTTGCGGCGGAAGGTCGAGACCTCGATGATCTTGCCCCCTTGGAAACGGACATGGGCCAGCCGGAAGCGCCGGCCGATGAGGAAAGCGTTGCGGAAAAGCTTCTTGATCTGGTTCGGATGGGCGTTCGTGCCGACGTCGAAATCGGCCGGTCTTCGTCCGAGCATGAGGTCGCGAACCGCCCCGCCGACAAGATAGGCGATGAAATTGTGGCCGCTCAGCCGGTAAAGGACCTTGAGGCAGTCGGGGTCGATCTCGCGCCGGGAGATGCGGTGGCGCCCCCGGTCGAGGATGACGGGAGCTTCGAATTCAGCGGGATTGGGGCTATCGGGATCCATCAGATCTGAAGCAGCTTCATAGTCATAGACCTACAAATTATCACGAATCCGCCTTCTTCTCAATTCCCAGGCCGGAGAGATCGTACCTTATGGGGTATCCCGCCCAGGAACGGGGCCACTTACCCGGTACATGTCCCCATTGGAATCCTATTTTATCCAGCCGACCGCCTTGAGGAAGTCGATATAGGCGGCGATGTCCTTGAAGTCGATCTCCGTCCCCGTCTCGGCCTCTGCCGAACGCCGGATCGCCGTGAGCGTCCGTCGGCCGTCGATGTAATTGAGGACGACCCTCCGTGCGGGCGGCGAGAGCTTCAGGCCCTTCGCGGCGTCGGGGTGGTCCTTGACGTAATTCCGGTAGCGCTCGCTCTGCTCGAGCGTGAACTCCTTGCCCTTGACGCCCGCCGCGAGGCTCGGGACGGCGACGCCCGCTTTCTTCTCTTCCGGCGTCATCGCCCGCGCCGCCGGCGCCTTGACCTTGAGCGCGGCCGCCCGGAAAGCGGCGTAATCCTTGACTTGGCGCTCGAGCGCCGCCCCGTAAAGCTCCCATTGCCGGACATGGGCGGCCACGGCCGCCCGGGCCTTGTCCGAGCCCGAATAGACGTCGCGGACGCTCTCGACGGCGCCTTTCTCCCGGGCCGCGGCGAGCGCCGCCAGGTTGAGCGCCCGGTTCATGGCCTTCTCCAGGTCCTTGCCCTCGGCGTCGGTCACCGTCTGCAAAGCCCTGGCCAACTCGCGCTTGCCGACCCGGGCATAGCCGAAATCGGTGACGGCCTCGAGGAGCCCGGCGAGGACCGCGTCGTCGCAATTCGCGGCCGCCCAGGCCGCCGCCGCGCCGATGAAGGCCACCCGCCGCATCTGGGTCGGGTCGGACTTGTCCGGCGTGTCGGCGTCGGAGTGGTACCACTGGTCGGGCCAGGTGAAGAGCTCGATCCCGGGCACGCGGACCGAGGCGTTGTTGAAGACGACGTGGTCGCTCCCGCCCGTCGCCTCGTGGACGAAATAGCGGAAGGCGTCGAGCGACCCGCCCTTCTCCCAAAGCGGCCTGGGCAGATACTGGCCGCCGGGACGGCCGCGCGGCGAGTCGTTGGTGTAGACGATGTCGTTCGTCCGCCAGACGTAGTTCATGATCGAGTCGGTGAGGCCGTCGAGGAAGCTCGGCAGGTAATTGGGGCACTCGCTCATGGTCATCACGGCGTTGTTCTTGCGCAGCCCCTCGCCGGCCATGTCCATGTTGATGTTGACGGCGAAGCGGTCGGCGAAGCCGTCGGTCCGCTTGATCTGCTCATAGGTGCCGGAGATCTCGACGGGCCAGAGGAAGGCGATCGTCCGCCGCGGCGCCGGCAGGGCGCCCTCGCGGATGAGACGGGCGAGGGCCCGGAGGATCTCCAGCTGGATGACGCAGCCGCTCATGTTGTCGTTGGACCCGCGCTTGACATAGCCCTCGAAGAGGTGGGCCGAGAAAATGACGCCTTTCGCGCCGGCTTCCGTCCCGGGGATGACGCATAGCACGTTCTCATAGCGGTCCGGGTGCTTCTCGATGCGGGCCACGGCCCGCACGGTGACGTTCCGCCCGGCCTCGACGTCCTCGAGCAGCTCCGACCACTGCCGCCACGAGACCCTGAAGAAGAAGAGGAGGTTCTTGAGACCGGTCCCCGCGCCGCGGCCGTAGATGACCTGGTTCGGGTCGAGGTAGCGCTCCTGCGCGCTGAATGATACGACACCGGCGAGGCCGGCCGCGTCGAGGGCCGCGGCCTCGTCCCCCCGCGGGGAGTTCCAGAGCAGGGCGACCTTGCCGGCGTATTTCTCCTGGGGGCCGGCGGCCCGCCATTTCTTGATCTCCTCGGCGTTGAGAGGCGGGACGTAGACGAGCCCCGCCGTTAGGTCGAGCTCGGGCGGGGCCGAGCCGACGAGGGCGGGGTCGGCCTCGAGCCGGGCGACGAGCCTTTTCTCCGGCGTTATGGTCCAGAACTCGCCCGCCACGGGATAATCGAACGTCGCCTCGCGGGGGAAGCGGTCGATGCGGACGTCGGCGACCCCGTAGCTCCGGGCCAGGGCGGCGATCGTCTCCGATTCGAAGAAGCCGTCCTTGAACTCGCGCTCGTCCCGGAGCCAGGGCGCGCCGGCCAGCTTGATCTCGTTGTTGTAGATGATCTGGCCCGAGATCTCGTTGGCCAGGAGGTCGAGGACGTCCTGTGCGAGCGGCGTCTTCGGCATGACGTTCGGCCGTGGCTCGCGCGGGCCCATCGGAGGCTGTTGCGGCGGCGGTTGCTGGGTCGCGGCCTGCCCGGCGGGCGGCTGAGGCGGGGGCTGCGGGGAGGCGAGGAGCGACGGCGTCAGGAGAAGGAAGAGCGAGACCGCGACAACGGCGGCAAGAGAGAAAAAACAGAATGGAGACTTGTCGAATTGACTCAAAATGGTGACCCGGCGGAATGTATTCATGCTCCGTCTCTCCTTGGGCTGCTTAAGACCTCAAATCTCCCGTGACGGTGTCAGACCTACCTTTTACCCGAGCGGAAGAGCCGGGACGCAAACTTGGGTAAAAGGTAGGTCTGACACCGTCCCCTTATTTTGCGGCTTCCTTGGCCTGCTCGACGGCGCCAAAGACGCGCAGGAAATTGCCGCCGAGGATCTTGCGGATGTCGGCCGGCTTGTAGCCGCGGCGGACGAGTTCCTTGGTGATGTTCGGCATGAGGTCGGCGTTCTCTAGCCCCACCGGCGCAACGCTGATGCCGTCGAAGTCGGAGCCCAGGCCGACGTGGTCGCAGTCGCCCGTGACCTTGACGACGTGGTCGATGTGGTCGACGACCGTTTTAACGTCGACGGGCGGAAGCGTCTTTTGGAGCTCCGCCCAGCGCTTGGCGAAGTCGGCCTCGAACGGGTCGCGGACCGCCGGTCCGAGCTTGATGATGGCCGTCCAATCCGCGGGCAGGCCATGGTCGGCCGCGACCTTGGCCAGAAGATCGCTCTCGGCCTTGTCGATCTCGCTGTTGAGGAACCCCGGCCAGAAGTTGATTCCGACGACGCCGTTCTTCTCGGCCAGGGCCTTGAGCATCTCGTCGCTGAGGTTGCGGAAATGAGGCGCCAGGGCCCTGCAGCACGAATGCGAGGCCACGACCGGGGTCTTGGACAGGCGCAGGACGTCCCAAAAGGTCTTGTCGGCGGCGTGCGAAACATCGATGATCATGCCCAGCCGGTTCATCTCGGCCACGACCTTCTCGCCGAACTCGGTCAGGCCGCCGTGGATGGGCCTGGGGTCGCCCGAGGCGTCGGCCCAGTCGGTCGCCGTCCAGTGGGTCAGGGTCATGAGCCGCACCCCGGCCCGGTAGAACTCGCGCAGCAGGACGAGGTCGTTCTCGATGGCGTAGCCGCCTTCGATCCCGATGAGCGCGCCGATCTTGCTGGCGTTACGAGCGCTATTCGCGTCCTGGAGCGACTCGACCAGGGCCAGCTTGTCAGGGTTCGTGTCGACGAGCTTGTGCACGGCCTCGATCTGGGCGAAGACGCCGTTGGCGGACTTGGCCTTCTCCAGGTCGTTCTGAGGCGGCGGGGCGAAGCAGGCGAAGACCTGGAGGTCAACGCCGCCGCGCTCGAGCTTGGGGACGTCGATGTGGCCGCGGGGCAGGTCCTCGGCCAGGTCCTCGCCGGCCATGTAGCGGGAGATCGTGTCGCAGTGCATGTCGACGACCGCGGCGTCCCGGTGGAGGTAGAGCGTCCGGTGGATGGGATCGAGCAGGTTCTCGCGCGTCGTCGCCAGGGCGCGGAGGATGTCGCAGTGATATTGGGCGGCCTCGCGCAGCCGTTCCGGGTCGATGATGCCCGGGCCGTCCCCGGGCTGATGGTATTCGGGGTGCTCGTCGTCGAGCCCGTTCGTCAGGACCTCGCCCGAGCGCAGGCTGATGGCCGGGACGTTCTTCCCCCAGAACGAGGTGTGGTCCGAGCCGCGGTAGTTCGGCCGGGGCTTGAGCCGGGCGATCGTCTCCGCGTCGAGGCCGCGCTTGGCGATCTCGTAGAGCTCGGCGAACTCGGTCATGCCGCCGACGAGGAGGTCCGCGTCGCCCGTCCCGACCATGTCGATGTTCATGTAGAGCGCGGTCCGGTCGAGCGGGATCGCGGGGTGGTCGGTGTACCAGCGCGAGCCGACGAGGCCGAGCTCTTCGCCGGCCCAGGAGCAGAAAACGATCGTCCGGGCCGGCTTGAACTTGGCCGCGGCCAGGGCTCGGGCCGTCTCGAGGACGGTCGCGGCCGAGGTGGCGTTGTCGTCGGCGCCGGGATAGACCCAGCCGTCGAGGCCGACGCCGAGATGGTCGAGATGGCCGCCCATGATGAGGGCCTCGTCCTTGAGCTTCGGGTCGGTCCCCGGCCAGATGCCGATGACGTTCGGGGCCGCGCGCTCGCCGGAGACGAAGTGGGCCTCGATCTCGGCCTCGACGCCGAGGTTGAGCGTGAAGGACTTCCCGAGCCGGAGCGTCTTGCTGACGAGATCGCGCCAGCTGCGGCCGACCATGTAGAACGCGTCGTTCAGGAAATCGCGGCCGGCCCGGAGAATGACGAAGCCCTCCGGCGCCTGCCCGGCCCGGAGCGTCCCGGGGCGCTGCCGCGGCCCGGGCGGGCCCTGCGGGCGGGCCTCGCCGGGCGTCGAAAGGTCCATCTCGATGAAACCGACGGCGCCCTTGGCCGCGGCGGTCTTGACCTTGTTCTCGAAGGTCCACGCGGCCTTGGCATCGCTCGGGAGCGACGCCGGCAGATCGGGCAGCGCGAGAACGATCTTGCCCTTGACGTCGACCGCCGCGTAATCGTCCCAGCCCGCCTTTTCGGCGGCGATGCCGTAGCCGATAAAGACGAGCCCGCCCCGGGCGACGCCGGAGCCCGTGCCGTTGACAGGCGTGAAGTCGCGGCCGCGGCCGGCGAAATAAGCGCGGCGCTGCGGCGCGAGGATCTCCAGGCGCAGGGGCTGGGGGAAGTCCGTCCAGGTCTTGAACGGGACCTCCTGGAACCAGGTCCCGTTGTCGCCGCCCGGCTTGAGGCCGATCTTTTGCATTTCCGCGGCCACGTATTCGGCGGCCTTGCGGTATTCGGGCGAGCCGGCTTTCCGGCCCTTGAAATCGTTCGAGGCGAGATAGGCGATGTGGGCGAAGGCCTTGGCCCCGTCGGCGACGGGCCGGAGGGCAGCCTTCTTGGCGGCGGATTGGCCCGGCCGGACCGCGGCGGGCGCGATGACGAGATAAGCGGCCAGGGCGGCGAGCGAGATCAAGAGCGGAGTGCGCTTCATGCGGGTTTCCCTTTCTCGAGCTGTTTAAGGGCGTCGACGGCGGCCTTGCCGAAGCCTTCGGAGACCGTGGGGTGGTTGTAGACCATGTCCTTGAGGTCCTCGGCCCGGGCGCCGAGCTTGACGGCCAGGGCGGCGAAGTGGACGATCTCGGACGCGTCCTGTCCGGCGACGTGAGCCCCGATGAGCTTGTGCGTCTCGCCGTCGAAAATGAGCTTGAAGAAGCCGGTGACGTTGGCGTCGAGGCAGGAGCGGACGAGGTCGTTGTAGCCGCACCGGCCGATAACGAAGGCGCGGCCGCCGGCCTTGGCCCACTCCTCGGTCACCCCGACCGAGCCGACTTCGGGATCGGTGTAGATGCCCCACGGCGCCGAGGTGTAATCCATCCTGGTCTCGAGGCCCATGGCGTTCTCGGCCGCGATCCGGGCCTCGACGACGGCCATCGAGGAGAGCATGAACCGGGCCAGGACGTCGCCCGCGGCGTAGATGCCCGGCGCGGCGGTCCGCATGCGGTCGTCGACCTGGATCTCGCCGCGCGGGCCGGCGGTGATGCCGGCGGCGGCGAGGTCGAGCTCCTCCGTGTTGGGGCGGCGGCCGACCCCGATCATGATCCGGTCGGCTTCGATCGCCTCGCCGTTCGAGAGGGCGGCCCGGACGGGGCCGTCGGAGCCGCCACGAGCGGCCCCGGGCGCGGCCCCGGGCGCCGCGGGCTCGACGCGCTCGACCCCCGTCGAGAGGATGAGCCGGATGCCGCGTTTCTTGAACTCGCGGGTGATGAGGGCCCCGACCTCGTGGTCCTGTCCGACGAGGGCCCGGTCGGCCTTCTCGACCACGGTGACCTCCGAGCCGAGCGAGCGGAAGATGAAGGCCATCTCGCAGCCGATGACGCCGGCGCCGACGATGAGGAAGCGGCCGGGGATGGCGTCCATGGCCGTGAGCTCGTCGGGGGAGAGGACCGTCCGGCCGTCGAAAGGGAGGTGGGGGAGGGCGATCGGCCGCGACCCCGTGGCGATGATCGTCCGCGGTGTCTCGAGCAGGCGCGTCGCGCCGTCGGGCAGGCGGACCTCGAGGCGGCGCGGGTCCTTGAACGAGGCGGCGCCGACGAGCGTCGCGATGGCGTTCTTGCGCATGACCGTGGCCAGGACGCCGATCTCGCACATGGTCGTCTTGTGGCGGCTCTCAAGGATCGTCTTGTAGTCGGCCCGGGCGTTCTCGACGACGGGGACGCCGTAGCGCTTGCCCTGCTTGAGGTTCTCCAGGAAGCGGGCCGCGTTCTCCAGAGTCTTCGAGGGCAGGGTCCCGGTCTGGACGCAGCCGCCGCCGAGCTCGGGCTCGCGGTTGACGATCAGGACCTTGGCCCCGAGGGCCGTCGCGCGGATCGCGGCGGAGATGCCGGCCTCGCCGCCGCCGATGACGATGAGATCGTAATCGCTCACGGCTTCTCCTTTTTCTTCCGCTTATCGGCCCGGAGATCGGCCAGGACCGCCTCGAAAGACGGCGGCGGGGGCGCCTCGACGGTCACACGCTCGCCGGAGGGAAGGGCGAACTCGAGCGAGAGGGCGTGGAGCATGAGCCGGGGGAACGCCTGCTGGCGCGCTTTGTCGCCGTAGCGGAGGTCGCCGAGGATGGGGTGGCCGATGTGGTAGAGATGGGCCCGGATCTGGTGGCGCCGGCCGGTCGCCGGGCTGACGCGGAGGAGGGTCGCGGCGTCGAAGCGCTCGGCGACCTTCCAGTCGGTCGTGGAGGGCTTGCCGCGCTTGGGGTCGACGCCCATGCGGCCCGAGCCGAACTCGCGGAGCGGGGCGTTGATCTGGCCGCGGTTCGAGGCGGTGGCGCCGTCGACGAGGGCCAGGTAGGTCTTGTGGACCTCGCGGCGGTCGAACTGGCCGTTGAGGTCGCGGTGGGCCTCGGGGGTCTTGGCGAAGACGATGACGCCGCTCGCGCCGCGGTCGAGGCGGTGGACGGGCAGGAGCTTGCCGGCGTGGCGGGAGCGGAGGAAGTCGGCGAGGCCCCGCTCGCCCTTTTGCGAGACGGAGAGGACGCCCTCGGGCTTGGCGGCCGCGAGGACGTCGTCGTTCTCAAAAAGAACGGGGATGGAGGCTCCGGTCATTTTGTTTTGAAAGGCTTCTTGGCCAGTCGTTCGCGGGCCTGCTGCTGCTCCTCGGCCGTCTCGGGGATGAGGTCGGGCAGGGGCTCGAGCGCCAGGATGCTTTCGAGCGTCTTGCGGGCGTCGGCGATCCGATCGAGCGAGGTGTATGTGTCGGCGAGGTAGAGGAGGTTGAGGCCGACGCGGGGGCCGTACTGGACGGCCTTGAGGAGGTGCTCGAGGGAGGTTTTCTCGCTGCCGCCGGCGAACCCGGGCAGCTCGTGGTAGACGCGGCCGAGGACGCGGTCGGCGCCGCCGCGGTCATAGGCCGGGTCGAGCTCGAGGACGCGGTTCATGGCCGCCTTGATGGGCTTGACCAGGGCCAGGCTCTTGAGGACGCCCTTGGCCTCGCCGTAGACGCCGTAGTTGACGCCGAGCCAGAAGTGGCCGTCGGGCTTGTTGGGATTGATCTCGATCGCCTTCTTGGCGTATTCAACGCCGGCGAGAAGGATGGTCTTCTTGAGGTCCTTGGCGCCGGTGTGGTCGCCGATCCAGTAGCAGATGCGGGAAAGCTTCCAGTTCGCCTCGTAGGGGTCTTCGCCGGCGGCCAGGGCCTCTTCGTATTTCCTGCGGGCCTCCTTGGCCGTGGCGTAGTCGGCGCGGTTGACGTAGAGGGCGTCGCCCTGGGCGATCAGCGGCCCGGCGGCCGCGGCGGCGGCCTGAGGCGGGGCGGCGAGGGCCGGCAGGGCGGAGACCGCGAGGGCGGCGAAGATCGCGGCGATGACGAGGGTCTTGCGATGGCTCATGGGTCACTCTCCTCTCGGGGATTCTATTAAAAAGAACCGGGTTTAACAATGACCTTTTCGGGCCAGACGGGGTCGGAGCGGCCGTCGCCGTTGGCGTCGACGAGGATCGGGTTGGTCAGGGCGTAAGGGCGGGCCGCTTCTTCGGGCGTCCCGTCGCCCGAGCGCTGCTGGATCATGGGGAAAAGCGTCCGGCCGCCGAGGACCTCGACCGCGATCCAGCCGTCCACCGGCATATCGACGGTGACGCGGTCGCGGAACTTGACCGTCCGGCCGTCGGCGCCCTCGAGGGGGAGGGGCGCCCGGCGCTCGCCGTTGACGACGACCCGGACCTCGGAGACGTCGAGCCAGGGCGCTCCGGTCACGGTGATGTCGAGCGCGACGCGTCCTTTCTTCACCGCGACGAGGTCGCCGAAGGTCGCTTTCCCGTTGGCCTTGACCGCGACGACGGGGCCGTTGGAGACGAAGGCCCGGCCCTTCTTGAGCGCGGCGACGAGGGCCTTCTCGTCGACGGCGCCGGCGACGGGCTCGTCCATGAGGACGTAGGTCCGGGCGTAGCCGGTCTCGCCGCCCTCGACTCCGTGGGCGTCCGAAGCGGCGACGATGCGGACGGGGTAGCCGCGGTTGAGGAGGTGGAACCAGTCCTCGACGGCCCGGCGGTTGTCGCGGTCGAACTTCGCGCCGTTCAGCGCCTCCATGACGTCGAAGCCGAGGTCGAAGAGAGGATCGGCGAAAGCGGCCTTTTCGGGATCGAGGTTGTAATTGTTGAAATAGCCCAGGGTGCCCGAACGCGGGTGATTGAGATGGACGAGCGAGCCGGGGTTCTTCTCGCGGGCCAGGGCGAACAGCTTGGCCGGGGTCTCGTCGCGGACGCTGATCGCGCCGCGGGCCGGCTCGTCGGGGCGGACGGCGACAGGGAGGCTGTTGAAGTGGGTGCTGCCGGTGCGGCACGTGACCTCGACGCCGGGGAGGAAGGCCAGATCTTTTACGAGGCCGAGCCGAGCGATCTCCGGCCCGTAATCCGTGACGGTGTTGTGGTCGGCGGAGAAGATGACGTCGAGGCCCTCGGCCGCGGCGCTCTGGACGCGCCCGGAGACCGGGACCGAGCCGTCGGAGAATAGCGTGTGCATGTGGGAGTCGACCGCGACGAGGCCGGGGGTCTCGAGGACGCGGTCGATCGTGAAGCGGATGTCGCGGGGCTCGCCGGAAAGGACCTCGAGGACGCGCGTCTCGACGGCGAACTCGGGCCCGCGCGAGGAGGCCGCGAGATACGTCCCAGCCGGCAGGATGACCTCGAGGCCTTCGGCGGGCGGGTAGACTTCGTTGTTCAGGCTCTCCCAGCTGCGGCCCGAGACGATGGGATCGACGGGCAGGAAGTAGGGCATCGCGGTCGGGGCCAGGCCGATGAACGAGACCTTGCCCGGGACGTGGCGGCCTCTGCGGTCGGCCACGGCGACGCGGACGCGGCCGAAAGCGGGCGCTTCGACCGTCCAGGCGTTCGGGGAGGCCCTCTTGGCGTCCTTAGGGTCCTTGGCGACGGCGGGGGCGGCCGCGGTCGCGACGACGGTCCTCTCGACCGTGGCCGGGAAGAGGTTGGCCCGGAGCTGATACGTGCCGGCGGGCAGGGGGATCTCGAGCGCGATGGGTTTCGCGAGGAAGGTGCGGAAGAAGACCGCGCCGGTCGCGGGCTCGCGGACCATGATCTCGGCCGGGCCCTCGAACTTCCTGATCTCGAGCGAGGCCCGGACGGCCGGCTGGCGGACGGCGCGATAGAGACGCTCGAGGAGCTCGGGCAGGGCGTCGCCCGCGAACAGGGAATAGGACAGCCGGAAGACCTGGCCGGGGCGGAGGGCGCCGGGGAGGGGCTTGTCCGAGGTCTCGGGCGGGTTCGGGTTGAGCCAGGCCACGGCGTGGTCGGGTCGCTCGTAGACGCGGAAGTTGAGCGCGGGGAACGACTTGGCGTTGTAGGGGCTGAAGTTGAGGCTCTGCCAGGCGTTGGCGCCGAGGCTGGCGCTGAGGCCCTTGATCTCGGCCTTGCCGGCGTTTCGGACCTCGGCGGCGATGTCGATGCGGCCCGCCTCGAGAGCGAAGGTGTAGCGGACGACGACCTCGATCCGCTGGCCGTCGGGGGTCAGCGCGGAGGACCTGGCCACGACGGCGGACGCTTCGGGCCGGAGCGAGGCGTCGGCGGTGACGAGCGTCTTGCCGCCCAACCGGAGGGAAGGGTAGCCGAACTGGAGGTCGGGGCGGGCCGAGCGGCCGGAAGGAAGGAACGCGGCGACGAAGCCGGTGACGTCGGGATGGCCGTAGTTGATGGAGCTCCAGAGCGTCCGGGGCCCCGCGGCGATGACGGCGGCATAGCGGCCGTCGCTCACGAAGATGTCGCCCGCGCGGGCGATCCGGGCGAAGGGCTGGGGCAGCCCGCCGGGGTCCTTGACGACCGTGAGGACGGCCGGCGCGGCGGCCAGGGCGAAGCCGGCCAGGGCGAGGGCCAGAACGATGAGGGCGAGGGTCTTCTTCATGGCAGGGCACCTCCGGGGAAAGGCGTAACGCGGAGAAGCATATAAAGAAAGAAAGATGGGGTCAAACCCCAAACTCAAGACTTGACCAAGATATTTCCCAGAAGTTCGGCTCCGGGTCGCTCCGCCTCACTTCTGGTGGTCGCTCCCAATAATCCGCTCCCGGCCGTAGGTTTGACCCTCTCTTATGGATTTTGGTCGATGGCGGTGATCTCGTAGGCCTCGCGGACCAGGCCGTGGTGGAAGAAGCCGAGGAACTTGGCCAGCTGCGTCTGGAAAAAGCGGTTCTCTTCGGTGGCCAGCATTTCGGCCTCGGTCTCCCAGAGCGTGATGGGCACGCATTCGCCGAGCTTGCGTTCGACCAGGAACATCGCGCCGCGGTAGCCGGCTTGGCCGCGGCAGTTCGGGATGATCTCCTCGGAGAAGAGGCGGGCGGCTTCGTCGATCCGCTCGGGCTTGACCGTCATTCTCAGCATGCGAGCGACCATGGGTCATCCCCCTTCTTTAATGATCGGCGCCGACGAGATGATTGGGCGAGCCTGAACGGCCATGGCGGACACCCCCGATGGCTCAAGTGTAAGCCTTTGACCGCACCAAGTCAATTAAGAGGGGGTAGGAGAGGGTCAAACCTACTTTTTTTCGAAAAAAGTAGGTTTGACCCTCTCTTGATAATCTTCGGGGGTGTCGAGGTCGCGGAGGATGTCGGCGTCGCCCGCCTCGACCTCGCGGACATCGTCGGGATGGGCGTGCACAAGCTGCCGCAGCCCCTCGGCCGGGTCGAGCCCGAGGACCTCGCCGCGGTACTTCAGATCGATGAGGACGGGATGCCCGCGCCGGCCGCGGAAGACGGGGATGACGATGCCCCGGCCGCCCTCACGATAGGCCGCGACGACCGCGTCGACGACCGCGGACGGCAGGAACGGCTGGTCGCCGAGCATGACCACGGCCGCATCGGCGTCCGTCGGGAGGGCCCTGAAGCCGGCCTGGACCGAGGACAGCATGCCCGAGGCGTAGCTGTCGTTGACCGTGAAGCCGAGCCTATCGCTCCCGCGGCCTTCCTCGGTTTGACAAGACGCCCGGACCCGTTCGATCTCTTCCCGGACCGCGTCCCGGTCCGCGCCGAGGACGACCAGTACCCGGTCAACCCGCGATCCCAGCGCCGCCCTCACGACCGCCCCGATGACAGTCGAACCCCTGAACGGCAGCAGCAGCTTTTGCGTCCCCATCCGCCGGGACTCGCCGGCCGCGAGGATGACGGCTGCGATCACCCGCGTCCCTCGGCCTTCCGCCGGCTCCGGACGAGGACCAGCTCGGCGGCGATGCTGACGGCGATCTCCTCGACCGTCTTCGAGCCGATCGCGAGACCGATCGGCGCGTGGATCCCGGCCCAGTCCTCTTCTTTCGCCCAACCCTTGGCGAGGAACTCCCGGCGCATGGTCTCGACCTTGGTCTTGCTGCCGATCATCCCGACGTAGCCGGCCGGCCGGCCCAGAGCGGCCCGCAGGGCCTCGGCGTCCTTCTGATGGCCCCGGGTGACGATGACGAAGTGATTGTCGGGGGAATCCTCGATCTCGCGGACCGCGTCCCCGATCTCTCCGACCACGATCTCGTCCGCTTCCGGGACGTTCGCCTTGCTCGCGAACTCGGCCCGGTCGTCGATGACCATGACGCTGAAATCGAGGAGGTGTCCCAGCCGGGCGACGGCCCGCCCCACG
>Ga0136653_10001248_pt1 | contig 13801 bp, 11 predicted proteins | sample LakKivw275mmetaG_FD_94866 | JGI IMG/M metagenome (GOLD analysis project Ga0136653, IMG submission 94866) | Anoxic lake water microbial communities from Lake Kivu, Rwanda to study Microbial Dark Matter (Phase II) - Lake Kivu water 275m metaG... | ecosystem: Environmental > Aquatic > Freshwater >... | reverse complement strand
TATCAATATCCGTGGCCTGACCATGGAAACCGCCCAGAGGCTGATGAATCAATATTCTCGCATGGGGAAGTGCCGTTCTCTTACCCTTTTTCCCTGCTGCAAGGAGGAGCGCTCCCATACTCGCTGCCTGCCCCATACATACAGTACAGACAGCCGGTTTGATGTATTGCATGGTATCATAAATTGCCAAACCTGCGCTCACGCTGCCTCCCGGGGAATTCAGATAGAAGTATATTTCCTTGTCCGGATCTTCCGATTCGAGATAGAGCATCTGCGCAATGATTAAATTCGACACATCGTCATCTATAACCGTTCCGAGAAAGACAATCCTGTCTTTCAGAAGCCTCGAATAGATGTCAAAAGCCCTTTCTCCTCTGCCATCCTGCTCAACCACCATAGGAATCAGGGGCATTTACTTACCTCCTTCTTGGATTTCTTCTTTTTTTACCGAATGTATGGTCGCCCTTCCTTCGATGAAATCAAAGACTTTCCTTGTCAGGATTTCTTCATTTATATTCTCTATCATGTCGGCGTCTGCCAGTGATTTCTTAAATGAATCGAAATCCTGCCCCCGTCGCTGCGCCATCTCCATGACCCTTTCGTCGATCTCTCCAGCATCAACCGATATGGACTCTTTGGCAGCAATGTTCTTCATCAGGAGGACGGATTTTACGACCTTTGTTGCCTCATCCCGATACATTTCCCTGTATTTAGCGCTCAACTCGTCAATTTCTTTTCGACTCAGGCCACGTGATGCCATTCTTCTTCTGGTATCCGCTATCATATAATATATCTGTCTTTCAATGAATGAAGGCGGTGCTTCAAATTCATTGCTTTCAAGTAATTTTGTTACGATCAGATCCTTCATGTCTGTGTTTGATCGGGCCTTGTTTTCTTCTTCAAGGGTTTCACGGATATCGGTTCTGAGATCCTCAAGGGTTTCAAATTTCTCAAAGTTCCGGATAAAGTTTTCATCTATCTCCGGTAATATTTTTTCTTTTATACTCTTTAAGGTAACTGAAAAAATAATGTCCTTTCCGGCTATACGCTGAATTCCATATTCGTCGGGAAATTTGACCTGTATCTGTTTTGACTGGTCCTTTCTCATGCCGATTACCTGATCCTCGAATCCCGGCACAAATGATCCTGAGCCAATTTCAAGGAGATAATTTTCGGCTGTCATTTCTTTAAGAGCTTCTCCGTCAAGTGTCCCTGTGAAGTCAATGACGGTAAAATCTCCTTCTTTAACTTCTCTGTCATCGCCGACTTCCTCCATCGTACCGAACATATGACGAATTTGCTGGAGTCTTTCCTCGATGTCACTTTCCGTCACGTTTTTTTCATGCTTCTCGAGTTCCAGCCCGATATAATTTTTCGGTTCGATGAAAGGTTCCACTTCAACGGTTGCCGCAAAGACAAAATTCTTTTCTTCCTCGATGCCATTTTGATCAATGTCCGGTTGTGCTACTACGGTAATCCCCTTTTCCTTAACAGCATCCCAGTAATGCTTATTAACCAGATTGGTTATCACTTCCCCTTCGACATGATCCTTATACATGGATTCAAGGATTTTCCTGGGCACCTTGCCTGGTCTGAATCCTTTAATCTTTGCTTTCCTGTTCATATCACGGTAGCATGCATCGAGTTCATTTTTAACATCTACCCACGAAATGTCGAACAACAGTTTTTTCTTAACAGGACTTATATCTTCAACTTTCACGGCTACCGTCGTTTCACCCACAACACACTACTCCTTACTGTCAAATTTGAATGTACCTAGAAATCTGGTGCGAGAGAGGAGACTTGAACTCCTATGGGGTTACCCGCTGGATCCTAAGTCCAGTGCGTCTGCCAATTCCGCCACTCTCGCGAGACGCAAGCATGATCCCTATATATTCATTACGTATGGAATTGTCAACATCAGTCTTAACTTGACACAACAAGCCGGTTATGATTTTAAACGCTCTATACCACTAATTTACGAATCTTTTTCTCATGAAACGTGATATCCAGTCAATGTCCGAGGAAAGCGATCAGGCGTTTAAAGGAAATTCAATATGCAATTCATCCCCATAACGATTGATGATTATTACACGCTGAAGATATTTTTTCAAAAACAGTCATATCAACTTAGCACCTACTCTCTTTTTTCCATCATTGTATGGAGCAATCCCAATTCAAAGGCTTATTTCGCCGTTGAAGACGACACATTGATTATCTTAAACGAACTGGAGAGCCGACCGGAAGAGCGCCACCTGATCCTCCCCCTTTCTCTTAAGAAGATCATTACACCCGAATATCTACACAGTCTTGCGAATAAAACCGGCGTAGCAAGGTATTGTTTTGTTCCGGAAACGTTTATCGCCACGTATGAGCGATATCACGTGGAACGCTATTTCACCATCCTCGAACAGCCTGAATTCGAGGATTATATCTACCTCACGGAAGATCTTGTCCAACTGAAGGGAAACAGGTATTCCAGACAGAGAAATCAAATTCACCAGTTTAATAAGCAATACAGTGCTCCTGGAAGGGTTAACATTGAGTGGATCAGCTCTGATAGTGTCGGCGCTTGCATGTTGTTTCTTCAGAAATGGTGCGATCAGCGTAACTGCGATCTCGATCAGGATGAAAGTCTGGCCTGTGAAAAGATGGCAACCATCAATGCACTTCAAAACCTTGATCAGCTGGAAGCCCAGGGTATCCTCATTCGTGTCGATGGTGAGGTGAGTGCATTCGGTATCTGTTCATATCTGACAGACGATATGGGCGTTCTTAATTTCGAGAAGGCTTTCTCCAACATCAAGGGTCTCTATCAGTTTCTGGATAATGAATGTGCCAGACGCCTTTTCAACCGGTACAAATATATCAACAAGGAAAGCGACATGAACATGCCAAATCTTGCACAATCGAAAAATTCATACAACCCGGTCATGAAGTTAAAATCATATTGTCTTATCGTCCGTTAGACGCACTTTACACGGAAATTCATTCAATCGACATCAAGGACTGCCAGCGCTCCCATTCGGTTTTCCGGGGCAGACCTCGCTTTCGAAGAAGGGCGACAATCCCATCATCGTTAAAACGCATATAGGGATTGACCCGGAATTCCTCCGCCAGGGTTGAAAAAAGGTGATCGGGACTGTATTTTCTCAAATAAATATCAATATTCACGTTATCAGGCTCAAGATTCCTTGCAAACAACATCGCATCCTTCACGTAATCATGACCTGCATAAACAATGGTCTCGGCAGGGAGCGTCATAAGATTTCTGACGGTTTGGAAGAAACCTGCAAGATCGCCTGTAAAGCAATTTCCAATGGTCCCATTGAAAAGGGTGTCACCGGAAATCAATATATTGTCAACATAGAAGCACACAGAATCTTCTGTATGGCCGGGTGTATTGAAGATTTTGATCTTCTTTCCCTCTATCGCTATTTCTTTTTCCCTGATGAGACTTTCGTAACTTAACATACGAGCGCCGGGAAGATTGAGAAAATGGCTGTTGCCTGACGTATGGTCATAATGATCGTGCGTGTTTGTGAGAAATTGCAGATTTAACTCCTTTTGCTCAATGAAACCGAGCATCTCCTTATAAGCGCCTCCATCGATGACCATTGCTTTTTTCAGACCATAAACCAGATAACCCAGATTGTCAGCACCATAACGAAACTGTTTGACATTCAACAAAGACAATACCTCCTGCTCCATATGGAATAGCACCCGATGAACAATCTTGTTGATCATTTAACCAGAAAATGATAGTAAATTTCCATCCTTATTTACAATCATTTTCTTAAAAAAGATTTTAACATGAACAAGGAGGGTTTGCCAGGATGAACAATAAAAAACCCTGGTTGGAATTTTACGGTCACGTTCCGGAAAGCCTCGTTTATCCGCGGGTAACTCTGTATGAAGCCGTGATGATGACCGTCAATCGTTACCCGGATGCCATCGCGTATGATTTCCTCGGATATACATCAACATACCGCGAATTCGGCAAAGAGATCGATCATTGTGCAAACGCCCTGGCAAGCCTTGGTTTAAGAAAGGGAGACAGGATCACCATATCCATGCCGACAACGCCCCAGGGAATCATCTGCTTTTACGCGGCAAACAAGCTTGGCGCCGCGGCAAGCATGATTCATCCTCTATCCACACCTGAAGAGATTTACTTCTATCTGAACAGCAGTAAAAGCACATTCGCCCTGACCCTTGATGCTTTTTATAACAAATTCAGCGAGGTTAAAAAGAAGACTGACCTTCGGGTGCTGATTCTGGCCAGGATTCCGGATTATCTCGGCCTTGTAAAAAAGATCGGCTTCAACCTGACGAAAGGCCGAAAGATTCCGAAAGTGCCGCCTGATCCCACAGTCAGATGGTGGGGCGATCTGATGAAAAAAGCCTATCCTCCGGCGCCCATGGCTGACATGTCGACGGACGAGATGGCTGTCATTCTGTACAGCGGCGGTACCACGGGTGTCCCCAAGGGCATCATGCTGTCCAACATGAATTTCATCAGCGAAGGGATGCAGGTTTCAGCCTGGGGCAAACTGTCTAAAGATGATTCCATGCTGGCCATCCTGCCCATTTTTCACGGCTTTGGACTGGGGGTCTGTATCAACGCCGTTTTTATGGGGGGTTCAAAGAGCATCCTCGTTCCCCAGTTTACGCCGGAGATCGTGGCAAAACTGATCAAGAGCAAACGGCCCAATGTCGTTGTGGGGGTCCCCACCCTATTTGACGCCCTCAGCCGTAATCCTTTATTCCAGAAAACAGATCTGAGCTGCCTTAGGGCGACCTTCTGCGGCGCCGATTCCCTGCCAAGGGTTGTAAAGGAAAGATTTGAGGCTGTCGTCAAAAAACAGGGGGGAAACGTTCAGTTACTCGAGGGTTACGGATTAACGGAAGCGGTCACAGCGATTATGGCCACACCGCTTACCGAATACCGGGAAGGGAGCATCGGAATTCCATTTCCGGACATGCTTGCCAGGATCGTCAGGGTCGAATCCACGGAAGAAGCCCCTATCGGGGAAGAGGGAGAAATATGTCTACACGGCCCCGCCGTCATGCTTGGCTACCTGGGTCACCCTGAGGAAACGGCCGGTGTATTGAAACGTCATCCCGATGGAAAGATCTGGCTTCATACCGGTGATATCGGATTCATGGACAAAGATGGATTTTTTTACTTTAAACTCCGCCTGAAACGAATGATCAAATCCTCCGGCATGAACGTATATCCCTCCCACGTGGAAGATGTTCTGTATCAGCATCCCGATATAGACAAGGCATGCATTATCGGGGTTCCTGATGAATCCCAGGTACAGCGCGTGAAGGGTTTTGTTGTGCTGAAAGACCCGTCAAAGGCCTGCCCCGAGATGGAAGAAGAATTGATCGAGCACTGTAGGAAACATCTGATCAAGTGGAGCTGTCCCAGAGAAATCGAATTCAGGCCCAATTTACCCATAACCCTTATCGGTAAAGTTGCTTATAAAGAACTTGAGCAGGAAGAAATTGCCCGTCTGAAAAAAGCCGGAAAGTATAGCGGCGAATAAGAAAACGGAGAATGCACCCCCATGAACATTCTGAATGAATTGAATGAAATACAACGCAATCCTTACGAATATACCGCAGAATATAAAAAATCGACCAACCGGAAAGTTGTCGGATATTTCTGTTCCTACACCCCGGAAGAACTGATATTTGCGGCTGACGCCCTACCCTTTCGGATCTTCGGCGTCAATGAAAGGATACATCTGTCCGATTCGCACCTGCAATCATACTGCTGCTCACTGGTACGGAGGAGCCTCGAAGACGCTTTATCAGGTCATTTGAATTTTCTCGATGGCATTGTTTTTCCCCATACCTGTGATTCCATTCAGAGACTGTCCGACATATGGCGGTTGAATCTGTCTTTTGCCTTCCATGTCGACGTCATCCTTCCGGTAAAATTAAACTCGGAAAGCGCAAGAGAATATTTGACAGATATCATCAGCAAATTCAGGAGAGACTTAGAATTCGTATTGAATACAAGCATCTCCGATGAATTGTTAAAGCATTCGATTATCACTTACAACCGGATACGCAGCGGCATTCGAAGAATATACGAACTCAGGCAGGTGAATCCTGATGTCATCAAAGGTAGTGACGTCCATAAGATCATCCGGTCATCGATGATGATGGACCGGAATCTCTACCTTGAAAAGCTGGATGAAATTGTCGCAGAACTCGAAGCAAAGAGAACGGATAAAAGCACCACCAAGCGCAAACGCCTCATCCTCTCCGGCGGCACGTGCAGCCATCCGGATATCTATCAGATGATTGAAGAGGCTGGCGGTGTCGTTGTATGGGATGATTTCTGTACGGGATCGAAGTATTTTGAGGACCTTATCAATACGGACGTTGATCCCATTACCGCCATTTCCGAAAGATATCTAAACCGCATTGTGTGTCCGGCAAAGCATTCCAGTTTAACCGGGAGAGCCGAAAGCCTTTTGGAGATGGTAAAGAAAAATAAAGCCGAAGGGGTGATATTTCTATTCCTCAAATTCTGTGATCCACATGCTTTTGACTACCCCTATCTGAAGGACGCGCTCGACAAGGAAGGAATACCAAACATGCTTTTTGAGGTGGAAGATCAGCTCCCCTCTGAAGGACAATTGAAAACAAGGCTCGAAGCATTCCTTGAAATGATTTAGACAGGCGTAATTCCCTAAGCAGGAGAATAAAGATGGCAGAAAAAGACCCGGAAAAAGAAAAACGTAAAATCAAGGCTGTCGCTAAAATGAAAGAGATCATGACGCTCTATTACATAGACGCCAAAACAGCCGAACAAAACGGGAAAAAAGTGGCCTGGATTACAAGCGGAGGGCCTGTCGAGCCTCTTATTGCCATGGATGTCATCCCTGTTTACCCGGAAAACCACGGCGCCATGATCGGGGCGAGCAAGATGGGGACGGATCTGTGCGAGAAATCTGAAATTATGGGGTATGCCAGAGACCTTTGTTCTTATGCGCGTTCAGACATTGCCTGCGCCCCCATCAATGGAGGTCCTATCGGCGGTCTTCCCCGGCCCGATATGCTGATATGCTGCAACAATATCTGCGGCACGGTGCTGAAATGGTACGAAATACAGGCCAGATACTACAAAGCGCCTCTTTTCATTCTCGATACGCCTTTCTGTCATACCGATTTTCCGGATGAAGCCAGAAAATATGTCCGGAAGCAAATTGATGAATACATTAAATTTCTGGAAGTCGCCTGCGGAAAGAAATTTGATCGGGACAGAATGAAGGAGGTGGGGAAGCTTTCCATTCAGGGACAACGTCTATGGCAGGCCGTTCTTGATACCGCGACGCACAAACCGGCGCCGCTGAGCGCTTTTGACGCGTTCTTTCACCTTGCGCTGATTGTGACCCTCCGCGGTACGCAGCAGGTCATCGATTATTACATGATACTCCTCAATGAAATGTTCGAAAGAATGGCCAATGGAATCGGCGCCGTCGCGAACGAAAAGTACAGGCTCCTGTGGGACAACATACCCGTCTGGTACAGAACCAAATGGCTCTCTGATAAGTTTGCCTCCCATAATGCCTGCCTCGTTGCCGATACCTATACCTCCGCATGGTGCGGTGCGTTGAGATATATCGACGAGAACGACTTTCTTGAGACCATGGCAGAGGGCTATACGCGCATCTACCTCAACATCGGTATTGACCAGATGGCGGAGGAGGTTCTCGCGATGGTCGACAAATATGACATCGACGGCATCGTCATGCACTCCAACAGGAGCTGCAAACCCTATTCCTTCGGCCAGTACGACATTCAGAGGATCGTTCAGAACAAAAGGGGAATCTCTTCGCTCGTTATCGAAGCAGACATGATTGACGAAAGGAGCTTTACCGACGCCCAGAACGAAACGAGAATAGAAGCCTTCATGGAGGTTATAAAATAATTCTTCAGTCAGGGAGCGCCACGATCCCTGATAAGGCTGACAAGATCCGGGTAAGCTATTTCCCCGATGGTATACACATTACGTCAAAAGTCAGGATAACTCCGTTGTTGTGGTGTTTTCCTTGTCGTTGGCATGTCTCATGGCAAAAGAACTACTTGCCTATTCCGCATTACCGGTCAATTGAAATGCCGCCCAGTAGTACGGATGGGGGTATTGTTTCTTGTTCTGCAATTGTGCCTGCCGCAACGCTTCGCGCTTTTCTGTTGTCCTCAGGTTGGAATAAAATTGCGTCATAAGGTGTGAGGTGGCGAGATCATCCACTTTCCATAGACTCGCCACGATGGAACTGCTTCCCGCATAGAGAAATCCGCGGGTCAACCCTACAATGTCATCCCCATTGGCAATCTTTCCCAAGCCCGTTTCACATGCGCTCAGGGTTACCAGATCGGCATCAAGCTTTGTGGAATAGAGTTTATCCACCGTCAGCATCCCGTCATTTTCCGCATCCTTGGCCAGCATGAGAGCAGACTTCAAAGGTGTATCGGCATTAAACCGTCCATGGGTTGCGAAATGAATGAATTTGAAGCCACTTCCATATTTTTTAAATGCCGTTTCAGTTGCTTCTTGGCGGATGAACACTCTGGATTTTGGCAGTGTCCTGGCGACAGATATGGCTTCATTTTGGGCATAGACAAGGTCATAACGGGGATCCCCAAGGTCAGGATTACCGAATACCAGGATATCAGCCGGCTTGGACATCCTTTTAACGTGCAGGTATTTAATCACGCTGGCGCTTGGGAGTATCCGGATACTGTAATGCTCAATGAGATATTTGTTCCCGTCGTGCAGGGCATTAAAGGGAAGATAGTGCATTGCGCCGTGGGGAACAATAATAATCTTGCGATGTCCCAGAGAGCTCTCCAAAGGCTGGATCAGTCTTTTGTATATCTGCCGTGATAGTTCCATATAGTCACCCGAAACCGGACTTTCCAGGAGCTTTCGGAACTGCTGGATGTTTTCTGCAAGGTTATTGCTGTTCAGCTTAACGGTTTTTAATCCCTGTGCCGACAGGATAAATGCGAACATATCCTTTTCTGCATAGTAATACTCAATGAGCACTTCGTCTTTAGGAATATTCGATTGAATCTCGGCGGTGGCAAGAGATGTGACACTGACAAGGGATGCCAGTTCCGGTGATTGCTCCATCAATTTTTCCCTGTTTTTTATCACGATGCTTCGCGTCTGGGATGTGTTCAACGATATATCCTGCACCTGCAGTTCTTTCTCTTCGTTGGTGTTTCTGGCAAGCAGCTCACGGATCGCCCTTTCATCACCGGTTTTATTTCCAAAATCCTCTTTTGTGGCCAGCATATCGACGAGAGCACGGGATTTGGAACGCTCCACATATTCAAATGCCGCACCGTGTTGACCGTCAGCATACATGGACGAAACCAGACGATGGTAAACGCTCTGTTTGTTTCCCACAAATCCGATTTTGCTGGCTTCCGTGTTAATGCTCGAACGTTGCTGTTCGATAATATCAATGGATTGGCGGTAATAACCGATAGCTTCTTTGAGATTGCCTTCCTGTTCGGCAATTCGGCCCCGGTCATACAGAATCATCCAGTAAATCTGGCCATTCACCCTGGTCTGAGGCACTTTCAACATCTCGTCATATCCCTTTTTCGCCTTTTGGATCTGCCCTGTTTCCATCAAACATTTGTTTTGCATAAATAATTTAGGCAGCTGCTGCCAGACGAACATACTTTCACCCTTCAGGCTCGCGCCAGTAATCATGTCAATACTGCGTCGAAACGAGGCGCCGTCATCACGGCGGATGACTTCGAATGCCTTTTGAAATTCACTCAGAGCCAGATAGGTGCGTGTAAGACCAATGTTCTTATCCGCTTCCAGAAGAGTATAAGGATATGGCGTGCTTGTGTTTTCTAATTCGTTGACCACCCGTTGCGCCTCTTCTCTGTTCCCGTTCAGGACATAGGCCAGACTGAGGGCTCTCATCGCAAAAATATGATTGCTTCGTTGCTGCACACCGATGGGAGCCCTGTCGTAGGCTTTTTTTGCTTCTTCAATCGCCTTTTCATATTGTGCGAGATCAATGTATGCCTCGGCGCGAAAAAGATAAGGCCACAAGCTAACATCGCCAATGGTTTCCTTCTCATGAGAAAATCGTGATTTGGCAATTCCCCCGATCAGAGGATTTTTTCGTGCCATTTCCTCAAAATCCACATTGCTTTTGTCGCCCTCACGGATATTGTTTTCCAGGCGGTCACAACATTCAAAGAGTTGGTCATAACGCTTCAAGGCCGAATAGGCAACACACAGGGGAAACAGCTTGGCCGTATTCGCGACACCTGACTGTCGGATTTCTTCTTCCACGTATTTCTGAAGTTCGCCATAGCGGGCTGCCATGAGCAGGCGGTCTCGTTCTGAAACCATGTCGTGAGCGCAACCGGTCGAAAGAATAAGTATCACGAGGATGATGTATTTTGAGATTCTTTTCATATACCCCCCACTCCTTTTGCTTTCATGGAAAAATCAAGACTTAACACCCTCGTAAAAAGGCAGGTTTCGTCTCTATTTGTCATTCCCGCGAAAGCGGGAATCCAGTAATATTAAATAGCTTTGGACTCCCGCCTCCGCGGGAGTGACATGGTTTTTAACTTTTTACGAGATCATCGAACTTAATATACGCGAATTTTCCAATATCTGACAGGCACAATTAGACGAGCCCCAAATGTTACCTGATAATGATTTGAAATAATGAGAAACGTTATGGTCAGGTATGGTGCAGGCCTTTGTCCTCCCTGGCAATCATCGCCTGTAACATTTCCTCCGTCATTGCGGCGTTTTGACGGTACTGACAGGGCCACATGCTCTTAAGGTGGAAAAAAGCCACGCGATCGTTGTTGATTAACCTGTAGTCCAGGTCAGGCTGAATTCCGACCATGGCGCTCAACTTGTTGTTGATAAATGTAATACCCCGTTCCCCGGTATTCATGGCCAGATGTTTCAGCAGATCACGAAGGGTGCTCCCTGCCGGAATTGACAGTTGCAGGTTGGCGTATCCGGGCTCGGCGCTCTCCCCTCCGTAACGCGCCAGTTCGCCATAAAGCCAGAGATCAACCATGATATTTTCCAATTCAGCCTCCTCCAACAGGCGGGAAAATGCCGACTTCGTCCCCGGGTCTCAACAGAAAATCCAGAGACTGTGTCCGACCGTTGACAAAGGATACCTTCACCTCGTTTTCCGGAAGATTCAACTGTTTGACAAGATATGAGATGGAGGCTCCTTCGGGAAGCTCCACATCAAAGGAAATGCCTGATTTCACTCCGGGAATGCAGCGAACCAGGGTTGCGAATAACCTTACCTGGATATGCATCTTCATCTCCTCAAGACCTGTGGGAAAATTTGCCGATCTTCAACCGGATCCAGCCGACACCTATCACCACATTAAGATAAAGCGGGCAGTAATTATCCTACCCGCTTTATCATCCGATTTCAGAGTTCGCCGTAAACGGAATCCAGCACTTTGTCGGGCACATCGAACACAACATTGTGAGGCGGCAATTTTTCGTATGCCATGAATTCGGGCAGGCGATCGTGCACTTTCGTGAAACCGGCTGCCTCGTTAAACATCCTCTCTTTCTTGAGGATTTCAGTACCAATCCGACCAATATCATCCGTCGTCCATTTTGTTCCCAGAACACCGTTGCACTCCTCTACCATACCTGCAAGCCCGCTCGGTATATCCAGCACGGCGAATGCGATGAAAAGGCAGTGACCGGAAGAATCAATAAAGGCCGTTGCAGCCTGGAAGCCGCGGCTGAGAGCCGCCTTCCCCTCGGGATCCAGAGGATCCGCCTTGCCACCGACACTCAGGATCTCTGTAGCAATGGTATAACCGGCGGTGTGATCCGCACCCATGGTGCTCGTTGCATAGGTCACGCCAATCCCCTTGACGGCTCTGGGTTCATAGGCAGGCATACTCTGACCCTTCACGGTGGGTACGCGTGTTAGACCAAAGGCTCGACCAGTAAATTCCGTACCGCCGCCCAGGATACGGCCAATCGGTGTCCCATTTCCCATTTCATGCAATAGTTTGATCGCTCCTTTTCCGTCACCAAAGGGAATGACGCCGGCTTCCATTGCCACGGCGATGGTGGTGCCTGTTTCAATGGTATCCAGCCCGTAAGCATTACAAAGACAAATCAGTTCAGCAATGTCATCAAGGTTGTCGATTCCGCAGTTCGCACCGAGCGACCAATCCGACTCATACTCCACGCATGAGGCATGTTCCGTGCCGTCCGGCTTGTGCCAGGTGTTGGAGCACTGGATAATACAACCAGGACTGCATGCATGATTGTACAGTTCCTTCCCCAGACGCTGTTTGTTCCCCTCAAAGATAGCCTCGCCTGCAATCTTTGCCGCTCCTTCGAAGCGGCCGGTTGAAAAGTTGCGGGTGGGCAGGCCGCCGGCCTCATTCAGGATGTTGATCAGCACGGCTGTGCCGTAGGTGTTGAGTGCGCCTTTTGGCTTGGTGATAGCATGGGTCATCAGCGCATCTACCACCTTTTTGCGTCCCTGATCAAACAATGCCTTGTCGGCAAATTGAACGCCTGGCGCTCCTGCATTATTGACTACGACGAACTTCAACTTTTTGCTTCCCAACACGGAACCCAGACCGCCACGCCCCGAATAACGGCTGGGACGTTTTTCCATATCATTGTAAACAATCCCCGCATTTCCGTATCCGTACTCTCCGGCAACGCCGCATCCCGCTATGGAGACTTTCTGACCGAAACGCTCGTATAGTTTTGGAAAGGCATCAAAGAGACTCTTGCCCGAGTATTCCCCGGCATCGAAAAACTCTACCTTCGGTTTTTCCGCCTGAGCGTCCCAGGACAGGTAAGCACCTGAGAAACGCTTCTTTTCTTTCGGCTGCCCCTCCACAATCAGGGCTTTTATCCTCATGGAAGCCAGATCGCGGGACCAGGCTGTGCCCGCGTTGGATTCCTTGATCCCGCCGGTCAGGGGTGATTTGGCGCCCGCGGAGATGCGGCTTGATGTGGGCGCCGCCGTCCCCGTCACGAACCCGGGACAAAAAGCGAGCTTGTTAAAAGGACCGAGGGGATGAGCGAGGGGCGGAACCTCAGCCGCAACGATGGAGGAAGACAATCCCCGCCCGCCAAAATCTTTGTAGGTTGACGGAACTTCCTCCAATTTACAGGTCTGATCCGTCATATTCAATCGTAAAAACCACATTGCTTATTTTTCCTCCCTTCTTTATAAGTGTCGCCAGGGCGACATAGTTTAAACATCATGATGTTTCTTCCATGAAAGTAAGCCTGTAAACCTCACCTCCCTTCTTTTCCTTACCATCTCCAAAAAATACAAAAGGCAACGATTGTCCTTCCATCCTTAGCTGGTAGCAGGCTTGGCAGGATTTTCGTTACCTCCTTTGCAAACACGGCAGGCGTAGAAATTGCTCTCTACACCCTTTCGTTCACCCGTCCCACCGGGAACAGTGTGAATCGGAGGTGTTTTTGTATTATTACGTCGCCTTCACCCCTCAATTCATCTTGCAAATTTCGCAGGCTGGTTTTTTTTTGCAACTCCATCATCTGAAAACTCATCTCCAGGACATTGCTCAACAGGTGATGCATGTAGCTGATTTTTTCTTCCTCGGAAAGCTCAGGCAACATATTATCTCTGTCCTGTCGAGGCAATCAGAATGATGTGGGATAAGAACGTGCTTTTTATATGATGAAAGTATACGGAAGTGGTGTTTTTATGTCAACAAATTCTAAATAATATATTTATCAAAT
>Ga0136653_10001246_pt1 | contig 13812 bp, 11 predicted proteins | sample LakKivw275mmetaG_FD_94866 | JGI IMG/M metagenome (GOLD analysis project Ga0136653, IMG submission 94866) | Anoxic lake water microbial communities from Lake Kivu, Rwanda to study Microbial Dark Matter (Phase II) - Lake Kivu water 275m metaG... | ecosystem: Environmental > Aquatic > Freshwater >... | reverse complement strand
GTGGGAGTCGTCGCCTCGAAGGGCCGGCACAGGCAGGTTCACCGTGCGGACCTCGTCGTCCTGGCGGCGGGCGGACTGGGCACGCCGGACATCCTGCAGGAATCGGGCATCGAGTGCCAGGCAACTCTGTTCGTCGACCCGGTGCTGTGCGTGGCTGCGAGGAGGGCGAAGACACTGCAGAATCGTGAGCTGCCCATGCCGTTCATCGTTCAGCGGGAGCACTTCATCATCTCGCCCTACTTCGACTTCCTGAGCTACTTCTTCAACCCGATGTGGAGACTGCCTGCCGGGGATATCTTCAGCCTCATGATCAAGCTGGCCGACACGAACGAGGGGACGGTCTGCTCGAAGGGGGCAGGGAAGACGCTGACGGACATCGACCGGGCGCGGCTGGAAGACGGTGTGAAGTGGTGCAAAGAGATACTGCGAAGGATGGGCGTGAAGGATGCCGACGTCTTCCGGGGGACATTGAACGCGGGTCATCCGGGCGGCATGCTGCCGCTGAGTGAGAAGGAGGCCCGGACACTGCACCACCCACGGCTTCCCGAGAACCTCTATGTTGCCGACGCCTCGCTGTTGCCCCGGTCGCTCGGAAACCCTCCCATACTGACGATTCTGGCGCTGGCCGCCAGAATCGGGAGGCTTGGCCGGGAGCTTGCGGACTAGCAGGGGGCGGCTATCGAGGGCTGCGCCGCCGGGATGAGGGCGAGCCCGTTCGGCTTCTCCTGTCGAAGGAGTTCCTGCGCGCGGGGACGTGGCGCAGACAGACGCGAGACGCGGCAAGAACGATGTGGACTCGGCGGGCCGCGAAAGAGGCAGTACCAAATGGAGCTGAGGGGATTCGAACCCCTGACCTCCTCCGTGCAAAGGAGGCGCTCTCCCAGCTGAGCTACAGCCCCGGAATCAGGCCGATAGTATAGCATGTGCTATCATTGAAGCTTGCCCCGGGGGCCGGGGCTCGAACAGTCAGCAAACGGTCAAGCATGGGCAGCGTCACACTTCCGGTCGCTTTTGCCCTGGGCATAGCTTCGTTCGCATCGCCGTGCGTCGTACCGCTGGTGCCCGTCTACCTGGCGAACATCGCCGGCCTCTCCGTGCTGACCGATGCGCCTCCGTCGCGCCGGCACATCATGATGAGCACGCTGCTCTTCGTGGCGGGGTTCTCGCTCGTCTTCATCCTGATGGGAACTGCACTCAACGCGGCTCTCGCCGGCATCACCATGATCGTGAAACAGCGCATCGCCGGCGCGTTGCTCATCGTCTTCGGCGTCTTCCTGTACGCGACGACGAAGATCCCGCAACTCAACTTCCAGCGCAGGCTCGGGATGAACCGCGCGCGGGGCACGGGATATGTACGTTCGTTCCTGCTTGGAGGCATCTTCTCCGTGGGCTGGACTCCGTGCATCGGGCCCATCATCGGCGGAGTGCTGGCGATGGCTGCTTTCGGAGGCAATGCCCTTGCGGCCGTCGCGCCGCTCACTGCATACAGCGTTGGGCTCGGCGTTCCCTTCCTTGTCATGGCCGCACTGCTGGGCACGCCGGCGGGTGCGAGGTTGATGCGCTGGATGAACCAGAGAGCGCACCTGGCGACCGCCATCGGTTCGGTCACGCTCGCAGTGGTCGGCGTGCTCATGTTCGCCAACATCATCTGAGAACTCATCAAAGGGGGAGTCATGACTCACTGGCTTCGCACATCTGCAGCGCGCAAGGCGCTTCTACTCGTACTGGCGACCGTCGTGCCGGTTGCCGGCGCGGGTTGCTCCGGAGGCAACACCCCGTCGCAGACACCGCCTGCCAGCCCTGAAGAGATCGGGCTACAGGCGGTGGAGGTTGCCGCGCCTGACTTCACGCTACCGACGCTCGAAGATGGAGACGTCACGCTCTCGAACCTCCAGGGCAAGGTCGTGATGATCAACTTCTGGCAGGTGAACTGCCCTCCGTGCGAGGAGGAGATGCCCTATCTCGAGGCGGCCGCCAAGCAGTACGATGGTGAGGCATACATCATGGCGGTGGGCATCGCAGTAGATGCCACCGGTGCGCGTGCGTTCGTGGGCAAGGGTGACCTGCAGATGCTCGTGCCGCTGGACACCCAGGCGAATGCGGCTGCGAAGTACTCGGTCGGCTACACTCCGACGACGTTCCTCGTCGACAAGTCGGGCATCGTCCGCTACGTCAAGGTAGGCGCATTTGAAAGAGCGATCGATGTGAGCGCGGCCATCGCCTTCACGCTCGCCGGGGGCGCCTAGCGTGACCGTCCGCGTCGTGACGGACAGCACGGCGGATCTTCCCGCAGACGTTGCGGACGCGCTCGACATCACCGTCGTGCCTCTCCACATCCACTTCGGAGAGGAGACGTACGAAGACGGCGTCAGCATCACGAGCGAGGAGTTCTACCGCCGGCTCACCAGCGAGCCTCACCTTCCGAAGACTTCGGCGCCGGCTTCCGGCACCTTCACCGATGTCTACGAGCGACTGGCGCGAGAGACCGGTGAGATTGTCTCCGTTCACATCTCGAGCAAGCTGAGCGCCACGCACTCGTCGGCGCTGCTGGGTCGCGACGCTGTCACCGCGCCCTGCCGGGTGGCGGTGATCGACTCGTACTCCGCCTCTATCGGGCTCGGTCTGCTGGCCGTCCGGGCCGCTGTCCTCGCCCGGCAGGGAGCATCGCTCGACGCCATCGTGCAGGACATCAACTCGGCCATACCTCGCACACACTACTTCGGCGTGGTCGACACGCTTGAGTACCTGCACAAGGGCGGCCGCATCGGAATGGCGACGGCCCTGCTGGGCTCCATTCTGAAGGTCAAGCCGCTGCTCGGACTGCGGGACGGCGTCGCCCACCCCATCGAGCGGGTGCGTGGCAGGCAAAAGGCATTCGACCGCCTCTGCGAGATGGTGGCGGGTTACAGCGGCATCTCGAGTCTGGCCATAGCTCACACCACCGCCGAGGAGGAAATGGAGCGGCTCCGGGCGCGTCTGGCGCAATTCTTCCCCGCCGACCGCATCCTGAGGTCCCGCTGCGGCGCAACGCTCGGGACTTACCTGGGACCCAACACGCTCTGCATCGCGCTCATCCAGGAAGAGCCTGGCAACGCCTCGAAGCCGGGCCGAGATGCGTAGCAGCCGTCAGCCGGCTGATTGACCGCGCTCATGGGACACGGCCCTCCGCCGCCAGGCGCAACGGATTCGCACCCGGCCACAGCATGGCAGAGGAGCAGGAGGGGGCATGACCGAGACGGGCCCAGTCCCGGGTGGCAGGCAAGAGGCTCCCGACCGGCCTCTCGGCGAAGCTGCGCAGCCGGCGTGGCAGGCCGCTCCCGACCCGGCGCCGATGCGGCAGGCACTCATCCGTCTCGGTCTCCTCAATGAGGGCGACGACGCACTGCTCACGCCACTGGGCGGGGGCATCGCCTCGGACATCTGGAAAGTAGACCTGCCGAAACGGACCGTCTGCATCAAGCGTGCATTGCACCGCCTCAAGGTGAAGGCAGACTGGTTCGTGCCCATCGAACGCAACCTCTACGAGTGGAAGTACTACGAGATAGCTGGACGGGCAACTCCCGGCGCAGCGCCGGGGCTGGTGGCTCAGGACAGGGAAGCGTACTTCTTCGTCATGGAGTATCTGCGTCCGGAGGAGTACCCTCTCTGGAAGGCGCAGCTTCGGGACGGGCAGGCCGACGCTTCGTTTGCCGCCGAGGTCGGACAGCGCCTGGCAAAGATACACGCGTACACAGCGGCACGGCCGCAGATGGCCGAGGAGTTTCCGACCGACCGCATCTTCTACGCATCAAGGATGGAGTCATACCTTGAAGCGACGGCGGCCGTGCACGCCGACCTGCGGCAGCCGCTGTTCGAGTTGATCCAGACCACAATGGAGACGAAGCACGCCCTGGTGCACGGGGACGTCAGCCCGAAGAACATCCTCAATGGGCCGCGAGGTCCGGTGATGCTGGACCCCGAATGCGCCTTCTACGGCGACCCCGCATTCGACCTGGCGTTCTGCCTCAACCACCTGCTGCTGAAGTGCCTCTGGAACGCAACCGCGCGAGATGGGTTCTTCGCCTGCTTCTCTGCCCTGGCCGAGGCCTACCTCGACGGTGTGAACTGGGAACCGGTCGCCGGCATCGAGGCCCGCACCGCGCGCCTTCTGCCCGGGCTGTTCCTCGCGCGCATCGACGGCAAGTCGCCCGTCGAGTACGTCACTCGGGAAGAGGACCGCAACCTCGTCAGACACACGGCGAGGGCACTTATACAGGATCCCGTCGCCCGGCTCGCAGACGTGGCAGCGGCGTGGCGGCGGACTCTCGCGAACGCGCGAGACTGAGCGGAGAGAAGAGAACGGGCATCCCGCTTCGAAGCGGGGATGCCCGCATGCTTCCTGCCAACTCCATGCAGTCCGGTCAGCCCCGGAACTTGCCCAGGGCAACCACCGCGTTGCTGCCACCGAATCCGAATGACTCCGAGATGGCGACGTTGACGTTCATTGGGCGCGCCACGTTGGGCACGTAGTCGAGGTCGCACTCGGGATCGGGGTTTTCCAGATTGATGGTAGGCGGAACCATCGAGTCGCGGATGGTCAGCAGGGTGAAGATGGCCTCAACCGCGCCGGCACCCGCCAGCAGGTGCCCGACCATTGACTTGTTGGAGCTGATGGCGAGCTTCCGGGCATGGTCGCCGAAGGCAAGCTTCAGCGCCGCGGTCTCGGAGCGGTCGTTGCTGGGCGTCGAGGTGCCGTGGGCATTGACGTAGTCAACCTGCCCCGGGGCGAGAGCGGCATCACGGAGAGCCGTTCGGATGCACCGGGCCTGGTTTGCGCTATCGGCCTCGGTGATGTGGAACCCGTCGATGTTCGTTGCGTAGCCGAGCACTTCGCCGTAGATGTTGGCTCCGCGCCGCAGCGCGGATTCAAGCTCCTCAAGGATGAGGATGCCCGCGCCTTCGCCCATGACGAAGCCGTCGCGGTCCTTGTCGAACGGCCGGGACGCCCGGGTGGGGTCGTCGTTGCGGGTGGACAAAGCGCCCATGCGCGCGAGGCCGGCGATGCCCACCGGACGGATGTATGCCTCCGCGCCGCCGGCAATCATGGCATCGGCTTCTCCATACTGGATCTGCCGGAACGCGTCGCCAATGGCATTGCCGCCGGTGGCGCAGGCGGTGACCACGCACTGGCTCGGCCCTTTTGCGCCGTAGGCGATGGCGATTTCCGCGAGCGCCATGTTGGGGATGAAGCCCGTGATGAAGAATGGCGAGATCTTGTCGCTGCCCTCATCAGCCAGGACATCGAGGTTCTTCTCATACGTCGTCATCCCGCCGATGCATGTGCCGACCACGACGCCGATGCGGTCGGCGTTGTGTTCGTCGATGGTGAGTCGCGCATCTTCCACCGCCATGGCGGTGGCTGCCAGCGCGTAGTGTATGAAGGGGTCCGTCCGGCGGATCTTCTTCTTCTCGATGAAGTCCTCGGGGGTGAAGTCCTTCAGTTCAGCCGCGATACGCGTCTTGAAACCGGTGGCATCGAACCGGGTGATGGGACCGACGCCGGACTCACCACGCAGCAGGCGCCGCCAGGACCGCTCAGCGCCGGTCGCGAGAGGCGTCACTGCCCCGACACCAGTCACCACAACACGGCGCCGACCCGTCATGCGGCCTTCGCCATGATGTAGTTGACCGCGTCCTGGACGGTCTGCAGCTTGCTCGCATCCTCGTCGGGAATCTCGATCTTGAAGGCCTCTTCGACAGCGGTGAGGAGCTCAATCATATCGAGGCTGTCCGCCCCGAAATCATCCATGAACGAGGCCTCAGGGGTCACTTCGGCTTCGTCAATCTCAAGCAGTTCAACGGCGAGCTCCTTGAGCCGGGCGAGTATGTCTTCTTTCTTCATCTTACCTTCCTCTCTCTGATGGGGTTGAACGCGACGCCAGCCCTGCGGGCATAGCTGCAGGATGTGTCTAACCCGAAATGATACACATTGGAGCCGAGCCGCCGCAACGGCAGCGCGCGGACGGCGAAAAAGGCGATGCTCCGGGCGGAGGCTGAGCCGGTGGGGCGGCTCCGCCACCCCACCGGCAACAGAGCGACTAGCCGACTTTCGGCAGGTCCGCGAGCGCTTCCTTGACCTTCTCTGACGGGTACTCGTAGTCCTGCAGCTTGCCGGAGAGATACGCATCGTAGGCATTCATGTCGACGTGGCCGTGACCGCTGTGGTTGAAGAGAATCGTCTTGGCCTCGCCGGTCTTCTTGCACACGAGCGCCTCATCGATGGCAGCCCGGATAGCATGCATGGTCTCGGGGGCGCTGAGGATGCCCTCGGTCCGGGCAAACATGATGCCGGCTTCGAACGTCTCGAGCTGGTGCACCGCCCTGGCTTCGACGAGCCCGAGCTTAAGCAGGTGGGAGATGATGGGCGCCATCCCGTGGTAGCGGAGTCCACCGGCGTGGATGGGCGGCGGCATGTACTTGTGGCCGAGTGTGTACATCTTGACGATAGGAGCGAGCTTGGCCGAGTCGCCGTAGTCGTAGGCGAAAGGCCCCTTCGTCATCGTCGGACAGCTATACGGCTCCACGTTGATGACCCTGAGTTTGGGTTTCTTGCCGTCGAGCTTGTCCTTCAGGAAGGGGAGGAACATCCCGGCCGCGTTCGAGCCGCCGCCGGCGCAACCAATGATGATGTCGGGGTATTCGCCCGCTTCCTCCATCAGCTTCTTGGCCTCGAGGCCGTTGACCGTCTGATGCAGCAGCACGTGGTTCAGCACGCTCCCCAGGGAATAGTGCGTGTCATCCCGGGACATGGCGTCCTCGACCGCCTCGCTGATAGCCAGACCGAGGCTGCCGGGGCAACCGGGATCCTCAGCGAGCACCTTGCGCCCGACTTCCGTATCGGGACTGGGACTCGGCACGCAGTGCGCGCCCCAGGCTTCCATCATGACGCGTCGGTACGGTTTCTGGTCGTAGCTGACCTTCACCATATAGACCTTGATTTCGACTCCGAAGCAGGCGCCCGCAAAGGAAAGAGCGCTGCCCCACTGGCCGGCTCCGGTCTCCGTTGCTATACGCTTGATGCCTTCCTTCTTGTTGTAGTACGCCTGGGCGACCGCGGTATTGGGTTTGTGGCTCCCGGCCGGGCTCACCCCTTCGTACTTGTAGAAGATCTTGGCCGGGGTATCGAGCAGCTTCTCCAGTCGCCGGGCTCGGAAGAGCGTCGTCGGCCTCCACAGCTTGTAGACGTCGCGGACCTCGTCAGGAATCTCGATCCAGCGCTCGGTGCTGACCTCCTGCATGATGAGCTCCATCGGAAACAGCGGTGCGAGGTCGGGCGGGGTCAGCGGCTTGCCTGTCAGCGGGTGGAGCGGCGGCGCCAGCGGCACGGGCAGGTCGGCCTGGACGTTGTACCACTTGCGGGGGATATCCCTCTCATTGAGCGTGTACTTCACGATATCGTCGGACACTTGAACCCTCCTCAAATCGTCAGTGGGTTTGCCGGAGTCTGTGCGTCGTCAATCTTGTGGCGCCGGGCGGCGCCATCTCCTGCCTGATTCGTTCATCGCATCCTCCCGTACAAAAGAAAAGCCTCTCGCCGAGGGGCGAGAGGCTCGTGCTTCGCGGTGCCACCCTCATTTGGTCTTGCGACCATCTCGTCGGGTACGGCCTCACGGCTATACCCCGGGCTGAGGTAACGCTGCCCTTGCGCCGAAGCCTACTTGGTGCTCAGACCGTTCGGTTCGGGGCTCCCGGGCCCATTCCAACCCTGCGCAGGTATCGGCTCACACCTGACCCGACTCTCTGGACCCCGCCTGTGGTTGTACTATTCCCGATCAGAGCCTGTGCCTATTCGATTGCGTATCATGGTAGAGCGCAGGCACCCGCTTGTCAAGTGAGAGGGCAACTCACTGGCGGGTCCGGACGTCTCCGCCTTCGAGTGCAACGCACCCCGCCGCAGAATCCGCCCTGCCATCCGCGACCTGAGGCGTCAGTCCATCGAGTCTGGCCTGCAGCTCCCGCAGCGTGACAATCGAGCCGGCTGCCGCCGACGTCCGGTCAAGGAACAGAGCCGTGCATCCCGCGGCGGAGGCGCTCACGTAGTCGCGCTCCCAGTTGTCGCCCACGTGTGCAATCTCGCCGGGATCAACCTCCATCTCGGCGGCGAGCCACCTGAAGAAAGCCGCATCCTTGAGACGGCCGCATTCGGACGTCGATGAGAAGAGCCGGCCGAGGAGATGGCGCACATCACGCAGCAGAGGCTCCAGGAACTCGACGGGCGTGGAAGACGCAACGACGAGCTTGTAGCGCCGGCCGAGCGCCTTCAGGACAGCCGGAACGTCGGGATACAACACGATGCGCGAACGGTGCTGCTCCAGCACGGGACGGTGGTCACCGAGGTCGAACCTGCGGAACCAGTAGCCGATGTCGTACCACTCCTCCCTCTGCGGTCCGACAGACTCGTATTCGGCGAAGACGCGAGCGGCAGCCTCATCAGGGGAGAGCCCCCTGGCGCGGCCGTAGAGTTCGGGCACAACCTCACGCCAGATTGCCCTCGAGAACGCATGAGTAACCAGCGTGCCCTCCGCGTCCAGCGAGACAACCGTGATGCGAGCGCCCGATTGAGCCATCTGTCCCGGCAATCGTACCACAGGGCATGGCGTGCGCCGATTTGCCACTCATAGCTCTCACAGCTACAATGCGCCGAATGGCTCAAGAAGACACGACCAGCGAATCCGTCGCCGGCTTCGAAATCGGACCGATACGTCCTCCGAGCGAGGCTTACTCTCTGCTCATACGGGCCACGCGGAACTGCCCGTGGAATCGCTGTCTCTTCTGCCACTGCTACAAAGGAACGCAGTTCTCTCTGCGCACGGTCGAAGAGATAGAGCGGGACATCGACGTTGCGGCCGCGGTGCGCGACCAGATCGTGGAAGCATCCACGCGGCTCGGCTTCGGCGGCGACGTCCAGGCGACGGCCGCGGCGCTGCTCAGTCAGCCGTACGGCGACCAGTGTCTTCGAGACGTCGCACTCTTTCTCTACGCCGGCGGACAATCGGCCTTTCTGCAGGACTCCAATACACTCATTATGCGCACTCCCGACCTCGTTCGAGTGCTGCGTCACCTCTACGCGTCATTCCCCTCGCTCACTCGAGTCACCTCGTACAGCCGCTCCCACACGGCCGCGCACAAGACGCTGGACGAATTGAAGGAGATTCGCGCGGCGGGGCTCGTGCGCATCCATATAGGTCTGGAGACGGGCTACGACCCTCTGCTGGAGTACATGCAGAAAGGAACGACGGCGGCGCAGCAGATAGAGGCCGGGCGGCGGCTGAACGAAGCGGGGTTCTCTCTGTCTGAATACGTGATGCCGGGGCTGGGAGGCAGGGCGATGGCGGAGGGCCATGTCCGTGAGACCGCACGAGCGCTCAACGAGATTCGCCCCGAGTTCATACGGCTGCGCAGTCTGCACGTCACGCCGACGATGCCGCTCTGGTCTCGGCTGCAGGACGGCGACTTCCAGTTGCAGGATGAAGACGATGTCGTCCGGGAGATACGGGGTCTGCTCGAGCTGCTCGACGTGACGAGCCAGTTCAAGAGCGACCACATCCTGAACCTGCTGATGGAGATCGAGGGCACGCTGCCCGCCGACAAAGGCAACTGTCTGGCAATCATCGACCGGTACCTGTCTCTTCCCGACGACGAACGGCTCATCTTCCGTCTCGGCAGGAGGATGGGGTTCTACTCCTCGCTGGGCGACCTGGCGGACCCGGGCAGACACGAGAGGATGGCGGACGCACTGCGGAGGATACGGGAGCGGGGCGACAACGTCGAAGACGTCATCCGCCGGCTCAAGGACGGCTTCATCTAGGGGGAGCCGCAACGGCGGGCTGAGGCAACCGCTTCGACATGTAGGCACCCTCGCGCATGTAGCCGGAGCGCCGATAGTAGTCCCTGACCCCCACGCCGCTCAGCACACGCAAGACGGATGCCCCTCCCTCCGAGGCTGCAATCCTCTCCGCCTCGGAAAGCAGCGCCGCCCCAAGGCCGCGGTGCTGCGCAGCCAGAGAGTCTCTCTCTCCAAGCGCCATCTCGGGGCCGTACACGTGGAGTTCCCGGACAGTGGCGGTGCAAGACTTGCCCGCGCTGTCCCCTCCCATCAGAGATAGGCGCAGCAACGCATACAGCGTATCGGAGGGATCCTCCCAGGACAGAAACACCTCGCGCCCCCCGGCAATCTCGTAGTCGCGCCGGCGCAGCGATGGGCTGGCTATGGTCCAGCCGTCACGCATACGGTGTCCGTACTCGCGACAGCGGATGCAGCGGCACTGAAGGCCGCGCTCGCGCATCAGGTCGCGAACGGTGCTCCTCAGCGCCAGGTCGTCGCACCCGGCGACGATGAACTTGCGCGGAATATCGCGCATGAGGCGTGCCACACGTACGTACGGAGGCATCAGCTGCTTCATCCTGACGAGCAGGTCGCACATCTCGGCGGTGGTCCGCGGGACGAACCGGCCCTCCCGGTACCACGTCTCCAGCTCGGCGCCGCGCACAACCAGGGTCGGATAGAGTTTGAGGCCGTCGGGCCGGAACTGCGGCTCGTCGAAGAGGCGCTTCGTCAGCTCGAGGTCCAACTCCGGCGCAGAGCCGGGCAGGCCGGGCATCCAGTGGTAGTACACCTTGAAACCATGACGCCGCAACAGCGCGGTGGCACTGACGACCTCCGCGACGCCGTGCCGCCGTCGCGTCAACTCGTGGATTCGCTCGTCAAGCGTTTGGACACCAAGCTCGACACGGGTTGCCCCGAAGTCCAGCAGGCGGGAGACCTCGCTCTCCCCGCACCAGTCAGGTCTGGTTTCCACGCAAAGACCGACGCACCTGTGCGGAGCCGACTCGTTCAGCTCTCTGGCCGAAGAGAGGTCAGCGGACACCGAACCGTTGAGCGCGTCGTAGCATGACTTGACGAACTGGTACTGGTATTCGACGGGGTAGGCCAGGAAGGTGCCCCCCATGATGATGAGCTCGACCTTGTCCACCGGGTGCCCCATCTGGCTGAGAGTATCGAGCCGAACGCGGACCTGCATCCCGGGGTCAAAGTCACATGCGGCGGCGCGCAGCACGGCGGGTGATTCCTCAGTGTAGCTGCGGGGAGCTCCGGCGGCGGAGGGGCAGTAGACGCAGTTGCCGGGGCAGGGGTGAGGTTTCGCCATCACGGCGACGGGGGTAACGCCGGAGATGGTTCGCGTCGCCTTCTTCATGCTAGGCTTGAGTCTAGCAGGCAGGTACGATGGCCACAAACAGGGAGGTCTTCGACCGCATCGCGGACAGTTGGTACGGCTTCCGGCACTGGCCGCTCCTGCGCAGGGAACTGGAGGAACTGGCGACGAGGTGGTCAGGCGGCCACATCGTGAACCTCGGTTGCGGGCACGGCGCCGACTTCATCCCCTTCTCGTCGGGATTCCGCCTGACCGGACTCGATTTCTCCCGCGGCATGCTGCGGCAAGGTAGAGCCTACATGGAGAAGCACCACCTCGAGGCGGAGCTCGTGCAAGCGGACCTCAGGGCTCTCCCATTTCGAGACGGCTCGTTCGACCACGCCGTGGCTGTCGCGAGCTACCACCACCTGGATGGAGAGGAGGCCCGCAGGCGCGCGTTCGCCGAACTGCACCGGGTGCTCCGCCCGAACGGAGAGGTCTTCCTCTCGGTCTGGCGCAACCCGCGCGGAGCAGCGGCAGCCGGACCGGAAGACGGTCTCGTCTCCTGGAACAGCGGTGGCGAAGTGCTACAGCGGTACTACCACTTCTTCACGCCGGAGGAGCTTGCTTCGATGCTGTATGACAGCGGCTTCACCGTCCTGAGACTGGAACCCGATGTGCGCCCCTCTGGAGGAGCAGCGGCCGGCCGCGGCAACCTTTGTGTCATTGCGAGGAGAGACCAGGGAACGCCGGCACACGTCAAGGCTGGATGGGAGGCACACGGCTGACCTTGTCCTTCTGTGGAAGGCCCGCCTCGACCTCCTCAACGAACGACTGCACCAGATCGGGGTCGAACTGGTTTCCCGCGCCCTGCTTCAATCGTTCGAGCGCCTCCTCGTCCAGAAGGGCGGCGCGGTACGGTCTGGCTGACGCCATGGCCGCGAAAGCATCGGCTATCGCGAGTATGCGGGCTCCCAGGGGTATCGACTTGCCGCGCAGTCCCTCCGGATAGCCGGTCCCATCCCATCTCTCATGGTGGTAGAGGATGCTGCCGACACAGGGAGAGAGGTCGGGCACGTTACCCACGATGTTCGCCCCAAGGCGCGGGTGTGATTTGATAGCCTCCCACTCCTGCTCATCGAGCTCGCCCTTCTTGTTCAGAATGCTGTCGGGGACACCGATCTTGCCAATGTCGTGCAGCAGAGCCGACGTACTTATCCTGGAGACCTCGTCCGGCGGGAGACCGATGGACTCAGCCAGCACCACCGCGTAGGTATTCACCTTGCGGGAGTGACCGTAGGTGTAGTGGTCCTTCGCGTCGACAGCCGCGGCCAGGGCGTACACGGCGCTCAATCCGCTGCCCCTGTGGTTGCTCTTCGCCTCGACCCCGGCCTCAGCCTCCGCGAATATCTTCGACGAGACGTAGGTCCGATTGCCACCGGTGTTCTTGGCATAGTAGAGAGCGGTGTCGGCAGTGGCCACGAGCTCACCCGACATGACGCCGTCAGCGGGATAGCTGGCAAGCCCGATGCTGGCCGTCACGCCGCTGCGCCGCGCTTCCATCTCGCGCGCCACCCGCATGCGAACGCGCTCGGCAACCACGTACGCGTCTTCGGGGGAGGTACGAGGGAGAACGATGGCGAACTCGTCGCCGCCGTAACGGAACGCCTGGTCCGAGTCGCGAACGGCGAAGCCGATAAGGGAGGCGACGAATTTGAGCAGCTTGTCGCCGGAGGGATGGCCGTACATGTCGTTGTAGGCCTTGAACGAGTCGAGGTCGACCATGAGCACGGAAAACACACCGTCGTGCCGGGAATGGCGCGCTACTTCTTCCTTGATGCGCTCCTCGAAATGGCGCCGGTTGAACAGCCCGGTCAACTCATCGACGCGGCTCCGCTGTTCCGCCCTGGTGTAGAGGAGCGCGTTCTCAACCGGGGTCGCGATCTGGCGCGCCACCTCCTCCAGCAGCCGCACGTCCTCGTCCTGGTACGCCTGCGGCTGCCTGCTGGCCACGAGGAGGGTGCCGATGACCTGATCGCGCACGATGAGGGGCAGATGCACAAGCGCCCGGATGCCCTCGCGAACGTAGTGCGTATCGGGCCAGTACGTCGTCGCAGCCTGAAGGTCCGACTGGTACGTCGACTTACGGTGCTTCATGACCCACTCGGTGGCGGTGCCCTGTACCGAGTGAGACATCTCGGCGAGGTCCTGCGCGGCGACTTCGCCGAACAGGGCCTGGAACTTCACCCTATCGCCGTCCACGATGGCGACTCCGGCGAAGTCGAGAGGAACCACTTTCTGAAGCTCGAGCGAGAATCGGTGGAAGACCTCGCGCATGTCGAGACTCGAGGTAACGACCGATGCTATGCGATTCAGCAGCGTGAGCTCCCGCTCCTGCTTCTGAAGCTGCTCGTACAGGTACTGCTTCTCCATGCTTGCGGCCACACGGCTGGCGACTACGCGCATGAGCTCGAGCTCCTCCACGGAGTACGGGCGTCCGCCGGCTCGCGCGCCGGCAGCGAGGACGGCGACGATCTCTCCCCGGTTTGCGACGGGCAGGAACAGCTCGATCTGAGCCGACCGGACGTCGTCCCGCTCCTGTCTCCAGAGTGCCTGGAACTCCGGCATGACACTCAGGTAG
>Ga0136653_10001245_pt1 | contig 13812 bp, 10 predicted proteins | sample LakKivw275mmetaG_FD_94866 | JGI IMG/M metagenome (GOLD analysis project Ga0136653, IMG submission 94866) | Anoxic lake water microbial communities from Lake Kivu, Rwanda to study Microbial Dark Matter (Phase II) - Lake Kivu water 275m metaG... | ecosystem: Environmental > Aquatic > Freshwater >... | reverse complement strand
CATTGGCACCGATGGTCACCGACGAGTTGTAGTCATCGGCGTCGACGACCGAGATCTGGCTGATGACGGACGACTGGTAGGCGTCCAATACGTGCAGGTACCCGTCTTCACTGCCACAGATGACTCCGGTCCGGGCGTCGCCTCGCCAAAGCGCCGTGCCGATGGCCGGTGAGGCGATGAACACCCCCGGTCTGGCCCAGAGCATCTCACCCTCGGCGACAGTCTTGAAGGTCATCACGGCCAGGGTGTCGTTGGCATTGCCGGTCTGGTCGAATGCTCGCACCGCCACGGCATAAGTGTGGGTATCGCCGGTCGGGGTCCATTCCACGAAGTTGTCGACGTTGCTCGGCGATATTCCGGACGTGACCGAGTCGGTGCCGTCGAAGTACCAGCGATAGTAGAGGCTGTCGCCGTACTGGTCCCGGGCAGAGGCGTAGAACCGGTAGGCCGGACCGTTGGCAATCCCACGGGTCGGCGTGTAGTCCATGATGATGGTCGGGGCGTAGGGAGCTACGTTCGGTGAGTTGATGAAGACGCTGTCCGGTGCCGACCAGTCCGACGTATCGGTCCCGTCCGTTGCCACGGCATACACGAACTTCCATCCGTTCTGCGTGTATTTGACCGAGTCGGTATAGGCTTCGCCGCCGGCCACCTTGGGACCGTAGACGCCGACCTGACCTTCCGCGAAGAAGAACCTTATCCGGACCGAATCTCCGTCCGGGTCCATGGTGGAGGTCGTGAAAGCGACGGGTCTGCCGACCGAATCAACGCCGGTGTGACTCGGACGGAACGGCGTATCCGGGGGATGGTTCACCGTGACCGTGACGTCCAGCGCTTCGGACCAGCCGGACCAGTGCCCCTTCGAATCCTGTGCCCGTACCCTGACCGCGAACACGTCGATCATCGTCCAGGCATGAACTGCGAATGCGGTGTCGCCCGACGACAGGAACTCGGTCGTGTCGGCCTGCCCGTCGTCCCAGTCAAACACGTAAAGTACCGAATCCTGGTTCGGGTCGGTCGTCGCTGAAGACCAGGTAGCCGGGCTGCTGATGGCCACGTGGGTACGACCGCCCGGTTTCTCCGGCCGCGCCGGGGCCTTCTTCTGGCAGCCGCCATTGAGTACGATGACCACGAGCAGCGACATCGGCAGAAGCCAGTGCTTGCCCGGCATCGTTGTGCTGCCACTGTCTCCTTTGAAACCGGTGAACTTCAATTCAATAGAAGATACATACACCCCGGCGGGTGTCAACGGCAGGAGGAGCCGGCGGACGGCGACGGGACGCCGCTCTCTAGGCGGATGGCGGCAGGATGTTCTGCTGTGTCTCGGCCATGCCCAGGGCCATCTGCTCCAGGGTCTCGATGAAGACCTTGAGGTCGCGCTTCCGGATGCGGCGCATCATCCGGGTGAGCCCGCGCCGGTGCACCGCCGCCAGGTCCCGGGCGACCTTCTGACCCTCGGGCGTCAGACGAACGATCACGACCCGGCGGTCGGTCTTGCCCTGCCGGCGGGCGATCAAACCCCGCTTTGCCAGCCGGTCGACCAGCCCTGATGCGTTGGCCTTCGACAGGCCGAGGAAGCGCGCGAGGTCGTTCATCCTCGACTCGCGGCGCAGGAGCAGTGCCTGCAGTACCATCGTCTGCGAGAATGAGTAGTCTTGCCCCAGTGCCTCGACCGACGTCAGCAGTCCGAGCCCGCGCACGAGGATCGGACTCAACCACTCAAGTTTGGAGAGATAGAAGTTCTCAGTCTGCATTGACTGCAACTATTATGTAGATTGGCATCTGCCTGTCAAGGCGCCGCTGTTCAGACCGGGCTTCGCGCCGTCGGGTTCGCAGGCTGCGTCCGGAGTGACTCAGCATACCGCTACCCGCTTGACAGGACAAAGCTAGCTAAGTAAACTTTCAATATCATAAAAGGTTCACTGAATAACCGGCGCCGGTCCGGGCTGCCTTGGCTCGGGCAGCACGTGGCCCGACATCCGCGGCTGTTCCTTGCCGGAGTTGCGCTGATCACGGTCGCGCTCGCGCCATTCCTGCTGAGCCTGCGGACCGAAGCTGACGTCAACAAGATGCTGCCCGAAGGTGACCCGGCGCTGCGGGTGATGGCGCTCGTGGACAGCGAGTTCGGCGGCTCGGATGAGGTGGCGGTGGTGGTGGAGTGCCCGGATGTCTTCGCCCCCGCGGCGCTCCATGGTCTCGATTCCCTGACCGCGGCACTGGCCGCGGTTCCGGGGGTGGCCGATGTCCAGGGGCTCACGACACTGCAGGACGTCCGCGGGCAGGGCGACGACGTTATCATCTCGAACGTAATAGACTCGGTGCCTTCCGACCCCGCACGGCTCGCTGCCCTGCGCGACGAGGTGCTCGCCGACCCGCGCTACCGCGGTGCGCTTGTCGCGGCTGACGGCACCGCGGCGTTGCTCCTGGCGCGACTGGCTCCCGACTCCGACAAGGAGAAGACGGTGGCAGCCATCGAGCAGGTAGTGCGCGAGCGTGCAGGTGCCGGCCGCATCTCGCTGTCCGGTTCGCCGGCGCTGATGAAGTTCGTCCGCGACTGGATGACCGCGGACATGCTGAAGCTCTTGCCACTTGTCGTGCTCGTGCTGGCGCTGGTTCTGTTCCTGACTTTCCGGAGCTGGTACGGAGTGCTGCTGCCGCTGGGGGCCGTGCTTATCGCTCTGATCTGGACGCTGGGGCTCATGGGCGTGTTCCGCCAACCGATCACAATCGTGATGGTGGTGCTGCCGCCCGTGCTGGTGTCGGTCGGCAGCGCGTACGGCATCCACATCATCGAGCGCTGGGAGCACGAGCGCCGGCTGGGCAAAGAACCGGGGTCCGCGGTCGAGATTGCGGTGGGCAACACCGGTCTGCCCGTGTTCCTGGCGATGGCGACCACAGCGGCCGGGTTCGGCAGCAACTTCCTGATGAAGATCGCCTCGGTCCGGGCGTTCTCGGTCTTCTCGGTGATCGGCATCGCGTTCTCGTTCGTCCTGGCGCTGACGTTCGTGCCGGCGGTGCTGGTCCTGGTCAAACGCGACGTGCGGAGCAACCCGGCCGAGGCCGGGAACGGCCGCAAACGAAACCGCTGGCTCGCGGGCTGGGGCGGCTGGGTCTATCGTCACCGGAGCGCGGTGCTCCTGGTCGGAGGAGTGGTGACCATGCTCGCGCTCGTCTTCGCGACGCGCGTGCGCACGGAGACAGACTTCGTTCGCTACTTCAAACCCGGGTCCCAGCCGAGCCGGGCAGCGAGCATCGTCAACGAGCGGTTCGGCGGGATGATGCAGTTCGAGTTCGTCATCGACGGCGACATCGTCGACCCGGACGTGCTTGCGCGCATGGCCCGGTTTCAGTCCGGGCTCGAGAGCATCCCGCACGTCACCAAGGTCTACTCCATCGTCGACGTGCTCAAGACGACGAACCAGGCGTTCAACGGCGGCCGGCCGGAATTCGAGCAACTGCCGGGCACTAGGGAAGCGACCGCCCAGTACCTGCTTCTGCTTTCGTTCTCCGGGTCAGAATTCCTCTCACGGCTGATGACGTCCGACTATCAGGTTGCTCGCATCACCGCCCGGTTCGACCGCCAGGAGAGCCGCGAAATCGCGTTGGCGGAGGAGAGGATTCGGTCCTTGATGGACTCGACCTTTGCCGGCAGCAGTGCGAAGGCAAGTGTGGGCGGGATGCCGATGGCCGTGCTCGCCCTGCACCAGAACATCCAGTCCAGCCAGCTCTGGAGCGTGGTTACGGCGCTGGCGGCGGTGCTGCTGCTGGTCTCGGTGCTGTTCGGCTCGCTCCGACTCGGGCTCGCGTCGCTGCTGCCGCTGCTTTTCACCCTGGCGATGTCGTTCGGGGTGATGGGTGCGGCCGGGCTCCGCGTGGATGTCGTCACGGCGATGCTCGGCTCGATCGCGGTCGGCATCGGCATCGACTACTCCTGCCACCTGATTGCGCGCCGGCGCGAGGAACAGGCGGCCGGGTTCGCCGGCGAAGAGCTGGCGCGCCGGACGCTCGGCTCGGTCGGCCCGGCGATCATCGCCAACGCGCTCGCGGTCGGGCTGGGATTCTCTGTTCTCATGTTTTCGTCGCTCTCGATACTCCAGCAGTTCGGGGCGCTGGTCGCGGCGACGATGTTCTATTCAGGTATCGGCGCGCTCGCGCTGCTGGCCGCGGCGCTGAGCAGCCGTGCCAAACCTAGGAGATGATCATGAAACGGCTGACAACTGCGCTGCTGCTGGTGAACCTGGCGGCGGCTTTGACCGGAAACGAAGTCCTCGACCGGGTGCGAGCGGCGACCAACGCCCGCGACCGGGAGGCGACCGCAACTATGACCATCACCGACAAGGGTGGCCGGGTTCAGACCCGGACGCTGAGCACGGTGATGAAGGGCGATGACAAACTGATGATGACTTTCAAGTCGCCGGCCGACCTGCGCGGGGTCACATTCCTCACGACCTCGTCCGCCAACATGTGGATCTACCTGCCGGCGCAGGGCCGGGTGCGGCGCATCTCGGGCAGCGCGGTGGACCAGGGATTCGGCGGCTCGGACTTCTCGTTTCGCGAGATATCGAACCTGTCGTTTTCCGACAACAGCGCGTCACAGCCCGCGGAGAGCACAGCCTTTGCCGGGACGCCGGCATGGGTTCTCACCGTCAAAGACAAAGACGGTGTTGCCAGCCGGATGTGGGTCGAACAGGCCCGGTTCGTGCCGCTACGGGTAGAGCGACTCGGCAGCGACGGCAAGCCGACAAAGCGGATTGAATTCGCCGACTTCGCCAGCCGCGGCGAAGGCTGGATACCGGTGAACATCAAGATCTTCGACTTGAACCGCGGCAGCCGGACTGAACTCAAGCTCGACAGCCTCAAACTCAACACCGGCGTGAAGGATAACTACTTCACCGAGGCGAACATGAAGAAAGGGGCATAGCATGGCGGCACTGTCGGCGTTCATGGCGCTGCTCGTGGGAATGGCAGGTCTCGGCGGTGACGTCACGTCACGGGTCAACCTGAGAGTCGCGGCGCTCGACAGCGCCGCAGTGAGCTGGTTCGAGACCCGGGCCAAGCTCAGTCTGGAGCCGGAGCTCGGCGACATGGTGTCGGCCAGGCTCGGGCTCGAGTTCCGGCTCGACCCCTTTTCGCAGCTCACGTCGGTCAGCCAGCTCGGCGAAGCCTCCCGGTTCGAGCCGGTGACCGCGCTCGTCGGCGAAACCTACCTGCGGCTCCACCATCCCGTGCCCGGCCTGACCCTGACCGCCGGGCGTCAGCTCGTCCACTGGGGTACGGCCGACGCCATCAACCCGACCGATAACTGGAACCCGCCCGACTACTCCGACCCTTTGGCCTGGGACGCGCGGCGGCCCTCCGGGATGCTGCACGTTGACTACTCGCCGGTGAACGCGCTTGGTCTCGAACTCGCGGCCAAGCCGCTCTTCGAGCCAGCGCTCTCGGTTCCCGACCGCTGGTTCCACGTCGACAACCTGCCGACTGAAGCGGTCCTGCGCGAAGGACTGGTACAGCAGTTCACCGGCTACGGGCTCGACTCCACGACCGCGCGGCTGCTCGCCGGAGCCTACGCCATCAACATTACCGAAGACTACACGTTGCCGGTGAACCGGCTCAAGGATATGACCTATGGCGGCCGGGCCCGGACCCACTTCTCGGTGTTCGACCTCTCGGCCAGCGTGATTCGCGGCTACGACTTCCTGCCGACAGCGCAGCCCGAGGTACTCACCGACACTGCGACCAAGACCCTGAGTTTCACCCTGCACGAGGCCTACGCGCGCCGGACAATCATCGGCGGCGACCTGGCTGCGAACATCGCCGACGTCGGCGTCTGGGCCGAGGCGGCGTGGTCAGCGTACGACGACACTCTGCCGGAAGACGAACTCTCCGTCATCGGCGGGCTCGACTACACCCTGGCCGGGTACTACTTCAATGCTCAGTACCTCCACGGCCAGTTTCCGTTGGCCCTGGCGCAGACGTCCGGTGAGCAAGCCAAGGACTTCGTGCTGGCCGCGGTCGAACGGAAGTTCTTCTCCGACCGCCTGCTTCTGCGCGCGGGCGGCGCGGTCGACGTCAAACACGGCTCGCTCGCCCTTCTGCCGGTCGTGCGCTGGTATCCGGCCGACGCGGTCGAGTTCGACCTCACCGGCGTGGTCTTCACGGGCGGGGCCGGGTCCGCATTCGAGCCGCTTGACGCGAACGACGAAGTCTGCTGCGGGGCCCGCTACCGTTTCTAGATGACCCTTGCGGCCGTGGTCGCAACCGCTCTGCTTCCCGTGTTCGCGGTTGCGCCCGGCGAGCGGGGGCCGTCCGGCTTGGCCTGCGAGCGGGCCCGCTGGTTTCTCATTAATCGGCACCTCGACCCCGCATATCTCGATTCCTCCGGAGCCGCGCTGGCAGCGACTGCCCACACCGGGCGAGCGAACGAAGAGAGGCTCGCCATCAAGGCCCACCTCTTCATGGTCAGGGGAGAAGATGAGGAAGATCCCCAGCTGAAGGCCAGGCTCTATGCTGCCGCCCGCGCTGCAGCCGATTCCCTGCGGGCGGCCAACGAAAAGAACCCTCTCGGCCATGTCTGGTGGGCAGCAGCTCAGGGCAGGCTGCTCGAACAGCGGAACATGGTGGCCGCCGCGGCCGGCGTAGCACAAGTGCGAAGGGAGAACGAGCGGGCGCTGGAACTCGACCCGGGCTGCGCTCTGGCCAGCTTCGCACTGGGCCGGATGTATGAGGAACTGCCGAGACTGCTCGGCGGGAATCTGAAGAAGGCCGAGCGCTTCCTGCGGCAGGGAGTGACAAGCGACCCGAACTACACCGTCATCCGCCTCGAATTGGCGCGGGTCCTTGCCAGGCAGGGCCGGCGCGAGGACGCCGTGACCGAGCTGCGCCGACTCCTGGCGGTCACGACACCGACCGAACCCGCCGAGAACGCCCTCAACGACCGTCCCGCAGCAGTCGCGCTGCTGCAGCGCCTTGCCGGCGGCCCGATCAAGCGACGCTAGCGATCAAGGGTCAGCTTTCAGTCTGAAGTGCTTGCGTCCGCCTGTCCGCGGAATTCGAACGGTCGTGTTACGCGGGTTTCCCGTGAATGCTGTTTGAAGGAACGATGACCGACATCTTGCCTTGCCGTCATTGCGTAGCGCGAGCGCACCGGCCTACTTCGTCAGTGCGACGCAGACAGTCGTCCCCTTATCCGTTCCAGACCGGTCGCGAGGTCGGTCTTCGCGACGAAGCCCAGCTCACCCTCGGCCTTGTATGTCTGGTAGCTGGCATGGACCATGGTGCCACGCACTTCTCCGCGAGTGAAAACCGGCGGTCGACCGCTCAACCGACTCTTGAATTCCTCCAGCCCGGCCGCCACTAGGGCCAGCCATCCCGGAACGCTGGGCAGTCGCTCCTGCCCCGCGATTCGTGCCAGGCCGAGGAAGTACTCCCGGATGGTCGTGACCGTGGCGCCGCCGAGAATGTACGCCTCACCGACCCGGCCGTGCCGTGCAGCCGCGAGTATCCCCTCCATGACATCGTCCTGGTAGATCAACTGGACCAGCCCGATTCCGCCTGACGCCAGCATCATCCGTCCGTTCCGAATCAACTCCAGCGGGCCGAGGGTCCAGTTCTCGTCGTCCGGCCCGAACACCTCAGTCGGCTGGACGATGACTGCGGGCAGCCCGCGGTCCCGGATGAACTCCCGGATGACATTCTCGGCATCGAGTTTCGTGTCGCAGTACGGCTCGCCGCTGTAGCGATGGGGCGACGATTCATCAGTCTCGGCTCCCGCACCCAGGCCGTAGACCCACGCGGTGCTGCAGTGGAGAAACCGTTCGACCCGGTTCGCCAATGCCGCCTCAACGAGGTTGCGCGTACCTTCCACGTTCACCCGCTGGAAATGCGACCGCGGCCGGAATTCGCCGGCCAGCGCACCGGCGAAGTGGAACACACCCTGGCAGCCATCTGCGGCCCGCGCCAGTGACAACGCATCGGTCATGTCGCCAACCACGATCTCTGCCCCGGCAGCGGCCAACTCCGCTGCCCGCGCCGGGCTTCGTGCCAGCCCTCGGACCCGGGCGCCGTCAGCCAGCAGTCGCCGAGCAGTCAGGCCGCCCAGCAAACCGGTTGCGCCGGTGACCAGGACCAGTTTGCCCTGCCAATTCCAACGCTCGACCAGGTTCTTCAATTCGGCTCCGCTGTGTCCGCCATTTTGCGATCCGCAATCGTCAATCTCAAGTGAGTTGGCCTTGCCCCGTCATGCCCGGTCGCTTCTCCTTGCGGCCCTCGCACGGTATAGCCGTTCCGTGAACCCGCCTTCTTGCTCGAACGCGGCGGCCTGCGCGGCAAGTTGACGGTCGAGCAGGGATGAGGCCACGGCGATCAGTGCAAGGGCTGCGTTCGCGGCGACCGCCTCAACCGGATCGGTGATGGACCCAATGGACTTAATGGACCGTCCATTCTGTCCATGAAGTCCATGCTGTTGCCGCCGGTGCTGCTCTTTGACCCACAGCGCCACGGCGTCGGCGTCTGCCGGACGCCGGCCAATCAAGTCGGCCCGACGCGGGTCGCGCAGCAGCCTGATTCCGAATCCCCGCTGCCTCAAGAAGTCCTCGTAGTCGCGTCGCAGTTCCTCAAGGCTGGCGCGGGCAACGTTGGTGAGCTTCATCTCCATCTTCTTTGACGTTCCGGAAGCCATGCTGCCCTCGGCGATATTCTGAATGCCGCTGCGTGCCGCCTGGACCATCTGGTCGTGGGTGCGGGAACGGCTATCAATGTACCGGTCGCAGAATCGGACCGTCACATCATAGACCAACTCCGCGACCTGGAAGCTCTTCAGCTTGCGGTACCCGCCGTGCTTCGGAATCAGCGACTCAGGCATTGACCCTCGTTCTGGTTCATTAGCTGGCTGAGGCGTTCTGCGGTGGCCGAGTTCAGTAGCAAGCTGAGCGGACGGGAATAGAAAGCGGCGATATTCCCTTTGTCCCAGAGTGTAAAAGTCAGGTGCGGCAGCTGCAATGTAGCTAGCGGCGTACCATCTGTCTTCAAGACCCGGGAGCCGAGGCTGTCTGAGACGTAGAAGTGCTCGCGGTCGTAGAGAACAACGCGCTTCGGACCGAGGGCCCGTATACTGTCGCGTTGCTGGCCATCGGTTGCCGAAAAGAAGAAAACGGCGCTGTCGGTGCAGACTGGGATTAGGTCACTTGCCAGCCGTGGAGCAGTTGGACGCGGCACGTCGGGGTCAAGCATCGGCCAAGGCAAGCGCCAATCCGTCCGGGCCGAGGCCTGCCAGCGTCGCTGTCCCTTGTAGTCACGAAACGTCAGAGTGTCGCCCTCAAAAGCCGCATAGCCTTCTTGAATGAAGAACGCGTTGGCCTGGCACCGATAGTCCTGATCGAAGGAGCGCTGCCACACGACTTTGCCCGAACTTCGCGAAAGAAGCGCCACGCGACGATAGCTAGTGATCACCACGAAGGAATCGGTCCAGTAGCTTGTGAAGTTCACGACATGTTGGCCGTACCCATACGAGAAGTTTGGTGTGAGAGGCCAGATACTGGCAAGGCGCTTGAACTCGTCGATGTACAGTTCCTTCCAGGCGCGGTCACGCGGATGGACACCGTTGCCGTAGCCATGCACGGCGCAGTCGGTATCACTCATGAAGAAGAGTCCGACCCCATGATTCTCGTCAATCGGGATGCGGCTCAGCGGAGCGCGGTCCTTGGGCCACGTGAGCTTCAGTGTCCTACCATCGAGGAAGCAGTCTCGGCCATAGGCGACGTCGGAAATGCCGTCGCCGTTCAGGTCACGGTACAGCCTCGCCTGCACGTTTCTATTCAGTGTGACTGCGGGCATCTGGTTCAGCGGCGGAACTGAGGGCAGGTCGTCACGAAGCGCCGACCCGGTAGTCCCCCCAGAAGTCCGGAACCGCAGCCTTCCGTCATCGAATACCAAGAACGTGATGGTATCTCCGACGCTCAGGTCTGGGCCGGCCATTCGTTTGCCTCGGAGCTTGGACTCCGCAACCGCCGAGGCAATCTGAGTACTACACTGAGGCGTCACAACCAATGTGGGCCCGCTGTCTATCGAGCAAAGGAGGACTTGCCTTAACTCCGAAGAGTTCCGGGCGACTCCAGCATGTCTCAGCAGTTCAGGCCGAGGCGGGAGTTTACTCTGAGTGATGAGACGCAGATACCACGAGAGCGCGTACCAGTTGGCAGTTGTGTCCTGGGCTCTGAGAATCGAGAGATAGAGCGTATCGAGTTCGCCGAGCGGCAGCCAGACATCAAGCGAGTCCATGAACTCATTCTTGAAACTATGGGATCCAGGAGACCTGCCCCGGTCATCGCTGATCGGGGCGTAGACCTGCCATTTGGCAGAATGTGGCAGGGACAACGCTGCACGTGCCAGAGCCAGGGCGCCGAGCTGGTCGGAATGCTGAAGGCGGACGTGAATCAACCGCTCATAGCCTCGATATCTGACGGCGACGCTGGCTGACTTGAGCAGGAACTCGGCGATAGCGGTAGCCTGCGGTTCGTCGCCAGCCGCGGCTTGCAGCATGCGGTCTGCAGCCTCGAGATCAAACCACACGGAGCGGGAGGCGTATGTGCCAGCTTCGTCCGGGTACTTGACGATGATTCTCCGAGCCAGGAACTTCATACGTGCAGTCTGCTTCTGGCCCCGGGCAAGCTCCATCATCTGCCACGTCGCGAAGGCGTCTGTTCGTCCGAACTTGGACTTCACCCCGGCGAACTCCCTCGCGGCGTGCTCTAGCCGTGCCAGCGCCATAGTCGTATCGTGGTGCTCAAGGTCGGTCGTCATCAGTGTCAGCAGCGCGTCCGCGGCCATCTCACGATACCCTCGACGCCTGCTAATGTCGAAGCTCAGTTCGAGCAAGCGGACCACCTTGCGGCGCCACACGCTGTCCGGCGGCTGACGGCCGTAGAGTACGCGCTGACCGCGACGCATGGCGTCCGCCAAGTCAAACGGTGCTCGCGCACGGCCCGAATCGGTGCTTGGCCCGAAGCCCGATATGGAGCCCAGGACTTCCTCCCGCGTCAGCGGGAACCAGCCGTTAGCTTCCGTCCAAATCGGAGCTCCCCAGAATGAGCTGTCACGGTGATTGAATTCGGCACGATCAAAGACAACGTTAACAAACTGGCTGAGCCATGGCCGGCGTTGTGACTGCCGATCTGGCTCGCTCCATGCTCCTGAATCGGCCTCGGGATGCTTACTCAGAGGGACGACCGGGACCTGCCAGTCGCTGGTGATGATGACTCCCGAGGTATCAAGCGGCTGGAACTCCCCAGTTGGCAGGAATGTCAGCCAGGGATGGGTGGAGTCGTGAATCGCGAGCACTCGGTCGCCCGGGATCAACCGAGTGCCGTTGGCGAGGACCAAAGGCTCGTCCACCACACCGACTGAAACTGTCTGTGTCAGGACGATCAGCAGGGTCAGAAATGTCATGTTGGTTCACTCCCTCGATGTCGGGCTTCGATACAGGAAGCCGAGGGGTTCAGGTCACCGATCAGCTTCGGCGGAGACGTTCCCATTGCGCCTGAGAATATGCCAGCAGGGCCGGAAGTCAAGCCGACGCGTTGGCGGGAAGAAGCAGCAGTCCGCCGGGGCGCACATTGTGAACATTCAACTTCTTGAATGTGTATTATAGCGCACATTCTGTGTGCGGCCGATTTCTGTCCTAACTCCTCTATCCTCAATCCTCTATCCTCACTTGCCGTTCGACCCCCCTCCTATGCCTACCCCGTAGCTTACCGCACTGCTTTCCGAGTCACTTGCCAAGGAGCTTCCCGAGGAACGTGGCGAGCTACTTGTTCGGCTGTTTCCACCGCTGCTTCGTCCACTCCGTGGCGAGCAACAAGGACAGCTCCTTGCCCGGTTCCTTGCTGAGTAACATGCACCGTTCTCTCCCGAGTTCAATCCTGAGTCCCAGTCCACATTCCTCTCCAGACTACTTCCGGGATTCTTCCGCAGGCAACTTCGCGGGCAACCTAACGAGTTTCTTGGAGAACAGCAAGGAAGGTTCTCTTGCATACCGTGGCCGGCATAGCCTGCCGGCGAACCAGCCTCAACTGTGCTACGTTCGGCTGTCCGAGCCGTGCCGGCCTCTGCGGCTAGCTGATTTCCGATTCACGATTGGCGGACGCGACCAGGTCTTCGGCCGGGCGAATCGGCCAGCAGTCAGTTGGCTTCGACCATCAGAGATGCGGTACTAGCTGACAGTGTTCTGCTGTTGGTTCGCGTCGGGTTCCTCCGGTTGAGCCGCCAGCGCGTTTTCCTGCTCAAACGCGGCTTTCAGGATCGCGATTGCTTGCTGTGCCGCTTCCCGCACTTCTCTCGGCTCTCGTCCCACCGGCCAGTTTCGTGCCATCCGGTGCAGTCTTGGCAGCACGTGGGTCACGCGCATGGCGGCCAGCCCGTCAATCGCTGCACAGCACACGCCGGGTTCCGGTGAATCCAGCGCCGGCTCAAGAAACGGGATTGCCGCCGGGTTGCCGATACGGCCGAGGGCACGGAGAGCGTTAATGCGCACCAGGTCGTTCTCTTCGCCGAGCAGGTTCAAGAGCGGCATGGTGGCCGTGAAGTCGCGCAGCTTGCCCAGCGCCTCGGCCGCCGTGGCGCGGACCACCGGGTCGCGGTCTTTGAGCGCACCAATCAGGGCCACCGCCGCCCGGCTATCGCCGATCTGGCCGAGGGCCTGAGCCGAGGCAATCTTCACCGAGACAACCGTGTCGGTCAGGCCTCGGATCAGACGGTCGCAGGCGCCGCCGTGCCGGAGCCGTCCCAGCACTTCGATCGCACGCACCCGGACGTCGGCCGACTTGTGGTTGACGACTTCGAACACCGGGTCGACTGCCAGTTCACTCAGGTTCTCGAGGCCGTTGGCGGCCGCGGCCGCGACCTTGTTGTCCTGGTCTTCAAGCAGGCGGGCCAAAGCCTGGGCGGAACGGGCGTGCTTGATGCGGCCCAGCGCGGTCGTTGCCAGGAGTCGGACCCGGTCGTCATCGTCGTCGAGCGCGCGGACGAGCGAGTCGAGTGCGGCGGCGTCGCCGAGCGCGCCAAGCACCTCGGCGGCTGCGGTGCGGACCGTCGGTTCCTCGTTCGTAAGGAGGTCGGTCAGCGGCAGGACCGAGGCTTTGCCCTGGTCCAGCAACTGGTTGAAAGCGCGCAGCCGCTCGTTCAGGTCACTGCCGGACAGCGCATGGATGAGCGGCGTGACCGCCCCGGCGCTGACGCGGCGGAATGCCGCCAGCGCCGCTTCGCGGACGTTAGGGTCCGGGTCTTCAGCGCAGGCGCGGGAGAGCGTATCAACCGATTTCTGGCTGTCGATGCGGCCGAGCGCCTCGACCACGGCGGCCCGGACCAGCGGGTCCTCGTCGGCCATTTCGTCGAGCAAGGCGTCCAGGGCCTTCGGGCTTCGGAACTCACCGAGGGCCCGGGCGGCGGCAAGCCTGACTTCAACGACCATGTCCCGCAGCAGTTCGAGCAGCGGCGGCAGCGCGCGGGCGCTGCCAATGCGGCCGAGCACCGCCGGCAGGATGGTGTCGACCGGGCCCTGCCAGGTCGCGAGATACCGCGTGAGCGGTTCGACGGCGTCGGCGCCGATGGCCGCGAGCGCGTAGGCGGCCAGATCCCGGGTTGTCGCGTCAGGGTCCTTGAGCATCAGCACCAGGGCACCAGGGGCTTCCTCGCCGCCGATTTGACCCAGCTTCTCGACGGCCCGACGCCGCGCAGCCGGTTCCGGGTCCTGCAGCGTGGAGATGAGTTCTCTCAGCGACATCCGGACCGCCTCGCATTGCCGATTTCCGGTCGTCGATT